>Ga0247719_1000917_pt1 | contig 14307 bp, 14 predicted proteins | sample 41E_DmetaG_FD_189046 | JGI IMG/M metagenome (GOLD analysis project Ga0247719, IMG submission 189046) | Soil microbial communities from hillslope of Landscape Evolution Observatory, University of Arizona, Oracle, AZ, United States - 4-1-E_D | ecosystem: Engineered > Artificial ecosystem >...
CCCCCCCCCCATCCGACCGGCGGTCAGGGCCACAGGGTCCATGCACACGGCGGTCCCGAGAAGGGGCCATGACGGCGCCGGGAGCCGAAGACGGGCAGGGGGCGTCGGGCGGTCGGGGCGCCTGGGAGAAGCGCGAGCACCAGGAGGTGTTCCGCGCGCTCGCCGAGGCGCTCGCCGCGATCCGGTTTCCCGCGACCAAGGGGCGCCTCGTCGAGGAGGCGGGCGGCGCGGCCGTGAGCGGCACGCTTCCGCTCATCCGCTACCTTGAGTTCCTGCCCGAGCGCCGGTACCGCAGCGCCGACGAGGTCGTCGCCGCGCTCGAGGACCGCTGGCACGCGACGCGCGACGCGCGCGGCCAGGGTTGGGGCGCGAGCGAGCGGGGCGGCGCCATCCCCGAGGAGATGCGGTAGCACCGAGGCGTGGGCCGAAGGCCTGAAGCCTCCCCGCGGCGCCAAATTCCGCATGATCGTCGCGGAGCTGCGCGTCGTCACGCTCGGCGAGGGAACGTCGCAGGAGGCGCCCGTCGCGGCCGCCGTCCGCGTGCTCGAGGAGCGCGGCTTCGAGCCCAAGGTCGGTCCCATGGGCACCGTCATCGAATCGGAGTCGCTCGAGGACATCCTCCTCGCGGTCGAGGCCGCGCACGCGAAGCTGAGACAGACGGCGGGCCGCATCGTCACGGAGATCACGATCGACGAGCGGCTCGACCACGAGGAGACGGCCGAATCGCTCTCCCGGATCGCGTGATCGGAACCTTTTCGGTGGCCCGCGAGGGTCCGGTTGCGTGCGCGCCCTCGTCCTTCTCGTCCTTGCGTCGGCTCTCGCGGGCTGCGCGGCGGATCCTCCCGCATCGACGCCCCCGCCGGCGCTCGATGCGACCCTCCGGCCCATCGACGTCGCGCCCGACGCCGCGCTCGCCGAAGAGGTCGTCTACCCCGACGCCTTCTCGCTCGCGGACGCAACCCCCGCGTGGGCGTCGAGCGCCGAGCTTGCGGACTGGGGTCTCGTGGAGGCCGCGCGGCGCGTCATCGACCTGCCCAACGGCTCGCGCGTCGAAAGCGGCGCGTTCGTGTTCGCGACGCGGGAGCAGGCGTCCCGGGTGCTCGCGGCGATCGACGCCACGTACGAGGCCGAAAACGGCTCGTGGTCGCGGCGGCCCGACCCGCGCGCGGGCGACCGGTCGACGCTCTACCGTCTCGCGGACGCGGGCGTGGACGCGTACGTCGCGAACGTGCGGTCGGGCTCCGTCGTCTTCCAGGTGTCGGCCCTCGGCCCGCTCGTCACGGAGGAGCACGTCGCCGGTTGGGCGCGCGCCCTCGCGGCGCGGCTCGCCTGATCACGGGAGGAACCCGAGGCGGCGCAGCTCCGCGCGCGTGCGATGCACCGCGGGCGCGCTCATCGCGAGCCGCCGCGCGGCGGCGCGAAGCGTGAGCGCGGGCTCCTCGACGAAGAGGTCGTACACCGCGCGCCGCGCGCCCTTCGAGAGGGCGGCTTCGCGCCTCGCGACGTCGGGAGGCACGGTGCCCGCGACGTAGTAGCCTCCCGGCTCGACGCGAAGGATCACCCGATGCTTCACGAGCTGTCTCAGGTGGTGATCGGCGCTCGTGCGCGGAACGCCCGCCGCCTCGGCGAGGGCCGCGGCCGAAAGCCCCGGCCGCGCGACGAGGACCGCGTGGATGGCCGCCCGCGTCGGATGCTCGAGGAGGAGGCGGCGGCGGAGACGCGTGTAGAGCGCGCCGAAGCCGAGACGTCCGAGGACCGCCCCGCCGGTGACGCCGAGGAGCGCGGGGGCGGAGAGGGCGAACGGATATTCGGCGAGCGCGTTCATCGCCGCTTTGTCCGGCGGCGGGCCGAAGCGGTCGAGGAGCGACGCCGTGGGGGTGACCCGCTCCGCGCGGAAGAGCGCGAGCGCGCGACCGGTCTCGAGGTCGAAGTCGACGGCCGCGCCGGACGCGGGCTCCGCGAAAAAGGGCGAGCGCGAAAGGGGAAGCGTCGAGACCACAAGGCCCGCGCGGTCACCCTGGCTCGAGAGGCTCAAGGTGCGGGAGCGCTCGCGGGGACTTTCGTCGACCGGCTCCGCGACGGGAGCGAAGCGCGTGTAATGGACCGAGTGCACTTCGTCCTTCCCGATTCCGAGCCCCTCGAGCGCGCGGAGCACGATCGACGAGTCGACGGCTTCGATCGGATCCAGTCGCGCCGCGAGGCGGCGGTCGGGAAGCTCCCACCCGCGCGTCAAGGCCGGTTTGGCGGGAAGGAGGGCGCCGCTCTTCCCGACGAGCCGGTAGGCCTCGACGAGGAACGCGCTGCGCTCGTCGGCGAACGTCATGCGCCAGCGCCCCCCGGACGATTCGTGCCGGAGGTCCGGCGGCGGCGACGCCTCGCGCTCGTAGTCGGCGCTCACGAGGGCGGCGTGAGGGTGGCGCGCGAGGAACGCGGCGAGGCCGAGCGCCGGGTCGGCGACGGCATCGCGGAGGGCCTCCGCGAACGGGTAGGGGAGCGCGAGGGCGCGCTCGTCGAGCGCCCGCGACGCCGCGCGGCCGCGCGGCGGCGGCGCCTGCGTCTCTTCCGTGGGGAAGGCGACGGTCGGCCCCTCCCCGGCGGCGTACGCGACAAGTTCGAGGGCGTACGGGAAGCGCGTGAGCGGGAATTCCCCGTTCGTCCCCGCGGTGAGACGCGCGACCCCGGGGACGCCCTCGACGAGGGTGACGGTCCAGTCGGGCGCGGCGGGATCGAGGGGAACGAAGCGGAACGACAACGCGCGCCGGTCGAGGAACGCATGCGCGACGGCGGGCTCCGAGAGGAGGTCCTCCGTCGACGCGACGCCGGCCTCGAAGTCCGAGAGATTCAGCCGCGCGCCTTCGCGGACGACGAGCCCCGGCGCGGGGCGCGGCATGAGGATGCAGGTCCCGTGGCCGAACGTCGCGGAGGCGAGGCTCGTCAGGGTCGATCTTGGCGCGCGGTCGAGGGGGTCGGGGTCGCGCGATTCGTTCGACGTCCAGGCGTGATGCTCGGCCCACGCGATGTCGTGCCGGACCGCGCGACCGTGCGCGCCGGCGTGACATTGCTCGCGCCTCACGGGGTCGACCGAGTCGTCAGGGTTCGTCCGGAAGGTCTCGAGCCGGAACGTGAGGACGTCGCGCGGAAATCCCGCGCCGTCGACGACGACGCGAGCGTCCTCGACGAGGAGCGCGGCCACGTTCGCCGACGACAGGGCGGCGCCCCCTCCGTGCTGCGGGGCGCGGACGCTCATCACGTGGTTGATGAAGGCCCCGTGGTAGAGGAACGCGTCGCCCGAGCGCGGCGCGGGGACCGTCCACTCGACGGGGGGGCTCGCGACGGCGGGCGTCGCCAGGGTGGTCGCGAGAAGGACGGCCGCCACGAGAACGCCGCGCGTCAGGTTTTCCATCGTCTCGGCCCATGAGAAACGGGTGTCGGGATGAACTCATTCGTCGCGCGCGCTAGCGCGTCCCTTGCACGCCGTCCCGCCCCCCGAAGGCGTCATATAGGGGTTCTGCGATGATACGCTACGCCCGACCTGGTTTTCCAGGACGGTCGATCCATCGCGGATGTAGTGTAGTCTGGTCTATCACATGGCGTTGCCAACGCTTTAACTCGGGTTCAAATCCCGACATCCGCACTCGTCGCCGGTCCCATGGACCGGGTCTCTTCTGGCCATCGAAAAGGGTCCGAGCGCGGGCTCCGTCGCGCGCGAGGCGGCGCCCGGGGTGGGCGTCCGCGCTGGAGGGCCGGGGCCGAGATTTGAACTCGGGTCACAGGATCCACAGTCCCGAAGGATAACCAGGCTACCCCATCCCGGCCAGAGGGTGGGAACGTTGCGTTGAAGGAAGGCCGTGTCTTAAACGTTTCGCGCGGGCGGAAAGGGCCCGCGACGCGGCGCCCGCGCTCGCGACTTGGAGTGGAAAGGAAACGGGCGCGGGGCTCGCGCCCCGCGCGGCCGACGCGCGAGCGTCAGCTGAAGTACTTCGCGATGACCTTGCGCTCGGCGGCCTGGAGCCGGTTGTGGACCGCGGCCTTGCTGATGCCGAAGATGCTCGAAAGGTCGTCGAGCGTCACGTTGCGCGGCGTGTTGTAGAACCCGAGCGCGAGGGCCGTCTTGATGACCTCGAGCTGCTTCTGCGTGAGGTTCTCCGAGAACGCGCCGTGGATCTGCTGCTCGGGGTCGAAGTCGTCGATGCGGACGAGCTTGAAGTCGCTCCAGCGGCCGGCCTTCACGCCCTGCTCGTAGGCGGCGAGCATCGCCGCGAGGTCGACCTTGCCGGTGACGACGAGGCGCACGTGCAGGTAGCCGTTGTGGATGAGCGCGGGCTGGACGAGGACCTCCGGGCCGAAGTGCTCGAGCGCGAAGGCCGCCGGGTTGCCCGTCTTGCGGATGGTGTCGAGCGACACGCTCGCGCGGAACGTGACCTGGTCCTTCGTCTGGCGCACGATGTCGGCCGTGTCGAAGGATCCCATGAGGACCTTCGTCGTCTCCTGGGCCGCGGCTTCGGGGCCGAGGACTGTGGCAAGGAGCCGCACAGTCTGGTTGGAGACGTCGTGGGAGACTTGGTTCAAGATCACGCGGACATCGGGATTCTTCCCTGACACGATGCAGGGGGCAAAAGTGTCGCTACGAATCTTGTAGACGACTTCGGTCAGACTCATGCGGGTATCGCCGTTCCCGGCATGATTGGGATGGGATATATTCCCTACGGTAAAATGCTCTCAACATCGTGTCAACCACGCGCGAGCGCGCGATGGACGGGGAAGGAGAGCAGCTGGGAGATCGTGCACGCCTTCTCGCTCAGGCGGAACACGGTCTCCACGTCCTTGTCGGAGGCTGTTCCGCCGACTTCGACGCGCAGGCGCATCGCGACGACGACGCCGCGATCGTCGAAATCCATCTCGGTCACGCAGGCAAGCGATCCGAGCTCGACCTTGCGCTTCTCGGCGATCTTCCGCATCGTCGTGAGCGTGCAGGAGGCGAGGGCGGCAAGCAGGTACTCGCTCGCCATCGGTCCCGAGTCGGTCCCGCCGAGGTCGGCGGGCTTGTCGCAGCGGATCGTGTGGCCGCGGATCGCGATCTCGGTGGTCTTCGGCGCGACGAGGACGGCGCGCGCAATTTCGGTGCTGGTCATGCGGCATCCTTCTCCATGCGGGCGAGGCGGGTCACGTGCGGACCCGTGGTGACGGGGACGAAGCGGGGGAAGGCCGCGTCGAGGGCGGGGTCGCCCGTGTCGACACGGAGCACGGGCGTCTCGATCATCTTCGTCGGCGTCGCGACGACCTTCACGGCCTCGACGCCGAGGCGCCGCAGCACCGCGGCGGAGACGACGAGGTTCCCGCGCCCGAGCACGAACCCCTGCCGACCGATCGGGCTCACGACGACGCGGGCGCCGGGCGCGAGCGCGAGGAGGTCGCGCTCGCGCGCGTCCTTCACGAGGAGCTTCCCGTCGCAGACGACGTCGATGCCGAGGAGCGTGCCGTCGACGCCGAGCGCGCGCTTGACCTCCATCATCGTGCCGCCCGCGCCAAGAACGTGCGGGACGCCGGGCTCGAGCGCCTCGGCGACGGCCTTGCCGAGCGTCACCTGCTCCACCTCGTCGTCGGTGCCGGCGGCCTTGCCGCCCGCGACCGCCCGGTGGACGGGGACCTTCACGAAACCCTTGAGGGTGACCGCGACCTCGCCCGCGCGGAAGCGTCCCTCGTCGACGTCGAGCACCTCCCCGGGGGCGACGTCGTCGAATCCCTCGACGACGCGCGCGGCGCGCTCGGGCGTGTCCGCGTAGACGGCGCTGTACATCTTGCTCCCGGCGGGGATGCCGAGGACGGGCACGCGGTCGCCGACGGCGTCCGCGACATCCGCGGCCGTTCCGTCGCCGCCGACGAAGACGAGGACGTCGGGCGCGAGCGCGAGGAGGGCCTTCGCGGCCTCGCGCGTGTCGTCGGCGGTGGTGGGCTCGGACGGGACGTGCGCGACGATCGCGCTTTCGCCGGCCTTCTCGAGGACGTCCTCGCCCATGGGCGCGCCGGCGGTGAGGAACGTGTGCGCGCCCGCCTCGAGCGCGCGCACGAAGCGCAGCGCCTTCCCGGCGGCTTCGGGCCGCGCGCCGCGCGCGAGCGCTTCGGCGGCGACGCCGTCGCTGCCCTTGAGCGCGACGCGGGCGCCGAGGCCCGCGACGGGGTTGACGAGGAAGGCGATCCGGCGCGCGCGCACGCGCCGCCGACGACGCTCCCCCGACATAAGCGCTCGCCACCGGTCCCGGTCCCGGTCCCGGTCCCGGTCCCGGTCCCGGTCCCGGACCCGGTCCCGGACCCGACGCCCGGACCCGAATCCCGGCGCCCGGCGCCCGGTCCCGGTCCCGGCCACCGGTCCCGGCGCCCGGCGCCCGGCTCCCGGCGCCCGGTCCCGGTCCCGGTCCCGGTCCCGGCTCCCGGTCCCGGCTCCCGGTCCCGGCGCCCGGCGCCCGGCTCCCGGCGCCCGGTCCCGGTCCCGAACCCCGGCGCCCGGTTCCCGGGCCCGGTCCCGAATCCCGGGCCCGGCGCCCGTCGTTCACCGCAAACCTTCAAGGAGGCCTTCCGCGCTCGCGGGTTTCGATGACGCTCCTGCGGACGCCGCTCTACGACCTGCACGTGAAGCTGGGGGCGAAGATCGTCCCGTTCGCGGGCTACGAGATGCCGGTGATGTACTCGAGCGTTCTCGAGGAGCACGAGGCGGTGCGGAAGGCGGCGGGTCTCTTCGACGTGTCGCACATGTCGAACCTCTGGGTGACGGGCCCCGAGGCGGTCGCGACGCTGAACCGGGCGTTCGTCGCGGACGCGTCGAAGGTGCCGGTGGGCGGCACGAAGTACACGGCGGCGCTCAGGCCGGACGGGACGATCGTGGACGATCTCTATATCTTCCACGTCGGGAAGGGCTACCACGTCGTCCCGAACGCGGGGATGAACGCGGAGGTCGCCGGGATCCTCCGCGCGGCGGGCAAGGCCAACGTCGAGGACGTCACGCGCGAGACGTGCATCCTCGCCTTGCAGGGTCCGAAGGCCGCGGCGATCCTCGAGCGCTTCATGGGGCGCTCGTTCGCGGACCTGAAGCGTTTCCACCTCACGCAGGCGCCCGCGCTCGGCGCGGACGCGTTCATCGCGCGCACGGGCTACACGGGCGAGGACGGCTTCGAGCTGTTCGTTCCCGCGCGGGAGGGCGCGCGCGTCTTCGAGGCGCTCCTTGCGGCGGGCGCGGAGCACGGGATCCGCCCCTGCGGCCTCGGCGCGCGCGACACGCTCCGGCTCGAGAAGGGCTACTGCCTCGCGGGCCACGAGTTCAAGGGCGGCCGCACGCCGCTCGAAGCCGGTCTCGGCTGGCTCGTCGCATGGGACCACGACTTCACGGGCAAGGCGGCCATCGAGGCGCAGAAGGCGAAGGGCGGGCACGCGAAGCTCGTGGGCGTCAAGCTCACGGAGCGCGGCATCCCGCGCGAAGGCAACGAGGTCCGCGCGGAGGGCCGCGCGGTCGGCGTCGTCTCCTCGGGGACGCAATCGCCGGCGCTGCGCGAGGGCATCGCGCTCGCGTACGTCGAGCCCGCGTTCGCGAAGCCCGACACGCCGCTCGAGGTCGTGATCCGCGACAAGCCCGTCGGAGCGCGGGTCGTGAAGCTGCCGTTCGTGTGATTCAGCCCACGGTCGCGTTCGCCTCGAACACGGTCCACGAGGTCGGGGCGCAGAAGCAGGTTCGGTGCGCATACACGACGACCCGCACCTCGCCCGGCTCGAGGCCTTCGATCTTGGCGATGACGCGGGGCGCGCGCGGCGTCGCGGGCGCCAGGCACGAGTCCGATTGGCCGCTCTTCACGAAACCAACGAGCGTGCGCGTTCCATGGCTCTCCACGAGGCGGAACGGGCCGGCCGCGCCCGCAACCGCGTCGCAATCGATGTCAAGGAACACGCCCTCCGTGAAAGTCGCGACGAGGGTGCTCCCTTCTGTCGTGACATTCAGGCCGGAACCGGTCGGGACGTAGTTGTCGCGGGCCCGGGTTTCGACGGCGTTCCCGAACGAAACGAACACGGCGGAGGCGTTCACCGCGCGGCTCGGCCACCGTTCGGGGCCCTCACCCGTGGAGTCCTCCCACCAGACCGAGAAAGCGACGTGCGGCGCAGGACCGACGAGGACCTCGACGTCCCACGTCGCGCCGGCCTCCGGGACCTCCCGCGGCGTCCAGGACTCCGTTTCCGGGACGTCGGCCCATCGCATGAAGGGGGCGAGCCCGAGGGTTCCGCCTGTCGCGTTGCCCGCACGCTCGATCGCGAGGCGCACGCGGGCGACGTCGCCGGGCGCCCCGACCACCTCCCCGGGCGTCGCGGTGAAGCGCCAAGGGCCTGCCACCGTCACCCGGGGCGCGGGATCGACCGGCCCCTCGGCCAAGGGGGCGCCTGGGCCGGGAGGTTCATCGGTCGCGGGCGCGGCGGGTCCCCGGTCGCTCGCGGTGAGGCAGCCGGCCGACACGAGGACGAGGACGAGGAAGGTCGCGCCGAGACGACGCATGAACTCCTGATGCATTCCTCGTGGAAGGACGTTTCCTTCCGGTGGGGAACGGCCCCGACACGCCGACGTCGCGCGCGCGTCCGTAACCCAGAAACCTTCATGACGGGTACGCTCCTCTGGCGCCTTGGTAAGGGCTCCGAGGGTTCTCCATGGCCAAGGAAACGAAGGTGCCGGAACACCTGCGCTACACCGCCGAGCACGAGTGGGTCCGCGTCGAGGGCAAGGTCGCGACCCTCGGCATCACGGACTACGCGCAGGACGCGCTCACGGACGTCGTCTTCGTCGAGCTCCCCGACGTCGGCGAGTCGTTCAAGCACGGCGACTCGATGGGGGTCGTCGAGAGCACGAAAAGCGTGAGCGACATCTACGCGCCCGTCTCCGGAAAGATCGTCGAGGTCAACACGGCGCTCGAGGACAAGCCCGAGCTCCTGAACGACGACCCCTATGGCGAGGGCTGGTTCGCGAAGATCGAGATGTCGGACCCCTCCGAGGCCGGAAAGCTCCTCGACGCCGCGGGCTACCGCAAGACGATCGAGAACGCCTGAGGAATTACGATGCACTTCATGAGCGGCGCCGCCGACCGCGACGCGATGTTCGCGGCCCTGGGCATCACGAGCTACGAGGATCTCTTCAAGGACGTGCCCGCGAGCGTCCGGACGACGCTCCGGCTCGCCGCGGGCGCGAGCGAGCTCGACGTCCGCCGCGAGATGACGGCGACGCTCGCGAAGAACCACTCGTTCGAGAAGCGCCCGCACTTCCTCGGCGCCGGCTCGTACCACCATTACGTGCCCGCGATGGTGAAGCCGCTCATCCTGCGCGGCGAGTTCTACACCTCCTACACGCCGTACCAGCCGGAGATCCTGCAGGGGATGCTCCAGGCGATGTTCGAGTACCAGACGTTCGTGACGCGGCTCATGGAGCTCGAGGTCGCGAACATCTCGATGTACGACGGCCCCACCGCGCTCGCGGAGGGCGCGCTCATGGGCGTCCGCGCCTCGCGCGGCAACGACGTGCTCGTCCCCGCGAACCTCTCGTGGGAGAAGAAGAGCATCGTCGCGAACTACGTGAAGGGCTTCGGCGGGAAGCTCGTCGAGTTCGGCTACGACCGCGAGACGGGCGAGGCCGACCTCGCCGACCTCGAGTCGAAGGTCGGCGCGTCGACCGCGGCCGTCCTCCTCCAGAACCCCAACTTCTTCGGCGTGTTCGAGTCGCGCGCGGGCGAGATCCGCGGCATCCTCGACCGCAAGGCGCCCAAGGCCTTCTTCGTCGTCGACGTCGGCGACCCCTACAGCCTCGGCCTCGTGCGCGGCCCCGGGTCGTACGGCGCGGACGTCGCGGTCGGCGAGGGCGGCGCGGTCGGATCCGGCACCTGGTTCGGCGGCCCCGCGCTCGGCCTCTTCGCGACGAAGTGGGACCACGTGCGCCGCATGCCCGGCCGCATCGTCGGAGAAACCGTCGACGCGAAGGGCGAGCGCGCCTACTGTCTCACGCTCTCGACGCGCGAGCAGCACATCCGCCGCGACAAGGCGACGTCGAACATCTGCTCGAACGAGGCGCTGAACGCGCTCGCGTTCTCCATCACGCTCGCGGCCCTCGGCGAGGAGGGCTTCCGCGACGCGGCCCTCGCGTGCGCGGACCGCGCGCGCCGGCTCGCGAACGAGGCCGTGAAGGTCCACGGCGTCACGCGCGCCTTCACGGGCAAGTCGTTCCACGAGTTCGTCCTCAAGACCGAGGTCCCGACGTCGAAGGTCGCGGCCTCGTTCGCGAAGCAAGGCCTCGTGGGCGGCCTCGATCTCGCGAAGTGGCACCCGGAGCTCGGCAACGCCGCGCTCTACTGCGTCACCGAGGCGCACCCCGAAAGCGCGCTTTCGGGCTTCGCGGCCGCGATCCAGGAGGCGATCAAGTGAAGCCCGAATTCCGCCAGGCCCGCTGGCCCACGCCCGTCCTCTTCGAGCGCGCGTCGAACGGCGCGGGCGACCGGTATTTCGCCGCCCCCGCGAGCGTGTCGGCCGCGGACTTCGCGCCCGCCGATCTCGCGCGCGACCGCCCGATCGGCATCCCGACGCTCGGCGCGACGGACGTCACGCGCCACTACACGCGCCTCTCCCACAAGAACATCGGCGTCGACACGAGCTTCTACCCGCTCGGATCGTGCACGATGAAGCTCAACCCGAAGGTGAACGACGAGATCGCGACGCTGCCCGACAGCCTCGACATGCACCCGCTCGTCGGGGACGAGCATTCGCAGGGCTCGCTCCAGGTCATCCACGCGCTGCAGGAGGTCCTGAAGGAGGTCGCCGGGATGGACGCGGTGACGCTCCAGCCCGCGGCCGGCGCGCAGGGCGAGTGGACCGCGATGCTCATGACGCGCGCCTACTTCGAGGCGAGGGGCGAGACGCGCGACGAGGTCATCGTGCCGGACAACGCGCACGGGACGAACCCGGCCTCCGCCGCGATGGCGGGCTTCAAGGTCATCGAGATCCCGTCGAACGCCTCGGGCGGCGTCGACCTCGAGGCGCTCAAGGCCGCGCTGTCCCCGCGCACGGCCGCGTTCATGATCACGAACCCGTCGACCCTCGGCATCTTCGAGGAGAACATCACGGAGGTCGCGAAGCTCGTGCACGCCGCGGGCGCGCTCCTCTATTACGACGGCGCGAACTTCAACGCGATCATGGGCGTCACGACGCCCGGCAAGATGGGCTTCGACATGGTGCACTTCAACCTGCACAAGACGATGACCATCCCGCACGGCGGCGGCGGCCCCGGTTCAGGCCCCGTCGGCGTGAAGGCGCGCCTCGCGCCGTTCCTGCCGGTGCCCGTCGTCGAGAAGCGCGGCGACCGCTACGTCGCGAGCTACGACCGCCCGCAGTCGATCGGGAAGGTCAAGGCGTTCCACGGCAACTTCGTGGGATACATCCGCTCGCTCGTCTACGCGAAGATGATGGGCGGCGACGGCCTCACGGAAGCCTCGAAGCGCGCGGTGCTCAACGCGAACTACCTGCGCAAGCGGCTCCAGGAGGCCGGCGACTTCGACCTGCCGCACCGCGAGATCCGCATGCACGAATTCGTGATCAGCGCCTCGCGCCTGAAGAAGGAGAAGGGCGTGCGCGCGCTCGACGTCGCGAAGCGCCTCCTCGACTACGGTTACCACGCCCCGACGGTCTACTTCCCGCTCATCGTGGACGAGGCGATCATGATCGAGCCCACGGAGACGGAGTCGAAGGAGACGCTCGACGCCTTCGTCGACGCCATCACCTCGGTCGCGCGCGAGGACCCGGCGGTCGTGACGAGCGCCCCCCACAACACGGCGATCGGCCGCGTCGACGAGGTCAAGGCCGCGAAGGAGCCCCGTTTGACCTTCGACATGGGCGGGCGTCGCGGCGCGACCCCCGCGGATCCGACGGGCGCCCGCGTCTGCTGAGACGGTCGGATGCGGCGGGACGCAAGGCGTCCCTGCCGGTCGGCCGATGCGGGCCATCACCGGCTCGGGGTTTTCCCTTTAAAGACCCGAAGTCCATCTCGCGAGAAACGTTTTAATGCCGCATTCCGGTGCGCAACGGCCGGGTCCTCGACCCGTAGGGAGGCCATCCACCATGAACACCGCAACCAAGGCCCTGTTTGTCACAGCCATGCTCATGACTGTCTCGGGCGCCGCCCTCGCTTCCATCCGCAACGTCGGCGTGGGCGAGGTCGAAGCCGAGAACCACATCGTCATGGAGGGACGCGGACAGCGCAACAACCTGTCCTCGGTCCCCACGGAACGCACGAAGATCCTCGACTCCTTCGCGTACTCGACGTACACGGAGCTTCCGAGCGGCGGCCCGTGGAACGTGCGCGGCGTGCACGCCTGCGACCCCGCGAAGAACACCGTTCACGTGAACGGCAACTGCGTCTACCGCGAGCCCCCCGGCCCCGGCCGCACGACGGGCCTTCCGAAGGTCATCCTCGCCGGCGCGTCCGAGTGGGGCGCCTGGTACGGGTACTGGGCCGACAACGGCAACGGCGTCATCGACAACCTCGACCGCACGATCGGCGGCTCGCCGAACCCCGCGAACGACTACGACTCGATCGTCAACGGCGAGATCGTCGTCTTCATCGAGCCCGGGGACCACCCGACGGTCACGTCGAGCGACCTCCCCGGCGCGCGCAGCCCCGACTTCTCGATGCGCCCGCCCGGCAACATGGCCGACGGCAGCCCCGGCAACGGGTACTGGGACCAGGGCCAGGGCTGGCCGATCCTCTTCTGGGACGGCACGCTCCTCCGCACGTACGAGGTCGTCACGGTCGCCGACCCCGTCGCGACGCCCGGCGGTCTCCTCCGCACGAAGGACTGCCCCGAAAACGCGGTGAAGTGCCTCATCGACATCGACGACTACGCGGCGATCGCGCCCGGTCCCCTCACGGCCCTCTACGCGAGCTCCGCGGGCCCGATGATCGATGCGCTCCCGCCGCCGAGCCTGGCCTCGTCGCACCACTTCGAGCACCCGATCTGCGACCCCGCGCACGGGCCGGCCAACCAGTGCGAGACGACCGGTCCCCTCGCCCGCAAGATCCAGCCGCCGTACGAGAACCCGCGCTACAACCTGCGCAGCACGAACAAGGACTACGACTACAACGCCGGTCCCGGCGCGTGGATCGACACGCAGGTCGCCTACACGCTCTGGTCCCCGGGCGTCACGAGCACGGTGTTCGTCATGAACCCGCTCTCGACGAACGGGTACAGCATCGGCCCCTGCAGCGACTTCGCCGAGGAGAACAACGCGCAGCACTGCGTCGCGCCGGGCTACCTCGAGCTCGACGTGCGCGTCGGCGCGTTCCACGACCTCGACCAGAACGGGTGGATCGGCCAGAACCAGGGCGCGGACCCCTACGAGTTCGGCAACAACCCCGACGGGAACGACTACGACAACGGCATCAAGACGGGTGAGTTCTCGGGCTACTGCGCCGACGCCCCGGCGGGCGAGGCGGTCAAGAAGCTCCGCATCGAATACACCCTCACGCCGACGGGTCCGAACGGCTGGGGCCCCGCGGGCGTCGTCACGCACTGGAAGTTCCCGACGAACGCCGCGACGGGCGCCCTCGCGTCGAGCGTCGCGAACGGCGAGATCGTCCGCGAGAACACGGCGATGACGAGGCACTACACGGGCAGCGAGCCCGTGAAGATCCGCGCCTACTGCTACGGCGACCAGGCCAACTCGGCCTACACCGCCGAGCAGGTCGTCCTGTTCCCGCAGGGCACGGCGGGGATCACCTTCGACATCACGTCGAAGCCCCACCCCGTCGCGTGGAAGGACCCCGTCGAAGGCGACAAGACCGCGATGGTCTCCGACACGGTCTCGGTCTCGTCCTGGCTCCTTTGAGCCAGAACGCCACGGGCGGCCGAAACCCGGCCGCCCCTTTCTTTTCCTTTCAAAACAGTCGAGCGGACGCTACGCCGCGACGCCTGCGTCGTCGTCGAACCACTTGCCGCTCGTGGGCTTCAGGCCCATGCAACCCGCGCAGGCCCACTCGAACAGGCAGCTCGCGCACGCGATGTCGGGGCCCACGCCCTTCACCCAGGCGCGCGACCCGCAGTCGGGACACTCCGCGAGCACCGGGGCGCCGCAACTCCTGCAGGCATCGTGCCAATGCGCGTGATGGGGCAACGGAACCGACCTCGCCGACGGCCGACCGGACGGGCCGGCCGCGGTACGATCCATCGGGCGCTCTGGGGTTATAACTCCTTTCCGTAGAGCCCAGTGACCGTTTCCACCCCGCTGATGCCACACCCGTACGGG
>Ga0247719_1000918_pt1 | contig 14306 bp, 15 predicted proteins | sample 41E_DmetaG_FD_189046 | JGI IMG/M metagenome (GOLD analysis project Ga0247719, IMG submission 189046) | Soil microbial communities from hillslope of Landscape Evolution Observatory, University of Arizona, Oracle, AZ, United States - 4-1-E_D | ecosystem: Engineered > Artificial ecosystem >...
TTCGACCAGGCACTTCACGACCGCTGCTCGCTTCTCGGGCTTCAGGACGTTGGCCATACTGACCAGTGTAGGGATGGGGTAAGACAGTTTAGGTCAGTTTGCCGGACCAGTTTGCTACTCTGAAGCGATGAGCCATCCGCCGCCCCTACGTGGGGACAGGACCCACAAGAACGAGATCGTGAGGGTCGCTGAACTGACCGTCAATACCTCGCTAATCGAGGACCTGGAATTCTCTAATTGTCGAATCATCGGACCTGCCGTCCTCGCCTTTCTGGAGAACGTCACGGCCACTCATTGCACCTGGGACGCCCCAGGACTAGATGCCGTGTTCTGGGAGGTCCCGCCTGAGCGTGGCCCCGTGGTGGGGGTCGTGGGCGTAGCTCGCTGCGTGTTCTCCAATTGCGTTTTCGAGAACATCGGGATCGCTGGACCGCCTGAAATGCGGGCCATGTTCGAAAAAGGTTTTACGGGATGATCGTCACGCTCTGATGAGTAGGAAAAGTGACGGGTTCTTCAGGTCTGAACCGGGCCCCCGTTATCACTACGGAAGCTCCCTCGCTCTCAGAAACTGAAAATCCGGATTCTTCCGTAGCCTGCTCGACGATAGCCGCGGCCCGCTGGTTGAGGTCTTGCTTCTTGCGGACGCGCAGGGGTCTACGCCGGGCCACCCGCGCTGCCTTGGCCTCTGCCGCCATAGCAAGTAGATCGTCCTTGCTTAGCTCTAGGGCCTCACGTTCTTCTTTGTCCATTAGTCGCTCCTCCAAGCCGTTAGACATTGCCATATGCCGTCTTTTCTGTCGATGGGGCGCAAGTAGGCCACCACCTGCCCGTCGGCATCTGACCCGCCCAGAATTAGCCTTCGCCCGTAGATTGGATGGTCGTGCCACTTGGCCCAATCGTGGTGCCCCCAAGCTACGGCGGCTGTCACTCGATCCGGCGTCAGATTGTGCTTAGTCCGCAATTTCGCCTCTACGGCAGAGCTAAATCGGATTTCGCCTATCCACTCGCGCACTCAAGCAAGATATCGACTAGGCGGAGGCAGCGGCGGACCGCGATCAATTCTCAAACTGACCCACTACCTGTCGACGGCCTTGTTTGACGCGTTCCCCGACGTCGGCTAGCGTCGCCCGCCGAGAGCCCTTGCGGCTCTTTTTGTTTGCCCCTAACAGGTTGATGGAGGTGCAGTGTCCGGGACACGAACGACGGTGCTGGCGCTCGCCGCGCTGCTCGCGCTCGGCGCGCCCGGGGTGCTGGCGAGACATCGCTCGTTCACGGGAGAAGCCCTTTACTACGCGAACAGGTACGACGGGTCGACGATGGCATGCGGGGGCGTCTACCGCCCGCGCAAGATGGTTGCCGCCCATCGCAAGCTCCCGTGCGGCACCAAGCTACGCGTGAAGAACCTCGCCAACGGAAACGTCGTGAAGGTCACGGTGAGGGATCGAGGCCCCTTCGGGACCACCGCGAAGCTTGATGTGTCGCGGCGCGCCGCGAAGCAGCTCGGATTTATCACCGCAGGACGAGCACGCGTCAAGGTACGGATCCTGCACGACTAGGGGTTGGTCGCGCCGCGTTTCGGCTCGACCGGCACCGCGGTTTAGTACTCGACGTCTACCGAGGCCACTGCCTTGCTCATCGAGTTGATGACGCCTTGGAGCTGCATGAGCTTCATCATGTTGCCCGAGATCTTGAGCTTCCCCTGCATGAACGCGTTTTGCGCGTTGAGCTCCCCTTTGCTGATCCCGGCGGCGGTGGCGTAGTTCTGCGTGATCGTCGCCTCGGCATCGGCCAACTCACCGAGCGCAACCTCGGCCGCCCCGCCGTCGAGCTTGAAGTAGTACTTGGTCTCGCCGTCGGGTGCGTCGGTGACGACCTGCTGGATCTTCGCGGTTTGACCGCCGGCCGCGGTCTTGAAGTCGTCGGAGGAGTTGAGGGCAGATGTGATCTCGTTTGCCCATTCTTCGGACAGGAACTTGACGGCCATGGGGGTGCCTCCTTGGCTCGGGAATGATGTCGGCTTCGGAGCGAGAATCTACCCTTTTGACGATGAACCCACCCGATCCGCGCCCCGCGGCGACCCTGGTGTTGTTGCGAGATGCGCCCGCAGGCATGCAGGTCCTGCTCACGACGCGGCCCCGGACCATGAAGTTCATGGCCGGCGCGGTCGTGTTTCCCGGCGGGGCGGTTGCTCCCGCCGACCTCGATCCCCGGTGGCGCGAGGCATCCCGCCGCTCGCCCGCGGATGCCGCCGACGCGCTGGGCATGGACGACGGACGCGCCGCTCTCGGCACGTTCGTATGCGCCCTCCGAGAAGCGTTCGAGGAGGTCGGCTTCCTTCTCGGCGACGGGCCGCTCGAGCGTCTCCGGCGCGCCGATGCCGACGTGCCGCACCGGTTTCTGGAGGCGTGTCTCGACGGCGGCATCGTGCTCGGGACCGACGATCTCGTGCCGGCGGGACGGTGGGTGACTCCTCCCGGCTCTCCGGTTCGCTTCGATGCGCGGTTCTTCCTGGCGGCCGTCCCCGAGGGATGGGAGCCGGTGCCCGACCCGCGCGAGGTAGCCGCGTGCCGGTGGGCGGCCCCCGCCGCCGCCCTCGACGATCTCGCCGCCGGGCGCGCGCTCATGGCGCCTCCCACGATCGAGATGCTTCAGCGGCTCTCCGGTTTCGATTCCGTGGCCGCCGCGCTGTCGTCGCCTGCATCCACCGCGCCGGCGATCCTCTCCGTCGGGCTGTCGCCGCTGGTGCATGTGGTACTCGCTCCGAATGCAGGGATCATGACCGGCCCCGGCACGAACACCTACGTGGTCGGCTCCGGCCGCTGCGTCGTGATCGACCCGGCGGTCGACGACGACGTGTACCTGGACGCGGTCGTCGCCGCCGCGCCGGGCGGCATTTCCGAGATTTTGGTCACGCACCGTCATCCCGATCATGTCGGCGGCGTCGCCGCGCTGACGGCGCGCACGAGCGCCCCGGTGCGCGCCTACGGCGACGCGCCGGCAGGCGGCATCGGCGTCGCTCCGCTATACGACGGCGGTGTCGTGGAGGCGGCCGGTGTCCGGCTCGAGGCGCTTCACACGCCGGGCCACGCCCGGGACCACCTCTGCTTTCTGCTCGATGGAAGAGATCTGTTCTCCGGCGACGTCATCCTCGGGGAGGGAACCTCGGTCATCGCGCCCCCCGACGGCGATATGGACGCTTTCATCGCCACCCTTCGCCGGCTTGGGGCCATCGGTCTCGGACGTATCTATCCGGGGCACTTCCGGTCCCTCGATCGCGGGGACGAAGTCGTGCACGCCCTCATCGAACACCGGGAACAACGCGCCGCCGCGATCTTGGACGCACTCGACGACGAGTCGAGGACACCGGCGGAGATCGTGGCGACCGTCTATGGGGATACGCCCCCAGTGCTTCATCCGGTCGCGGAGTACTCGGTCCTCGCCCACCTCGAGAGCGCCGAGAGGGACGGGTTGGTGGAGCGGACCGACGACGGGTGGAGGCGCCGGTGATATTTCTGGTCGACTTGAGGTGACGGAGCCCGAGTCGCGTCGTTAGATGGAACAAGACGTCTTCTACGAAACCGCGAGAGAGATGCGCCGCACGGAGCGACAGGTTGTAACCCGCGGAAGCTGGCGATGGTCGGTGCGCGTCGCCGAGATGGTGGCGTGGTCGATGACGTTCCTCGTCTTGATCGCAGTCTTGTTGGGAACCGCGGCGCCCGAGCCGCGCCGCGCCGCGCTTGGCGTCACCGCCGCGCTGGCTCTGTGGCTTGTCGTCCTTTTCCGAATACTGCTTCCCCGCGTCGGACAGCACCGGTGGGTGTTGTCGGTTGCGCTCGTCGTGGATTTGGGATTCGCAGCTGCATTGTTCGGCATCCTTCGCACGGAGGTCCCGTCGATGCAGCTGGTGTTCGTCCCGGTAATAGTGGCGGTCGCCCTCCTCGGGCGTTTGGAGGAGGCCGCGGCGGCCCCGGCGCTTGCGTTCGCCGCGTATTGGGCGATCGCGGCCGGGGCGGGCCGGTCTCCCGATCCCGCCGTTCTCGTGCTGACCGGCGGCATCTTTTTCATGAGCGGCGCCACCGCCGGCTTGGTCGCCGACGAGCTGCGACGTCACCTGCGGGCCGAGCACGAGGAGCATCGGCTTGCCACCGCGGTTCGCCACCGGCTGATGGCGGTGCTCGATGCGGTTGACGAGGCGATCGTCTTTTCGGATCGGTCGGGCGTCGTCCGGGTCGTCAACCGCCGCGCCGCCGAGCTGTTCGACCTAGAGGGGAACGACCACCTCGGCGCGCCGGTGGTGCAGCTGCTTCGCACGCTGGCGCGCAAGACCGAGGATCCCGAGGGCTACATGGAGACGTTCCAACGCCTGCGTGACGATCCCGGCGCCGAGCTGCGCGTCGATCTCGAACAGATCCTTCCGGCGCGCCGCCGTCTTCAGCTCTACTCGGGACCCGCGCTCGACGAGACCGGCACGCTCGTCGGGCGAATCGACGTCTACACGGATTTAACCGAAGCGGTTCGGCGCGCCGAGGAGCTCGAGCGGGCGTTCGAAACCGCCCGAAAGACGGCCGAGAGTTATCAACGCTCGCTCCTGCCCGAAGTCGTGCCGAAGGTCCCGCGAATTTCGTTTGTCGCCCATTACGTTCCCGCCGCGGGACGCCGGGTCGTCTGCGGAGACTTCTACGATTTCGTGACGTTCGGTGATGGTCGCATCGGGGTTGTGCTGGGAGACGTTGTGGGCGTGGGTCCAGAGGCGGTCGGCGATGCGGCGCTCGCCCGCTACACGCTCGAGTCGTTTGCCACCGAGGAGTCGGATCCGGCTCGACTCCTCCGTCGCTTGAACGATTACTTTGCAACGCGCTTGGCGCCGGAACGGTTCGTCCGCCTTTTCCTGGGCGTTCTCGATCCCGAACGCGCGGTGCTGGAATACGCAAGCGCCGGCCACGTCCCTCCCGTGGTGTCGCGCTCGGCACAAGACGTCGAGTGGCTCGAAGAGGGGGGGATCCCGTTGGGGGTCGAAGAGGATGCCGAATACAAGCTCGGCCGCGTCGAGCTGCGCCCGGGGGACATGCTGGTGCTTTACACCGACGGAGTCACCGAGGCATCGCGGCGCGGCCGGCCGTTCGGGCAGGGACGCTTTACCGACATCGTCCGCGATTACGGGATCGGAACCCCGGGCGAACTCTCGCAGGCAATCCGCCGTTCGGTTGATTCGTGGGTTGGCGGCGAATCGATGCGCGACGACCTCGCGATCCTCATCTGTCAGGTGGCCCCCGATGAAGCCCTCGAGGAGCCGACGCGGGAACTGGTGCTGCCGAACGAAACCGCGCGCCTCCGCGACATCCGGGGCTTCGTGGTGAGTTTTCTCGCCGATGCGCGCGTCTCCGTCGATGTCGCTACCGAGATTCAGCTTGCGGTCGGCGAGGCCGCCGGGAACGCGGCGCGCCACGGCCGAAAGGGCGACGGGTGGAGCGAGGTGAGAGTCAGATGCCGCTACGCCGACGGAAGGGTGACGGTCACCGTCGCCGACGATGGTCCGGGCTTCGATCCGGGTGCGGTCGGCGACGACCTCCCCGACAAGTTCGCCTCCGGCGGGCGCGGCCTCTTCCTCATGCGCCAGCTGATGGAGAACGTAGAGATCGATGCGTCGCGGGACGGCACGACGGTCACGATGTCGCGCTCCGTCGGGTAGTGCGCGAAGATGGAGCGACGAACTTGACCGGACGGTCAAGGTAGAGGGCTCCCGGGCCCTACGAGCGGAGGTGGTGGAGGTGGCACGAGAGGCGGTGGTCGTCGAGGCGGTCCGCACGCCGCTGGGCAAACGGGGCGGGAAGCTCAAGGATTGGCACCCTGTCGACCTGCTGGCGGAGACGCTGGGCGAGCTCGTTGCCCGCACCGGCATCGACCCGAGCTCGATCGACGACGTCATCTGTGGGTGCGTGTCGCAGATCGGGGAGCAATCGCTGAACGTGGGGCGCAACGCGTGGTTGGCGGCCGGTCTTCCCGAAGAGGTGCCGGCCACGACCGTCGACCGTCAATGCGGCTCGTCGCAGCAGGCGGCCCACTTCGCGGCGCAGGGGGTGCTTTCCGGTGCCTACGATCTCGCGGTCGCGTGCGGGGTCGAGAGCATGACGCGGGTGCCGATGGGCTCGTCGGCGCAATTCCAGGGGTTCCCTTTCTCCGAGCGACTGATGAGCCGCTACGACGGGGGGCTCGTTCCCCAGGGGATATCCGCCGAAATCATCGCCGAACGGTGGGGCATCACCCGGGAAGAGAGCGACCGCTTCGGTGCGCGCAGCCACCAACGCGCCGGGCAGGCGGCCGCAGACGGTGCTTTCAAAGAAGAGATCATGCCGGTCAAGATCGAGACGGATGATGGAGCCGAGCTGTTCGAGACCGACGAGGGAATCCGGACGCCGAACCTCGAAAAGATGGCGATGCTGCCGCCGGCCTTCAAGCCGGACGGCGTGGTGACCGCAGGAAATTCGTCGCAGATCACCGACGGCGCGGCCGCGGTGTTGATCACCACACCGGAGACCGCGGAACGCTTCGGCCTGAGGCCCCGGGCGCGCTTCGTTTCGTTCGCGCTCGCAGGCACCGATCCGATATCGATGCTCACCGGACCGATCCCCGCGACGAAGAAGGCTCTCGACCGGGCGGGACTCGCGCTCGAAGATATGGATGTGGTCGAGATCAACGAAGCGTTTGCGACCGTGGTGCTGGCGTGGAAGAAGGAGCTCGGGATTCCCGACGACTGGTTCGACGACAGGGTGAACGTCCACGGCGGCGCGATCGCGCTGGGGCACCCGCTCGGCGCGTCGGGCGCGCGCCTTCTCACTACTTTGGTCCACGCGCTCGATCGTCGCGGCGGCCGCTACGGGTTACAGACCATGTGCGAGGGCGGTGGTCTCGCCAACGCCACGATCATCGAACGCCTCGGATAGGTCCGCGGCGGAATGCGCCGCACCGGCCGCCGGGTCCTGGTGGCGGCGACGGTCGTCGTCGTCGTGGTGAGCGTTCTTCCGGCGGGCCGGGCGCGCGTAAAGGCCGCGTTCGTTCTCGCCGAGGCGCTCGGGGTCGACGTGCCCCGGCCGCTGGCGCCGGAGGTGAGCCGTCGTCGCGCCGAGATCGGCGGCACCTCCGGGGATCTGTATCTTCCCGGAAAGCCCGCGCCTCCGATCGTGCTCGTCCCGGGCGCGGCTCCCAAGGGTCCCGACGACGAGCGCGTCGTTCGCCTTGCGTTCTCGCTCGCCCGCGCCGGGCGCGCCGTGTTCGTGCCCGAGCTCGCGCTGGCGCGCCGTGAGTTTGTGACGAGCGACATCGACGGGCTCGTCACGGCAACCCGCGCTCTCGATGACGACCCGCGCACCGCGGGGCCCCCGGTGTTGCTCGGGTTTTCCTACGGAGGATCTTTCGCCCTGGTGGCCGCCGCCGACCCGCGCCTCGACGGCCGTCTCGAGCTCGTGGCGACATTCGGCGCGTACTTTGATCTCGTGGGCGTTGCCCAGGCGGTGACGACCGGGACCTCGCTCGTGGCCGGCCGCGAGCTCGAGTGGGACGCACATCCCGACGCGACCAAGGTGTTTCGAGAAGTCATCGTGGGCCTCGCACCGAGCGAGGTTCGTCGGGCGCTTCGGCGCGCGCTCGACGGCGATGTGGCCGAGGTCGACCTTCCGCCCGAGGCCCGCTCGATATACGAGTTCGCGACGAACTCCGATCCGGCGAGGACGTTCGAGCTCGCGTCGCTCCTGCCGGACGCGATGAGAACGCGGCTCGAAGAGTTTTCTCCCTCGTCGGTCGCCGGAGGGGTGGGCGCACCGGTGGTGGCGCTGCACTCCACCGACGATCCGGTTGTTCCCTACGGCGAGGGCGTGCGCCTTGCCGAGGGGATCGACGGCGCGCGCCTCGTGACCGTGTCGCTGTTTCGCCACGTCGACCCCGACGGCGGTCGACTCGGCGCGATTCCGGACTTCATTCGGTCGTGGCGTTTCACCTCGTGGATCATCGCGGCGCAGGAATAGCGCGCGCCGGCGTCAGTCGACGGGGCGGAGCGGTGGGCGACCGCCGCTTCTGACCAGCACCATCGGCTCCATGCAATGCGTCGGCGCCTTGTCCCGCGCCGCCACCTCGACCTTGAGCTCGAGCCCGCACATCGTGCACACGTACTTGAGCCCGTATTCGCTCACATCCGCGACCTCGGGCTCGGGCGGTGATTCGACTGCGCTGCGGATCCAGCGTGCGCCGAAGAGGAAGATCGCGACGAACATCGCCATGCCCACGAGCGCCCGGAGGTAGCCGTAGCCCTCGCCCAGCACAAAGAAAAGCGCGAGCGCGACGACCGCCAGCAGCCGGGTCAACATCGGGGTTGTCCACCGCGAAATCCACAGGCGTGGATAAATGACATTTCTGTAATTCGGGTCAGTGCCACCGCGTGGCGACGATGAACGAGCCCGAGACGAGGCCCAGTCCGTAGAAGAGCCTCCAGTTGGCGACACCGTTGGGGAAGACGCTCAGGTAGTTGCCGATGATCACGACGACGCCGGCGCCGAGCAGCAGGAAGAAAAGAATCCCGACCCACTCGGGCGAACGCTTTGGTTTTGCTTTTGGCGGGGGCTGCTTCACCTGGCGTTTGGCGCGGCTCTTGGGCATGACACGAGATTGTATGGCCCGGGGGCGGGATAAGGTCGCGCAATATGCGAGCGCTGACCTTCGTCGGAAAACTCTTGGTGTCACTCGGGTGTGGGGTCCTGCTGTTCGTCGGCTGGACCCTGTGGGGGACCGGCATCTACACCAACCGGCAGCAGCAGGCGCTGGAGCAGGCATGGGGGGCGACCCCGAGCATCGACGCCGCGCCTGCGTCTTCGTCGGGCGACGACGATTCGGGAATCGTCGAGGTGGCCGACGGATTCCGACCGGGCCCGGGACGACCCGTGTTCAGGATTCGGATCCCGAAGATCAAGGTCGACGAGATGGTCGTCGAGGGTGTCGGTACCGAGGAGCTGCGTAAGGGGCCGGGCCACTACCCCGCATGCCGCGATGGCTTCGCGCCGCCGTTGTGTCTCGACGGTGTGGATTCCTTTTGGCCCGGCGAGGCCGGTCGCGTCATCGTCTCGGGTCACCGCACGACCTACGGCGCGCCGTTTTACAACCTCGACAAGCTGGGCGCCGGCGACCGGATCGTGACGGAAACAAAATGGGGCGAGTTCACCTACGTCATCACCGAGCAGGTCGTGGTCGACGCCGACGAGCCCGTGACGGTGACGCCGGGTGATCCCGAGCTCGTGCTCACCACGTGCAACCCGAAGTATTCGGCGGCGCAGCGCCTGCTCGTCTTCGCCCGCCTGAAGGATGCCTAATGAGCGCGCGCCGGACGTGGAGGTCGCGCGTGTTGGGACTGGGAGGATGGATCGTCGTCGCGATCCTTACCGCAATCGTTCTCGTGATCGTGACCGAGCGCTACCTTCCCTCGAATTTCTGAGCACCCGGAGGATTACGCGGTCGTCTCTGCGACGACGCGGGTCATCGCTTCGACGGCACCATCGAAGCCGGACAGTGGTATCCGTTCGTCGTGACCGTGAATCGTGGCGAGCAGTTCAGGGGTAATGACGAGCGGGACCCACCCGTAGCCGGTCGCGCCGCGTAGCCGAAAGAAGCGAACGTCGGTCATCGCGGGCGAGATCGTCGGCACGACCGCCGGCGCGCCGGGCAGATCGGCCGAGACGCGCCTCAGTGTTTCGAACAGCGACGATTTGGGGCTGACCGGACCTCCGTGGCGGTTGCGTTCCGCGATCCGCACGCCGTGGTTATCGGCTTTTCGCCGGAGTCCCGCTAAGAACGAATCGATGTCGGTATCCGGAAGCAGCCGGCAGTCGAGCGAGCCCGTCGCCTCCCCGGGCACGACGTTGTCCTTGTATCCGGCGTTGAAGGTCGTCACGCTCACGACGTCCGACAGCAGCGACCCGAGCGGGGGTTGCCGGCGAAGCAGCGGAGCGATGCTCCTGACTGCGGCGCGGCCGGGCGCCTTTGCCAGCGCCTGAAGCGCCCGCTTGCGCGAGCCCGACGCGGCGACCGTCATCGCGCCCAACTGCTCCCGTATGACGGGATGGAGGCGCGCTTCGCGATAGCCGGCGGCGTCGCCGACGAAGCGCGCCAGGTTGAGGATCGCCTGCCGGGGTGGCGGCAGCGAGCCGTGTCCGGCGTCGCCCGACGCCGTGAGGGCGACGCGCACCGCCTGCTTCTCTCCGAGCGCGATCGGCAGGATCGGTCGGTCGAGCAATCCGTCGATGCCGTAGGCGCCTTCGCCCAGAACGCCCGGAGGAGGAGAAGTGTCGCGGAATCCGACGAGGTCGGGGTGCTCGTCGACGAGCCACGCAGCTCCTTCACCGCCGCCCGCCTCTTCGTCGGCGACGGCCGCGACGATTATTTCTCGGCGCGCCGAGGTCGCGGCGGCAACCGCCGCGCACGCATGCATCACGGTTACGGCCTTCATGTCGAGGGTGCCCCGGCCCCACAGCTCTCCGCCCACCTCCTCGGCGGCGAACGGCGGGCGCGACCACCGGTCCTCCTCCACGCTCACGACGTCGAGGTGAGAGAGCAGCACGAGCGCCGGGCGCGCCGGGTCTCCGGGAACGCGCGCGATCAAGTTGGCGCGCCCGGCGGGCGACGAAACGATACGGACGTCGACCCCGGCAGTTTGGAACTCCGTTTCGAGACGTTCGGCGGCAACCGACTCGTTCCCGGGCGGATTCGTGGTGTCGATCCGCACGAGGTCGGCGAGAAGCCGGCGGGCGTCCATGGCGCGGAGGTTACCGTTCGCGCTGTTTAGAGTGTCCCGGGACCCCGCAACCCCATCCGGAAAGGTGCGCATGCGGCTGCTGTTCGTCGACAACTACGATTCGTTCGTCTACAACCTGGCGCAAGCCTTCGGCGCACTCGGCGCCGAGCCGGTGGTGAGGCGCAACGACACCGCGCTGGCGGACCTCGTCGCAACCGATCCCGACGCGCTCGTCGTCTCGCCCGGTCCCGGCGCGCCGTGCGACGCCGGGGTGTCGGTCGACGCGATCAGGTATTTTGCTCCGCACATCCCGGTGCTGGGCGTGTGTCTCGGCCACCAGTGCATCGCGGAGGCATTCGGCGGTCGCGTCGGACGCGCCGAGGTGGGGCCGGTACACGGCAAGACGTCGGACGTGAGCCACGACGGCGAGGGCGTGTTCCGAGGACTCCCCATGCCTTTCACCGCCACGCGCTATCACTCGCTCGCGGTGGAGGAGACGATCGTCCCCGATGCGCTCGAAGTGACCGCGTGGAGCGAGGACGGAACCGTCATGGGCGTGCGCCACCGCGAGCACGCAGTCGAAGGGGTCCAGTTCCATCCCGAAAGCGTGCTGACGATCGACGGGCCGCGCCTTCTCGAAAACTTCCTGAACGCCGGGAGCGCCTCTTAGGCGAAGAAGGATCCGAGAAACGCGAACAGGCGCGCGAGGTCGAGCAAGTCGTCGTTGTCGGCGCCGCCACCCTGCACATAGAGGGTCGCGCTGTCACCGGGCGACACCGGCGTATCCGGCGCCGGCTCCTGCCGGCACACCGTTCCCGGCGGCTCCGCGCATGCCTGCGTCTCTTCCACCTGGCTCACGTTGAGCCCGAAGTCGTTCTCGAGCAACGCCTCGGCGTCGTCGGCGTCCCGGCCCGTGACGTCCGGCATCGGCTGCTCGTCGGGACCCTCGGACACGAGGATGACAACGGTGTCGCCGGGCGTCGCCTCGGTGCCGGCGTCCGGATCCTGGGCGACGACCTGGCCCTCCGGCGCCTCGCTCGGCTCCCGCTCCACTTGAGCGACCAGGCCCACCGCTTCGATGTTCGCAACCGCCTGCTCCTCTTGGAGGTTCACGACCGCGGGCACGAGGACGGCTTCCGGCCCCGACGACACGACGAGGTCGACGCGCGAGCGCACCGCGACGCGTTCTCCCTCGTCGGGATCCTGGCTGATCACGAGGCCCGCGTCGACCTCGGTGCTCGGCTCCTCGGTGACCTCCCCGACGCGCAAGCGGGCTTCGTCGAGGATCTGGCGCGCGGTGTCTTCGTCCTCGCCGACCACGTTCGGAACCGTGGTCTCGCGCGGCCCGCTCGAGACGATGATCGTCACCGTCTCCCCCTCGGCGAGCATCTCGCCCGCCTCCGGGTCCTGATCGATGACTTCGCCCACCGGGCGCCGCGACGGACGGCGTTCGACCGCGTCGTCGAGATTCGCCGCCTCGATGCGTTCGCGCGCTTCGTCCTCGGTCATTCCGACGACGTTGGGGACCCGGATGGTGTCGCCTTCTCCGAACAGATTGTCCGCCAGCAACCACGCGAGGACGCCGAAGAGCAGCAGGATCAACAGGGCGGCACCGAGATACCAACCGGCGCGGGATTTCTCCGGCTCCTCCTCGACTCTCGTCTCGCGCAGGATCTCGGTGGCGGTCCCGGCGGGTGCGATCATGGTGGCGTCGTCGTTCATCACCGGCGTCGCGTGAACGGTCTGCCCGGCAAGGAAGCGTTCGAGATCGGCGCTCAGTTCGCGCGCCGAGGTGAACCGGTTGTCGGGATTCTTGGCCAGCGCCTTCAAGCAGATGGCATTGAGCGCATCCGGCACCTCCGGGTTCACGTCGCTCGGTGCGCGCGGGTCTTCCCGCACGTGCTTGTAAGCGATCGCGAGAGGTGTGTCACCTTCGAAGGGAACCGAGCCCGTCAGCATCTCGTACAGCACGACCCCGAGCGAGTAGACGTCGCTTCGAGCGTCGACCGGGTTCCCCTGCGCTTGCTCGGGCGAGAGATAAGCCGCGGTTCCGATGACCATTCCCGTCTGGGTCATCGTCGCCTGGTCGTTGCCCCCGCCGAGCGCGCGCGCGATCCCGAAGTCGGTGACCTTCGTCTGTCCCGACTCGGTGATCATGATGTTGCTCGACTTGATGTCGCGATGAACGAGTCCGCCTTGATGCGCCCGCTCGAGGGCGCCGGCGACGTCGGCCGCGATCTCGGCGGCCCGCTCCGGCATCAAAGGCCCTTCCGCTTCGATGATCTCGGACAGCGCCTTCCCCTTTATGAACTCCATCACGATGAAGTAGGTGCCGTCGTCGGCGCCGTAGTCGAACAGCGACACGATGTTGGGGTGATTGAGGTTGGCGGCCGACTGCGCCTCGCGCCGGAAGCGCTCGATGAACGAACGATCGCGGCTGAACCGCTCCGACAGCACCTTGAGAGCGACCTCGCGGCCGAGGAGCTCGTCGCGCGCGCGGTAGACCTCGGCCATTCCGCCGGACCCCACGCGCTCTAGCACGGCATAACGACCGCCGTACGAGCTACCGGTGCTCAATCGTCCTCCCCTTCGCCCTTCTTCTCCTTCTTCTCCTTGCCCGGCGGAACGTCCGGAGGCCCGTGCCCCTTTTCTTCTTCGTCGTCCTCTTCTTCTTCGACGGCGCCGGTGCTCACGTAGAGCGTAATCTCGTCGCCGGCGCTAACCCGGCTTCCGGGCTCGGGATCGGTGTCGACGACCGTGTCTTTCGGTTCTTCCGACTCGACGTCGACGCGTGCGACCTCGAGGCCCGCTTCCTTGAGCGCCCGCTCGACATCCTTGATGTGCATCCCGATGATCGCGTCCTCGATGATGAACTCATCCGGTTCCGGCTGAGGAGAAGACGCCCCTTGTGCCTCCGTGGTTTCCTCGTCGGCCGCTTGCGTTTCCTCCGCCGGGGGAGCATCCCGCCGCGCCGCCGGTTCGGCGCCGCCGGCCACGACTCGCCACGCAAGAAGAGCGGCCGCCACGAGCGCCAGCGCCAGGAGCGAAATCAAAACGATTCGGCCGACGCGCTGCGCGTCCCAGCCGTCGCCCGCGACCGGCGCCGCCGCATCCGGGCGCGTGCGCGTAAGTTCGTCGGTGGCCACCGGCGCCGCTCCCATCGCCGCGCCGAGCGCGGCCGTCGCCGTGGCCCCCAGCGACCCCTCGCCTCGCGGTGCCTCGAGAGCCGCCTGCATCTCGTGAGCATCTCTAAAGCGGGAGGCGGTGTCCTTCGCGGTGGCGCGAACGACTACGTCGTCGAGCGCGGCAGGGACTTCCGGATTGACGGTGCTCGGAGCGGGCACCGGGTCCGACACATGGCGCATTGCTATGGCAATCGGCGTGTCCGCGGTGAACGGAACCGCGCCGGTCAGCATTTCGTAAAGCACGATCCCGAGCGAGTAAAGGTCGGACGCGGGGCCGACCTCGCCTCCGGCCGCCTGTTCGGGAGACAGGTAATGAGCGGTTCCCAACACCGATCCCGTTGCGGTGAGGG
>Ga0247719_1000919_pt1 | contig 14287 bp, 11 predicted proteins | sample 41E_DmetaG_FD_189046 | JGI IMG/M metagenome (GOLD analysis project Ga0247719, IMG submission 189046) | Soil microbial communities from hillslope of Landscape Evolution Observatory, University of Arizona, Oracle, AZ, United States - 4-1-E_D | ecosystem: Engineered > Artificial ecosystem >...
TGCCAAGGGTGCGCTGAGCCGAGCGCAACCGTAGCGGAGCGCAGCGAGCGTCGTTGCGCGAAGAGACTCAGCGCCCCGGCCGGCCTGCGGTCGAGCGGCTTAGGCCGCGCTGACCGACAGGACCGACGTCACGCGGATTCACTCCGCGTGACGTCCTCAAGCATCGCTCAGCTCAACACCGGACCCTTCCCCCGCCGTCTCGTAAGTCCGCCGAACGATCTCCTCGAGCACGCCCAGGTCCACGTCGGCCAGCCGGTTCAAATACAGGCACGCGGTCGACCTCTTGTGCTTGCCGACCTTCGCGAGCAGCGCCTCGTATTCCGGAAACCCCCCGACATAGAGCACCAGATTGGCCTTGCGCGGCGAGAAGCCGACGCGGCACATCTCGCCCCCGTGGCCGCTGTCGTAGCGGTATTGATAGCGCCCGAAGCCGACGATCGAGGGCCCCCACATTATTGCCCGCTGGCCGGTCGCCCGCTCCATCATCTCGCGCAGCGCCGCCCCGTCGGAGCGCCGCCCCGGATGCTCGACGCCGTCGAGGAACGCATCGACGCTGACGTCCGTCGCCCTGGTCTTGATCTCCATGCCCGCTTGCCCCCTTCCTCATGCCGGCGCCCCAGGCCGGGGGACTCGTCATAGCATGAATGAGAAGTCCCGCGCGGCGATGGTCCGCTTTGACGGCCGCTATTCGCCCCGGCCATTGCCGGCGCTCGTTCAAAAGTCGGTGGTCAGGCTCATCTGAAACCGGGGCGGCGGATTGTAGTAGAAGCCTTCGCCGAGATTGTTGAAGCCATAGGGGTTGTTCACCGACAGCATCTGCGCGCGGAAGGTGGCCGGCTTTCCGAACAGATCGAAGCGATAGCGGCCGCCGACAGACGCGACGTAGCGCGCCGGGATGACGAACGTGTTGGCGCGATTGGCGATGCGGTCGGAACTGCTTTCATAGGCAAGATCCAGCGACAGGCCTTTGATCCACGGCACGTTCCAGTTGACCGCACCGGTCACGGTGCGCCCGATCGTGCCGACCAGACGCCGCCCGATCAGCCCCAGCTCCACCGCATCGCCGCTGACCGTCGCGTCGAGGAAGACGGCCCCGACGACGACGTTCAGCCGCGGCGTGATCTGGCCGGCAAGCGACGCCTCGATGCCGCGATTGCGCACGTTCCCTAGGTTGCGAAAAACCCGGTCAGGATCGAGCGCGAAATAGGGTTTGCGGACATCGAACAGGCCGGCGACCAGCCGCAAATCCTTGGTGATGGCATAGCGGAAGCCCGCGTCCATCTGCTCGGTGATGATCGCGGGCGGCGCTTCGCCGCGGTTGACCGCGATGTCGGGCGCGACCGGGCTTTCCTCCAGTCCCTTGGTATAGCCGGCGTAGAAGACAAGATCGCTGCTGGCGAAAGCCGATAGAGTACCGTTGAACAGCCACGGACGTGCCTTGGTCACCGGCAGCGCGCCGGACGGGCGCACGACCTCCTTTTCATAGAAGGTGCGCTGGAGCCCCAGGCTCAACTCACCCACGTTCCGCCAGCGGCCTTCGTAGCCGATCCCGCCGGTAAGCTGGCGGACCACGTCGGTGGTCTGCGTCCCCGGCGTGAAAGCGGGTTCCGGGGCGTCAATCGGTTGGTCGATCCGGCCCGGGCCCAGATTGAAGCTCTGTCCCCCGCCATAACGGCGGTCCCGGATTCGCCCACGCGTCATCAGGTGGACCATGTGGAGGCGGTTGCCCTCGATCAATTGCCGGGTCAGGCGCAGCTCGCCCGACGTCGAAACGAAGCGGCGATCGCGGTCGAGGACGACGACCCGGTCGGCTTCGCCTTCGGGAGTCGTATTGAGGAACAGGGTCGTGAAGTTGGTTGCGTCGAGAGCGATCGAGCGGAACAGTCCGCTGCGCAATGTCCAGTCGCCGAGGCCCACGGTGCCCAGCAGGCCATAGTTGACGTCCCGCTGGTCGTTCAGCGCCCATTGCGGGCCGAAATAGCGGCGCCGCTCGATTTCGGGCGGGAGATAATCGCCGGCTGTGAAAATGATCGGCTGCGCCTCGCCGCCGCTTTCCGTCTGCATGCTCCAGAAGGGGATGATCTCGATATTGCCGGCGGGACGCCAGCGCCCGATGACGGCCGCGTTGATGACGCGCTGGTCGCCCCCGAAATAGGCTTCCTGGTCGGCGATGCCGATGCCGCCGGCCACGCCCAGCTTTCCGCTGATGGGAAGCTGCGCGTCGACCTCGGCGCGCGGTCCGCCGAATGGGCCGATGCCAAGGACGGTGCTGGCCACCGCCTTTGGTCCGGGCAGGCGGAGCGAAAAGTCGGCGACGCCCGTCGGCGCGGGAAACGGATAGCCCTGAGCGGTCAGGCCGACCCGCACATTGTTGCCGGCGGTCAGCCGCTGATTAAGATCGCCCTGATAGTCGAAGTACATGCCGTTGATGCGCACGTTGCCCGCCTGGACGGGGCTGAAACCGCGGGCGCCGAAGGGCGAATAGAGCCCGACCCGCTCGTTGCCGACGCTGGTTCCGAACGCATCCTGAGCCGACGCGACCGCGTTCTCACCGGTGCGCTGCGCCCAGGCCTCCCCGGGAATTGCCAGCAACATCAATACAGCGGTGCTGGCCAACAACATCTTTTTCATTCGTGCCTCCGTTCCCCGCGACGATGGGGAAAGCGGACGGCGGAGCGGAAAGCGGATCGATCAACGCCCGGATCGGACGACGAGCGTCAGCGGCGAACGGGAATGCGCACGATGTTGCGAAATCCGCCTTCGGCGATCGCGGCGGTTTCGAAGCTGGCCTCATCGCCGAAGCGGGAACGAAGCCGATCCTGGACGTTGCGCAGGCCGACCTTCTCCCCGTTCGCGCTGGGCCCCGAGGCCCTGGCGTCATTCTCGACGACGATTTCGAGCAGCGGCCCGTCGAAGCGCGCGCGGATGCGGATTGCCGTGGCCGCTTCCGACCGGGCAACCCCATGTTTCACCGCATTTTCGACCAGCGGCTGCAACAGCAATGCCGGCACCCGCGCTTCGGCCGTCCCGGGATCGAGCTCGACATCGAACCGTAGCCGGTCGGGGAAGCGGGTTCGCTCGATCTCGAGGTAGAGCCGCTGCAGCTCGATTTCTTCGCTCAGCGTCAGGTCCTGCATGGGATTGACCGAAAGGCTGCGCCTGAAGAATTCGGAAAGCTGAACCACCATCTCCTCGGCCTTGGCCGGCGCATCGCGCACCAGAGCCGCGATGGCGTTCAGCGTATTGAACAGGAAATGCGGATTGATCTGATAGCGAAGCGCGCGGACGTGCGCTTCCTGGGCCTCGACGGCCAGCGCGGCGGCATGCCGTTCCTGCTCCTGGACCGTGATGCTGTACGACAAAGCGAGATAGGCGGTGGTCCAGGAGAAATAGAACCAGAACCACCAAATGGCGCTGTAGAGGAAGTGCGCCAGGTCGCTGAGCAGTGGCACCGGGCTCAAGACTTCGAAGGCCAGCGTGCCGACGACCGCGTGCGTGCACGCGGCGGCAAAGGCGAGCACTGCGCCGGCGGCGACTTGCCACGCGAACCTGCGCCTCCGCAGCGGGCGCAGGCACCGGTGGATGAGGTAACAAAGAACCGCGCCGAACAGCGCCATGGCCAGCCGGCTGAGGGTGATCTCGAGCTGGTTTTCCGGCGCCCTCATCGCCGTGCGCAGGGACAGCATGCCGAGGTGGACCGCCCAGAAGACGACGATCAGGACGCCTGCGCCTCGACCCAGGCGGGCACGCGCGTCAGACCCTGCAAGATGTGGCATGCTGTTCAAATCATCTCTCGCGCAATCGTGGCGAGGCTAGCTGAGGGCGCACGCTCGCGATAGCCAAGGTCACTCGACAGGCGTTTGCACTGGCCGATAAACGACGAGCATTAAAGCGCCGAGGGCCGGACATGCGGGTCTTGATTGTCGACGACGAGCCGCTCGCGCGGCGCCGCCTCGTCCAGCTGTTGGCCGAGCGCAAGGACGTCGAGATCGTCGGCGAGGCGGACGGCGGCCGCGAGGCGCTCGAGCTGGTCGGGCGCCTTCGTCCCGACCTGCTCTTGCTCGACATCCAGATGCCCGTCGTCGACGGCTTCGCCGTGCTCAAGGGCCTGCCGCAGGACTCGCCCCCGGCGATCATTTTCGTGACCGCGTACCAGGACCATGCGGTCGAGGCCTTCGAGCTTCGCGCGACCGATTTCGTGGTGAAGCCGGTGCGCGGGGAACGGCTGGCGCGGGCGATCGAGCAGGCCCGCCGCGACCTCGACGCGCGTCGCGCGGGGGAGCGCCTCGCCTTCCTCCAGGCGCGGGTCGCCGAACTCGAAAGCCGCGCGCTCGCCGCATCGGACCCCGGATTGTGGGCGCAGATCGGTACGGAAAAGCGACGCCTGGCGCTGACCGATATCCGCTGGCTGCAGGCCGAGCGCGACTATGTTCGTGTCCATATGGAAGGCCATGCGCACCTCGTGAACGCGCTGCTCGGCGAGATGGAAAAATCGCTCGGCGACGCCTTCATTCGAATCCATCGCTCGGCGATCGTTCGCAAGGACCGGGTGCGCGCGATCCGGCGCGGCCGCTTCTCGGTCCCCGAGGTGGAACTCGACGACGGGCAGCGCCTCCCTGTCGGGCGCAAGTACCGCGAAGCCGTGGCCTCGGCGCTCGACTTGCGCCTCTGAGGTCGGAGCGAGGGCCGAAAAAATGCCCCGGGGGGCGAACCCCCCGGGGCCAATTCTCGCCGCAGCGAACAGCGCTCAGGCGTTCTCGCGCACGGCGTAGGCACATGCCTAGCTAAAGTGCAGTGTTGATAAAGCTGGCGCCCAGCCGCGCTGCGATGCCTCGTGGCCTGCTTCCTTGGCTCGCTATTGACCGGCAGTCTCCACCCGCTATTCGCAGGCGCCGGGGGGCTTTGCCTGGGTGAAGTCCACATGGAAGCGATCGCGGTATCAACGGCCCAAAGCGACAGCGCTGCGGCAGGGTACGAACTTGCCGAACAGATCAAAGAGAGTTTGAGCAGCGCTCCCCACGCTGTGATCGTCTTCGCGGCACCGCACTTCCGTCACTCCGAACTTCTTCAGGCGCTCAGTGACGGCTGCTCTCCCGAAATCATTGTCGGCGCATCGTCGGCCGGGGAATTCACCAATGAGACACTGGGCGTCGGTCTCGCCTCGGCGCTGGCAATCCACGACCCCGAGGCCTCCTTCAGCCTCGGCGTCGGCACCAACCTCAAATCAGATCCAGCCGCGGCCGCTCGAAGCATCGTTAGCGGCTTCAAGGGGCACGGGGATTATCGTTTTCCATACCGGTCGGCGCTCGTATTGACGGACGCGCTCGCTGGTTATGCCGACGCCCTGACAGATCAGCTCACGATGGCAACTGCCGGGGAATACCAGTTTTTCGGCGGCGGGGCTGGTGACAATGCGACTTTCGAACGGACCACCGTTTTCTGCGGCACCAAGGTTCTGACAGACGCGGCCGTTGCCCTGGAAATCCTGTCGCGCAAGCCGCTGGGAATTGGAGTCAGTCACGGTTGGGAGCCGGCCTCCGACCCCTTCAGGGTTACGCAAGCAGAGGGTCTGAGACTCGTCAGTCTCAACGGCCTTCCCGCGGTTGAGGCGTTCGAGGAGCACGCCGCCACGAAAGGCGAGACGCTCGATCGCAGTTCCCCGATCCCGTTCTTTTTGCAGAATATTCTGGGGATCGACACCGGAAGCGGCTATCGCCTCCGGGTGCCGCTGATCGTCAATGACGATGGCTCGATCCATTGCGCGGCGGAAATTCCAACGGGATCCGTCGTCAGAATCATGAAAAGCTCACATCAATCTGCGGCCGAAGCGGCCGAACGTGCGACCGACGCTGCCGTTGCGGGTATTGGCGAGCGCAGCCCAAAGGCCGCGCTGTTTTTCGATTGCGTTGCGACCAGGCTGCGTTGCGGCGATCATTTTGCAACCGAAGTGTCGGCCGTCACCAGCCGCATCGGAGACGCGGCCATGATTGGCTGCAATACGCACGGGCAGATTGCCCGCGCCGAGGGACAGTTTGAAGGGTTCCACAACTGTACTGCGGTTGTCTGCGTCTTCCCGGATTAAGCGGTTGGCATCTGGTATTCACGAAATAGCGAGCCGCCTCGCGCCGTCGCATTCGCGCGCCGAGGAGTCGGCGCGGATTGCTGCGGACATCGGGGCGGAAGCGTTTCTCGTCTTTCTTCACGACGAAACGATCGGTGCATTGACGCCGGCTCCGGGCTTTCCGCAGACCCTGCCGGGCGGGCCGGCTTGGCGTGCGTTTCTGAAAGGGTCTCACCCTGCCGGCATCATGGAGACGGAACTGCCCTTCCCAGGCCCCGACGATCCGAAGCGCGCGCGAGTGTTCGTCGATGACGGTGCGGTCTTCATGCTGATCGGCGGCGAACCGCAAATCCGGGTCGAGGAGTTCGCACAGGTACCGTTGCTGTCCGCGCTGCTTCGGGCGGAGGCGACGCAACTGTCCAGCGGCGGCCTCGTGGCGGCCGAGCGGGAAGCAACAGCCCGTGCAACCAATCTCGCTCAGGCGCTCGACAACGCCCGCGCTGAGCTTCGCCAGAAGGCCGACGAGCTCGCCAACGCTCTGGAAGAGGCGGACAAGCTCAACGCGCAGCTGACGAGGCTCAACGACACGCTCGAGCAGCGAATTGCCGAACGAACAAGCGAGCGCAATATGCTCGCGACGATAGTCGAGACGACCGACGTCATGGTCATGGCTTGCGATCTCGAGTTCAACATTCTCGCGGTGAACAAAGCCAACGCCGACGAGTTCGAGCGCATATACGGAGTCCGGCCGTCGGCTGGCGATAACATGCTGGACCTCCTTGCCGACCAACCGGAACATCAGGCCCAGCTTCGCGCCGCCTGGGCGCCTGCGCTTGCGGGCAAGGAAACGACCTTTGTCGAGGATTTCGGAGATCCGGCGCGCGCGCGGCCTCATTATGAGATCAGTTTTCGTGCGCTTCGCAATGACGCCGGTGAACGGATCGGGGCCTACAATTTGGTAACGGACGTCACCGACAGGCTTCGTACGGAAGCGCAATTGCGCGAGGCGCAGGACGCGCTCCGTCAGAGCCAGAAGATGGAGACGGTCGGCCAGCTCACGGGGGGCATCGCCCACGACTTCAACAACCTGCTCCAGATTGTCAGCGGTAACCTGGACATATTGTGCAGAAGGATGCCCAACGAGGCCGCCCCGCTCCGACGCTACGCGGAGCGAGCCATGCTCGGAGCTGAACGGGCCGCAACGCTGACTCAGAGGTTGCTCGCCTTTTCGCGTCGGCAACCGCTCGCCCCAAAACCGACGGACGTGAACAGGCTCCTGCCAAGCATGTCCGAACTGCTTCACCGGACTCTCGGCGAAACCATAGAGGTGGAAGCGGTGCTGCCGCCGCGCATCTGGCTGGTCGAGACCGATCAGAACCAGCTCGAGAACGCTATCCTCAACATTGCGATCAATGCGCGTGACGCGATGCCCGATGGCGGCAAGCTTACGCTCGAAACGAAGAACACGCACCTCGATGAAAGCTACGCGGAGCAGAACCCGGGGGTCATCCCCGGCCAATATGTGGTCATCTGCATTTCCGATACCGGCATTGGAATGGACGCCGAGACTGCCGCCAGGGCCGTCGAGCCGTTCTTCACAACCAAGGAGGTCGGCAAGGGCACCGGACTTGGCCTCTCAATGGTTTACGGCTTCATCAAACAGTCGGGCGGCCATTTGAAAATATATTCCGAGCCGGGAGAGGGAACGACGGTGAATATCTACCTCCCGCGGCTGGTTGGCCACGCCGCGGTCAGCGAGGAGAAGGAGCAACTGGCGACACCCGTAGGGGGTGAAGCGGAAACAATCCTTGTCTGCGAGGACGACGAGGACGTTCGCGCCTACTCGGCTGAGGTGCTGCGGGAACTCGGATACCGGGTCCTGGAGGCAGGCAACGGTGCCGAAGCCTTGGCGCACCTGCGCAACGGTAACCCGAAAGTGGACCTGTTGTTTACGGACGTGGTTCTGCCTGGCGGGATGACTGGCGCGGAATTGGCGAGAGAGGCGGCACGAGTTGATCCAACGCTAAAGATTCTGTTCACCACTGGCTATGCGCGCAATGCGATCGTGCACCACGGGCGGCTAGACCCGGGTGTTCAGCTTCTGACGAAGCCCTTCAGTTATACGGATCTGGCAGGCCGGATCAGAGAAATTTTGGATACCAACTTCTAAGGCGCGCGCTGCACCAGCGACGGCTCTTCGGGCGAACTAGAGAGCCCGCCGGTGGCGTCCGCGAGCCAAAATGCCCCGGGGGGCGAACCCCCCGGGGCCAATTCTCGCCGCAGCGAACAGCGCTCAGGCGTTCTCGCGCTGCGCCTCGGCGTTGACGGTCTGCTCGGAGGCGGGCGTGTCGCCGCCGCCGATGCGGTCGTGCTGCGGGCGCGTCCCCGAGCTTCCGCCGATCTCGATCTTCTTCGGCTTCATCGCCTCGGGGATCTCGCGCACCAGCTCGATCGACAGCAGGCCGTCCTTCATGTCCGCGCCCTTGACCTGGATATGGTCGGCAAGCGCGAAGCGGCGCTCGAACGAGCGGGTGGCGATCCCGCGGTAGATGTAATTGTCGCCCTTCTCACCGTCCTCGTCCTTCTTGCGGCCGGAGACGGTCAGCTGGTTCTGCTGGCTGGTGATGTCGATTTCGTCGGGCTTGAAGCCGGCGACCGCAAGCTCGATGCGATAGTCGTTGTCGCCGAGCTTGATGAGGTCGAAGGGCGGGTAATTCTCCTGCCCCTGCCCGAAGCTGTTGTTCTCGAGCATGTCGAACAGCCGGTCAAAGCCGACGGTGGAGCGCCGGAACGGCGCAAAGTCGAAAGCACTACGCATGGTCCAATCCTCCTCTTGATGAGCAAGGGCGGGAGGATGAGCCGTTCGAAACGGCCTCAACCGTCCCGTCACCGGGCCCGAAAAGGCACCCGGCAAAAGAAATTTTGGTTCGGAATTTCCGACTTTCAAGGGGTCCGGCGCACGTCTCGCGGACCAGAAATCACCGTTCATCGAACGCGGCTTTCCCGCGCTTCCGGCCGGCCCCATCCCTGCTCGCTGGAGGGGGCGCCATGACCTTACGCGAATATCTGTTCCTGCCGGGCAACGCCCGCTTTGCTGACTTCGGCCTGCTGCTGCTGCGCCTCGCGACCGGCGCCTTCCTCATCTACCAGAGCCACGACAATGTCGTCTCGGCGGAGCGCATGGCCGAGTTCGAGAAGTTCCTCGCCCACTTCCACTTCGTCTATCCGCAGCTGATGGCGCCGCTATCGGTCTATTTCCAGTTCGCCGCCGGAATCGCCTTCGTCCTCGGCCTCCTCACCCGCTGGTTCGGGCTGATCACCGCCTTCAACTTCACCGTCGCCGTGTGGATGGTGCACTGGAACGACCCCGTGCCGGGCATCTGGCCGGCGGCGATCCTCATCGTCCTCAGCCTCTATTTCGGCCTTCGCGGCTCGGGCCGCTTCGGGCTCGACGCCTTGCTCGAAGGCCGCCCCCGGGCGTTAGCTGGGGATAAGTTCCGCCCCGCCCGCTTGGCACGGCTCGAAGCCGCGCCTTATAGCTCGGCTCGCCAATGTCCGATCTCTTCTCGTCTTCCGCCGCGCCTTCGTCCGACAGCTACGACGCATCCGCGATCGAGGTCCTCGAAGGCCTCGAGCCGGTCCGCCGCCGTCCCGGCATGTACATCGGCGGCACCGATGCCCGCGCCCTCCACCACCTCGCCGCCGAGGTCATCGACAACAGCATGGACGAGGCGGTCGCCGGCCACGCCACCCGGATCGAGGTCACGCTCGAGCCCGAAGCCGGGACTGCGGGGCGCCTGACCGTCAGCGACAACGGCCGCGGCATCCCGATCGACGAGCATCCCAAATATCCCGGCAAGTCGGCGCTCGAAGTCATCATGACCACCCTCCACTCGGGCGGAAAGTTCGAGGGCAAGGCCTATTCGACCTCCGGCGGCCTCCACGGCGTCGGCGTTTCCGTGGTCAACGCGCTCTCGACCCACACCGTCGTCGAGGTGGTGCGCGAGCGCAAGCTCTACCGCCAGACCTTCGCCAAGGGCATCGCCACCTCGAAGCTCGAGGAAGTCGGCGCCGCCCCCAACCGCCGCGGCACCAGCGTCGCCTTCACCCCCGACCCCGAAATCTTTGGGCAGGACGCGGCCTTCGACCCTGCCCGCCTGTACAAGCTCGCCCGCTCCAAGGCGTACCTCTTCGCCGGGGTCGAGATCCGCTGGCGCTGCGACCCCTCGCTCGCCTCCGAGGCGGTGCCCGAGACCGCGGTCTTCCAATTCCCCGGCGGCCTTGCCGACATGCTCGCGCAGCAATTGGGCGAGCGGCCCTGCGTCACCAACCAGCCCTTCACCGGCCGCCAGCATTTCCCGCCCGACGCCGGCGGCACCCCGCAGGGCAGCGCCGAATGGGCGGTCGCCTGGCCGCTCTACAGCGACGGCAGCGAATCCTATTACTGCAACACCATCCCCACTCCCGACGGCGGCACCCACGAGGCGGGCCTCCGCGCCGCTTTGACCAAGGGCATCCGCGCGTTCGGCGAACTCGTCGGCAACAAGCGCGCCAAGGAGATCACCGCCGACGACGTGTTCAACGGCGTCGAGCTGATGCTCAGCGTCTTCATCCGCAACCCCCATTTCCAGAGCCAGACCAAGGACCGCCTGACCAGCCTCGAGGCCGCGCGCTTCGTCGAGGCCGCGGTGCGCGACCATTTCGACCATTATCTCGCCGACAATATGGACCGCGGCCGCGCGCTCTTGGGCTCCATCGTCGAGCGGATGGAGGAGCGCCTCAAGCGCCGCGCCGAGCGCGAGGTCCAGCGCAAGACCGCGACCAGCGCCCGCAAGCTCCGCCTCCCGGGCAAGCTCACCGATTGCTCATCCGACGATCCGGCCGGCACCGAGCTGTTCATCGTCGAGGGCGACAGCGCCGGCGGCTCAGCAAAACAGGCAAGGGATAGGAAAACCCAAGCGATTTTGCCTATTCGCGGTAAGATTTTGAATGTCGCATCGGCAACTGCCGATAAGATCCGCGCCAATCAGGAGATTGCCGACCTCCAGCTCGCGCTTGGCTGCGGCATCCGCGACAAGTGGAGCGAGGAGGCGCTGCGCTACGAAAAGATCATCATCATGACCGACGCCGACGTCGACGGCGCCCATATCGCGACCTTGCTGATGACCTTCTTCTTCCAGGAAATGCCCGAGCTGGTGCGCCGCGGCCATTTGTTCCTCGCCCAGCCCCCGCTCTACCGCCTGACCAGCGGCGCCAAGACCCTCTACGCCCGCGACGACGCCCACCGCGCCGAGCTCGAGGCGACCGAGTTCAAGGGCAAGAAGGTCGAGGTCAGCCGCTTCAAGGGCCTGGGGGAAATGAACCCGGGTCAGCTCAAGGAAACCACCATGGACCCCGCGACGCGCAGCCTGCTCAAGGTGACGCTGCCGAGCGCCTATGAGGACCGCCAAGCGGCTCGCGACATCGTCGATCAGCTCATGGGCAAGGATCCGGCGAAGAGGTTTGAGTTTATCCAGTCAAGAGCAAGCGCGGTCGAGGATGATGCGATTGATGCCTGATCAGCTCCTCCCTGTCGCGCAGCGACGGGGAGGGGGACCGTTCCGCGAAGACGGAATGGTGGAGGGGTCGGCGCGGCGTTGAATCACTCGCTAAACCGGATTGAGCTGTTTTTGGCAGTGTCCTTATGCCATGCTCCCTTTGCTCGGTACGATTAGGGGGAGTTGAGTCGTGCCATCACCATCACGCACAACGAAAGCGGCTGTCGTCGGTGCGAGCCTTTTGCTGTCGGCACTGCCATCGTCGGTCCAAGCGCAAGCCGTCGCGTTCAAGAGCGGCGAAGTTCAATCCGGCATGACCAAACAGTGCATCTACCAAGTCCTTGGAAATACCTACACGCGAACGGTCTCGTCTGTCTCTCTGTGCCCTCTCTCGATTCCCGTCCAGCTAGTTCCAGCACCCTCCTACCAAGCTCCCAGCGTGGGTTCGCGTGGATTGGCGTTTAAAACGGGCGAGCAAACCACAGGCATGACGAAACAGTGCTATTATAACTATCTTGGAAGCACGATTACGCGGACGGTCGGTGCTGTATCCCTTTGTCCGCTCTCGATTCCGGTTGGGAACTGACGCTCGCTTCTCTCCAGCGAAGGCGATGACCTGCAACTGCTTCCAATTTGTGCAAGCGAAAAGCAATTCGTCCTAATTGCGGTCCGCGCGGCGGCTGGAAGTTCTCCACTTGTTCCAGTATCTGACGGGTTCCATAGAGGCTGACATGGATCGCGAGCCGCGAAATCGAACGGTGAGAAGGCGCGCCGTTAACCACATCGCGATCCTAGTCGTAATGGTTACACCCGTTCTTGGCTGTGCGATCAATAACGAGCGACCCCGCTTCGCCGGAGTGCAGTTCGCCGCTGTGGACACGCGCCAGCAGCCAAAAATGCCAAAAGACCGTCAGCAACCGCGACCCAAACAGCCCCCTCCGTCCAATAAACCGGAAGGCCAACGCGAGCATCCGCGTCCCAAGGGCAGCGGCGACGTGATGCCTGTCGCACAGGGGAAGTCGGGTGCGGACTCCGCTGTCGCAGCGGCCATCGCGATGCGGACGGTTCGCGCCGGAGATCGCGTTGACGGACTTGCAGGCGCCATTTGGGCGGATGCTAACAACGACGGCGACGTCGACGGATACATGATGAACGACCAATATTACGTTGGCGCGCCCGCAGGTTATAGCGGCACGCTGCAGCGTGTCGAAACCGGTCCGCTGGGCGGCGCCACGCTCGGTACGGCGGCTGGTGCCGTGATTCCCGGCGTCAGTATCCTGCAAAACGCAATTGTAGGCGCACCGGTTCGTGGGCTGGCTGGGGCTATCTGGGCCGATCGGGACAGGGATGGTGTCGTGGATGGCTACGTCTACAACGGCCATTACTACCCTGGCGCGCCGCCAATGGCGGATCCGGCTCCCAAATACCCTGCGCCGCCGCACCCACCTCCAGGTCAACGCGGATAGAGTAGAGAACATGCCTCGAAAGGCACGCGCGAAGCCGAAGCTCTGTGGCTGGAAATTCGACCCCGTAGCACTCGCGGCGCTCTTCTTATCGCTGATTGCAGCGGGCGCGCAGCTCTGGGATTGGTGGCACGGTCCTCAAATTCGACTCATACCACCTGATCGGGTCGCATTATACAGCCAAGTAGCTCCCGATGGGTCGGTGGCTATCCGCATCGCGGCGAACATGTCTTATGCGAACGTGGCCCAAGCCCAGTATGGAGACCTCGTGCTCATTGAGCGCGCAAAGCTTAAGGTTGATCAGATCGAAAGCTGGCAACGGTGGAACGCTTTCGGCGAAATAAGAGAGAGCGCCATAACTCGGACGCAAGATGCCGCTCCACAGCCACTGCCGGGCCAATCTGCAGTCACTCATTTCACCCTTTTTACCCCCGTACCACGAGTGTGTCCGAATGGATCTAGCGCATGTGATCCTATGCGTGATTACATTTCGCCGGAGGAGATGATGCTGCAGGTACGAACGGCTGATCGTATCGAGTTTCGATTCGAGATAGACCTGTTCAATGGCCACACTCTAACCACATCGTGTTATGTGCCACTGTCCGCGTTGGTGAGACAGAAGCTCGGGAATATCATGCGCACTCCGCTTTACGCGACATGCCACTCGCCACACCGGCATAATTAGGCGTACGCGACGACTAAACGGCAGATAATGGGCAAACTTCCTGGTCACCCGAAATGCGCTAAAATCTCCGCGCTCACCTTCGCGTGAAAAACCTTCGGGCCCCTCGTGATCTTCGCGTCTTCGTGTGAAAACCAGGCCTGACGTCACGCAGTGAATCCGTGACGTCGAACGGGTTCGCGCGGCTGAGGCCTCGCGCCCCGCCGGCCGGCACTCAATGGCTCTACACGCTGGCTCCCGTCTGCTTCGCAGAGCGCTCACCTGCGCTCGGCATTTCGTGCTTTCCTACACCCCCTCATTTATGTTCCAATATGGTTCAGGAGGAACCATATGAACGAACCGCAACAAATCACCCCGACACCCCGCCCCTGCGCCACCCCGCACTCCGCGCCCGTCGCCTGGCTGGGCCAAGCAGCAGAGCGCCGCGAGGCGATTGCAGAGCAATCGGCGAGCAGCGCGGATAGTCTGCGCAGTGCCCGGCCGACGGGTTGCGCAGCAAGCCCGATCGACGTCACGATTTCAGATCGTGACGGCGCGGCCGCAC
>Ga0247719_1000920_pt1 | contig 14280 bp, 10 predicted proteins | sample 41E_DmetaG_FD_189046 | JGI IMG/M metagenome (GOLD analysis project Ga0247719, IMG submission 189046) | Soil microbial communities from hillslope of Landscape Evolution Observatory, University of Arizona, Oracle, AZ, United States - 4-1-E_D | ecosystem: Engineered > Artificial ecosystem >...
GGGCAGTACCTGTCGGATTTCGTCGGCCTGGCCATGGGGCTGCAGCCGCTGCGGGTCGAGCCGTCACTGACGGCGCTGGCAGGCGGCGCGATCGTGCTGTCGGTGCGTGACGGTGCGTCGCGCGTGCCGGAACGCTACACGTTGGAGGTCACCGAGAAGACGATCCGCATCGTCGGCGACGATCCCGCGGGGCTGTTCTACGGCGTGCAGACGCTGCGGCAGTTGCTGCCGGCGCCGTTCGAATACGAGGCGCTCAGGCCGCGGGGCCGCAACGCCCCTCCCGTGCAGATCCCCGCGATGACGATCGACGATCGGCCGCGATTCACCTGGCGCGGATCCATGCTGGACGTCTCGCGGCACTTCCTCGGCGTCGAGGACGTGAAGCGCTACATCGAGCTGATGGCGCTGCACAAGCTCAATCGCCTCCACCTGCATCTCGCCGACGATCAGGGCTGGCGGATCGACATCAAGTCGTGGCCGAACCTCGCGAAGCACGGCGGCAGCACGGAGGTCGGCGGCGGGCCCGGCGGGTACTACACGCAGGAGCAGTACGCCGAGATCGTGCGGTACGCGGCCGACCACTTCATCACGATCGTCCCGGAGATCGACATGCCTGGGCACACGAACGCGGCGCTCGCCTCGTACGCCGAGCTGAACTGCGACGGCGTGGCACGCCCGCTCTACACCGGCACCGAGGTCGGCTTCAGCGCGCTGTGCGTCGAGAAGGACGTCACCTACAAATTCATAGACGACGTCGTGCGCGAGATCGCGGCGCTGACGCCGGGGCCGTACTTCCACATCGGCGGCGACGAGGTGAAGACGCTCACCGCCGAGCAGTACGCCGGCTTCATCGAGCGCGTGCAGCGGATCGTCGAGTCACACGGCAAGCAGATGATCGGCTGGGACGAGATCGCGCCGACGAAGCTGTCGGCGACCTCCATCGTCCAGCACTGGCGGCCGAAGACGACGCCCGCCGAGGCCGTGGCGCGCGGCGTGAAGGTGATCATGTCGATCGCCGACCGGGCGTATCTCGACATGAAGTACGACGCTGGGACGCCGATCGGCCTCACGTGGGCGGGCATCGTGAGCGTGCAGACGTCGTACGAGTGGGATCCGGCCACGGCGGCGCAGGGCGTGCCGGAGTCGGCCGTGCTCGGCGTCGAGGCGCCGCTGTGGACCGAGACGGTCGCGACCATCAACGATGCCGAGTTCCTCGCCTTCCCGCGCCTCGCGGCGGTCGCGGAGATCGGCTGGTCGCGGCAGGCGGACCGGCGCTGGGAGGATTTCCGCGTCCGCCTCGGCGCGCTCGGGCCGCGCTGGGTCGCCCTGGGCATCAACTTCTATCGCTCACCAGAAGTTCCGTGGAAATAGAGGAGGCCGCCCTCCGCGCACCCTCTCACGGAAAGCTGACGAACTGACGCGGGGCGCCGCACGCTCCCCGGGGAAGGCAGAGAATGCGTACGAGGTGCCCATGCCCCCCATCCCACAGGAGATCGCGGAGTTTCTCGCGTGCAAGCGGATCGCTGTTGCGGGCGTGTCGCGGACGGGCGGGAGTGCCGGCAACGGCATCCTGCGCAAGCTGCGGGCGCAGGGTTACGACGCGATCCCAGTGAATCCTCACGCCGTTCAGCTCGGAGGCACGGCCTGCTACCGCGACCTGGCGAGCATCCCCGGCGACGTCGACGGGGTCGTGATCGCCGTCGCGCCAGAGGCAGGCGCGGAGCTCGTGCGAGCGGCGGCGGCGCGCGGGATTCGCCGTGTCTGGCTGCATCGCTCCATCGGCCAGGGCAGCGTGTCGGGCGATGCCGTCGCCGAGTGCCGCCGGCTGGATCTCACCTGTATCGTCGGCGGCTGCCCGCTGATGTACTGCGAGCCGGTGGACATCGTGCACCGCTGCATGCGCGCGGTGCTGGCGTGGCGCGGGCGGCTCGTCGAGGTGTCGAGCCCCGTCCGGACGTGAAGCGCGAGCCCCCTCAGTACACCATGATCGTGGACGTGCCCAGCAGGTCCGAGGTGTAGTTGTAGAGCACGGCCTTCGCCTGCTTCGGGTAGTTGCGGAGCGGGATCGTGGTGGTGAACGTGAACCCCTCCTGGAGGAACCGCGCGTACGCGTGGGGCGTGAGACGGAGGTCCACGTTCTGCCAGGATTCGCCCACCGACTGGCCGTCCTTCGTGCCGGCGAAGAAGGCGATCGTCAGCGCGGCGACCTTCAGCCCGAGTTCCTCGGTGAACGCGATGCGGTCGGGCGCGATCGTGACCTCGAGGGTCAGGCCGCGATCCCTGCCCGAGCCCTTCACGGAGGGAGATTTCATCCGCACCCGCAGGTCGCGCAGCTCGTCGTCGCCGAACCGCGCGGCGGCGGCAATGCGCGTGAACGTCATGAACTCGCGCTTGTCGAGCGCCACGACGCGGTCGTACGCGAAGTACCCGCGGCGGTAGTACAGCTCCACGTTCTTCCGCTTCACCTTCACCGTCAGCCGGCGGTACCCGCCATCGAACCGCGGATTCGTCGGGTAATAGCCGAGCACGTATTGCGCGCGCGTCGAGAGATCCAGCCGGTTCATCGCATGGGCGCCGTAGCGGTACGCGGTGGTGTGCCCGCCGGTGAGCTCCGACATGAGGCGCATCCCCTCGACGTTGAAGAGCTGCCGTGAGGTCGTGGCGAAGCTCGGAAGCGGCGCCGACCCGTGCGCGCCGGGCGGGGGAGCGCCGGCGAGCCCCCCGGTGTAGACGATGTCGATCGCGACGCGCGAATCCGCGGCCGCCGCCGCGATGCTGCGCTCGTTCTCGAGGCGCGGCAGGTCGAGACCCACGGGCGTGATCAGCACCAGGTGCTTCTCGCCGTCGATGAACCGCATGTATTCGATGCCGGCGTAGATGTTCGCGACGTCGTGGTTCGTGACGACGCTCTGCTGGATGTGCTCACGGAGGGTCACGGCCAGCAGCGCCGACGCGCGGCTGTTTGCCGGGTCCGCGAGGCCGGCCTCGCGCCCGGCGAGGAGCTCGGACCGCTGGAGCTCGTCGGTCGCGCGCTGGACGTCGCGCGCGATCCGCTCGCGGTCGCTCAACTGCCCCGGCACCACCTCGCGCGGCCTGAGCTCCGAGGCCCCGGCGAACAGGTCTTCGACCTGGGCCTGGATCGCTGCCGGCAGGGTGCGCGCGCCGTGCGTCGCCTGCAGGTCGTTGAACCAGTGGAAGAGACCGGCCTCGATTCTCTCGTGCCGCTCCCGGTAGCGTTCGATGATCCGCGCGATCGCCTCGTGGTCGGTCGTGAAGTCGGTGGCGCGGTTGTAGGCGACCAGCGCGACGACGTCCTGCGGCAGGAGGCGCTCCCGGATGAAGGCGAGCAGCGCCTCGAGCTCCTTCGAGGGGCCCGTCATCCGCCCGCGCCCCAGCACGAACAGGAAGACGCGCCGGTTCTGCGCCCGCACGTCGCCGGCCGGGAGCTCCAGGTCCACGCGTCCGGGGACGCCCCCCGTCTCGGGGACGAGCGCCTGCAGCGCGAAGTGGCGGATCTCCTGCTCGATCCCGTCCTCGAGCAGCGTGAAGTCCTCCTGCCGGAGGTCCGCGACGGGATGCCCCTGCCGATCGACCACGCGGACGTCGACCGGCACCATCGAGATGCGGCTCTTGAGGACCTGCGGGAGGCGTGCCGGCTCCTGCAGGCCGGCCGCCGCCAGGGCGGTGGACAGGCACACGAGCGTCGCGACGATTCGTGGCATCTGGGCGCTCCCGGTCTCCTCCGGTTCAGGCAGCAGCGGCAAGCATACAGCGGCCCCGGAGCGGGGTTGACGTGCCCTGCTGTCGCCATATAATGCGTAGCCATATATGGGCACGGATGCACTCGCGCGCGAGCTCAAACGCGGCAGCACGGAACTCCTCATCCTCGCGCTCCTCGAAGACTCGGAGCGGCACGGCTACGATCTGGCGCGGCTGATCGGCGAGCGCTCGCGCGGCGCCATCAGCTTCCACGTCGCGTCGCTCTATCCCACGCTCTACCGCATGGAAGAGAAGGGGCTCATCGAAGGCCGCTGGGTGGAAAAGGCGGGGCAGCGCCGGCGCCGCTACTACCGCCTCACCCGGGATGGCCGGAAGACGCTCGCGAGCCAGCGCAGCGTCTGGGAAGCCTTTTTCGAGGGACTCAACCGCGTCGCCCGGTTCACCGGCGCCTGAGGAGCCCTCCATGCCCCACGCCTCGACCGACTGGAAGCAGCGCATCCGCGCCGCACTCTCGCGCACCCGCCGCACACCCGACGATGACGTCATCGAAGAGCTGGCCGGACACGCGCAGGCCATGTATCAGGCGGCCCGCGCGGACGGCGACAGCCACGAAGACGCGGCGAGGAGGGTGGATCTGCAAATCGCCGTGTGGGCCGGCGACGCCGCGACGCTGCAGCGGCCTCGCGGCCGCACGCCGTCACTGGAACCACCGCCGTCGCTGACCGGAAGCCGGCTTGCGGGGCTCGGCGGCGACTGCCGCTATGCCCTCCGCGTGATGCGCCGCCGGGCCGCCTTATCGACGATCGTCGTCGCGACGATCGCGCTCGGTGTCGCCGCGACGACGACGCTCTTCAGCGTGGCGTACAGCGTGCTGTTCCGTCCGCTGCCGTGGGCCGGCGCCGACCGCCTCGTCGTCGTCAAGGAGACGCGCGGCGGCCGCGCGCCGCGGTTCAACGACGTGTCGAACGCCGTCTACCACGCATGGCGGGAGGGGGCCGAGACGATCGACGGTCTCGCTGCGTGGACGCCCCGCACCGTTACGATGAGCGGCCACGGTGACGCCGAGCGCCTCGCGGTCGCCGCCGTGACCCCTGGCCTCTTCCCGCTGCTCGGGATGCGGCCCCTCGCCGGCACCCTGCTCGAGCCGCGCGACGGCACGGGGCACCGCGGCGCCGTGGTCGTCATCGCCGAATCGCTCTGGCGGCAGCGGTTTGGCGCGGATCCCCGCGCGGTCGGGCGTACGGTGCGGATCGACGGTGTGCCGCACACCGTCGTCGGTGTGCTTCCGGACCGCCAGGCGTTCCCCGACCGGTTGACGCGTGCCTGGATCCCGCTGGAGGTGCCGGCAGCGGCGCCGACGTCCATGAGTATGTACAAGGCGGTCGCGAGACTCCGGCCCGGCGCGACGGCGGCGCAGGCGGCGGGCGAGGCGACGGCCCGCGCCGCGGCCGCGCCGCAGCCGATCGAGATGCTGACGATGGCGCTCTACGGCGGCACGGGAGCCGTCGACGTGTCGCTCGTGCCCCTCCGGGAAGCGCAGGGAGCCTCGTTCCGGCCCGCGCTCCTGGTGTTTCTCGCCGCCGTGGGCCTGCTGTTCGCGACCGCCATGGCAAATGTGGCAAGCCTGCTGCTCGCCCGCGCGACGACGCGGGGTCGCGAGATCGCGATCCGCGCCGCGCTCGGCGCCGGCGCCCCGCGCGTTGTCCGGCAACTCCTCGTCGAGAGCCTGCTGCTCTCGGTGGTGGCGGGCGCGGCGGGGCTCGTGCTCACGGGGCTGTTGCACCTGGCCCTGCCCTCGGTGCTGTCGCCCGACTTCGTCGTCGCGCACGACGTCCGGCTGCACCTGCCGGTGCTGGCGTTTGGCATCGCTCTGTCGCTCGTCACTGGCGTCGTGATCGGGCTGCTGCCGGCGGTGCGTGTGCGCCGCTCCAACATGGTCGAGGCGCTCGCGCACGATGGGCTGGCGCTCGCCGGGGCTGCGCGCGGTTCATGGACGGCGCGGACGCGCCTGCTGATCATGGCGGGGCAGGTGGCCATCGCGTGCGTGCTGCTCGTCGCCGCGTCGCTGCTCGGCCGCAGCTTCATGGCGCTCGGCAGCGCCGACCGCGGGTACGACCCGGCGCACCTGCTGACCGCATGGGTGCCGATGCCGTCGCCCGCCTTCTCGCCGCAGGCGCGGGCGGAGTTTGCCGGCGGCCTCGTCGAGCGCCTTCGCCGCGTGCCGGGCGTGCAGGCGGTCGCGTATGCGGATGCGCCGCCGACCGGCGCCGGCAGCTCGGGGGCCTTCACGATGGACGGCCGCACCGTGCACGCCGAGCAGATCGCCGTCACGCCGTCGTACTTCGCCGCGATGGGCATGCGCCTCGTCGACGGCCGTCCCTTCACCGACGAAGACGCCGTCTCGGCCCGCCCGGTGCTCGTCGTCAACCGGACGTTCGCGCGGCAGTATCTCGAGGGGGGTGGCGCCGGAGTGTCCGTACGCGCAGGGCTGTTCCCGGGCGCACCGCCCGCCGAGGTGATCGGCATCGTCGAGGACGTGCGGCACCGGCCTGAGGCCGAGGCGCGTCCGCAGGTGTTTCTCGTGCAGAACGAGCAGCCGGGCACGCTCGACTGGAGCGGCGTGACCATCCTCGCGCGGACCCTCGGGGATCCCGCGGCGCTCGCGCCGACGCTCCGAGCCGCGGCGCGGGAGCAGAACGGGGCCGTCGCGCTCGGGTCGGTGATGACGATGGAGGAGCGTGTGCGAACGGGGCTCGAGGGCCAGCGCGTGTCGGCACTGCTGATCAGCGGCTTCGCGTCGCTCGCGCTGCTCATCGCGGCCGTGGGGCTCTTCGGCGTTCTCTCGTATACCGTGGCGCAGCGCTCGCGCGAGCTCGCCGTGAGAACCGCGCTCGGGGCCCGGCCGGGCGACCTGATGCGCCTGGTGCTGCGCCAGGGTCTCGGAACGGCGGCGCTCGGCGTGGCTGCCGGACTCCCGGCCGCCTTCGCGCTCACCCGCGTGATGGGCGCGACTCTGTACGGCGTCGGCGCCGATGATCCGCTGACGTACGTGGCGGTTCCGCTCGTGCTGCTGACCGTGGCCCTCGCCGCGTGCGCCGCGCCGGCGGTGCGCGCTTCGCGCGTGGATCCGCTCCGGGTGCTGAAGGCGGAATAGGCGTCACCGCGCCGCCGCGCGGCCGCCGTGCGCCGGCCCGTAGAGAACCCGTCCCGGGCGAGCCGCCGTCATCGCGCCGTTCTCGAAGACCACCTGTCCGTTGACGAGCACGTGCGAGAAGCCCTCGGCGTACGCGTGCGGCTTCTCGAACGTCGCGGTGTCGCGCACGCGCGCCGGGTCGAAGATCACGATGTCGGCCTTCATCCCCGGCCGCAGGATCCCGCGGTCGGCGATCCGCAGCCGCGCGGCCGGGAACGAGCTCATCTTGCGGATCGCTTCTTCGAGGCCGAGGGTCTGCCTGTCGCGGACGTAGAGCCCGAGGACGCGCGCGAACGTGCCGTAGCTGCGCGGGTGCGGATTGGCTCGCCCGAAGACCGGCACCTCGCCATCGGACCCGATCATCGTCGTCGGGTGCCGCAGGATGCGCTCCACGTCCTCGTCGCTCATGGCGTGAAAGATCCCCTGGCAGCCCCCCTGTTCGACCAGCCACAGCGTCACCTCGGCGGCGTTCTCGATCGTCGGCTCGAAGCCGCGTCGTTTCGTCAGCTCCGCGAGGTTGCTGCCGGCGAGCGAGGGATCGAAGCCGCAGCTCGCGAACTGCACGTTCTTCGGGTCGCCGCCGCCGCGCGCATCGCGGATGGCGAGAATGGTGTCGGCGAGGACCTTCGCGCGGGTGGCCGGGTCCTTCAGACGCGCGAGCACCTGCTGCCGGCCGCCTTCGAGCGCCCAGGCCGGCAGCAGCGCCGACGCGACGCTGGTGCTCGAGGCCGTGTAGGGATACTGGTCGCTGGTCACGTCGACGCCGCGCGCGCGCGCCTCGTCGATCAGCCGCAGCGTGTCCGCGGAGCGTCCCCAGTTCGCCTTGCCGATCACCTTGTGGTGCGTGACCTGGGTGGGGAGGCCCCCCTGCTCGCCGATCGCGATCGTCTCGCGCACGCTCTCGAGCACGCGCACGGATTCTTCGCGCTGATGCGACTTGTGCATGCCGCCGAACCGCGCCGCCACCTTCGCCAGCTCGATCACCTCCTCGGTCGGCGTGAACGATCCCGGCACGTAGAACAGGCCGGTGCTGAGGCCGAACGCGCCGTCGCGCATGCCCTGCTCCACGAGCGCCTGCATTTTCGCGAGCTCGTCGGGTGTCGCCGTGCGGTCGACGTTGCCGATCACTTCGGAGCGGACGGAGCCCTGGCCGATGAAGCTCCCGATGTTGACCGATTTCTGGAGCGCCTCGAGCTTCTCGAGGAACGGCCCCAGCGGCACGGGGGAGCCGCCGTCCGGGCCTTCGATGAGCGTCGTCACGCCCTGGCGGACGTAGTTCTCGGCGGTGGGCACCTCGAAGATGCCGCGCCGCGCGTGGGTGTGGATGTCGATGAAGCCGGGCGCCACCACCTGACCGCCGGCGTCGATGACGCGCGCGCCGGCCGCGTCGATCGCCGGTGCGACCTGCACGATGGCGTCACCGCGGATCGCGAGCGCGCCGCGATACCACGGCGCGCCGGTGCCGTCCACGATGCGTGCGTTCGTGATGACGAGATCGAACGCCGCCGGCTGTCCCCGCAGAGCCACACCGACGACGATCAGGAGCACGGTGACGAGGAGTCGCTTCATGCGACGACATTAAATCACGCGGCATCAGAGCGTCGTCGCGGATCGGGCATCCGAGGCGCGCGGCCGGACTGACGCCGCGGGTGCCCATCGCACCGCACGGCTCGCCTGAGGGGAGCGGCGGGCACGTCCGCCTCGCGGCGCCTCGGGCTACGCCGGGAAAAACCGCCCTCCGGCGCTGACCTGACGATGCCCGCGTCCGCTGGGGTGATCCGGCCGCCTGGTGAGGATCAGGGGCAGCTCACAGCTCATCCGGGCGTCGGTGGCGAAACCCTTCGGACGCGGCCCGCACCGCCTGCGGGCAGTTTTTCGAACTGACCCGCCTCCGCTGGCGCAGCGGCGGGCCAGGCGCTGCCGGCTGCCCGCATTGCGCCGCGAGCCGGACGTGCCCGCCGCCCCGCCGGCTCGCCGTCGCGGTGGGTGAACGGGTGCGCGGCGTCCCGACGCCGCAGGCGTGCGCGGCTCGTGGCGCGATGCGGCCAGCCCGCGGCGTCACCCGCGCGATCTCGGGGGTGACGTTCCGAAAAACGCGCTGCAGGCGGTCCCGTCCGCCGAGGCGCGGTTTCGCCACTGACGCCGGGATCGCCTCTGAGCCCGGATGATCCCCGTCCGGCCTTCGGATCACCCGAGCCGAGGCGGCATCGTGAGGCACGCGCCGGAAGCGCGTTTTTCCGGGCGTAGGCCGAGGCGCCACGAGGCGCGGGCGCCTGTGGCGTCACGCAGGCCGCGCCTCTGATGCCCGGCACACGTCGACGGATCTGCACGCGGTGCGGAATCGCTGATTCCGCTCCGCACCGCCGCCGCGGCTCGACGCGGCCTCTGTTCCGCACACGCGTGGCGGCGGATCGTTCGACCGCGTTCACTCCCGATGCCGCGAGACGGCGGCCGCCGGCAGCAGGCCATGGGCGGCGAGGAAGCTCGCCACCGCGCCGAAATATCGTTCCCCGTCGGCGTCGGCCGGCGCGGTGTGGCCGCCGGCGACCTCGACGAACTGCTTCGGCTCGCGGGCGGCGGCGAACAGGCGGCGCGCTTCGTCGATGGGGATGACCTGGTCGTCGGGGCTGTGAAGGAAGAGCATCGGCGATCCCACCCGCGGCACCTTCAGGATCGACTCGAACGTGTTCCGCATGATGAGCCGCACCGGCAGCCAGGGATAGTTGCGCTCGCCGATGGCGACGAGCGATGCCGGCGCCCCCTCGAGAATCACGGCCGCTTCGTCCACCTCGGACGCGAGATTGACGGCGATCGCCGCGCCGAGCGACCACCCGAAGATGATGATCCGCTCCGGCGGCACGCCGAGGCTGGTGCGCAGGTGCGCGTAGGCGTGGCGGGCGTCCTGCGTGACGCTCGCCTCCGAGGGGGAGCCGTCGAGCCCCCCGTAGCCGCGATATTCCGGCGCGAACACGTGCAGGCCGAGGGCGCGGAACTGCTCGTACCGCAGGATGTTCACGCGGCTCGCGACGGTCGCGCGGTTGCCGTGGAGGTAGAGCAGCCACGGGGCACTGTCGGCGCCGGCGGGGCTTCGCAGGATCCAGGCGAACTGCCGGAGGCCGTCGGGCCGGACGAGGTCGACCTGCTCGAAGGGGGAGGCCGGCCGCGACTGCGCGAGCGGATTCCCTGCCGCGAAGACGAGCCGCGTCTCCTGCGACGCCATGTACGCCACCGCGAGCACGTAGACGAGCGCCGCGCTAACGGCTATCGTGAGCAGGATGCGGCGTGCCATACGCGCCGCGCGAGGGGAGAGCCGTGTCATTCGCCGATCTGAAACTGCACCCGAACCTGCTCAAGAGCATACGTGAGCTCGGCTTCGCCCGGCCGACCCCGGTGCAGGTGGACGCCATCCCGCCGGCGCTCGCTGGCCGTGACGTGCTCGCCTGCGCCCAGACGGGCAGCGGCAAGACCGCCGCCTTTCTGCTGCCGATCCTGCACAACCTGATCGACAAGCCGCGCGGCCGCACGCGCGCGCTCGTGCTGGCGCCGACGCGCGAGCTCGCCGCGCAGATCCTCGAGGAGTTCAACGCGCTCGCGATCCATACGCCGCTCACCGGCGCGGCGGTGTACGGCGGTGTGTCGATGGGGCCGCAGGAGCACGCGTTCCGCGCGGGCGTCGACGTGATGGTCGCCACCCCCGGCCGCCTGCTCGATCACCTGCGCGCGCCGTACGCGAAGCTCGCGCACCTGGAGTATCTGGTGCTCGACGAGGCGGACCGGATGCTCGACATGGGCTTCCTTCCCGACATCCGCCGCATCCTGAGGCAGATCCCCACGAAGCGGCAGACGCTGTTCTTCAGCGCGACGATGCCGGCCGAGATCCTGAGGCTGACGCAGGAGATGCTGCGGCACCCGGAGACCATCCAGAAGACGCGGCAGGCGGCGCCCGCCTCGGGGATCACGCAGGCGGTCTACCCGGTGCGGCAGGACGCCAAGCGCGCGCTGCTGCTGCATCTCCTGAAGCGCGGCGACATCCAGCAGGCGCTCGTGTTCACGCGCACGAAGCACCGCACGAACCGGCTCGCCGAGTTCCTCGTGCGCGCCGGCATCCAGGCCCAGCGCATTCACGGCAACCGCTCACAGGGACAGCGCACCGCCGCGCTCGCCGGGTTCAAGGAGGGACGCTTCCCCGTGCTCGTCGCCACCGACATCGCGGCGCGCGGGATCGACGTCGAGGAGCTCGGTCACGTCGTCAACTTCGACGTGCCGCAGGCGCCGGAAGACTACATCCACCGGGTCGGGCGCACGGGGCGCGCCGAGGCGGTGGGCGAGGCGTTCACGTTCGTCGCGCCCGACGAAGAACAGGACCTGCGCGACATCGAGAAGGCGATCGGACGCCGCCTGCCGCGCGTGACCGTGCCGGATTTCGACTACGACGCCGCGCATCACGGCGAGCTCGAGGTGCCGCGCGCGCAGCGGATCGCCGAGATCCGCGCCCGCAAGCGCGAGGAGCGGCAGCGCGCCGAGGCGAACGCGGCGCGCCGCGCGGCCGCGCTGAGAAACCGCGGACAGGCGGCCACGCCGCAGCGCAGTGCGCCCGAGGGGCCGCGGCCCGGTTCAGCCGCGCGCCGGCGGCGTCGGCCACCGTCCGGCGGCGGGCGCTGGAAAGGCTGACCTCGGAACCCGGCGCCCCGCTGACGTCGCGGCGTTTGCATCGTTCACGCTTCTGGAGGTGTGACAACGATGAATCGCAATCGACAGGAGAACGATCCGCAGCGTGACCAGACCTCCCGCGCGAGGCGCGGCGAGCTCGGGCATGTCGGCGAGGATCTGCGCAATCGCGACGAAAGCGATCTCGGCCGCGCCCAGGCCGAGGGGAACCTCGGCAACGAGCGCACGCGGAACCGCGGCGACGAACGCGAGCGGAACAACCGCGACAACATGGGCGACAACCGCAATCTCTAGCGGGATGCGGCGCACGGACGGGCGGTACCTGACAGGTGCCGCCCGTCGTGCGTACGGGCGCTGCAACGCCACGCGCGGCGCGGCCACGGCAGCCGGGACGCGTGGTACCATCCCGCGCCATGAACCGGATCCCCCTGCTCCTTCCCGCGGTGGTGTGCCTGGCGGTACTTGCGGCCGGCGGCAGTGTCGTGCGCGGCTCGCTCCAGCGCTCCGCGTCCGAACCCGACTGGCCGCGGTTCGACGAAGAGACGATGCGCCACTTCCAGTTGCTCGTGAAGTTCGACACCAGCGATCCGCCGGGGAACGAGAAACCGGCGGTCGACTATTTGCGGCAGGTGCTGGAAGCCGAGGGCATTCCCGTCGAGGTGCTGTTCAACGAGCCGAACCGTCCGAACCTGATCGCGCGGCTGAAGGGATCCGGCGCGAAGCGCCCGCTGCTGATCATGGGCCACACCGACGTGGTGAACGTCGACCCGAAGAAGTGGACGCATCCGCCGTTCGGCGCCGTCCGCGACGGCGGCTACGTCTACGGCCGCGGCACCGTCGACGACAAGGACAACGTCGTCGCCGGGCTGATGATCATGCTGACGCTCAAGCGGCAGAACGTGCCGCTTGACCGCGACGTCATCTTTCTCGCCGAAGCCGGTGAAGAGGGCTCCACCCGCGTCGGGATCCAGTTCATCGTCAACGAGCACTTCGAGAAGGTGGACGCCGAGTACTGCCTCGCCGAGGGGGGCGGTGTCACGCGCAGCGGGGGCAAGGTGAAGTTCGCCTCGGTTCAGACACTGGAGAAGATCCCCCGCGGCATCGAGCTCACGGCACGCGGCCCCGCCGGCCACGGGTCCGTACCGCTGCGCAACAACGCCGTCGTGCGGCTCGCGAACGCCGTGGCGAAGGTGGCGGCGTGGAAGACGCCGATCCGGCTGAACGACACGACGCGCACGTACTTCGAGCGGCTGGCGTCGATCTCCACGCCCGAGGAGGCGAAGCGGTATCTCGACGTCCTCAGCGGCGACGCGCGCCTCGTGGACGCGGCCGACGAGCACTTCTTCGAGCGCGAGCCCCGGCACGCGTCGATGCTGCGCACCTCGATCTCGCCGAACATCATCCAGGGGGGATACCGCATCAACGTCATCCCGTCGGAGGCGAAGGCGACGCTCGACGTCCGGGTCCATCCGGATGACGATCACCTGAAGCTGATCGAGGAAGTGAGGCGCGTGATCGGGGATCCCGACGTGGAGGTCGCCTGGGCGCAGCGCGACGTCCGCCCGGCGAGCGGCCGCGCCAACCTGCAGTCGGAGGCGTTCAAGGCGATCGAGGCGATGATCACGAAGCACTACCAGACGGTGACGCTGCCGACGATGAGCACGGGTGCGACCGACATGGCGTATCTCCGGGCGAAAGGAATCCAGTGCTACGGCATCGGCCCCGCGACCGACATCGAGGACGGCCCGAAGGGGTTCGGCGCGCACAGCGACCAGGAGCGCATCCTCGAGAGCGAGCTCCACCGCTTCGTGCGTTTCCACTACGAGCTGGTGGAAGCGATCGCGGGCCGGGCTTCGCGCTAAAACTCCAAACGCCAAACGCCAAACGCCAAACGCGGAACGCCGAACGCCGAACGCCGAACGCCGAAACGCCGAACGCCAAACGCCGGATTGGCCCGGTAGGGGCCGGCTTCAGCCGGCCCATCCAGTGGCGCACGGCCGGTCCGCTGCGATACCATCCCCACCGTTCCGGAGGCACAAGAACAATGGCCAGAAAGGATCCTCGTGTGGATGCGTACATCGCGAACGCGCGGCCGTTCGCGCGGCCGATCCTGAAGGAGCTGCGGCGGCGGATGCACGCGGCGCACCCGGAGATCTCGGAGGAGATCAAGTGGCGCGCCCCGGCGTTCATGTACAAGGGCATCCTCGCCAACATGGCAGCCTTCACGCAGCACGCGGCCTTCGGCTTCTGGGATCAGATGTCGGGCGTGAGCGACAAGGCGCACGAGGCCGCCGGCCAGTTCGGGCGACTGCAGTCGGTCGACGACCTCCCCTCCGAGAGGCGGTTCGCCACTCTCGTCGGTCAGGCGATCGCGCGGCGCGACGCCGGCATCCGGCCGAAGCGCGAGAAGACGACGCCGAAGGGGCCGCTCGAAGTTCCGGAGGACCTCATCGCGGCGCTGAGGAAGAACCGGAAGGCGCTCGCCACGTTCGAGGCGCTGCGCCCCAGCCACCAGCGCGAGTACGTGCAGTGGATCACCGAGGCGAAGCAGGAGGCGACGCGCCAGCGCCGCCTCGCGACGACGATCGACTGGCTGTCTGAAGGAAAGTCGATGAACTGGCGCTACGAGAAACAGCCGAGCGCCACCTCCAGACGTCCCACGCCAAACGCCGGCTGAACCGCCGACTCGGGACTCGGGA
>Ga0247719_1000921_pt1 | contig 14274 bp, 13 predicted proteins | sample 41E_DmetaG_FD_189046 | JGI IMG/M metagenome (GOLD analysis project Ga0247719, IMG submission 189046) | Soil microbial communities from hillslope of Landscape Evolution Observatory, University of Arizona, Oracle, AZ, United States - 4-1-E_D | ecosystem: Engineered > Artificial ecosystem >...
CCTACATCCCGGGTGGTGTGAAACGTCCGTCCTGCGCGAGCCAGCCGCCATCGGCGTACAGCACCGTGCCGGTGACGTAGCTCGCCGCGTCCGACGCGAGAAACAGCGTCGGCCCCACCATTTCCTCGGCGGTGCCCCAGCGGTTGAACACGCTCTTTGCCGCGTAGGCTTCGAACCATTGCGGCTGGCTCTTGATCGGCGCCGTCAGCGGCGTCTCGATCACGCCGGGCGCGACGCAGTTGACGCGGACGCCGAACGGTCCGAACTCCGACGCCGCGCCGCGCGCGAGCTGCAGGATGCCGGCCTTCGTTGCGGCGTACACCGACTGCCCCGGCTCGACGACGACCGAACGGATCGACGAGAAGAGCACGATGCTGCCCCGCCGCTGCGCGGTCATGATGCGTCCGGCCGCGCGCAGCACGTGGAAGGTCCCCGCGAGGTTGAGGTCCAGCACCCGCGCCAGCTCGTCGTCCTGGTAGTCGAGGATCTTCTTGCGGACGTTGATGCTCGGGGTGCAGATCACGATGTCCAGGGTGCCGTGCCGCTCGGCGACCTCCGCCAGCGCGGCGTCCACCGCGGACGCGTCACGGATGTCGAGCGCTCCTGCCTCGCACGAGGCACCGGCCTCCTGCACGCGCGCACGCACTCGCTCCGCATCGCCGCCGCGGACGTCGAGGCAGACCACGCGCGCGCCGAGCTGCGCCGCGCCCGCCGTCACCGCCTCGCCGATGCCCGACGCGCCGCCGACGACGACGGCCACCTTGCCCGAGAGATCGAAGATGTGCTTCATCTGCGGTTCCTGCGCATGAGCGCGACGACGGCGTAGGCAAGCGCCGCGAGCAGCAGCGCGAGCAGCGGCGGCGTCAGCCCCGCGACGCCGCGCCCGCCGCGCAGCAGCTGCAAGGCGAGCACGACCCCCACGCCCGTGAAGATCGCCGAGAGCGCCTCGGGCACGCCCGGCCGCCGCGAGTACAGTCCGGCGACCACCGGCACGAACAGGCTGACGCTGAGGAGCGTGTAGAAGATCGTCAGGGCCGTGATGACCGACTCGAGCACGATGGCGAACGCCACGCCCAGCACGCCGCCCGCGATGGCAGCGCCGCGCGCGACGCGCAGCACCTGCGCATCGGACGCCGCGGGATTGACGAACCGCTTGTACAGATCGCGCGACAGCGACGTCGCGAGCATGAACAGCGCGGCGTCGGCCGAACTGACCTCCGCCGAGAACAGCGCCGCCAGGCCGAGGCTGCCGATGAGCGGCGGCACGTCGTGCATGAGCAGCATCGGCAGCGCCATGTCGCGGGTCGCGAGCCCCGGATGCCGCGCGAAGGCGAGCATCCCGAGCAGCACCGGCACGAACGCGAATGCCAGGAGAACCAGCCCGTTCGCGCCGATGCCGATCCGCACCGCGCGGTCGCTGCGGGCGCCATAGGCCTTCTGCAACAGCCCCGGCGACACGACGAAGGACGGCCCGAGGATCGCGAGATACATCCAGCCGGACCCGCCCCCCTGCGCGAAGGTCCAGTAGGTGGCGCTCGCCTGCGTCGAAGCGAGGCCGCCCCACCCCCCGGCGGCGCTCAGCGCAAAGGGAATGGCCAGCAGGAAGCCGCCCAGCAGCACGACGAGCTGGACCAGGTTCACCGTGGCCGACGCGAGCAGGCCGCCGGCCGCGAAATAACTGGTCATCACGAGGCCGCCGGCGAGGCACCCGAGCCACTTCGGGAGCCCGACGACCACGTTGAGCAGCCACGCGAGCGCGATCAGCTGCCCGGCGAGGATCATCAGCGTGCCCGCCCACAGGAGCACGGCGATCACGGCGCGTACCTGCGGTCCGTACCGCCACTCGAGGAAGTCGCCGACCGTGTGCAGGTCGTGTTCGGCCGCAAGGGCCCGGATCCGCGGCCCGACCCACATCGCCAGCACCAGCGACCCGACGCCGGCCGAACCGACCCACCACCACGCGCTGAGGCCGTCGCGATAGCCGAGGCCTGCGGCGCCCACCGTGGATCCGGCACCGATGTTCGCGGCCAGCACGGTGGCGAAGATCAGTCCGGGCCCGAGCCGCCGGCCCGCGACGAAGAAATCACCGGTGCCGGCAACGCGGCGGCCGATCCAGAGGCCGAGCGCAACGAGGCCGGCGGAATAGGCGAGCAGCAGCGCAAGGTGAAGGTTCACGCGGTGGCGGCATGGTACCCGATAATCTCAGGCGCGGTGTCCTCTCCAGCGTCCGTCGATCGGGTGCTCGCCGCCGTCGACGGCGCGGCGGACGAGATCGTGGCGTTCACCGCGGAGCTCATTCGCGTCCCGACGGTGAATCCCCCCGGCGAGGGCTATGCGGAGTGTGCGCGGCTGCTGGGCGCGCGCCTGGCGACGGCCGGCTTCGAGGTCGAGTACCACGCCGCCGAGGGGCGCCCCGAGCACACCGCGCAGCATCCGCGCGTGAACGTCGTCGGGCTGCGGCGCGGCACCGCTCCGCACCCTGCGATCCATCTGAACGGGCACCTCGACGTCGTCCCCGCCGGCAGCGGCTGGACGGTGGATCCATTCGGCGGCGTCGTGAGGGACGGCCGCATCTACGGCCGCGGGGCGTGCGACATGAAGGCCGGGATCGCCGCGGCGGTATTCGCCGCCGAAGCGATCCGCCGCGCCGGCGTCACCGTGCACGGCTCGATCGAGATCAGCGGCACCGTCGACGAGGAGAGTGGAGGGTTTGCGGGCGTCGCCTGGCTCGCCGGGCGCGGACGGCTCACCGCGGAGCGGCAGGATTTCGTCGTCATCCCCGAGCCGCTGAACGTCGACCGCGTCTGCATCGGCCACCGCGGCGTCTACTGGTTCGAGCTCACCACCCGCGGGCGCATCGGGCACGGCAGCATGCCGTTTCTGGGGACGAACGCGATCGAGCACATGGGGCTCGTGCTCGACCGCATGAGCCGCGAACTGCTGCCGGCGCTCGCCTCGCGAACGACGGCCGTACCGGTCGTGCCCGAGGGCGCGCGGCGGGCGACGCTGAACGTCAACGCGATCATGGGCGGCCAGCCGGTGGACGGCATCCAGACCCCCTGTGTCGCCGACACCTGCCGCGCGATCTTCGACCGCCGCTTTCTGCTCGAGGAAGGGTTCGATGCGGCGAAGCGCGAGGTCGAGGCGCTGCTCGAGCGCCTGGCGGCGGAGCAGCCCGGCTTCGTCTGTGAGCTGCGCGACCTGATGGTCGTGCCGCCCGTGCGCACGCCCGAGGGCTCGCCGCTCGTGGCCGTGATCGAACGGAACGTCGAGCGGGTGCTCGGCCGGCCGGCGACGCAAGTCGCGAGTCCCGGCACGTACGATCACAAGCACGTGGACCGCCTCGCCGGCATCCGCCACTGCGTCGCGTATGGCCCGGGCATCCTCGATCTCGCCCACCAGCCCGACGAATGGTGCGCGATCGACGATCTCGTGCACGCCACGAAAGTGCTCGCGCTGACGATCCTCGAGCTCACCGCGTCCTGAGCGCGCCGGCAGACCACGACGGCCGTTCGGCAGTAGGCTAGTGCTATCCACGGAGGCACGCGCGCTATGAGATCGCTGGTCACGCTGTTCGTTACCGCAGTCGCGACGGTCGCGGCCATCGCGCAGGCGCCCGCACCCGCGCCGCTCCCCCCCACGGGCGGCAGGGGCATCACCGAGGTGCACGGCATCAAGGTCGGCCATCACACGCTGGGCGAGCGGCCGACCGGCTGCACGGTCGTCCTCGTCGACGGGCAGGGGGTGCCCGGCGGCATGTCGCAGCGGGGCGGCGCCCCCGGGACCCGCGACACGAACCTGCTCGATCCGACCAATGCGGTGGACCGCGTGAACGCCATCGTGCTGTCCGGGGGCAGCTCGTTCGGACTGGAGGCGGCGACCGGCACCGTCCGCTGGCTCGAGGAGCGCAAGCTCGGGTGGCCGGTCGGCGCGTCGGGCGTCGTGCCGATCGTGCCGTCGGCGATCATTTTCGACCTGCCGATCGGCGGCAAGCCGCAGATCCGCCCCACGGCCGACTGTGGCTACAAGGCGGCCGATGCCGCCGCGACGACCGCGGTCGCGGAAGGCAACGTCGGCGCCGGCGCGGGCGCCACCGTCGGCAAGATGATCCCGGGGCGGTCGATGAAGGGGGGCATCGGCTCCGCCGCCATCACGCTGCCGAACGGCCTCGTCGTTGGCGCCATCGTCGCGGTGAACGCGGTCGGCGACGTCGTGGATCCCGAGACCGGGAAGGTGGTCGCCGGCATCCGCACCGACGATGGGAAGGGCCTCGCCGACATCCGCAGGCTGCTGCGCGCCGGCGAGGTGGGGCGCCGCTCAGGGCCGCGCACCGTCGAGAACACGACGATCGCCGTCGTCGCGACCAACGCGAGGCTCACGAAGGCGGCGATCAACCGCGTGGCCGTGATGGCAGACGACGGGCTCGCCCGTGCGGTCGTGCCGGCGCACACGCCGAGCGACGGGGACACGGTCTTTGCGCTGGCCACCGGCCGCTGGGACGGCGAGGCGAACCTCGCCGTGATCGGCGCGCTCGCCGCCGACGTGCTCGCCGAGGCGATCGTCCGCGCCGTCGCGAAGGCGGAGTCGCTGCCGGGGATCCCGTCGGCGAAGGAGCTCGGCACCGTCCCGCCGCGGATCAAGTAGCGATGCCGACGCGCCGTGAGTTCATCGAGGCCGCTCTGAAGGCGTCGGCAGCCGCCGGCTTCCCCGCGATCATCCGGGCGCAGGGGGCGCGTCCCTCCATGCCGCAGGGGGTCGCGTCGGGCGACGTGACGATGGGGCGCGCGGTGGTGTGGAGCCGCGCGGACCGCCCCGCGCGGATGGTCGTCGAGTACTCCACCTCGGACCGATTCACCAGCGTGTCCCGCGTGGCCGGACCCGAGGCGCTCGAAACGTCCGACTTCACGGCGCGCGTGGTGCTCAGGCAGCTGCCCGCTGGCCAGCGCATTTTCTACCGGGTCCTGTTCCAGGACCTCGCCGACATCCGCTCCTGGAGCGAGCCGGTCGTGGGCAGCTTCAGGACGCCGCCGGCGGCGGGCGGCGGCCGCGACGTGACGATCGCGTGGTCGGCCGACACCGTGGGACAGGGCTGGGGGATCAATCCGGCCTTCGGCGGACTGCGGCTCTACGAGACCATGCGGGCGGTGGAGCCGGACGTGTTCGTCCACTGCGGCGACACGATCTACGGCGACCAGCCGCTCGCCGCCGAAGTGACGCTCGACGACGGCAGCGTCTGGAAGAACGTCGTCACCGAGGCGAAATCGCGCGTGGCGGAGAGCGTCGACGACTTCCGCGGCAACTACCAGTACAACCTGCTCGACGAGCACATGCGCCGCTTCAACGCCGAGGTGCCGCAGATCGTCCTGTGGGACGACCACGAGGTCCGCGACAACTGGTATCTCGAGCGGGACCTCTCGGCGGATGCGCGCTACCGGGTGAAGAGCGTCGCCCTGCTCGCCGCGCGCGCGCGCCGCGCGTTCACGGAGTATCAGCCGATCGACCTCTCGCGCGACGACCCGGCGCGGATCGACCGCGTGATCTCCTACGGCCCCGCCGCCGACATCTTTGCGCTGGACCTCCGCAGCTATCGCGGCGCGAATTCCGAGAACCGGCAGCCGGTCCTCGACGAGCGCAGCGCGCTGCTCGGCGCGTCTCAGGTGGCGGAGCTCAAGGCGCGGCTCGCGGCGAGCCGTGCGACGTGGAAGGTGATCGCCTGCGATCAGCCGCTCGGCCTGGTCGTGCCCGACGGCGCCGCGCATTACGAGGCATTCGGCAACGGTGACGATGGTCCGCCGCTCGGGCGGGAGCTCGAGCTCGCGGACCTGCTGCGGTTCATCCGCGACCGCCGCATCCGGAACGTCGTGTGGATCACCGGCGACGTCCACTACTGTGCGGCGCACCGGTACGATCCCTCGCGGGCGGCGTTCACGGCGTTCGATCCGTTCTGGGAGTTCGTCGCGGGTCCGCTGCACGCCGGCACGTTCGCGCCGGCGCGGCTCGACGCGACGTTCGGGCCCGAGGTGAAGTTCACGGGCACCACGCCGGCCACCAGGCCCAATCGTCCGCCGAGCGACGGGCTGCAGTTCTTCGGTACGCTCACCGTCGCCGCGCGGACGCGCGTCCTGACCGCGCGGCTCCACGACCTCTCGGGCCGCGTCCTCTACGCCGTCGAGCTGCCCCCGCGGTGACTCCGGGGGTCAGAGCTTGAATTTTGCATTTTCTGCAAAATTCAAGCTCTGACCCCCGGCAAGGCGCAGTAGGATCCGCGGGACCCGTTCCGCGTGAACGCGGCCATCATGCCGGCGGCGTAGTGCCTGTCTGCAGGAGGACCCGACCGATGACCAACCGAGAGTTCTTTCTTCACATCTGCTCGTCCGAGTTCCCGCGGTTCGCGGGCGTGCTCCAGGCAACACCGGGCGACACCCTCGACTACCGGCCGCACCCGCGATCACGTTCCGCGCAGGAGCTGATCGGCCACCTGATCGGCCACGAGCAGGACCTCGTGGAGCTGATGGACACGGGGACGATCAACCACCGGATGCAGGTCCCCTTCCGCAGCATTCAGGAGGCGCTCGAGATCTACCGCGAGGCACACGAGGCGCTGAAGCCGAAGATCGCCGCCCTCGACGAGGGTGCGTGGGAATCGGTGGGGCAGTTCTACGTGGGACCGACGAAGATCATGGAGGCGCCGCGGCGCGACCTCGCGTGGATGCTGCTCTTCGACGCGGTGCACCATCGCGGCCAGTTGAGCACCTATCTGCGGCCGATGGGGGGGACGGTGCCGTCGATCTACGGGCCCTCGGCGGACACGATGATGGCGCAGGCCTGAACGCGGCCCGCCCGGACGTCCTGCCACGTCCGGGCGGGATCCCGCCGCCGCCTACTTGATGATCGCGGTCGGCTTCTTCCCCTCGTACCGCAGCGTGATGTGCGAGGCCTTGCACAGGTCGATCGCCGTCCAGACGACCTCGTCGTCGTCCTCGTCGACGATCTTCATGTCCCACTTGCACGCCTTCTCGCGGCGGCTGAACGAGATGTCGGCGCTCTCGCCGTTCTTCAGCACGTCACGGCCGAGAATGTCCTCGCCCCACTCGTCGTCTTCAGTCGGAGAGACATACAGTTCCGTGATGACGAGACCGGTTCGGTTCACGAGGGTGAAGTCCTGCTTCCCCTGCGCCGTCAGTGCGATACCAGCCAGCATGACCGCTGCCACGATTCCCCAGATTGCACGCTTCATCAGCCACCCCTTCCTTGCGCGTCCACCTGAGCTGGCGTCCGCCGGGGAAGGTTTTACCAGAAACGGGGGATCTCAAGCAAGCACTTAATGTCGGTTAGTGTCACCCCAAGGCGCCACCGCTACTGACTTCACAGGACTATGGCGTAGATGCCGTGATTCGCGCGTCGGGCACGAGGTTCCTGCCCAGGCAGCTTCAGCACTTCGCGCCGACGGCGAAGCTCCGCACGGCTTCGTCTTCGCGGGTGAAGACGTCGAAGACCTCCAGCAGGTGGGTCATGCGCAGCACGCGGGTACAGCGGTCGCTCGGGCACAACAGTTTGAGCTGGCCGCCGCGGCGGGTCATGTGCAGGTGCGTCGCGATCAGCGCGCCGACACCGCCGCTGTCGATGTGCGTGACGTGGCGCAGGTCGAGCACCAGGTGGCGCTCGCCGGCCGCGGTGAGTGACCTGACGCGCTCCCGCAACAGACGATCGTCTTCGTCGGCCAGGAGCGGCCCGTTCAACGCGAGGATCGTGACACCGGCGACGGACCGCTGGTCGATGAGGAGGGGTTGCAGCACACGGCACCTCCTGGAAGCGTGCTGAGCGACACGCCGGGGGGCCGGAAAAGTATACGCCTTCTCGGCGCGCCGATTACAGCTCCTCGTCGCCGTGGCGGATGCGGTCGTACGGCTGGACCACCGTCGAGGCAATGTTGCTGAGGTGCGCGCCGACCCGGCGGAGGATCTGCGCCGCGCCCGCGTAGACCACCGCCATGTCGGCCGACAGCTCGCTGGCGGCGACGCGATCGCGGTACGCCTTGAGCTCCGCGCGCAGCTGCCGGTGCTGCGTGATCACCCACCGCGCCTCCTGGACGTTCGCCTCGCGGAAGGCGCGCTCGCAGGCGGGGAACAGCGGCCGCAGCTGCTGCGCCAGGCGCCGCAGCTCATCGGCGAACGGCCCCTGCCGTGGCCCCTTCGCCATCCGCATCAGCTCCACCAGCCCGCGCGCGAAGTCGCCGATCCGCTCGGCGTCCTGCACCATGCTGACGAGCACCAGACTGGCGACGAGGTCCTGCTTCGGATTGACGGCGAGGTGCTGCAGGATGGTGCGCCGCACCCGCCGCTCCGCCTCGTCGATGACGTCGTCGAGCTGCTCGAAGTCCAGCCGGATCGGCTTGTTGTCGAGCAGCACCTCGAGCGAGTGGTCGAGCATCTCCGCTGCCTGATCGAGCATCGCGGAGACGTCGGCGAACGCCGACTTCACCAGGGGGGAGCCGGCGTCAGGATCGAAGATCTGTCTGAAGAACATAGGCCCTCAAAGCGCTTCGCTCAGGAAGATGAGCAGAAACGGCAGCACGAAGAAGAACAGCGCCACGTACGCGATCGCGAACAGCCGGTTGCGGACCGTCAGGCGTCCGAGCGCGCGCGCGATGGCGAGCGGGATCCGGCGGACCGGCGGCGGCACGAAGACGATCAGCGTGCCGGACAGGTTGAAGATCAGATGCGAGAAGGCCACGGTCACGGCGGCGACGCTCCCGGTGCTGAGCGCGGCCACGAGCGCCGTCACGGTCGTGCCGATGTTCGCGCCGATCGTGAACGGGAAGACCTGTTCGAGCGTCACGATGCCGGCGGCGACGAGCGGGATCATCACCGACGTGGTGATCGAGCTGCTCTGCACCATCACCGTCATCGCGAGCCCTGCCATGATCGCGGCGACCGGCGACCGGAACAGCGTCTGGTGCAGCACGCGCTCGGCGCGCGCCGACATGATCGCCTTCAGCAGGTCCACCAGCAGCTTGAGCGCCAGGAACAGCAGGGCGAGCGCGATGACGGCCGTGATCACCCCCGACCGTCCGACGAGGTCGACGATCGTCGACGAGATGGGACGGACGACCATCTTGATCGGGTCGGCCATCTTCAACCCGCCGATCCCTTCGACGGCGCCCGCCAGCACCACCGAGACGCGCGAGAGGAAGCCGGTGGCCAGCTCCAGCGGAAACAGCACCAGCACCGACATCCAGTTGAACACGTCGTGGATCGTCGCGCCGGCGAAGGCGCGTTCGAACTCGCCGCGCCGCGTGACGTGGCCGAGCGACACGAGCGTGTTCGTCACCGAGGTGCCGATGTTGGCCCCCATGATGATGGGGATCGCGCCCTCGACGGTCAGCGCGCCGGCCCCGACGAGCGCCACCGTCAGCGAGGTGGTGGTCGACGAGCTCTGCACGAGCGTGGTGCCGAGAATCCCGGCGAACAGACCGACGAAGGGGTTCTTCGTGTGCTCGACGAGCATCGTGGCGAAGCCCTTGCCGAAGAGGCCGAAGGCGAGGCCCAGCAGATCGAGACCGACGAAGAACGCCAGCAGTACCAGGACGAGAAGTACAGGACGCCATGCCTGCGGCGAACGCATCGCCGATTAGCCTACTGTTCCCCGCTGCTCCTGCGCAAACGCGCGGCAGCGGGCGGAACCGGCCGGAGGGTTCCCGCGCGGCGTAAGCTGGGGAGGTGCCGCTGCTGATCGTTCCGGTCCTCGTGATCCTGGCGCTGGTCGCCCTCATCCCGATCGGCATCGTGCAGCGATATCGCGTCGGCACGTCCCGGCAGCGGGCGCGCGGCTGGCTCGTCACGCTGAACCTCGCCGGGCTGGCGCTGTCGGCCGTCCTCTTCCTCGTGAGTGCCGCGTTCACGAGCCTCTGGGTGCCGGATGCGTTCACCTATACGGCCGGCGGGCTCGCGGCAGGCGGCCTGCTCGGCGTCGCCGGCCTGTGGCTGACGCGATGGGAAGCGTCCATCGATCACCTGCACTACACGCCGAACCGGTGGCTCGTCCTGGGGATCACGCTCGTGGTGACGGCACGGCTGCTGTACGGCTTCTGGCGCGGGTGGGCGACGTGGCGCGCCGGGGCCGAAGGAGGCGCCTGGTTCGTGGCCGCCGGCGTCGCCGGGTCGATGGCCGCAGGCGCGATCGTGCTGGGCTACTACCTGGTGTACTGGACGGGCGTGCGCCGCCGCCTCCGGCGCCATGCGGGGCGGCGGCTGCGGCGGATGTGAGCCCTACTTCACCCGTCGATACGTGTTGTCGTGCCAGAGCACGCGGGCCGCGCGTCCGTCCGGCCCCATCTCGAAGCGGAGCGTCTCGGCAAGCGTCTCGTCGCGCCGCACGCGGCGGAACGTGTGCTCACCCTCCTTTTTCCACTTGCCGAGGCCGGCCATCGGATCGTTCGACGGAAGGCCGAAGCTCGCGAGGCCGTCCTCCCAGGGAACGAACGCGACCTCGCCGGCGAAGCCGGTGGTGTACGTGCCGGTGTAACGGTCGAGCGACGGGTCCGGCTTCTGCTCGCCCGGCTTCTCGGGCGCGACGTCCGTCTTCGCGGCCTCGCTCTTTGCGGCCTGCGCCTTCGCGGCCGTTCTGATCACCGGCCCGATCACGTCGTACGCGCGCTGCGCAAGGGCGCGCGTGTCGACCCCCTGCGCGTTGGCGAGCACGATCACCGCCACCTTCTCCGCCGTATTCATCGTCAACTGTGCCCTGAAGCCCGGGCAGGACCCCCCGTGGCCGACGAACGTCTTCTCCTTGTCGCGCCAGACGGCGTAGCCGAGCCCCCACGGCGTGCCGAAGTCGGGGTCCATCCAGTGGACGCGCTGCATCTCGCGCAGCGTGTTCGTGGCGAGCACGTCGGTGCCCCCCTTGCGGTCAAGGACGCGGAAGTGCCAGGACGCGAACCTCGCCAGGTCGTCGGCCGTCGACGCGAAGCCCGCCGCGGGCGAGATCCCGCGGGAGAGGAACGGCGTCACGACCGTGCGCCGGCCGTCGCGCTGGATCGCGCTGTAGGCGGTCGCGAGGCGGCCGCCCTTCGGCATCTCGGGCGTCGTGTCCTTCAGGCCGAGCGGCGCCAGGACGCGGGCGCGCACGTAGTCCTCGTACGGCTGCCCGGCCGCCGCCGCCGCGATCTCCCCCGCCAGCGTCAACCCCAGGTTCGAGTACTGGTGATGGCTCTGCGCGGTGAAGTAGGTCTCCTGCGTCTTCAGCTTCTCGATGATGGCGTCCCGCTCCGGAAACGTGAAGTCGGGCGCCGTCCAGTACGGGAAGGCCGCCTCGCGCGGCAGACCCGCGGAATGCGTCAAGAGCCCTTCGATCGTGATCTCCGGGCCGTCGGGATCCGTGCGCCTGATCTGGAACCACGGCAGGTGCTTCGACACCGGGTCGTCGAGCCGCAGCCTGCCGGCATCCCGCTGCTGCATCACGGCGATGCTCGTGAACAGCTTCGAAATGGAGCAGATGCTGTAGATCGTCTCACCCGTCGCGGGCGTCTTCTTCTCCAGGTCGGCGAAGCCGAAGGCCCCCGTCCACACCACGGCCTGATCGTGGACGACGGCCACCGAGAGGCCGGGGATCTGCTCGAAGTCGCGCTGCGCGTCGAGCCAGATCTGGAGCAGCGTGATCGCCTGCCGCACGCGTGGATGCTGTGCGACCTCCTGCCCCGCGAGCGGCGCGGCGGCAAGGAGGAGGACGACGGTGAGCGCGAGACCGAAACGGACGAGCATCTGTGGCATGAAAGCGCATTCTAATGCTTCGCGGGTCTCATGGCGCGCCCGTCGCTCCCCAGGCGCGATAGCTGCCGAGCGTGCGCACCCACGCCGCGTACTCCGCGAGGTGCATGATCGCCCGGCTGCATTCGAGCGACTGCCGTGCGGTGTCGACGTCGACGTAGAACATGTACTCCCACGGCCGGCCGCGGATCGGTCGCGATTCGAGCTTCGTCAGGTTGATGCCGCGCAGGGCGAAGCAGCTCAGCGCCTTGAACAGCGCCCCCGGCTCGCTCTTCAGCGCGAAGACGAGCGACGTCTTCGTCGCATCCTCCGCCGGCGCCGCCTGCCGGGCGACGACGGCAAAGCGGGTGATGTTCGCGGCGTAGTCCTGGATCCCCTCGTCGAGCACCTCGAGGCCGAAGAGCTCCGCCGCACGCCGCGACGCGACGGCCCCCGCATCCCGGCGCCCTCCTTCGGCCGCCATCCTGGCGGCGCCGGCAGTGTCGTACACCGCGACGATCGAGACGTGCGTGAGGCCGAGGAGGTACTGCTCGCACTGCGCGAGCGCCTGGGGATGCGAGTAGACGACACTCAGGTCCGCACGGGTCGTCCCCCGCGGCGCCAGCAGGCAGTGATCCACCGACAGCTCCACTTCGCCCACGATCGGCAGCTCGTGCTCGACGAGCAGGTCGTAGTTGCGGTGGATGCTGCCGCCGATCGAGTTCTCCATGGGAAGAATGCCCCTGCTCACCCGCCCCTCGGCGACCGCGGCGAACACCTCTTCGAAGCTGCGGCACGGGACCGGCTCCGCCTCCGGCGCGAACCGCAGGGCGGCCGCTTCGCTGTAGGCGCCGGGTTCTCCTTGAAACGCGATGCGCATGGGCACACTCCCGTACACGAAAAGAGCCCGCCGGTGCTGCCGGCGGGCTCGCGTCTGTCTGTCGCTGTCGAGTGCTCTCAGTGTGCGATGGCAGCCAGACTTCGCCCGCCGGGGCTGAACCCGAACGGAAAACGGCGAGCGGCATCCATCGCAACGGTCACGGCGGGGAGATTACCGGAGCGTGGCGTGCACGTCAATCCGGACGTCGCACTGTTATTAGAAATATTTATGTTTTTCTAAAGATTATAAGGTTGCGGACTGCACCGGCCCTGGCGCATAGTGGCGCCGATGCGGTCACCGAAGTGGCAAAGCGGCGCGATCACCGAGGGGGCCAGCCGTGCGCCGGCGCGCGCGATGCTGCGCGCCTCCGGCTTCGATCGCGACGCGCTCGCCCGTCCCATCGTCGGGGTGGCGAACACGTGGGTCGAGATCGGGCCGTGCAACTACCACCTCCGGGACCTGGCGGCGCCGCTGAAGGCGGGGATCCGCGCCGCCGGCGGCACGCCGATGGAGTTCAACACGGTCTCCGTCTCCGACGGGATCACGATGGGGTCGCCCGGCATGCGCGCCTCCCTCGTCAGCCGCGAGGTGATCGCCGATTCGATCGAGCTCGTCGCGCGCGGCAACCTGTTCGACGCCCTCGTGGTGCTCGTCGGCTGCGACAAGACGATCCCGGCGGCGGCCATGGCGCTCGCGCGCCTCGACATTCCCGGCCTGATCCTCTACGGCGGCTCCATCGCGCCGGGCCGATGGGAGGGGCGCGACGTCACGATCCAGGACGTCTTCGAGGCCGTCGGCGCGCATGCGAGCGGCCGGCTCAGCGACGACGGCCTGTGCGAGCTCGAAGCGCGTGCGTGTCCGGGCGCGGGCGCGTGCGGCGGCCAGTTCACCGCGAACACGATGGCGACGGCCTGCGAGTTCCTCGGGCTGGCGCCAATGGGCAGCGGCGAAGTGCCCGCCACGCACCCGGCCAAGGCGGCCATCGCCGAGCGCGCCGGGGCGCTCGTCATGGACGTCCTGCGCGCGGACCTGCGTCCGTCGGCCATCGTCACGCCGGCAGCGCTCGAGAACGCCATCGCGTCGGTGGCGGCGACCGGCGGCTCCACCAACGCCGTGCTGCACCTCATCGCGATCGCGCGTGAAGCAGGCGTCGCGTTGACGCTCGAGGACTTCGACCGGGTCAGCGCGCGCGTTCCGCTGCTTGCGGACCTGAAGCCTGGCGGCCGGTTCGTCGCGACGGACCTGTTCGCCGCCGGCGGCACCCGGCTGGTCGCCAGCCGCCTCGCCGCGGCGGGCGCGCTGCATCCCGACCCGATCACCGTCACCGGCCGCACGATCGGCGACGAGGCCGCTCACGTCCAGGAAGCGCCGGGCCAGCAGGTCGTCCGCCCCGTCGCCGATCCATTGAAGCCGACCGGCGGTCTCGTGGTCCTCCGCGGCAACCTGGCGCCGGATGGCTGTGTCGTGAAGATCGCCGGCCACGGCCATGCGCGGCACGCCGGACCCGCCCGCGTCTTCGATGCCGAAGAGGAGGCCTTCGCCGTCGTGCAGGCCGGGGGGATCCGTCCCGGTGACGTCCTCGTGATCCGCTACGAGGGGCCCCGCGGCGGCCCCGGCATGCGCGAAATGCTCGCCGTCACCGCCGCGGGG
>Ga0247719_1000922_pt1 | contig 14238 bp, 17 predicted proteins | sample 41E_DmetaG_FD_189046 | JGI IMG/M metagenome (GOLD analysis project Ga0247719, IMG submission 189046) | Soil microbial communities from hillslope of Landscape Evolution Observatory, University of Arizona, Oracle, AZ, United States - 4-1-E_D | ecosystem: Engineered > Artificial ecosystem >...
GAGAAAAGGTGGGCAACCTGCAATGAACCTCCGCAAGAAGGTAACGACCGTTTTCGGTGCCGCGGCAGCGGCGTCGGTCATCGCTGGCGCCGCGGCTTTCGCGTGCACCAACCTGGCCACCCTGAACCTGTCGAGCACCGCGGGCAAGGCGGGCGACTCCGTCACCGTCACCGGCTCGTCCTTCCGGGTCAACGCCCAGAACCTCGCCGCTTCTGACGCCGTGGTCCTGCGCTGGAACGGCACCGAGGGCACCGAGCTCGCCCGTGTGCAGCCCGACAAGGCCGGCAACATCTCGGCGACGTTCAGCATCCCCGAGGGCCAGCCCGGCTACTACGTGATCGTGGCCACCCAGAAGGACGCCCGCGGCGTCGACGCCTACGGCACCCCGGCCCGTGCTTCGTTCCAGATCCTCGGCGCCAACGGCCAGTCCGTTGTCACCCCGGCGGTCTCCTCGGCCGGTAGCACCGTTGCTTCCAGCCCCTCGTCCTCCGGCATCATCGCCCTGACCGTCGGCCTCGGCGCCCTCGGCTTGGCCCTGTTCGGCGCTGGCTTCGTGGCCTTCGTCCGTCAGGCCCGCCGCCGTGACGTCCCGGTCACCGCTTCGGTGCGCAAGTAAGCACTAGCTACACCAAGTAGTTCACACACTCTGCCGGGCCTTCGGGCCCGGCAGAGTCGCGTCCGGCGGCAGACGCGTCCCCTCGCCGGCCACTGCTTCGCCTATCCGACCTGGGCCGGCAGCCTCCGCCGGGCGGGGGCGTCGTCTGCGTTCTGGCGACGGGCAGCCGGGCAGCGCCTTCGGCGCCGGCCTCCCGACCGATGTCGAGCGGTCGTCACGGGCACCGGCAGGTGCGACCGGTCGAGCGGGGGACGGTCGCTGCGCTTCAGCTCCGAGAGCCCCTCGAAGTCGGCGAACGTGCGGAGCGCGTCGTAGAGCTGCACGTCCCGGTCGTCGTCGGGGACCTCGCTGATCACGGGGCCGAACAGGCTGTTGCCGCTCCGAAGGTAGGTGATGATCGGCGTGCCGACGTCGGGCCGGTGCGGCGGAACGCTTCCTCGGTTTGGGCCCCGGATGACGGCGTCGAGCGACACATCGTCGGCCGCCTCGAGCAGGTCGGCCGGCAGGCCCACGGCGGCCACGACGTCGGCCGCGTCGGTCCGCGGGCGGCGACGAACACCCTGTCCCAGCGCACCGTCCGCCTCGCCGTACCAGTACCGCTCGCCCCAGGCGCGATAGAGCTCACGACGGCGTCGTTGCCGAAGCGGTCACGGGCGGCCGCGCGCACGCGATGGAACCGCAGGCTGATTGACTGCGCCTCGACCAGCTCCGGCGGCTGCTCGGCGTCCTTCATCCTTCGCCGGACGCGAAAGAGCCGCCGGCCGGCGTCCCTCTGCACGGGGACGGCAGCCGGCGGTGGTGGTGCTGGACTCTGATCAGGCGCGCACGCCGCGGCGGTTGGTGACGGCGTTGTAGATCAGCAGCAGGATGACGGCGCCGATGACCGAGCCGATGATCCCTGCGGGGCTGAGCCCACGGTCGGCGGCCCCGCTCCGGAAGAGGACGTCGGCCAGGAAGCCGCCCAGGAACGAGCCCAGGATACCGAGGGCGATGGTTGCGCCGATGCCCATGGGGTCACGCCCGGGTACCAGGAAACGGGCCAGGGCTCCTGCGATGAGGCCGATGATGATGAGGCCGAGGATGAATCCGATCACGTGGGGTCTCCTTGTTCGTAAAACGTGGTTGGAGTGCCTCTTTCCCGGCGGACAGTGGCGGCAAACGCGCTATCGGCGCCGCTTTGCCGCCTTCTTGGGGCCCTTCTTTGCCCGGGCCGAGGCCGCCGGCCGGCGGGCCTTCGGCGCCGGCTCGGCAGGTACCGGTGACGGCAGGCGCACCACCAGGATGGCCCCGATGACGGGCGCCACGCCGGCCACGATCAGCAGCACCGTCCGCAGCGCGTCCGACGCCCCGCCGTCGTCACGGGTCGTTGCTGCCGTGGAGGCGGCGACGACGTACCAACCCGGCGCCTCCATCTCGGCGAACAGCCCGTGGTCGGTGCCGAACGGGCGGAACGGCAGCTCCTGCCACACCTGCCCGTCGGGCGAGTAGAGCAGCCGGTCGCCGGTCTCGGCGGCCGTGAGCGCGACCGTCCCCTTGGGAGCCAGCCGGCTCAGCGGCGTCTGCGACGGGACGTACGCGAGCTCGATGCGATAGGCGTTGCTCACGGCGCGCAGCCCGGGAGGCAGCGGCCCGAGCCGACCAGCATCCTCGGGCACGATCCGCACCTTCACCGCGGTGTCCGGCGGGTGGGCCGGTACCGAGCCCGCGTTCAGCCCCACGATGGCCTGGGCGTCGTCGGTGGCTGCGTTCGACGCCGGCGCCCCGTCGGGGCCGAGGGTGAGCTCGCGCTCGGCCGCCTTGGGCGAGACGTTGTCGCGCGCCCGCTCCGGCGGAGGGTTGACCCACGCATAGGGCGTCGGGGGGGCGAACCCGTCGAACAGGGGCAGCACCGGACGCGACGAGAGCTGGGAGGTGACCGCGGCCACGACCACGTAGAGCAGACCCAGGCCGGCGCCGGCCCACGCCACCGGGCGGGTCACTGGATGGCGATCGCCTGCAGGGGACGGGTGGCGAACGCCGGTGGCCACACCACGGCCTGGGTCGAGACGTCCACCCACTGCCAGATCACGCTGGTCGCCCGCCGGTTCTCTCCCGCGTCGTCCGCGCCCGGCCCGGCGAGGTCGAGACCGGCGCCGTTGGGCAGCGTCCCGCCGGCGAGCTTCACCGAGCGGGCTGCCTCCGCCACCGCGGAAGCGTCGGCACCCGATGACGCGGGCAGCACGTGGCCCACCAGCGCCCAGGCGTTGGCGAACCCCGACAGAGCGGCCGGTGTCATCTCCTCTCCGTGGAGCGCCCGGTACCGGCCCCGCCCCCACGACAGCACCTCCCGCGCCTCGGGCAGCAGCGCGTCGAGGCGGACCTCCCGCCCGTCCGGCTTGTCCGACGCGAACAGCCCCACGGCCGCCGGCCCGAGGGCGCGGGCGAACGACGGCATGCAGTAGCTCGAGCTCGTCCCGATGCTCGCCTTCAGGCGCAGCCCCTGGGAGACCTGGGCCTTGCGAAGGGCGATGCCGTCCTCCAGGTATGCGGAGACGAACAGTACGTCCGGACCGGTCACGGCGATGTCGCGCACGAGCGCCTCGGCATCGAGGCCCCGCAGGGAGTACGGGAACGTGCCGACCAGCTGCTGGCCGCTGGACCGGGCTTCCTCGGCCGCCCCCAGTCCTACGGAGCGCCCGTAGGCGTCGTCCACGTAGGCCACCGCGTAGCGCAGCGGACCCGCCGTCTCCAGTGACGAGGCCAGCTGGTCTCGCACGAACGCCACCGCGGCCCGGCCGAGGCCCGCCCCCATAGGCGCCAAACGGAAGAACGACTCCCCGCCACCGGCATCGGCTCCGACCAGCCCCACAGCGCCGGTCTCCCACAGGACCATGCCGGAGCGCTGGGCCGCGGCGGCGGCGGGGGCCGAGATGGTGCTGCCGTAGGTGCCCAGGACGACGTCCACGCCGTCTCTGCGCAGCTTCTCCATGGCACGAGGCGCAGCGTCGCCCCGGTCGACGTCGAGCAGCTGCAGCTGCACCCGGCGGCCGTGCACGCCGCCCCGTTCGTTGGCCAGCTCCACGGCCAGCCGGACGCCATTGGCCTCCTCCACGCCGCCCGGCCCCTGCAACCCCGAGATCGGGTAGATCGCGCCCAGGGTGAGCGCGTCGGAGTGCTCCGGCGAGGCGGTACAGCCGGCGGCCAGGACCAGCAGGGCGACGGCGACGACGGTCAGGCGCTTCGGCATGGGCAACCTCACGAGAGAGCCAACGTGTTGGCGACGACATGGGTGGCAGCGGGCACCGACCACCGGCCGGTGGCCGCCCGCTGCCAGGACAGGACGAGGCCCGCGGCCAGGTCGAGGGGCAGGACCCACAGCCCCCACACCGTCACGTGCACGACGGCGAAGGCGCCGGCGGTGATCAGCACGGCGGCGGCCGGGCTCCACCGCTGTTCCACCAGCCCGTACAGGTACCGCCGGAAGAACGCCTCCTCGGCCACCGCAGCCAGCGCGTTCAGGCCGAGGGCCACCGTAACCCCGCCCGACCGCACGGGCACCTCGACGGCCGCCCGGCCCAGGGCAAAGGCCACGGCGCCGACTCCCAGCACAGCGAGCGACGGCATCCACGCCGCCGTCGGCGCCCGGCGGGCCCACGGCCAGGCCACCCCGGCGGCGCCCAGGGCCACGAAGAACCCCACGCGCCACTCCACCGCGACGCCGGCAGGCAGAAGCCACGGACGGGCCAGGAGGGCGACGAGGCCGATCACCGCCGCGCCCCACCACAGCACCGGTGCCGGCCGGCGGAGGGCGACCGCGGGAAGGACGCTCACGGCACCGTGCTCCCGGCGTCGGCGTCGCCCTCCGCTGCCTCCGCCGCCTCCTCCGCCTCCCGCCGCTTCCGGCTCACCCTGGCCAGCAGGGCGAACACGCCCATGGGGACGAGGACGAACGCGGCCTCGGCCACCGCTCCCGCCGTCCCCCCGTGGGCCAGCATCAGGCGCCCAGGAGCAGGGCCAGGCCGCCGACGGTGAACAGCACCATGGTGACGAGGAGAGGGTACTGCGACCGCGTGGCTTCCCGGCCGGGGAAGACGGCGAGGGCGCGGTCATGGGCGACCACCACTCCGGCCACGTGGCCGGCGATGATGCCGCTGGCCTGCACATAGGCGATCACCGACGTGGACACCAGGGTGAAGTTCACCCGGTTCCCGGCCGTGCCGAACAGGTCCCACCCCTGGCCGAAGGGATCCGACGCCAGGGCGAGGGCGCTCTGCCCCTCGAACACCAGGAGCGAGAAGTAGTGGGCCAGGGCGTACGCGAAGGCGATCGGCACGAGGGAGTGCACGAACGCCGCGGTCAGGTCGGGGAAGCGCCGGCGGTGGAGCCGTGCCGTGATGCGCATGGCGCCCACGAAGACCAGGGTGACGACCGACATGGCCCAGATGAGCCCGGCGGTCGACAGGAGGGTCTGCTCCATGCTCGACAGGTTCCGGGTGAGGTCGATCCAGAACCGGGTGCGGCTGAGCCCGTCGAAGCTGGTCGAGCCCAGGGCCACGATGACCACCGCCTGGGTGGCGACGTCGGGCCGCAGCCCCACCAGGCCCGACAGGTGCGGGCGCAGCCGGATGCGGCCCTCACCGTCCGCGTAGAAGGGCGCCATGTGCCCGAGCAGGTCGAAGAAGACGGTGAACCCCTCGCCCTGGCGGATCCAGCCCCGGCCCCAGCGGAGCACCCCGGCGAGGACGAGCACCGTGTAGACGACGATGGCGACGCCCACCGTCCGGGGCTCGGCCCGGTTCGACGGAACCAGCTCCAGCCACACGTATCCGGCCAGCCCGGCAACCGCCGGCCAGCGGCCCCACCGGTAGGGCGCCGCCGCCCTGCCGCCCCGGACCCGCTCCACCAACGCGGCCATGGTGTCGAACGGGTTGACGACCCGCCACAAGTCGCCCACGAGGGCGCAGGTCAGCGTCATGCCCACCCAGAACACGACGTACACGAACACGGGGGCGATGTTCTCGGCCGTGTCCGGGTCGCCGAACAGGGCGGCCAGCAGGACCAGGACGAAGAGGACGAGGCCCACCACCCGGCCGGCGAGCCAGAGGCCTCGCGCCAACCCCCCACGCTCCAGCACCACCCGCCCGGCCGTGCCGCCCTCCAGCCGGGTGGAGCGCCAGAACACGGCCAGGCCGGCGAAGGAGATCAGCAGCGCCGCGGCCGCCCCGTAGGCGAACATCCACAGGGGCAGGGGCAGGTCGGTGCGGGCACCGAGCCCGTGGGCCGACGCCGGCGACGCTCGGGCAAGGACGAGACCGGCGCCCGCGGCGCCGGCGAGGGGCCAGCGCCGGCGGACGCTCAGCGGACCTCCAGGGTGAACAGCAGCTTGTGCGACCGCTCGAACTCGACCTCGTACACGCCCGGGAGGTTGGCCACGAACGTCACCTCGGCCGGACGCCCGGGCGCCACGTTCATCCGCTTGTCGTAGCCGTGCACGTGGACCTCCTCGGCCACGTCGCTGGTCACGCGGATGGTGACAGGCTGGTTGAGGGCGGCCCGCTGACGGGACGCGCCCTCGACCACGGACCCGCCCCGGACGGTGACGGCCAGGACGGTGCCCGCCGTGGTCGGCGTGCCGGTGGTCACCGCGCCGCCGGTCGTCGCCGGCCCGGCTTGCACCGTGGTGGACGGCGTACCGGAGGCCACGGTCGGTGAGTCGTCACCGTTGCCGCACGCGGCCACGACGAGCATGGCAACGGTCGCCATCACGACACGAAGAAGCATGTGGTGCAAGGTAGACCGCTCGCCGGGCCGGGTGGCGTCGAACCCCAATCACGGGGAGTCACACCGGGCGGTCGGCCGACCCGCCTTGCCGTCTAAGAGCGCTGAGGACGGGCGTCCCAGGTCGGGATGAGCTGGCGGGCGGCGCGAGCCTCGTCGACCCGACCGACCGGTGAGGTCCGTGGCGCCTCGTGGGCGTCGTCCGCCGTCCCGCGGGCGATACGGAGCAGGGCGTCAGCCAGCGCAGCCAGCGTCTGGGGGCTCTCCGTCTCCGTGGGCTCGATCATCAGCGCCTCCTCGACGATGAGCGGGAAGTAGGTCGTGGGGGCGTGGAAGCCCTCCTCGAGGAGCCGCTTGGCCACGTCGAGGGCGCGCATGCCGCCGGCCTTCTTCAGGTTGGTGGCCGAAGCCACGAACTCGTGCATGTTCGGCCTGTCGTAGGGAATGTCGTAGGTGCCCCGGAGCCGGTGGCGGAGCCAGTTGGCGTTGAGCACGGCGGCTTCGGAGACCGTGCGGAGGCCGTCGCCGCCGTTGGCCAAGATGTACGACCACGCCCGGGCCAGGGCCAGGGCGTTGCCGTGCCAGGAGTGGATCCGGCCGATGGAGCGCTCCGGCTCGACCCACTCGTAGGCGCCGTCGCCGGCGCGGCGCAGGGGCCGGGGCCCGGGCAGGAACGGCGCGAGCCGCTCGGTCACCGCCACGGGGCCGGCGCCGGGCCCGCCGCCGCCGTGGGGCACGGCGAAGGTCTTGTGCAGGTTCATGTGCACGATGTCGAAGCCCATGTCGCCCGGGCGGGTGACGCCGAGGATGGCGTTCAGGTTGGCGCCGTCGTAGTAGAGGAGGCCGCCGGCGTCGTGGACCGCGTCGGCGATGGCGACGATGTCCTCTTCGAACAGCCCGAGGGTGTTGGGGTTGGTGAGCATGATGCCGGCGACGTCGTCGTCGAGACGGGCGTGGAGGGCATCGACGTCGACGCAGCCTCGGTCGTCACTCGGTACCTGCGTCACGGCGTAGCCGCCGAGGGTGACCGACGCCGGGTTCGTTCCGTGGGCGGAGTCGGGGATCAGTACCCGCCGGCGCTTGGCGTCCTCGCCGTTGGCGCCGTGCCAGGCGCGCATGAGCAGTAGGCCGGTCAGCTCACCGGCGGCGCCGGCCGGCGGCTGCAACGTGGCCGCGGCCATGCCGGTGATGCGGCACAGGGCCTGCTCCAGGTCGGCCAGGAGCGCCATCCAGCCCTGGGTGAGCGACGGAGGCGAGGCGGGGTGGACGCCGGCCAGGCCGGTGCGGGCGACGGCGTCGTCGCAGAGCTTGGGGTTGTACTTCATGGTGCACGAGCCGAGCGGGTAGCCGCCGAGGTCGACGGAGAACTGGCGGTGGCTGAGCCGGGTCATGTGGGCGACCAGGTCGCGTTCGGAGACCTCGGCGACCGGAGCGGGGTCGTCGCGCAGGTGGGCCGCACTCACGAGCTCCTCAGCCGTCCACTCCGGGACGGCCGTGGCCCGGAAGCTGGCCGCCGTGCGGCCGGGGGCGGACAGCTCGAAGAGGGTGGGCTCCTCCTCTCGCCCCATGAGCGGGGCGCTGGAGGCCCGACCTCCTGCAGCGATCACCTGACCACCTTCTCGAATGCCGCGGCGTAGGCGTCGATCTCCGCCTTGGTGCGCTTCTCGGTGACGGCGACGAGCAGTCCCCCGCCGTACTCCTCGCCCAGGGGCACGCCGGCGAGGAACCCCTCTTCGGCCATACGGTCGACGACCGTGGCACCGTCGACGGGCGTGCGGACGGCGAACTCCCGCAGGACGGCTGCCGGCGCCACAGCCTCGACGCCGTCGATGGCCAGCAGCGCCTCTCGGGCGTAGCGAGTTCCCCTGGCGCAGCGCAGGGCGAGCTCGCGCAGGCCTGCGGTCCCTAGCCACCCGAGGTGCACCAGGAAGGCCACCGCCATCAGGGTCTGGTTCGTGCAGACGTTGGACGACGCCCTCTCCCGCCGGATGTCCTGCTCGCGGGTGCGGAGGGTGGTGACGTAGGCCCGTCGGCCTTCGGTGTCGACGGTCTCTCCGACCAGGCGGCCGGGAAGACGGCGGACGTGCTCCTTGCGGCAGGCGAAGAGCCCCAGGTACGGCCCCCCCAGGGAGAGCGGGGCACCGAAGGGCTGCCCCTCCCCCACGACCACGTCGGCACCCAGCGCGCCCGGCGGCTTGAGGAGCCCGGCGGACACGGGGTCGGCGGCGACCACGAGCAGGGCGCCCAGCCGGCGGGCGAGCTCGCCGGCCGTCGCCACGTCCTCCACGCAGCCCAGGTGGTTCGGGTTCTGGACGACGATCGCGCCGGGTGCGCCTTCGGCGGGAAAGGCCGTGAGGCCTCCGTCGAGGTCGATGTCGACCAGCGCATGGCCCGTGCCGACGGCCATGGTGGCCACCACCTCCCGCCACTGCGGGTGGACGCCCCGGGACAGCCACACCTGCGAACGTCCGGTGGCGGCAGTGGCGAGGTTCACCGCCTCGACCAGCGCGGACGCACCGTCGTAGAGCGAGGCGTTGGCCACGTCGGTGCCGAACAGCCGGCAGACCAGCGTCTGGTACTCGAAAAGGGCCTGGAGGACGCCTTGGGCCACCTCGGGCTGGTAGGGCGTGTACGCAGTGACGAACTCCGACCGGAAGGCCAGGCGGTTGACCACCGAGGGGATGTCGTGGTCGTAGGCGCCGGCGCCGGCGAAGCACACCAGCTCGGGGCCCACAGGGCGGTTGCCGCCGGCGTAGGCGTCGAAGCGGCCGCCGACGTCGGCCTCGGCCAGGCCCGGCTCCATGTCGAGGCCGCCGGCCAGGCGCAAGGCGGCGGGCACCACCTCGAACAGCTCCTCGACCGACGAGAGGCCCATGTCGTCCAGCATCTGGCCCACCTCGGCGTCGGTGTGGGGGACGAAGTGCATCAGGTGCCCCGGCGCGACACGAAGGGCGGGTACACGACCCGGGCGGCCAGGCGCTGGCCGCGGGCGTCGACCGACACCGACGCGCCGGCCTTGACGGGAGGCGGAAGGAAGGCCAGAGCGATGCCCCTGCCCAGGGTGGGAGAGAAGTTGCCGCTTGTCACCTCGCCGATGACCGCTCCGTCCATCATCACCTTGTACTCGGCCCGCGGGGGCTGGCGGCCGTCGACCTCGAGTCCCCGAAGGATGCGCTCGATGCCCCGCCTGCGCTCGGCCTCCAGGGCGGCACGGCCCCTGAAGTCCCCCTTGCCCCAGGCCACGACCCAGTCGAGGCCGGCCTGGGCCGGCGTGATGCCCCGGCCGAGCTCGTGACCGTGGAGGGGCAGCCCGGCTTCGAGGCGAAGGGTGTCGCGGGCGCCGAGGCCGGCGGGGAGGATGCCGGCGTCGAGGAGCGCCTCCCACAGGTCGGGGGCGGCGTCGGCGGGCACGGCGATCTCCACGCCGTCCTCGCCGGTGTAACCCGTGCCGGCGACGATGCAGGTCGTCCCCCGCCAGCCGATGGTGGCCACGCGGAAACGCCCGACGCCCGCGGCCTCGGGCGAGACGTCGGAAAGCCAGCGACGGGCCTCGGGGCCCTGCACGGCGACGACCGCCCGCTGCTCGGTGATGTCCTCGCCACCGATCGCCTCCCGGACACGTTCGGTATTGGCCGCGTTGGGCATGACGTGGAACTCATGGCCCGCCACCCACCACACGATGATGTCGTCGAGGACGGACCCGTCGTCGTCGAGCAGGTGGGTGTACTGCGCTCGGCCGGGCGCGATCTTGCCCAGGTCGTTGGTGAGGGCGGCCTGGATGGCGTCGTAGGCGCGCGGCCCGTCCAACCGGACGGTGCCGAGGTGGCTGACGTCGAAGGCGACGGCGCCCATGCGGCACGTGCGGTGCTCGGCGAGGGTGCCCGAGGGGTACGACAGCGGCATGTCCCACCCGGAGAAATGGACCATCTTGGCGCCGAGCGCCCGATGGGCGGCATCCAGGGGCGAGCGGCGCTCGGGCATGGCCCCGAGGCTACCGGCCCCCGGTGTCAGCCCGACAAAGGCGTGTGGTCGGAGGCGACGACCTCACCAGGCACCGGCGGACCGGGCGGGGTGCCGTCGCCGAAGGGCCGGCCGCCCAGCTCCTCCCGTCGGTGGAGCGTCATCCAGCCCGACAGGTCCGGCCCGGCCGGGACGATCCGGGTCGGGTTGATGTCGGTGTGAACTTCGTAGTAGTGGCGTTTGATGTGGTCGAAGTCGATCGTGTCGCCGAAGCCGGGGGTGTGGAACAGGTCCCGGGTGTAGGCCCACAACACCGGGAACTCGGTCAGCTTCTGCCGGTTGCACTTGAAGTGGCCGTGGTAGACGGCGTCGAAGCGCACCAGCGTGGTGAAGAGGCGGACGTCAGCCTCGGTGATCGTGTCGCCGACGAGGTAGCGCTGGCCGCGCAGGCGCTCTTCGAGCCAGTCAAGGCGGTCGAACAGGCGGCGGAAGGACTTCTCGTAGGCATTCTGGGTGCCGGCGAAGCCGGTGCGGTAGACGCCGTTGTTCACGTCGCCGTACACGTCCTCCATGACGTCGTCGATCTCGTCCCGCCGGTCCTCGGGGTAGAGGTCGGGGGCGCCGGCCCGGTGGAAGGACCGCCACTCCGTCGACAGGTCGAGGGTGATCTGGCCGAAGTCGTTGGTGACCACCTGGCCGGTGGTGACGTCGACGATCGCCGGCACGGTGATGCCCTTGTCATAGCCGGGGAATCGGGCGAGGAACGCCTCCTCGAGGCGCTGGATGCCGAGGACAGGGTCGCGGCCCCCGGGGTCGAGGTCGAAGGTCCAGCTGCGCTCGTCGTGGGTGGGGCCACAGATCCCCATCGACAGCACCGGCTCCAGACCGAGGAGCCGGCGGACGATGATGGCCCGGTTGGCCCAGGGGCAGGCGCGGCTCACCACCAGGCGGTAACGGCCCGGCTCCACCGGACAGCCGTCCCGACCGTCGGCCGTGATCCGGGTGGTGACGTAGTTGCTGTCCCGGTCGTACTCGCCGGAAGGGTTGACGTAGCGGGTGTCGTCGGCCATGCGGAGGATCCTCCCCGGAGGCAGTAGAACTCACTCGATGAGCGGCGACGAGCTGGACGAGGCGGACGAAATGGAGCTGTCGGGAGCCGACCTGGCCGAGGCCCTGGAGCCCCGGCTGGACGCCTTCGACGTCACCCGGAGGGCCCGGGAGGCCTACGGCCCCGACGGCCGGCTTCCCCTTCCCAGACAGGTCGGGTGGCCGATCTTCCCCTTCGAGCCCGACGGGCTGCGGATGCAGGAGGTCCGCGACCCGGTGCTGCCCGAGCCACCCCGCAACGGCGAGAACGGCCCTGAGGAATGCTGGACCTGCACGTCGGGGCCGGGCGAGGTGGTCTGGGACGACGAGCGGTGGCTGGTCAGCATGTCGACCGAGCCCCAGTCCGTCCCCGGCGTCACCCTGCACACCCGGGCCCACCTCGACTTTCACGAGCTGACCGACGAGCTGGGCGCCGAGCTTGGCGTCCTGCTCGTCCGCGCGCAGCGGGCGCTGGCGTCGATCGGGGGCGTCGGCCGGGTGCACGTCTACAAGTGGGGTGACGGAGGCGCCCACCTCCACATCTTCGTGGTCGCCCGCCCGGCGGGGATGATCCAGCTCAAGGGCATGTACCTGTCGACCTGGATGTCCGCCCTCCCACCGCTGCCCGCGGATGAGTGGGACGCCATCCGCCGGCACGTCGCCGGCGCTCTGGCCTAGGTCGACAACGCCCTCAGCACCTCGTCGTGCAGGAGGCCGTTGGTCGACACCGCGCTGCCCCCGTCGGGGCGGGCCGCCCCCCCCAGGTCTGTGAAGCGCCCGCCGGCCTCCTCGACGATGACCTGCACGGCCGCCACATCCCAGACCGAGACTTCGGGCTCGACGCCGACGTCGACCGCGCCCTCGGCGACCAGGACGTGCGACCAGAAGTCGCCCAGCCCCCGAGTGCGCCAGCAGCGCCGGGCCAGGCCCAGGAATCGCTCCCCCCGGCCGTGGGCCTCCCACCCCGGCACGCTGTCGTAGCTGAGCTGGGCGTCGCCCAGGTCGGTGACCGCCGACACCCGGATCGGCTCGCCGTCGGCGAACGCGCCCTCGCCTCGCGCCGCCCACCAGCGCCGGCCCAGTGCCGGCGCCGACACCACGCCGACCACCACCTCGTCGCCGTGCTGCAAGGCGATGCACGTGGCCCAGACGGGGATGCCACGCACGTAGTTCTTCGTCCCGTCGATGGGGTCGACGATCCACCGCCGGTCGCCGGCACCCTCGGCGCCGAGCTCCTCGCCCAGCACCCCGTCGCCCGGCCGCCTCGACGAGATTCGGTCGCGCAGGACGAGCTCCACCGCCCGGTCCACCTCGGTGACCGGCGTCAGGTCCGGCTTGGTGGTCACCACGAGCGCCCGGTCACGAAACCGGGCCACGGTCATGACGTCGGCCGCGTCGGCCAACTCCAGGGCGAAGGCGAGTTCGGCGTTCAGGCCGGTTTGCGGTGGCTGTCGGCAGCCGGGGACTCCCCGGCGGCCTTGGCGAACCGCAACGGCAGCGGCTCGACGCCCTCGTCGACGGCAGGGATGCTCTGCGAAGGGGGCTCCAGCCCGTACTTGACCAGCAGGTTCAGGTAGTCACGCTGGTACAGGACCCGGACGTTGACCCCGGGGTACAGCTCCTTGAGCCGGCGGGCCTTGCGGTTCTTCTTGGTGACCAGCTTCTGGTTCATGGTGGTGATCTCGATGAACAGGTCATAGGCCGGGAGGTAGAAGTCCGGGGTGAAGGCCTGGGCCGAGGCGCCCTCACCAGTCCACTCGAGCACGAACGTGCGGGGCTCGTACTCCCAGGCGATGCCGTAGAAGTCGAGGAGCTTGGCGAACTGCAGCTCGGAATTGTGCGCGAAACGGACCCCGGCATGGGGCAGGGGCGTCTCGCCCGCAGCCGGACCGGAGTCTCGCTGCCCGCTCAGGACGGCTATCCCCCGCCGCCCACGGCTCCGGCCACACCTCGGGACGGGTGGGTCGCCGACGCACCATCACGCCCCGGGGGGCGGAGGTCGGTGATGGCCGCGTCGAGCTCGTCCTTGACGCCGCCAAGGGCGACGATGGAGAGCACACCCTGGCCTCGGCGGATCAGGTCCACCAGCTCGCCGTCGGTGCGCACCAGCACGGAGCCGGCGCCGTTGATGACCAGGCTGGCGGTGGCGATGTCCTCGCCCAAGTGGTGCCGGAGGTACTCGATCGCCCGGCGGGCCTGCTGGAGGGACACGCCGGCGTCCAGCAAACCCTTGATGACCTTCAGCTCCACCAGATCCCGGTAGGAGTACCGCCGCTGCGTGCCCGACCCCCGAGCGTCGGCGATCGACGGACGGATCAGGTCGGTGCGCGCCCAGTAGTCGAGCTGCCGGTAGGTGATGCCGACGATCTTGCAGACCTGCGGCCCCCGGAACCCGGACACCGAAACCTCGTCTTCGCCCATCCCATCCCCTTTTCCACAAGGTCGAGCGCTTACGCATGAATCGTGTAGTTACGCCCTTGTAGCCAGGGTAGGGGCCTGTCCACAGGAAATCAACGATCACCGCCGGAGCCTGCCCCGTCGGAACGGCCTGAGCGCCCCCGGAGGCGCCACCACGCCTTTCGAGGGGCAAACCGCGGGAGGCCTGAGAAGATGGCCCGCAGGGAGGGGTCCCCGACACCGCAGCGCAGCGAGGATGGCGGGGAGGGACCCTGAGGGACACCGACGGGGCGCCGAGCGGAGCGAGGCCTGCGCCGTCGGAACGGGCTGAGCGCCGCCGGAGGCGGCACCACGCCTTTCGAGGGGCAAACCGCGGGAGGCCTGAGAAGATGGCCCGCAGGGAGGGGTCCCCGACACCGCAG
>Ga0247719_1000923_pt1 | contig 14227 bp, 14 predicted proteins | sample 41E_DmetaG_FD_189046 | JGI IMG/M metagenome (GOLD analysis project Ga0247719, IMG submission 189046) | Soil microbial communities from hillslope of Landscape Evolution Observatory, University of Arizona, Oracle, AZ, United States - 4-1-E_D | ecosystem: Engineered > Artificial ecosystem >...
CCGCCACCGCCACCGCGAGCCAAACGCTGCTGGATATCGGTGACACTCTCCTCGATCACATCGATTTTTTGAACCTTCGGTCCGATGCGGTCCAAGTCAGCTGCGACCTCTTTGAGGGTCTGGTTGATTTCAGCGGTAACGTTCATGGTTTGCCTCCAACCTGGTGAGCGAATCCTCCGCGCACGGATGGTCGCTCGTGATTTCGATGATGGTGGAGACCTCTTGCTGCCGCAGCGCCCGGCGTGCGGTGAATCGGCCCTTCGGCAGCGCCCGGCGTGCCGGTGTTCCGCAGCGCCCGGCGTACGGAACGAGAACACTCTCTGCGTCGGGCCAGCGACTGTCAAGAGCGCTGTTCCAAGCTGGCGCCGAACGCCTGAGCGGCGCTCGAGCTGGCGCGAGCGAAAAACGCCGATGCATGATGAAGCCCCACGCGCCTGGTCAACACGGCAGTAACCGCGCTGACCGCACCAGATAAGACGACGCGATAATCGAAGCCCTCGCCGATCAGCCGCTCGAGGAGTTCAAAGATCTCCGTTTGGGCAATCACTGACTGGTCGCGCTGTTGCGCGGTAGGTTGCTCGGTATCCCGGCGGTCACCCATGCTAATCTCCCTTAAGTGTCTGAACTAAACGCAAAAAATCGGGCGGGATGACTGCCCGAGCGACCATTGCAAACGGCCGCGCGACTTGGGCAGCAAGCAAGCCCTTGAATTCTCTGTTATTTTTTTGGGGCCGGCAGCGGCCTCCTGCGGAGACGACCGCTAGGCCGGCATTTCCGTGCTTAAAATCTCTGCCAGCCTGAAAAAAATCTCCGAATGAGAACGACGGCGGTGCGGGAGCGGCTACATCGGCCGAACTTTTTACCCCCCCCCTCGATCGCAGGCGAAGGCCCCAGCGGATCCTGTGCCGCTCGCCGCGCAGCCGATCGCACTGATACCCGCGACCCTCCATCGCCGCGGCGAACTCACTTGGTGATCCAGGCTCAGCGTGGCGCGCATGGGCATAGGCTCGCCAAGCGTCATACAACGCGCCGGCGCGCTCAAAGAGATTAGGGCCGCGCTCACACTCCCGGTCGATCCACCCAGGCAAAAGGTGCTCGGCGATCGGCTTGCGCCACATCACCGGAGGACCCTTCTTTCTTCTTTCAAAGAAGAGTTACGGAGAGACGGATAGTTATATGGGGTTGGTAACGCATTGCGCGCGCCTACATAACGTAGAACCCGAGAAAACCCTCCGACTGTCCGTAACCCTCCGTTTCGCCCGGTTTTCCAATGACCTGCGCGCCGGACAGTTAACGGAGGGGCGGACAGTTTCACGCCGCCCTCATCGAATTTTCCGATTGGCCGGAAGGTTCTGACACAAACAAACCGATCAACGGACCGCCACAAATCGGGCAAATCGAGCAACTGTCCGTAACTGTCCGTTCGTCAGCCGCGATGATTTCGCCGGCACTCTTCAGCGCGACCCCGCTCCATCGGCGAAGGCCGCGGCCATCCTTCGAGTTGCGGCAACCAATGGCGCGCAGCTGCAGCCCGAACGCACATTGCGTGAAAATACATGAAGCCGGCAGGGGGCGCTGCTCGCACCAATCGGCATAGTCGCGCCACAGCTCGGCCGCTGAGGTCACCGCGCTCCAATCCGAGCGATCAGTGCGGGTCTCTAGCCATACCAGGAACGCCTTTCTGGCGACCTCTTGCGGCAGCAGGACCGCTGCGGATTTCATGCCGCCTCGCGCTCCGCAAGGCGGGCCTTCATCCAGGCCCGCACCTCATCCTCCGACCACGCGACGGTGCGCTTGCCGATCGAAAATGAGGCCGGGAAATCAGGGATTGTATAGATTGCGGTCCGCGAAAGGCCGGTGAGCTCCTGGACCGCGGGGAGGCGAAGGAACCGTCCTTCCATTTTGCCGTCTCCTGAACATTCAAGAACGGCTTCGAAATCTAAGCACGTTCAGCGAACGCGCGAGAAGAATAACCTAAAGGGTTTCTCTGCGACTGGCGCGCCTCTCCTCTCGCTCCTTTCGACGCCGCGCCATCTGTCGCTTGACACCATCGTGCGTGATATCGGCACTAGAGCCCAACTTAGCCATCTCGGCCATCGCCTCCTCTATCCGTTGATCGATCGTAGGAGCTGCGGAAGATTCAGCGATTCGGGCCGCTTTGTGAAGCCGCAAGGTTAAGGCGAATGGGTGAGGTCGACGGCCGCCAGCCGAAGTATGTGGGCGCCGCTTAATGCAAAGCTGCAAGGCGGTGTCACCATCGGGGGCGAGCGCCTCCCCAAGAGTCCTGAGCAGCAGGAACATTTCGAATATGAGGTCGCCCTGGTCCGAACCATCAGGCTCGGCGATCTCGCGCAGCTGCTCCCCGACGACCGAAAGCTGCTCGGCAAGGTCGGCCGCGGAAACGGCTTCGCCCGACTCAAGCAAATGCCGAATGCGGGGCGTTAGAGAGCGCCAATCGTGCTTGCCGGTCACAGCGCCAGCCCCGCCAGCGCTTCCGTTACGTGCTCCTGGACCAAGTGGCCGTAGTGCCTCTCGATCATCTCGGCGCTCGTGTCGCTGATCTGTGCGACCGTCAGCAGGGGCACACCGGCGACGACCAGGTCGGTGATCGTGCTGTGCCTGAGCGTGTACGCGGTCGCGCCGCTCGGCAACCTTGCAGCCACTGCCGCTTCGGCGATCGGCGCCTTCCAGCTGTTCCGGTCCCAAGCCTTGCCATTCGCCCTCGCGAACAGCGGTGCCGCTGGAAGCTTGTTCTTGGCCTGATCGGCGAAGAGAGCGGCCACTTCAGGTGGCAGCAGGATCCGCCGAGGCCTTCCGCTTTTATCCTTCCCGATCGTGAGCTCGCGCGTCCGCCTGTCGAAATCGCCGGCATTCAAAGCGGCCACCGCACCCGGGCGAAGTGGCAACAGACATAGAGCACGCACGAAGGCCTCCGCCTCGGCTGACACGCACTCCAGCAGCTTCCGCCGCTGCTCGCGGTCGAGATAGAGGGTCCGCTGGCGGTCGGCGTTCCGGATTGGCCGCAAAGCCTCCTGCCACGCCGCATCAGTTCCCGGCGCGCCAGGCGCAAGCACCTTGTTGAGCGCCGCGCGTAGCATCGCCATGTCGCGGTTGACGGAAGCCGGCGATCGTTCGCGGGTCCGCTGCTCACCTTCCTTGTTTCGGCTTACCAGAGCCGGTCGTTTCTCCAGCCTGTTGCGCCACTCGAGCAGATGGTGGCGCCGCAGCCTCGCCAGCTTCACCGGCGCGAGCGCGTCGCTGTAAACATACCGCTTAAACCGGCCCTCGGCCTCCAGATTGACCTTCGCGTAATTGCGGCACGCGTCGGCAACCGTCTCGGCAGCGTCGCGCATATGGCCACCCGATTCGACCGTTGAAGCAAATTCTTCAGCCTCGCGCTTGGCGATCGCGAAGCGTTCGCTCGGCGTTCTGTCGCCAAAGTCGCCGAGCGACTTCAGCCGGTACTTGCGTGAGTTTTCATCATAGGCGCGGGCGATCCAGGTTCCGGCCCCCTCGCGAGTCGATGGCCGATAACCGAGGAAGCGACCCGCTTGCAGCCGTTGCCAGTACGGCTCTCGCCGGCTCTTCAACGCCTCTCGGTCCTTTACCTTGCTGAGGTCCGTCATCTTCAGCTCCCGTTTCCGTACTTTTCCGTACGCGCCCAATGCCTCTGCCCTCGAAACGCGATTAGGCAGAGCTCACTGTACGGAAAAAATACGGAATTTCTAGGGGGTTCAAGAAGGTTCTTGGACGTGAAGCAGCGAATAGCCTAAGAGAGAAAAACGCTCAAATCCGCCATCCGACAAGCGCCCTCCGAAGGCAGAGGTCAGAGGTTCGAATCCTCTTGGGTGCGCCAATCCTCCTCGTTCCCAAGCTGTCGATCGCCCGCTAAGACCGCGCGATGAACTTCACGCAGCTTTTCGGGGCCGAAGATTTCAACGTCTTGCCGCATCTCGCGGCGCTCGGCACCGCTTATGCCCTCGCCTTCCCGATCGGCTGGAACCGCGAGCTCCATGAACGCAGCGCCGGGCTTCGCACCTTTCCGCTGGTCGCGGTCGCTTCGTGCGGGTTCATCCAGGCATCGGAGGCGCTGGTCGCCGGCAATCCCGAGGCCATGGCCCGGATCGTCGAGGGGGTGATCACCGGCATGGGTTTCATCGGCGGCGGCGCGATCCTTCGAATGAAGGATTCGGTGCGCGGCACGGCGACCGCCGCGAGCCTGTGGGCAACCGGCGCGATCGGCGTGTCGGTCGGGCTCGGCAGCTACGATGTCGCGGTCATGCTGACGGTCGCGATGGTCGTCACTTTGTGGCTGCTTTCGCCACTCAAACGGCTTGGCCGGGCGGAAGAGGAAGAGGACGCCCGAGTCGAGGCCGATTGATCGGGAAACGGGCCGCTCTGTCCGCCGGAACCGGGCGGTGCGCGCTCCGTTAGTCGCTGGCACATGGACCAGCTGCTTTCCCCGCCGTCGGAATTCGACGCGTCCGCGCCGGCGGAAGCCTTCTATTCCGACTGCGTGAGGACCATGGCCGAATCGGGCATCCCGTTCCTCTTGTCGGGCACCTATGCGCTGGCCTGCTACACCGGGATCACTCGGCCGACCAAGGATGTCGACGTGTTCGCCACCGCCGGCGACAGCCTTCGAATGCTGTCTTATTTCAAGCAGCTAGGCTACGATGTCCAGATCGTCGACGAGCGCTGGCTGGCGAGGATCGTCAAGGGCGAGCTGTTCGTCGACATCATCTTCAACATGCCGACCGCATCGGTCCACGTCACCGAGCGCTGGTTCGAGAACGCGCCCAGGGCATGCATTTTCGAGACCGACGTCAGCCTTGTCCCGCCGACCGAATTCGTCTGGTCGAAAATCTTCATTCAGGACCGCTATCGCTACGACGGGGCCGACGTCGCCCACATGATCCTCAAGCGCCACTCGGAGATCGACTGGCGAAGGCTCCTGTCGCACATGGAGCTTTACTGGGAGGTGCTGCTGATCGCGCTCCTCAACTTCCGCTTCATCTACCCGAGCGAGCGCGACCTGGTCCCGCGCTGGCTGCTCGACGAATTGCTCGAGCGCCTGCGGACCCAGCTGGACATGCCTCAGCCGGACATGAAGGTGTGCCGCGGCCGGATCTTCAGCCCACGCGACTATCAGATCGACGTCAATGGCTGGGGCTTTTCCGAAGCCGTCGGCAATCTCGAAGAAAATTATGACGAAAAACACTGAGGCGGGAATGACGGTCGCGGCGATCGGCGACCTGCACGTAACCGAAGACAATGTCGCTCCCTATCGCGAGCTGTTTGTCGAGATCGCCGGGGAGGCCGATGTGCTTCTCCTTTGCGGCGACCTCACCAATTTCGGCAAGACCAGCGAGGCCGAAATCCTCGCCGAGGACATTCGCGCCTGCGAAATCCCGGTTCTGGGAGTGCTCGGCAACCACGATTACGAATGCGGCCAGCCCGAGGAGGTGGCGAGAATCCTGCACGATGCCGGAATGACCGTGCTCGACGAGCAGGCGGTGGAAATAGGCGGCGTCGGCTTCGCCGGGGTCAAGGGCTTCATCGGCGGCTATGGCCGGGGCGAGCTCGCCCCCTTCGGCGAGCCCGAGATCAAGGCATTTGTCGACATCGCCCTGAACGAGGCGCGCAAGCTCGAAAATGCGCTTCGCTCGCTGCGCACCGATCGTTCGGTGGCGGTTCTTCATTATTCGCCGGTCGCCGACACGCTCCAGGGCGAGCCGATCGAGATTTTTCAATATCTCGGATCGGCCCGACTGGCTGACGCGATCGATCGTTTCGACAATGTCAAAGCGGTCGTTCACGGCCACGCGCATCACGGCAGCTACGAAGGCAGGACGATGCGCGGGACGCCCGTTTACAATTGCGCGCAATTCGTGCTCCGCGAGAAGTTCGGGCGGCCCTACACTCTGCTGGAAATCTGATTACAAAGCGGCGATGAGCTCCGCCGCCAGCCCGACCGTGTCGCTCGGCGAGGCCAGCCGAACCTGGGCCCGGATCGCGTTGCTGTCGTTCGGCGGGCCGGCTGCCCAGATCGGGCTGATGCACCGCATCCTCGTCGACGAAAAGAAATGGATCGACGAACAGCGTTTCCTGCACGGGCTCAACTTCACCACGCTCCTGCCCGGCCCCGAGGCGCAGCAGCTGGCGACCTACATCGGCTGGATGATGCACGGCGTCCGCGGCGGCCTGGTCGCCGGCCTGCTGTTCATCGCCCCCGGAATCGCCGCGATCATGGCGCTGAGCTGGGCCTATGTGCTCTACGGGGATGTCGGCGCGGTCGAAGGCCTGTTGTTCGGGCTCAAGGCGGCGGTGCTGGCGATCGTTGTCCAAGCGCTTTGGCGCCTCGCGTCGCGAGCGTTGCGATTTTCCTGGCAGCGATGGGTGGCGCTGGCCGCCTTCCTGGTCATCGCCTTCACTTTCGTCCCTTTCCCCGTCGTCGTGACCGCGTCGGGCGTGGCGGGCTGGTGGTTGAGCCGCGGCGCGGCGCGGCCGGCCGCCCACGACCAAACCCCGGAGCCCGCCGGACCATCGCTTTTTCGACGGCTCCTGCCCTGGCTGCTTGTCTGGGTCGGGCCGCTGATCCTGTTGGTGGCGCTGCTTGGACCGCAACATGTGATGACCCAGGTCGCCGGCTTCTTTTCGATCGCTGCACTGGTCACGTTCGGGGGCGCCTATGCCGTGCTTGCCTTTGTCGCCGAGCAGGCCGTCGAACGGTTCGGCTGGCTTCAGCCGGGCGAGATGATCGACGGCCTCGGAATGGCGGAAACCACCCCGGGCCCGCTGATCATGGTCCTGCAATTCGTCGGTTTCCTTGCCGCCTATCGCGACCCGGGAATGCTGAACCCGCTGCTTGCCGGGACCATCGGCGGGCTGATCGCCACCTTCGTGACCTTTGCGCCATGCTTCCTGTGGATCTTTGCCGCAGCGCCTTATGTCGAACGGCTTCGCGGCAATGCCCGCCTCTCCGGGGCGCTCGCCGGAATCCTCGCGGCGGCCGTAGGAGTGATCGCAAGCCTCGCTCTGTGGTTCGGCATCCACGCGCTGTTCGCGCAAAGCACCGAGGTCGCCGCCGGTCCGCTTCACTTTGACCTGCCCGTGCTCGAGTCGCTCGATCCCTGGGCAGTGCTGCTTGCGCTGCTTGCTGCTTTTGCGCTGTTCCGACTGAAGTTGGGAATTGCGACGACAGTGCTCATCGCCGCCGCCGCCGGAATCGGCTTTCGCCTGCTCGGCGGCGGCTAGGCCTCTTTTTCCCCCGGCAGCGGAGTGGGCGTGTCGAGGGCTTCCTGCACGTAAAGCCGCTTGACCAGGACATAGGTGACGACCGTCAGCGGCGCCGCGAAGATGATGCCGATGATCCCGAACAGCATTCCAAAGCCGATCAGCGAGAAGAGCAGCACCGCGGCTGGAACATGGACCGCCCACTGCTGAATGAGCGGATAGACGACATTGCCCTCGAGTTGCTGGACGAGGAGGTAGAGGCCGATCACCCACAGCGCCATTTCCGGACCGATCAACAGCGCGATGAGAACCGCCGGGATGGCGGCGAGGATCGGTCCGGCGAAGGGAATGAATTCCAGCGTGAAGGCGATGAGCGCCAGCGCCAGCGCCGAAGGCATGCCCAGCAGCCACAGGCCGATGCCGGTCAGCGTGCCGACCACGGTCATCGAGATGAGCTGCGCCTTGAGCCACATTCGAAGCGCGCGCTCGCTATGGCCCATCGCATCGGCGACCAGCGCGCGCTTCGTCGGCGGAATCAGCTTGATCGCCCCGCTTCGGTAAAAACGCGGCTGCGAGGCGAGGAAGATGCCGCCGAAGATGATGACCAAAGTGTCGGCGATCCCGCCGGTGATCATCATCGCCATTCGGCCCGCGGTCGACAGCACTCCGCCGGACCCGCCGGCGACCCAGCTTTCGAGCTGCTCGCCAAAGCCCATGTCTCCGATTCGGCGCTCGAACGACTCCCATGCGTCGGGCAGGGTCGTTCCGAGCGTCTGGAACTGCGCGCCGATCTGCGATCCGAACAGGAATCCGACCCCGCCGAGGATCGCCAGGACGATTGCGACCGCGAGGGCCACCGAAACGCCTTCGGGAACGTGGGTCCAGCGACGGATGGGGTCGGCGAGGGCGCGGAAGATGGTCGCGATAACCACCGCGCCGAACAACATCAGCACCAGTCCGCGCAGGTGCCAGACGAGGTAGACGAAGGCAGCCAGGGCGAGCGCGATCAGCACTCGCCGGATGAAGATTCTGTCGCTGCCCTGCTCTTTTCCCTCAGCAGCCATCGTCGCTCCGCGCCTGTCTCACCCTACAAGCGCTCGGCGACGGCCACTGTTCCGCGAAGCCAACGAGTTGATCAGGCGATGGCTTCCTCGCGCACCTTTTCGACCTTCGACTTGGCCATCTCGGGCTTCAGCACGATCTTGGTGTAGCTGTTCTGGTCGCTGTGCCAGTGCTTGTACATCTGCGGCCCGTCCTCGATCGAGGCGCGGTGCGAGATGAGGAAGGTCGTGTCGAGCTTGCCCTGCTCGATCATCTCGAGCAGCGGCCTGGTGTAGCGCTGCATATGGGTCTGGCCGGTCTTCAGGGTCAGGCCCTTCTGCATGAAGGCCCCTACCGGGAACTTGTCGGCGAAGCCCCCATAGACGCCCGGAACCGATACCCTGCCGCCCTTGCGGCAGGCCAGGATCACCTGCCGGAAGACGTGCGCCCGGTCGGTGGTCAGGAAAGCGTGGGCCTTCAGTGTATCGGCGATATTGTCGATCGACAGGCCGTGCGCCTCCATTCCGACCGCGTCGATGCACGCGTCGGGACCGATCCCGCCGGTCATTTCGGCCAGCGCCTCGGACACGTTGACCTCGCGATAGTCGAGGATCTCGGCTCCGAACTTCTTCGCCAGCTCGAGCCGCTGCGGATAATGGTCGATGGCGATGACCCGGTGGGCGCCCATGACGAACGCCGACTGGACGGCGAACAACCCGACCGGCCCGCAGCCCCAGACCGCGACCGTGTCGCCAGGCTCGATGTCGCAATTCTCCGCCGCCATCCAGCCCGTGGGCAATATGTCGGTGAGGAACAGCACCTGCTCGTCCTCGAGATGGTCGGGGACGGGAAGCGGACCGACGTCGGAATAGGGCACGCGGACATATTCCGCCTGGCCCCCGGCATAGCCGCCGGTGAGGTGCGAATAGCCGAAGATGCCGCACATCGGATAGCCGACCAGCATCGCCGATGCGTCGGAGGTCTCGGCCGGATTGCTGTTGTCGCAGGCCGAATATTGCTCGCGCTCGCAAAAGAAGCAGCTGCCGCAGCTGATGGTGAACGGAACGATCACCCGCTGTCCCTTTTCGAGCGTGCTCTTGGGGCCGGTCTCGACGACTTCGCCCATGAATTCGTGGCCGAGGATGTCGCCAGACCTCATGCCCGGGATGTAGCCATCGTAAAGATGCAGGTCGGAGCCGCAGATCGCGGTCGAAGTGACCTTGATGATCGCGTCCCTCGGGTTGACGATTTCGGGATCGGGGACGGTGTCGACCCGGACGTCGTGGCGGCCATGCCAGGTGATTGCGCGCATCGGTCGCTCCTTAAATCTTGGGTTCGGTGACGGGCTCGCCGCGCCCGGAAGGGCCGGCATTGGTGGTGATCTCGCCAGTTTCCATCAGCTGCTTGAACCGCCTCAGGTCCCGGCGCGCCTGGATGTTCGGCTCGCGCTGGAACAATTTGGCGATGCCTCGCCCGATTGTTCCGCCGGGCGGATCATAGGTCATGGTCAACCGGACGCTGGTGCCCCGCGCCGGTCCGGCAGAGAAGAATTCCACCCGTCCGCTGGTCGCGATCTGCGATTCAGGCTCGCTTTCCCAGGCGAGCAATTCGCCCGGGCGGTCCTCGGTTCGGCGGACGACCAGTTCGACCTGTGTCCCGGCCGGCGCCTTGACCGTCCAGCGCGATCGCTTGTCGTCGAGCACTTCGACGGCGACGACATTTTCCATGAACTCGGGAAAGCGGCTGACGTCCCGCCACGCGTCGTACAGCTTCCTGGCCTCGCTATTGATCGTGACGGTCCGCCCGACCAGCGCCGGATCCTCCTTGGCTTTGCCGCGCAGAACATGGTCGGGCGCGTCGCTGATCGTCTCGCCGCCCGAGCGCATGTCGGCCGTCCGCTTAGCCAACAGGAAAGTCGCCGCTCCCGCCGCTGCCGCGGCCGCGATGCCCGCGCCGATCAGCGCCCGCTGCCGTGAATCGTCTGAAAATCTGTCCGCCATCGCTTGCCTCCTGGAACAGAAGGCCAACCAAGGCGCGCCTGCGATGTTCCTATGGTTGCTTGCCCGGAACGTCCCACGTCTCGAGGATTTCGACGAAGCGCGTCAGCCAGGCGTTGGTCTGGTGGCCGTCGACGACGCGGTGGTCGATGGTCAAGGTGACATAGGCCATCGGCCGGACGAGGATCGCGTCCTGGCCGTTCACTTCGCGAACGACGACCCGCTTCTCGAGCTTCCCGACGCCGAGGATCGCCGCCTGCCCCTGGTGAATAATGATCGGAGCGGCGACCAGAGATCCCGACACGCCGTGATTGGAGATGGTGAAGCTTCCGCCCGAGACATCGCCGCCGGTCAGTTTCCCGTCGCGCGCGCGCCGCGTGAGATCGTCCAGCCGCTCGCCGACCTGAACGACATTGAGCCGGCCGACATCCCTGACCACCGGGACGATGAGGCCCTTCTCGCCGAGCGCGGTGCCGACGCCGATGTCGATGGTCGGCGAGATGGCGATCCGGTCCTCTTCCCAGCGGCCGTTGATCGCCGGCGCGACCGCCATCGCCTCGGCCGCCGCCTTGACGATATAGGCGGTGTAGCTGAGCCTGACCCCCTTGGCCGCCAACGCCGCCTTGTGCGCCGCGACTGCGGAAAAATCCGCCTCGAACACGGCGGTGACGTGGGGCTGCTCGGCGACGGCGCGGGCCATGTTCTCGGCGATCTTCAGCCGCATCCGGTCGTGCGGGATGTCCTGCGCGCTGAACTGCCGCGGCTGCGCCGTCGCCGGCTCGCCGACGGTGACGACGGTTGCCGCCGCGACCGCCCGGTCGACGTCCTCGCGGGTGATCCGGCCGCCGCGGCCGGTGCCCTTGATCTTCGACGGGTCGATGCCGTGCTGCTGAAGCGCCCGGCGGACCGAAGGGGAAAGGCGGGTTTCCCCATCGCCGTACCCCGGCGAAGGCCGGGGCCCAGGAGCGCCGTCAGGCGCTTCCTCCGAAGCGGGATCAATAGGCTGCGCCTCCTGGGCCCCGGCCTTCGCCGGGGAACTGGAATCAATCCGCCCCAGCACCGCGCCAGGCACCGCCTCGGCGTCGGTATCGAGCAATATCTCGGCGAGCACGCCCGCCGCCGGCGACGGTACCTCCTGCGTCACCTTGTCGGTCTCCAGCTCGACCAAAGGATCGTTCTCGGCGACCGCATCGCCGACCTTCCTGAGCCACGCGCGGACGACCGCCTTGGTACCCTCCTGCTCGTCGGGAACGACGACGTCGATCACTTGCACCCTCTCCCTTGGGGAAGAGGGACCGCAGCCCTGCCCCCCACTTCCCATCAAAACCCCACCAGCCGGTCGATCTCGCCGCGGATTCGCTCGACGCTCGGCAATGCCCATTCCATCAACTTCGGGTGATGCGGGCTCGGGATGTCGGGCATCGTCACCCGGGCGACCGGCGCGTCGAGGTCGAGGAACGCCTCGTCGGCGACCACCGCGGCGATTTCGGCGCCGAAGCCGCCAGTGCGCAAATCCTCGTGGACGATCAGGCAGCGCCGGGTGCGCCGAACACTGTCCAGCACCATGTCCCTGTCCCACGGCATCAGGGTGCGAAGGTCGATGACGTCGGCGCTGATCCCTTCCGCCGCCGCCTCGCAGCGCGGCACCATCGCCCCCCAGGTGACGATGGTGATCCTGTCGCCTTCCCGCGTTTTTTTCGCCCGGCCGAAGGTAAGCACATAATCGTCGCCCGGCCACGCCCGCCGCGCCCAGGAATCGTCGTACATCGCGCGATGCTCGAAGAACAGCACGGGATCGTTGCCGCGCAGTGCTCCGCGGAGAAGCCCGACCGCGTCCTCGGCGTTGGACGGCACCGCCACCTTCCAGCCGGGATTGTGGACGAATTGCACCTCGTTGGTCTGGCTGTGCCACGGGTCGCCGCACTTGAAGAAGCCGCCGGGAACCCGCAGCACCATCGGCGCCGCGAAGCGGTTGTGCGTGCGCCAGCGCATCGTCCCGGTATCGTTGATCTGCTCGGTCGCCGGCTCGGCATATTTGCGGAACTGGATCTCGGGCACCGGCATCAGCCCGGCGAGCGCCATTCCGACCGCCCGGCCGACGATCCCCTCCTCGTTCAACGACGTGTCGAACACGCGCGCCTTGCCGTACTTTTCCTGCAGGCCGAGCGTGACCGCATGGACTCCGCCCTTGGGGCCGACGTCCTCGCCGAACACCAGCACGCGCGGGTTCTTGTCCAATTCCTGATCGAGCACCCGGCGGATGGCGGTGACCATGTTGATCCGTTGGCCCTCGGGCTTGGGCTCGTCGCTCGCCGGCGGCGGCTGGTAGCCGGCGTTCCACAGCCCGCCGACCTGCTGTATTTCGTCTTCATAGAAGACATGGTCGGTCACCTGCTCGGGCGAGCTCACGCCCCGCGCCTCGGCCTCCGCGCGGGCCTGGTCGACCGTCCAGCGCACTTCCTCGGCGAGCCGCTCCCAGTCTTCCTCGCCGATCTGCAGCCGGGCGCAATGCGCCTTCAATTTCGGCAGTGGATCGCGCGCCCACTCGGCGGCGATCTCCTCCTCGCTCTTGTAGCCTTGGGTGTCCTGGAAGCTGTGCCCTTCGAGCCGGGGCACCTTCAGGCGCAGAAGCGCCGGCGCGCGCTTGCCGCGAACATGCCCGACCGCTTGCCCAACCAGCCGCGCCGCCTCCTCCGGGTCAGTGCCGTCGCCGTTGAAGATCGTCAGGCCGGCGAAGCTGGCGAGGTTGGCGGCGATGTCGCAGCCGGGAGTCTGATATTCGCCCGGCACCGAAATGCCGTAGCCATTGTCCTCGATGTAAAGGAGCAACGGCAGCTGCTGCGTGGTGGCTATGGTCAGCGCCGACCAGAAACCACCGGTGGCGACACTGGCATCTCCACCAAGGACCAATGCGATCGCATCGTCCGGCCCTTCGCCGAGCTGCTCATGCTTGTAGGCAATCGCCTGCGCCCAGCCCGCCGCCGGCGTATATTGCGCGCCGACCCCGCCGCACATCGGCAGCGCATGCGCTCCGCCGGGATTGGGATAGTTGAACACGACGCCGATATCGCGCCCATCGGAATAGCCGCCGGCCAGCCCCATGCCCGAGCCGAGGGCGTCGGCCAGCGGGACGCCGAGCGCCAGCAGCATCGGCCGCGACCGGTAATAGCCGCAGGCGGCATCGCCGTCCTTCAGTTGCAGCCCAAGCAGCACCTGGGCCAGGTCATGGCCGCGAGCGGAGAATTGGTAGAGCACCTTCCTGGCCGGGACGAGCTCTTCTTCCTCGAGCCGGTCCATCTCGCGGCTGGTGAGGACCAGCCGGGCGACCTCGCGCCAGTCGACCTCGGCGGACACTCGGCCGAAATCCCGGTCAGCCATCCATTGCCCCGACGACGGCCTCGATGAACCGGTCGACCTGCCCGTCGCTCATCCCGACGACGTTGAACCGGCCGCTGTCCGCCATGTAGATGGCCTCGCGCTCGCGCAGGGCGAAGACCTGCTCCTTCGATAGCGGGAGCATCGAGAACATGCCGAACTGGCGGCCGATGAACGCCAGCCGCGGGTCGGCGGCGGCGATCCGCCGGCGAAGCGAATTGATTCGATCCCGCATCGCGTCGAGCTCGCCGAGCCATTGCTGCCGAAGCTCGGCATCGTCGAGGATGATGCGCACCGCCGCGGCGCCATGATCGGGCGGCATCGACCACATTTCGCGCGCCCGCTGCAGCACGTGGGCTAGCGCCCGGCCGGTCGCGTCCGCCGACCCCGTCTTGACGAACAGCGAGCCGACGCGGTCGCGATAGACGCTGAAATTCTTGTCGCAGCTCTGGGCTACTATGACTTCGTCGCAGGCGGCGAGCAGCCCGCGAAGGCCGGCGGCATCCTCGTCGAGGCCGCGGCCAAAGCCCTGATAGGCGATGTCGACGAACGGAAGCAGGCCGCGCTCGGCTACCAGC
>Ga0247719_1000927_pt1 | contig 14191 bp, 9 predicted proteins | sample 41E_DmetaG_FD_189046 | JGI IMG/M metagenome (GOLD analysis project Ga0247719, IMG submission 189046) | Soil microbial communities from hillslope of Landscape Evolution Observatory, University of Arizona, Oracle, AZ, United States - 4-1-E_D | ecosystem: Engineered > Artificial ecosystem > Mesocosm...
ACTTCGGGATGTCGGTGGCGGTCTCGGTCGACACCGCGGTGGTGGGGGCGCACCTCGAGGGGGGTACCAACGCCGGCTCGGCCTATGTGTTCGTGCGCTCGGCCGGCACCTGGGCCCAGCAGCAGAAGCTCGCCGCCTCCGACGCCGCCGCCAACGACAACTTCGGGGCCTCGGTGGCGGTCTCGGGTGACACCGCGGTGGTGGGGGCGCCCTTCGACGACATCGCCGCCGGCACCGATGCCGGCTCGGCCTATGTGTTCGTGCGCTCGGCCGGCACCTGGGCCCAGCAGCAGAAGCTCGCCGCCTCCGACGCCGACGCCGGCGACCGCTTCGGGATCGCGGTGGCGGTCTCCGGTGACACCGCGGTGGTGGGGGCGTACTTCGACGACGCCCCCGTCGGCCCCGACGCGGGCTCGGCCTACGTGTTCCTCCTGATCAAGGACAGCCCCACGATCTCCACCCAGGCCTCGGCCGGGGGGCCGGTGGGCACCTCGGTCGCCGCCACCGCCACCGTCTCGGGCGGTTGGGGCCCGACCGGCGAGGTGCGCTTCGGGCTGTTCAGCGACGCGACCTGCGCCACCCAGGTCTTCACCTCCACCACCGACCTGGTGGGGGCCACGGCGACCTCGGAGGCCTTCAGCCCCACCGCGCCGGGCACCTACTACTGGTCCGCTCGCTACCTGGGCGACGCCGGCAACGAGGAGGCCCTCTCGGACTGCCGGACCTCGGTGACCATCACCGAGGCCAGCCTCACTACTATCTCCACCCAGGCCTCGGCCGGCGGGCTGCTGGGCACAGCGGTGACGGATACGGCCACGGTGTCGGGCGGCGCCAACCCCACCGGCGACGTGACCTTCCGCCTGTTCAGCGACGCCGACTGCACCGCCCAGGTGTTCACCTCCACCAATCCGCTAAGCGGCGGCACCGCCACCTCGGGCAGCTTCACCCCCGCTTCGCCCGGCACCTACCGGTGGACCGCGGTCTACAACGGCGACGCCAACAACAGCACCGTCACCTCGCCCTGCAATGCCCCCAACGAGTCGGTGGTGATCACCCCCTTCCAGGCGCCGGCGTTCACCCGCACGTTGACCGGAGACGACGTCGGCCCCGTCACCGTGAACTCAGGCGAGAGCGTGTTGATCACCGGCGCCCGGGCGGCGGGCGTCACCGTCAACCCCGGCGGTGCCCTGACCGTGGTCAACTCCAAGATCAGCCGGACCGTCACCGCCACAGCGCCCAGCTTCTTCAGCATGTGCGGTACCGAGGTGTCCGGCCCTCCGCCGGCCACCGCCTTGAGCGTGACCGGCGCCCAGGTGCCCATCCAGGTGGGCGACCCGGCCACCGACTGCGCCGGCAACCGCTTCGCCGGCCCGGTCGTGCTGTCGAACAACCTGGCGGTGACGTTCGGAGCCAATGCCGTCTCCCACAACGCCATCCTCGACAACAACGGTCCGGGCAACACCGTCGTGAAGGCCAACACCGTCTTCGGCACCCTGGGCTGCACCGGCAGCAACCCGCCGCCCACCAACGCCGGGCAGGTGAACACGGCCGGGGCCAAGACCGGGCAGTGCGCCGGGCTGTAGTCCGCATGCCTCGCCACAGGCTCTTGCGATGGCATGGATCGCCTTCTCGCTCGGCCGAGACACAATTACCGTGGAGTCGAGAGCGAACCGACCATGACATCGAATATTGGATCGCTGGTCGTCAGCGCGCTGTGCTTAGTCGTTGCCGTCGGCGCACTTTCCCATTGGGGGAAGAAGCTGGCGGGGAGGCCGGCAGCCTTTGGGGCGGCGTATGGGATCGTGCAGTTGATCTCCACGGTGATCGCTGGCGCTGTTGCTGCTGGGCTGGGTGCCAGTCAGTGGGCCATCGTCAGCGCCTTGGCGATAACGTGCGGAGGCCTGGCTCTATGGACCCTGATCCCTGGGCTCTTGGTTCAAGTCCAACTGCGCAGAGACCGAGACGCCTGCTGATCATCAGGACGCAGGTGCGGCACCTCGGGCCAGGCCGGCATGTGGCGGGTGATGCTGATCACGTACCGTTGTCGGCCGAACAGTACGTGCCGTGAGGTGTCGGTGGGGGCGGGCTCGTGCCGGGCGGGAGACGTGCCCTCTATTCAGGGTTGCGTCCGGGCGAGCACCGCCGGCACCACCGGGCGCCCAGAACGCCCGGTAGGCGGGACAGCCGTTACGGCAATCTGCAAGAAGGGGGTGACTTCGATTCTCTCTCGTTTTCGCGCTGCCGGGCACCGACACGCCGGGGGAAGATGGAAGACTCTGCTGGACGCCCTTCCGCTCGCTTGGCGGCGCCGTTATCAAGGTTCAGGCCGATGGCGGTCAGGGCTGATGCAACGCCGTCATGGCTTCTTTGCCGTAGGCGCCACCGCTCCTCCTCTCGACCGGATTCGTCAGCTCGCGGGCGCGGAGCCTCGCGTTTCGGGTCGTCCCAGGACCGGCGAGCTGGGCTAGAGCCCGGCGCACTGACCCGTCTTGGCAGCCGCTGTGTTGGCCTGGCCGGCATTTGTCGGCGCCGGGTTGTTCCCTGTGCAGGTGAGTGTGCCGAAGACGTTGTTGGCCTTGATCACCGTTGCGGCCGGGCCGCCGTTGTTGATCGTGGCGTTGTGTGAGACCTGGTTGGAACCGAAGGTGACGCCCAGGTTGGCAGTCAGGATCACCTGGCCAGTGAAGCGGTTCCCGGCACAACCGGTGGCGGGGTCGCCGATGCGGATCGGCACCGTGGCGTTGGATACGCCGAGGGCCTGGGCCGGGGGCGGCCCGCTGATCTCGGAGCCGCAGACGCTGAGGAAGCTGGGGTTGTCGACGACGACGCCGCGGCTGATCCTGGCGTTGACCACGGTGAGCGCCCCGCCGGGGTTGACGGTGACCGGGCCGAGCACTCGCGCGCCGGCGTTGATGAGCACGCTCTGGCCCGATGTCACCGTGAGCGGACCGGCAACGTCGCCGTTCACCGTCTGGGTATAGGCGGGGGCCTGAAAGGCAGTCAGGGTCACCGACTCGTTGGGTGCGTTGCACGGCGAGGTGGCGCTGTTGTTGTTGGCGTCGCCGTTGTAGACGGCCGTCCAGCGGTAGGTGCCGGCGCTGGCGGGGATGAACCAATCGGAGGTGGCGGACAGTCCCGACAGGTTGTTGGTGGACGTGAACACCTCGGTGGCGCAGGAGGCGTCGCTGAACAGGCGGAACGTCACGTTGCCGGTGGGGCTGTTCCCCCCGGCGAGGGTGGCGGTGTCACGCACCGGGGCGCCCACCAGGTTCCCGGGCGAGGCGTCGGTGGTGATCGTCGGGCTGGCCTTGGGTGGTTCGATGGCGATCTGACCGACAAGGAAGACGTCGTCCACCGAGTTGACGTCGTTCTGGCCCGTCACCAAGTTGGTGGCCACCGACTGGAAGGCCACATAGTTCCCGTCGGCGCTGATGGCGGAGCCATTGCTGCCGCCGGCCGAGGTGGTGGCGTTGCCGGCGACGTGAGAGACGAGGGTCAGGGCCGACGCAGTGGGGGCCAGCCGGTCGAACAGGTAGACGTTCGTGCCGGCGATGGTCCCTGTCACGAGGTCGCTGGCGCCCGAGTCGAAGGCCACGTAGCGCCCATCGTCGCTGATCACAGGGTCGAGACCGCCGACGTCGCCCGTGCTGATGGCGCTCGAGGGCACGTGGGTCACCAGGGTCAGCGCCGTGCCGGCGGGGGCGTCCCGATCGAAGAGGAAGATCTCGAAGTTGGCGGCGTTGTTGTCGGTCTGGCCCAGGTCGGTGGCGGCGGACTCGAAGACCACCCAGCGCCCGTCGGCGCTGATGGCGGGATCGCCGCTCCGATCGTTGCCTGTCGTGGTCGTACTGCCCGGGACGTGGGACACCAGGGTCACCGCCCCGTCCATCCGGTCGAACAGGAACACGCTGTTGTTGCCGGTGGTCGTTTGGCCGGCCACCAGATCGATGGCGGCGGACCTGAAGGCCACGTAGCGCCCGTCGGCGCTGATCACTGGTTGCTCGCTGGAGTCCTCACCGGTGGTCGTGAGGGCGGTGTGGGCATGGGACACCAGGGTCACGGCCCCGCCGGCCCGGGTGAACAGGAAGATGTCTCCAGTGCCGCTTCCGTCGGTCTGGCCCGTGACCAGATTGCTGCCCGACGACCGGAACGCCACGTAGTTGCCGTCGCCGCTGATGACCTGCTCGGCGCTGCTGCCGTTCGCCGAGGTGGTGGCGTTGCCGGGGACGTGGGAGACCAACGTAAGAGCGGAGGCGGCGGGCGCGTCCCGGTCGAACAGGTAGATGTTCGAGTTGGTGATGGTCCCCGGCACCAGATTGGTGGCGGCCGAACCGAACGTCACGTAGCGCCCATCGTCGCTGATCCCGGGGTCGAGGCCGCCGGCGTTGCCCGAGGTGGTGGCGCTGCTGGGGATGTGGCTCACGAGAGTCAGGGCCGTGGCGGCAGGAGCGTCCCGGTCGAAGAGGACGATTTCAGACCCCTCGTTGGTGTCAGTCTGGCCGGGCACCAGGTCGGTGGCAGAGGTCTCGAAGGCGGTGTAGCGCCCGTCGGCGCTGATGACCGGGTCGCCACTGTCGCTGTTGCCCGTTATGGACGTGCTGCCCGGCGTGTGGGACACCAGCCGCACCACGCCCGTTTCCCGATCGAACAGGAAGACGTTGGTCGCGGGGCTTGCGGTCTGCCCTGCCACTACGTCGTCGCCGGCCGATGTGAAGGCCACCCAGCGCCCGTCGGCGCTGACGGCGGGCTGCCGGCTGACGGCATCCGCCGTGGTGGTGAGCCCCGGGACGTGCGACACGGCAACGTTGGCACCGCTGGCCCGGTCGAACAAGAAGATGTCGCCGCCGCCGTTGGCGTCGGCCTGGCCCGTCACCAGGTTGGTGGCACGCGATGGGTAGGCCACGAAGCTGCCGTCGGCGCTGAGTTCGGGCGTGAAGCTGTGATTGTTGGCTGAGGTGGTGGCAATGCCAGGGGTGTGGGACACCAGGCTCAGGGCCGTGGCTGCCGGCGCCAGGCGGTCGAACAGGTAGACGTTCGTGTTCGTGATCGTTCCCACCACCAGGTCGGTGGCGCTCGAGGCGAAGGCAACGTAGCGCCCATCGGCGCTGATGGCCGGGTCCTGGCCGGCGTTGCCGCCCGTGCTGGTGGCGCTGGCGGGGACGTGGGTCACGAGGGTCAGCGCCGTGCCCGGTGCGGCATCGCGGTCGAACAGGAAGATGTCGTCGGTCCCGTTGGTGTCGGTCGTCTGGCCCAGGTTGGTGGCTCGCGACTCGAAGACCACGAAGCGCCCGTCGGCACTGATGGCCGGGTCGATGCTGGTGTTGTTGCCCGTGGTGGTCGCGCTGCCCTGGACGTGGGACACCAGGGTCACTGCGCCGCCCGCCCAGTCGAACAGGAAGATGTTGTTATGGCCGGTGACGTTCTGTCCCGCCACCAGGTTGGTGGCGGAGGACCGCCACGCCACGTAGCGCCCGTTGGCGCTGATGACAGGTGCCTCGTTGGCGTTGTTGGCCGCAATGGTGAGGGAGGCGGAGGAGTGGGACACCAGGGTCACCTCCCCGCTCGCCCGCTCGAACAGGAAGATGTCGTCCGCGGTGTTCGTGTCCGAGCCCGTGACCAGATTGGTGGCCGATGACGCGAAGGCCACGTAGTTCCCATCGCCGCTGATGACCTGCCCGTCGCTCCCGCCCGCAGAGGTGGTGGCACTGCCGGCCACGTGGGAAACCAGTGTGAGCGCGGAGGCGGGGGCGGCGTCCCGGTCGAACAGATAGACGTTCTGGCCGCCGATGGCGCCCGTGACCAGGTTGCTGGCGCTCGATCCGAAGGCCACGTAGCGCCCGTCGCCGCTGATCACGGGATCGATGCCACCGAGGTCGGGCGAGGTCGTGGCGCTGGACGGGATGTGGGTGACCAGGGTCACGGCCGAGGCGGCAGGGGCGTCCCGGTCGAAAAGCATGATCTCGAATCCGCCGTTGGTGTCGGTGTGGCCTGACACCAGGTTGGTGGCGTTCGTCTCGAAGGTGATGTAGCGCCCGTCGGCGCTGATGGCAGGGTCGCCGCTGGCCCCGTTCCCCGAAGTGGTTGCGTTGCCCGGGACGTGGGAGACCAGCCGCACGGCGCCGGTCACCCGGTCGAACAGGAAGACGTTGGAACTGGCGTTCGTGCTCTGGCCGGCCACCAGGTCGGCGGCGGCGGACCTGAAGGCCACGTAGCGGCCGTCGGCGCTGACCACGGGTTGCTCACTGGAGTCCTCACCCATGGTGGCGGGGCCCAGCGGGAGGTGGGACACCAGGATGGCGTCGCCTACGGTCGCCGCCTCCGCCGGCGTGGCCGTCACGCCGATCCCGGCCAGCGCCCCAAGCAGCACCACAGCCGCCAGCGCAGCCCTGCCGCGCCGAGATGTCGGACCGGGGCCCACCCGAGCCAGGGAGGTGTTCCTCCACGGGACATGACGAACTGGTCGCGCGCCAGCCACAGTGGTAGTGATCGCAGCCATCCCGTCCCTTCCCCCGAACGCGCGGCGGCGTTCCGTTCGTACCACTCCAGCCTGACGGGCGTCCGGCTACTTGTCGTCCGTGGTGGCACGGATACGCGTGATGCCGCTCCCGCGCCGCCAGCGCCAGTACGGAACGGCGGTCATGCTGCAGGGCCCGTCCTGCGACGCGACCTTCTCGCCCTACGGCCCATCACGTTCATGCGATGGCCACCTGGCGGCCGAGAGCGAGCAAGGCTGTGAGCATGGAGGCGACTGCGACAGGCGGCCAGGCGCCGGAAGCGGAATCGCCGCCGCTGACCCGGTTCCGCCGGCGCGCCGGCGACGCCGCAGGTTCGGCGTGACCTGGCGCATCTTCCTGACCGATGGTCGGGCAGACTTCTCACGATGAAGCGGTACATCTACCACCTCGCCCTCCGATCCGCGTGGGAGGCGGCGAAGCGGGAAGGAGAGCCGTACCGCCGCTCCACGATCGAGCGGTCGCTCGACGACGAGGGCTTCATCCACTGCTCCTACCGGGAGCAGGTGCAGGGAGTGGCCGACCGCTTCTATCACGGGCGGACCGACGTGCTCCTGTTGACAATCGACACCTCCAAGTTGGACGCCGAAGTCCGGACGGAGAATCGGTTCCCGCACATCTACGGGCCGCTACCGAGCGAGGCCGTCGTCCGAGTGGAGCCGGTGGCCTGCCGTGACGACGGGCGCCTGCTCCTCAGCGCGCTGCTGGACTGAAGGCTCGGGCGAACGCGTTCGTCGAGTACCTAATGGTCGCCGAACTTCTGGGACAACGTTCAGGCGTCGGCGTGGCCCCGGGATCTCCGCGATTGGTGGCGACGTGGCTCACGGGCACCTTCTCGAAGCAAATGGCTTAGCCGACTGACCGGCGCGACCTCGCCGGCGCACCGGCCCGCCGTCCCGTGACCAACCACGCCACGGCGAAGCCGGCCAAGGCGGCGCCGTTGAGCGCGGCCGGCAGCGGCCGTCCCTGCAGCAGCCAGCCGGCCGTGATGCTCGCCGTGGCCGCTTCGAGAGTGACGAACCACCCGACCCGGCGCTGGGTGAGCACGGGCCGTAGCCGGGCGAGCACGCCGACCGCGACGGGGTAGCCGACCACGAGGAGCACGGACGCGGGCACGTTGCCAACTGGGACCATGCGCCCCATCGTCTCGCGCCAGCAGGCCAGTCGCCACGGACCGTCGGCGGATGCCCGGCCGACGCCACCGTCTGGCGGGTGAGCAAGCTCGAGTCGCTGTGCGGCACCCTTCGCGGGCAGGCGCTCACGTTTCGTGGGCGGTCGAGCGGGGGATCAGCAGGGCATGACGGTTGAATCGCTCTTCTGGTTCCTGGTCGTCCTCGCCTTCATCGGCCTCATCGTCGGGGCGGTCGCCCGGGTGCTCGTCCCCGGCCCCTCGCCGATGGGCATCCTCGGGACCATCGGCGTCGGCATCGCCGGCGCGTTCGTCGGAGGGTTCCTCGGCCGGTTGCTGTTCGGGCCGAACCTGAGCAGCGGGTGGTCGTTCGTGCTGTCCGTCCTCGTGGCCGCAGGGCTGGTGTGGTTCGTGAGCGGGCGCAGCCGGACGTACCGCTACGGCCGCGAGCCCGACACCCTGGTCTACGACCGGGGGTACGACGACCGGGTGGTCGTCGACGACGACCGCTCCTACCGGCCCCTCGCCCGACGACGCCGGTTCTTCTGAGCAGCGAACGACCGAAGTCCGCCTCGCCCTGCTAGGCACCTCGACGACCTGGTAGGTCTTGAGGGGTGGTGGCGGCCGGGCTTCCCCTGCTCGAGAGCAAGCTGCACGTCCCCCGGCGGCGACGGGGTGTCGTCGGCCGGGCCCGGCTGGCCCAGCGCCTCGACCGCGACGCCCTGCCCGCCGTCGTGCTGGTGTCCGCGCCGGCCGGCTTCGGCAAGACCACACTGCTGGCCGAGTGGCTCGCCGGCGGCGACGAGACGGCGAAGCGGGCGGCATGGTTGTCGCTCGACCGCCGCGACAGCGACCCGGCGGTGTTCTGGTCCTATGTGGTCGCCGCCGTCCGCAAGGTCGAGGGCGACGTCGGAGCCGGCGCCCTGGGCGTGCTGCAGACCACCCCGACCGCGCTGGAAGCGGTCGTCACCAGCCTGCTCAACGACCTGGCGGCGCTGGCCGGCGATGTCGTCCTGGTGCTGGACGACTATCACCTCGTCGAGTCCCTCGACGTCCAGGAGTCGATGCGCTTCCTCGTCGATCACCTCCCGCAACAGCTGCACCTTGTCGTCGCCAGCCGGGCCGATCCGCCGTGGCCGCTCGCCGGCCTCCGGGCTCGAGGCCGGCTCCTCGAGATCCGGGCGTCGGACCTCCGCTTCACCTCCGAGGAGGCGGCGGCGTACCTGCACGAGGCGATGGGTCTCGACCTCACCCCGGCGGACGTGGACACCCTCGAAGCCCGGACCGAAGGGTGGATCGCCGCGCTGCAGCTCGCCGCCCTGTCGCTCCAGGGCCGGGACGACCCGGCGGCGTTCGTCGCCGAGTTCGCGGGCGACGACCGTTTCGTCGTCGACTACCTCGTCGACGAGGTCCTCGACCGCCAACCCGGCGAGGTCAGGACGTTCCTCCTCGAGACCTCGATCCTGAACCGGCTGACCGCCCCGCTGTGCGTCGCGGTGACGGGCCGCAGCGACGCCAGGACGACCCTCCAAGGCCTCGAACGGTCGAACCTGTTCCTCGTCCCCCTCGACGACCGCCGGCAGTGGTACCGGTACCACCACCTCTTTGGCGACGTGCTCCGCGCCCGCCTCGCCGGCGAGGAGCCCGAGCGGGTCGTCGACCTGCACGGCCGGGCCCGCGCCTGGTTCGAGGCCGCGGGCGACCGCGCCGAGGCGCTCCGCCACGCCATGGCCGCCGGGGACTTCGCCAAGGCCGCCGAGCTCGTGGAGCTCGCCCTTCCCGAGCTGGGCAAGGCCCGCCAGGACGCCACCATCCGGGCCTGGCTCGACGCGCTCCCGCGCCACATGTTCGCCAACCGCCCCGTCCTCACCCTCGGCCTGGTCGGCGCCCACATGGTGACCGGCGACACTGCCGGCGTCGAGGAGCTGCTCGACGGCGTCGAACGCTGGATCGACCCCGACCGTCCCACTGGCGACATGGTCGTGCACGACCACGCCGCCCTCGGCCGCCTGCCCGTGCAGGCCGCCATGTACCGCGCCGGCCTGGCCCTGCTCCGCGGTGATCTCGCCGGTACGGTCGCCCACGGCGAGCGCGCCGCCGCGCTGAGCGCCGCCGGCGACCACTTCGGCCAGGGGGCGGCGGCCGCCCTGATCGGCCTGGCCCACTGGGCCGGCGGCGACCTTCAGGTCGCTGAGCGCCAGTACGCCGCCGCCATCGCCTCGTTCGAGCGCGCCGGGTTCCTCCCTGACGTCCTGGCCTGCTCCCTGGGGCTGGCCGACATCCAAGTGGCCCAGGGCCGCCTGGGCGCCGCCAGGCGGACCCTGGCCGCCGGGCTCGACATCGGCACCACCAACGGGCCGCTGCGGGGGACCCCCGACATGCACGTGGGGCTCGGCGAGCTTCACGTCGAGCGCAACGAGCTCGATGCCGCCGCCGAGCGGCTCCGCGCCAGCCTCGACCTGGGCGAGCACCTCGCGCTCCGCCAGCACGGCTACCGCTGGCGAGTCCTGGACGCTCGCCTCCGGGCCGCCCGCGGTGATCACGCCGGCGCGCTGGCGCTGCTCGCCGAGGCCGAGCGGCGCTACGACACCGACTACTCGCCCAAGGCCCGCCCGGTCGCCGCCACCACCGCCAGGGTACGTCTCGCGGCCGGCGACGTGGCCGGAGCCGAGCAGTGGGCCGTCGACGCGGGCATTGGCCTCGACGACGAACCGTCCTACCTCCGCGAGTACGAGCTCCTCACCTTCGCTCGGCTGCTCCTCGCCACCGGACGGGCCACCGACGCCATCGCCCTGCTCGATCGCATCCTGGCCGCCGCCGACTCGGGCCACCGCGGCGGCGACGCCATCGAAGCGCTGGCGTTGCTCGCCGTCGCCCACGACGCCACCGGCGACACGCCCCATGCGCTGGCCGCCCTGGAGGAGGCCTTGACCCGGGCGGCCGCCGAGGGGTTCGTCCGGGTGTTCCTGGATGCCGGCGCGCCGATGCACGTGCTGCTGAAGGCGGCCGTCCGGCGCAGCCGGGCCCCCGACCAGGCCGCCGCCGTCCTCGCCGCCGACGGTGCCCCGGCCAGGATGGCGCCGCAGGGCCTGGTCGACGAGCTCAGCAGCAGGGAGCTGGACGTCCTGCGGCTCCTCCGCAGCGACCTCAGCGGCCCCGAGATCGCGGCCGAGCTGGGCGTGTCCATCAACACCGTCCGCACCCACACCAAGAACATCTTCATGAAGCTCGGCGTGAACAGCCGCCGGGCGGCCCTCCGCCGGGCCACCGAGCTCGGCCTGTAGTGGAGCCGGTCCTCAAGATCACCACCCCCGCTCACCACATGATGTGACGACGGCTCACCAGGTCGGTTCGTACGTTCCACCTGTGCAGTACGAGATCAGGGTCGACGGACACCTCGGAGCCCGCTGGGCCGCCTGGTTCGACGGGCTCGCCGTCACCAGCGAGAGCGACGGCACCACCGTCCTCCGGGGATCGCTCGTCGACCAGGCCGCGCTGCACGGCCTCCTGCAGAAGCTGCGCGACGTCGGCATCCCGCTGATCTCGCTCAGGCAGGTCCCGTCCGACAACCCACCTGAAGGGAATCGACCATGACCACCCACACCACCACGCGCCCGATGGACCCGGTCCGGAAGGCGGCCCTCTTCGCCGGCCTGTTCTACATCGGCACGTTCGTGTTCTCGATCCCGGCCCTCGCCCTGTACGACGGCGTCGTCAACGACCCGAACTTCGTCCTGGGGGCCGGCAGCGACCAAGGCGTCCTGTGGGGCGGCCTCATCGAGATCCTCACCGCCCTCACCGGCATCGGCACGGCCGTGGCCCTGTACCCGGTCATCAAGCGCCATGGGCCCGGCCGCGCCGTGGGCTTCGTCGCCAGCCGCACGCTCGAGGCGGCCATGATCTGCGCCGGCGTCCTGGCCGTGCTGGCCGTCTACACGCTCCGCCAGGACATGGCCGGGGCGACCGACACCGCGGCGCTCACGACCACGGCGACTGGGCTGGTGGCCGTGAAGGACTGGTCCTTCCTGCTCGGCCCCGGGATCATGCCGGCGATCAACGCCCTCTGCTTCGCCACGATCATGTACCAGTCCCGCCTGGTGCCCCGGTGGATCCCGACGGTCGGCCTGATCGGCGCCCCGCTGCTGCTGGCATCCTCGACCACCACGCTGTTCGGCGGCTGGGAGCAGGTGTCGTCCGCCTCGTTGCTCATGGCCCTGCCCATCGCCACCTGGGAGCTCTCGGTCGGCATCTACATGACGGTCAAGGGCTTCCGCACCCCGCCGGCCACCGATGGCGACGCCAACGTCGGGCCCGCCCCGGCCGCAGCCCTCGCCCACGCCTGATCCGAAGCCTTCGAGCGCTCGGCTCCGTGCCCGGGCCCCACCTCGATGTCGAGGTGGGGCCCGGAACGCGTCCGCCGGGATATGGGACGAAGGGCCCTGGCCCAGGGGTCGCGGCGCGCAGATCGTGGAGGCGTGCGGCAGCCACGCGCCGGCTGGACCGGGCACCTCGACGATGATCCGCTTCCCTGGTTGCTGGAGGCGGGTACACCCGCGGTGCGAGCCGCGACCCTGCAACGGCTGTTGGACCGGCCGGCGGACGACGCCGACGTCGTGGCCGCACGAGCGCGCGCAATGGACGTTGACCCCCTTCGCTCGATCCTGGAGGCGCAGGATCAGGCGGGATGGTGGGCCAAGCCGGGTCCCGGCTACTCGCCCAAGTACACCGGCACGGTGTGGCAGCTCATCTTCCTCGACCAGCTGGGCGCCCTGGCCGCCGACCCCCGCATCCAGCGGGCGTGCGATTACGTGCTGGACCATGCCCGGGCGGCGTCGGGGGGCTTCGCCGCCTCCGGCGCCCGAGGCGAAGGTGTCCCACCGTCGTCCCGGGTCATCCATTGCCTCAACGGCAACCTCACGAGGGCCCTCATCGGCTTCGGGCGCCTGGACGACGTCCGGTTGCAGTCCGCCATCGCCTGGGCCGCCCGGGCGATTACCGGCGAGGACGTCGACGGCTACCACCCCGAGGGAACGGTCGGTCCGGGGTTCGCCTGTGCCGCCAACGACAGGCAACCCTGTGCCTGGGGGGCCGTCAAGGAGCTCCTGGGGCTCGCCCGGATACCGGCATCGCGGCGCAGCCGCCTGGTCGGCGACGCCATCGACCAAGGCGTGGAGTTCCTCCTGTCCCGCGATCCCGCAGTGGCCGACTACCCGATGCCCTCCGGTGACACCAAGCCGTCGACCGCCTGGTTCAAGCTCGGCTTCCCTTCGGCCTACGTCAGTGACGTGCTCCAGACCCTCGAGGTGCTGGCCGAGCTGGGGCACGCCCAGGATCCCCGGCTGCGCAGCGCCCTGCGCTGGCTGGAGGCGAGGCAGGACCGGGGTCGATGGACGAACCGGTACGCCTACAACGGCCGGACGGTCGTCGATATCGAACCGCAGGGTCAACCGTCCAAGTGGGTGACGCTTCGCGCCTGCACCGTCCTCCGCGCCGCCTGGGCGTGAGCGGCGGCGGGCCTATTCTCAAGTAATCAAACGATCGCTTGACAAAAGGCCGCTCGGGCGACAGGATGGGCGCATGGCAGATCGACGGGCCAAGGACGCACTGTTCGACGGATTCGCCGAGGTGGCCAAGGCGCTGGCCAGCGGCCGCCGGGCGGAGATCGTCGACCTGCTGTCGCAGGGCGAGCGATCGGTCGAGGCCATCGCCGAGGAGCTGGGCCAGTCGCTGGCCAACACGTCGCACCACCTCCGGGCGCTGGCCCGGGCCGGTCTCGTGCGCACCCGCAGGGACGGGACCCGCATCTTCTACGCCCTGTCCAGTGAGCGGGTCGCCGCCCTGTGGGCCGCCCTGCGTGACGTGGCGGCCGAGCACGTGGCCGGCATCGAGCGCCTCGCCACCGCCTACCTGGGCGATCGCCACGGCCTGGAGGCCATCTCCCGCCAGGAGCTGGCGGCCCGGTTGGCGCTCGGCGACGTGATCGTCCTCGACGTCCGTCCGGATGCGGAGTACCGGGCCGGCCATATCCCCGGCGCCCGGTCGGTGCCTCCGGGCGAGCTGCGGCGCAGCCTGGAGGCGCTGCCCGAGGACGCGGAGGTGGTGGCCTACTGCCGCGGCCCCTACTGCGTGTACGCCGACGACGCCGTGCGAGAGCTCGACCGCCTGGGCTACCGGGCCCGGCGGCTGGAGGACGGCTACCCCGAATGGAAGCGGGCGGGGCTCCCGGTCACCGCCGGCCAGGGCTGAGAGGAGAACGGCAATGTCCCAGCAAACCCTCGTCGACGCCGAGCGCCTGCGGGCCGAGGTGCGGGAGAAGTACCGCGCCGTGGCCGTCGAACCGGACGCCCGCTACCACTTCCACACCGGGCGGGGCCTGGCCGCCCGTCTCGGCTACGACGCCGCCATCGTCGACGCCCTCCCGCCGGTCGCCGTCGAGTCCTTCGCCGGCGTGGCCAACCCGCTCGCCCTGCGCACGCCGGCGCCGGGGGAGCGGGTGGTCGACGTGGGCTCGGGCGCCGGCTTCGACTCCTTCGTCGCCGCCGGCCACGTC
>Ga0247719_1000928_pt1 | contig 14152 bp, 15 predicted proteins | sample 41E_DmetaG_FD_189046 | JGI IMG/M metagenome (GOLD analysis project Ga0247719, IMG submission 189046) | Soil microbial communities from hillslope of Landscape Evolution Observatory, University of Arizona, Oracle, AZ, United States - 4-1-E_D | ecosystem: Engineered > Artificial ecosystem >...
GATCCGAGCCGTGAGCTCCCGGGGGGAGAACGGCTTGGACACGTAGTCGTCGGCCCCCAGCTCGAGCCCCACGATGCGGTCGGCCTCCTCCCCCCGAGCCGTGAGCATGATTACCGGCACCGGCGCGGTGGCCCGCAGCCGCCGGCAGACCTCGAAGCCGTCGAGCGACGGGATCATGAGGTCGAGCACGACCAGCTCGGGCGGATCGGCCAGCGCCCGCTTCAGGGCGACGGCGCCGTCGTAGGCCACGTCGACCACGAAACCCTCACGTTCCAGGTAGCGGGTGACCACTTCGGAGACGGTGAGGTCGTCCTCCACCACCAGGATGCGAGGTGGTGAGACGGTGGAGGCCACGGGGTCGATTGTGCCCCAGCCCCATCCGCTCGGACCGGTGGTGCCGGAGAGTTCACAGAATCGTCAGCACTTCGGCTGCGCTTCGGAAGCTTTCTCCGGGGAGACTCCCTCCATGCCTCACGTCGTCATCCCCGTCCTCAACGAGGCCGGCGCGCTCCCGGGTCTCCTGGCCGCCATGCCGCCGGGTTACACCGCGGTCGTCACCGACAACGGTTCCAGCGACGGGTCGGGCGACATCGCCCGGCGGTTCGGCGCCATCGTGGTCGACCAGCCGGTCCGCGGCTTCGGCGCCGCCTGCTGGGCCGGCCTGCTGGCGGCCGAGCCCGAGGACGGGGTGGTGTGCTTCATGGACGGCGACGGCTCCCTGGATCCGCACGACCTCCCGGGCATTGCCGCACCGGTCCTCGCCGGTGCGTGCGACCTGATGCTCGGCGCCCGCCGGCCCACTGCCGCCGGCGCCTGGCCGGTCCACGCCCGGTTGGCCAACCGCTTCCTGGCCTTCGAGATCGGGCGTCGCACCGGTCGCAAGCTGGCCGACATCGGGCCCATGCGGGCTGCCCGGCGAGATGACCTGCTCGCCCTGGGCATCGAGGACCGTCGCTTCGGCTGGCCCCTGGAGATGGTGCTGCGGGCCGCGGCCGCCGGCTGGCGCATCGACGAGCTGCCCGTCCCCTACGCGCCCCGCACCGGCAGCTCGAAGGTCACTGGGACGGTCAAGGGGACGGTGCGGGCGGTGCGGGACATGAGCCGCGTGCTGGCGGCCTCATGAGTCACCTCCTCGTGATGGCCAAGGCGCCGGCCGCCGGCCGGGTGAAGACCCGGCTGTGCCCGCCGTGCACGCCGGCGGAGGCGGCGGAGATCGCCGAGGCGGCGCTGGCCGACACCTTGGCCGCGGTGGCCGCGTGCGGCGCCGGCCGGCGCATCCTCGCCCTCGACGGCGCCCCGGGGCCGTGGCTCCCACCGGGCTTCGAGGTCATCCCCCAGGTCGACGGCGGGTTCGACCGCCGGCTGGCTGCGGCCTGGTGGGCCGCCGGCGGCGCCGGCGTGCAGATCGGCATGGACACCCCCCAGGTCACGCCCGCCCTCCTCGACGGTGCGTTGGCGTCGCTCGACGACACCTCGGCCGCGCTCGGCCCCGCCGTCGACGGCGGGTGGTGGGCGATCGGCCTGCGCCGGCCCGACCGGCGCGTCTTCGCCGGCATCCCCATGAGCGCGGCGACGACGGGAGCGGCGCAACTCGCCCGTCTTCGAGAACTGGGCCTGTCGGTGACCACGCTGCCGGCGCTGGCCGACCTCGACACCGTGGCCGACCTCCCTGCCGTCACCGAATCGGGGGCGGCCATCCGCACAGCGGCACAGGCTCGAAGAATTGGCATGCTCCCTCTCACGGCGGCCGGGTGATGACGGCGATCTTCGAGAGCCCGGTCGTCCTCCGGGCCCACACCGGCGAGGCGCTCGAGCTCGATCTCGGCCGCTGGCACGACCCGGCCACCGACGAGGAGGCCGACCTGCTCGACACCGTCGACGGCCCGGTGATCGACCTCGGCTGCGGGCCCGGCCGCCTCGTCGTCCGGCTCGCGTCCCAGCGAGTGCCGGCGCTCGGCGTCGACTCGTCGCCCTCGGCCATCGCCCTGGCCCGCATGCGGGGGGCCACCGTCCTCCAGCGCGACATCTTCGGCCCCCTGCCGGGCGAAGGCCGCTGGGCCACCGCCCTGCTGTTCGACGGCAACGTCGGCATCGGCGGCGACCCCGCCCGGCTCCTCCGGCGCTGCCGCCAGCTCACCGGCGGCGGGGGCGAGGTGGTGGCCGAGGTCCAGCCGCCGGGAACGGGCTGGCGCCGGCTCACCGCCTGGTTCGAGCGCGACGGCGGGCGCAGCGAGTCCTTCGCCTGGGCCGTCGTCGGTGCCGACGCGATCGCCGGCCTGGCTCGCAGGGCCGGCCTGGAAGTGGCAGCGGTGGAGCCCACGCCCTCGGGCCGCTGGTTCGCGAGACTGGCATGAGCGTGCGGCTTCCGGAGCCGCTGCAACGCCTGACGACCGACCCCGACGCGCCCCTGCACCAGGGCGTCTACCGCTCGGCCCTGCGTGACGAGCGGCTGGCCGCCATCCTCGGGGCCTGGCTCGGCATCCTCTTCTCGATCTGCTTCGTCACCGGGCTGTACTCCCACGTCCAGCAGAACCCCGTGTCGTGGCTGCCAATCCCGGCCCGACCCGCCGGCCTCTACCGGTTCACCCAGGGCCTGCACGTCGTCAGCGGGATCGCGTCGGTCCCCGTCCTCATCGCCAAGCTGTGGGTGGTCTGGCCCCGGTTCGTCTCCTTCCCGGTGGCCCGCCGGCTCAGCGGTCTGGTCGAGCGCGTCGGCCTGTTCCCGCTCGTCGCCGGCGGCATTTTCATGACGTTCTCCGGCGTCGCCAACATCGCCCAGTGGTACCCGTGGCGGTTCTCCTTCACCGCCTCGCACTACTGGATGGCCTGGGTCACCATGGGCTCGATCGTCGCCCATGGCGGCGCCAAGTGGGCCATCGCCCGCCGCAGCCTGGCCCGCCCGTCCCGCCGGCCGGCGCTGGCCGAGGCCGACCCCGAGCTCGGCACCGACGCCGAGGGCGCCGGCGCCGGCCTCACCCGCCGCGGCCTGCTCACCACCGTGGCCGCCGCTTCCGGCATCCTCACCCTGACGACGATCGGCCAGACCGTCCGGCCGCTGCGCCGCCTCGGCCTGCTGGCTCCGAGAGATCCGGCGACCGGCCCCCAGGGCCGCCCGGTGAACCGGGGGGCGGCCAACGCCGGCGTCATCGACCTGGCCCAGTCGCCGTTCTACCGGCTGGAGGTCACCGGCCGGGTCGCCCGCCCGCTGTCGCTCGACCTGAAGGACCTGCGGGCGCTGCCGGCCCACGATGCCGTCCTGCCCATCGCCTGCGTGGAGGGCTGGAGCTTCTCGGCGCCGTGGAGCGGCGTCCGCATCCGGGATCTGCTGGCGATGGCCGGAGCCGAGCCCGACCGGACCATCCTCATCGAGTCACTGGAGCCGCAGGGCGCCTACCGCACGTCGACCCTGAACCCCGGCCAGGCCGCCGACCGGGACACCCTGCTGGCGCTGTCCCTCGACGGCGAGACCCTTGCCCTCGATCACGGCTTCCCGTGCCGGCTCATCGCCCCCAACCGCCCCGGCGTCCTCCAGACCAAGTGGGTCAACAAGGTTGTGGTCCTGTGAGCGCCGCTCCCCGGCCCGCCGGCCCCCGGTTCTGGATCTCCGCCGCGGTCGGCTGGGCCGTCATCGGCTGGGGCGTGTACGGCATCTTCTCCAACAGCCTGGACACCAGGCCGGCGAATCTGGCCAGGTTCGTGGTCGGCGGCGCCCTCCTGCACGACCTGCTCGTCGCGCCGGTGGTCATCCTGGCCGGCGTCTTGATCGCCCGCGCCGTCCCCGCTCGGTTCCGGGGCCCGATCCAGGCTGCGCTCGCCGTCAGCGCCATCGTCGCCCTCTTCGCCTGGCCCCTGGTGCGCGGCTACGGCCTGGCCGCCAACAACCCCACGTCGCTGCCCCACAACTACGGGCTGAACCTCCTGATCGTCCTGGGCGTAGTGTGGGCGGTGGCCGGCGTGGCCGTCCTGCTCAAGTTCAGGGACTGATTCACCGACAACCGCGAGGACGACCCAACGCTGGGGCGGGAAGCGGAGGCAACGGTGGACGACGAACTGCACAAGCCGGTGAAGGCGCCGCGCGTGCTGGGGTGGCTCGCTGCGGCACTCCTGGTGGCCGGCGCGGTCTCCGCGGGAGCCGTCGGCGCCAACAACGATGCCGCGGACCGGCGGGTCGTGTCTGCCGCCGGCGCCGGCTTCGGCACCGTCGACACCCCGACCACGACCATCGCCGAGAACATCCCGCCGCCGACGACGTCCGCCTCTGTCGCCTCGGCCACGACCACGGTCCCCGCCCCGACCACAACCGCGTCACCGCCCACGACGAAGGCGCCCCGGCCCACCACCACGACGACCAAGGCGCCGGCGACCACAACCACCTTGGCTACCGGTGTCAGGCTCACCGTCGTCAACCAGCACCCCTCGGCGGTCAAGCTCCAGGTGAACGGGCGGGCTTTCACCCTCGATCCCGGCCAGCAGTCAGGACCGGTCGCCATCGCCAAGGCCGCCGGCGGCAACGATGTGGTCGAGGTCGCCCTCGTGCAGGAACCGTCGTGCGGGTCGGGTGACGCCGGCGGCTACTTCCCGAAGCCGGGCAGCTACACGATGACCGTCATCGCCGGCCAGGGCCTGTGTCAGCCTGGTATGCCCGGCCCGGTGGTCAAGGTCACGCCGGCGTAGGTCAGCAGTCCCGGGACAGAAGTACGGCCACCGACCGGAACTCGTCGACGACGTAGTCCGCCCGGCCATCGCCATTCAAGTCGGCGACGGCGACGAGCTCATGCGGCGTCGCCAGGCGCTGCGGGTCGGAAAACGACCCGTCGCCCCGGCTACGCCGGACGAACAGAAACCCCAGCTCGTCCACCTCCGTGGAGACGAAGCCCAGGTCGGGTCGTCGCGTCGAACTGACCGTCGCCCCGGTTCACCATAACGGCCTGCCGGCGGTCGCTCTCGTTCGACACCAGGTCCACGTCACCGTCGCCGTCTACATGTCGAAGACCGCCACCGCGCTGAAGTAGCCCTGCACCGTGGCCACGATCGAAGTGGTGAACGTGCCGGCGCCGGCGTTGCGGTGCAGGACACATATCCGGGGGTGTGGAGGCCGCGCGAGGTCCAGGTGATGACGTCGACCCGGCCGTCACCGTCGGCATCCGCGACCGCGATGGGCCACCCGCCGAACCGCGCTCACGACGAGATACACCATCCCGCTCGCGAACAACGCCACGATGAGCCAGCCCGAGAACGGCGGCTCCGGCGGCCTGGTCACCGGGCCACTATGGACCCGGGCGCGCCGATGGGGCCGGCACCCGTAGGCGCCGGCCCCATCGTGCGCGGGGAACCTAGCTGGCGGCCGGGGCGGCGGCGACCAGGCGGACGACACCCAGGGGGATGCCCTCCTTGAAGTCGCTGACGCCGAAGGTGGCGTTCAGCGCGCCGGCGCCGGTGGCGGTGAGCTTGGCGACGGTGCCCTGGAGGACGACGTCGGAGCCTTCCATGCTGACCTTGACGTTGGTGCCGTCGAGGGAGAGCAGGGGGATGCCGAACTTGCCACCCGAAGAGGCGGTCAGGATCGAGTTTCCGGGGTCGACCACGAAGTCGGTGACGTCGATGGACTTGTTGCCCTTGCTGAAGCGCAGGCCGCTGGCCTCGTGGAGCACGGTGCCGGCGATGTACCCGGGCTGGTAGCCGAGGTCGGAGTGGATGGCGGCGAAGCCGCCGGTGATCGGGAAGGACACCGTCGACGTGGCGCTGTCGAACTTGGCCGACCCGATGGGGGCGACGGAGACGCCGAGCGACCCGAGGGCCTTGGCCGTGCCGGCGTCGAGGGTCACGTTGGTGGCCTTGCCGTCGAGGCGGGAGATACGGGCGGTCTTGTCGGCGACGGCGTCATAGGTCGTGGCGTCGCCCTTGGCCACCAGGCGTACCGTGCCCAGGGGGATGCCGGCCTTGAGAGCCGAGACGTTGAACGCCTCGTTCAGGGCGCCGGCGGCGGTGTCGGTGAGCTTGGCGACGGTGCCCTGAAGGACGACGTTGGAGCCCTCCATGCTGACCTTGACGTTGGTGCCATCGAGCGACAGCAGCGGGACCTTGGGGGTGCCACCGACGGTGCCGTAGAGGACTGAGTTGCCGGGGTCGACCACGAAATCACTCAGCTGGACCTTGGTGGAGCCGGCGGAGAGGCTGAACCCGCTGCCCTCGTGGGCGATGGAGCCCTGGATGTAGCCGGGCTTGACGTTCAGGTCGCTGTGGATCTCGGCGTAGCCCGACGTGATCGGGAAGGTGATCGTCGAGGTTGACGCCTCGAACGTGGCGCTGCCGCTCGGGGCCAGGGCGACGCCGAGGGACTTCAGCGCCTCCGCGGTGCCGGCGTCGATCTTCACCGACGTCCCTACTCCCGTGAGGCTGGGGATGGCCGTGACCTTGTTCGTGGCGGCGCCAGCGCCGGATGCGGTGGAATCGGATGAGTTGTCGTCTCCGCAGGCCACGCCGGTCAGAGCGAGAGCCCCGACGAGCGCGGCGATGGAAGCCTTTGTCTTGAAGGACATTGTTCTCTCTTTCTTTCGCTGACCCGCGAAACGTTGGGAACGGGCTCAGGGGGTTTCCGTTGTCTGTTCTACGGATCAACCCCGACGCGCGTATGAGAGAACTTGGCCGGCCTAGCCCACGGCGTCCGCTTGGAGATGGTCGGCCAGTTCGACCTCCAGCACACGGCCGGGCTCCTCGCTGAGGCGCATCACCGCCCGACTCGACGCCCACAGACGGGCGAGAAGCGGATCCACCGGCTGAGGGCTGCCCCCCTCGGGAGCCGGCAGGCCGATGTCGAGGCTCAGGCGCCGGCTGCGGTCCGGTCCTTCGGGGTCGAGGAGCTGGCCGATGGTGATCCCGAGGCTGAGGACGAGACCGAACATCTCGTCGACGGTGACATTGCGGGTCCTACCCTCAACCGCGCTGACCGTCGAGCGACCCCACCCGTGGCTCAGGTAGGTCATCCGGGCCGCGAGCTCGTCCTGGGTCAGATGGCGGAGGAGCCGGTAGGCCCTCAGGTTGGCAGCGAGCACTTCCGAGGGGCGGCCCAGCCCTGCCGGTGCCCGACCCGTGTTCCTGACATATGGCCCCCGAGCAGTGGGCCTGCGGTGTTCCACGCTGTGCTTCCTTCTTTCGGATCCCTATGGGCTCCGCCGGCCGGCCACTACTCGACCGGGTCGCCGTAAGTGTAATCAGCGTGACTGATGCCAAATTGCCCGTATTGGGAATTCCCGCTACTTGGCCAGGACGTTGATGGCCTGGGCCCAGAGGACGAACTTGTTGGTCGCCAGCTCGCGAATGGTGTCGATCCCGAACGCGGCCTTGAGGTGCTCGGCGTCGCTCTCGGACACACCTTGCAGCGCCGAGACGGGCGCCGCGGCCAGGTCGGCGAAGTCGGCGCTCTCGTAGGCCTTGTCCAGGAACTTGGCGAGGTCAGCCATGAGGTTTCTCCTCCGGAAGTCGTTTTGGGGGAATGCCGGCACCGTACCGCGCCCATCCCGGGCGTCGGGACGTAGCATGCGGCCAACCAAGGGGGTTCGGCCGTGGCCAGTCCCAACCTGTACCGCCGGCTCGTTCCTGATGCGCCGCCGTACCGGCGCACGGACGGCGACGTCTTCGCCACGCCCGAGGACGAGCGCCGGGCCCGGTTGGCCTCCCGGCTGGCGCCCCGGATCGCCAAACCAGGCCTTCAGCAGCCCAGCCTGGTCTCGTCGTGGCGGGGGGCCATCGAGGAGGTCCTGTTCGCCTTCCCGACCTACGGCGTCGCCAGCCCGGAGCTGGCCGGCGGCTACCGGTCGGTCATCGCCGCCATGCGCAAGGAGACGAGGTTCGTCGTGGTCCACCACGAGTCGAGGCGGTTCGACGTGGCCGAGTGGTTCGACGACGCCGGCCACCCTCCCGACAACGTCACGTACGTGCCGCTGCCCGATTACGTGACCTTCACCGACTGGGCCGAGGACGCCTATGTCGCCCTCCTCGACGGCGAGGACGGGACGGCCTACCTGATGGAGCCGTGGGAGTTCCCCCGGGCCGGCGACGCCTTGATCTCCGAATCGGTACAGGAGCACGTCAGCCTCCGCTCGGCCCAGGCCCCGCTCATCTTCCAGGGCGGGAACTGCCTCGTCGGCGAGGGCTTCTGGCTGCTGGGCAAGGACTACTTCGCCGACAGCGTCGCCCTCGTCGAGGGCCGGGACCCGCCCGTGACGGTCCCGGCGGGCACGACGGCGCCGGAGTTCGTCACCCGCCTGTTCGCCGACTACGTCGACGCCGGCCGGGAGCTGATCGTGGTCGGCACCGAGCGACCTATCCCCCTGCGGGAGTTCTACGGCACCCGCGAGGACGACGTCTTCTACCTCGACATCGCCGGCGACGGCGCCGGCACGTACCAGCCCATCTTCCACATCGACATGTTCATCACCTTGCTGGGGCCCGACGCCGTGCTCGTGGGCAGCCCGGCCCTGGGCGACGAACTGCTCGGCAGGCGGTCGCCGTTCGCCCTTCACGACATCTACGACGACATCGCCGGGCAGCTGGCGAAGACGGGCCTGGAGGTGCATCGCAACCCCCTGGTCCACCGGCCACAGATCGGCCCGTACTTCACCGTGGTCGAGCTCCGCTTCATGGCCAACCAGCCGGGGAACGAGGCGCTGCTCGATGCGGTCAACGACCTTCTCGCCCTGGGGGCGAGGGAGCGCGACATCGCACGAGTCCGCACGTGGCACCACATCACCTGGAACAACTGCCTGGTGGAGAACAGCGCCGACGTGGGCCGACACGTCTACCTGCCGACCTACGGCCACTTCCCGAACGAGGAGCTGGAGCCCATGGACGCCGAGATGAAGGCGCTCTGGGAACGGCTGGGCTTCGACGTCCACCTGCTCGCCGACTTCAACGCCTTCGCCCGGCGCCAGGGTGTGGTCCACTGCATCAAGAAGTACCTGCGACGCGGTGAGTGACCGCACGGCGCCCACGACCTCGACCGTTTCCAAAGCTTCTACGCCGACACCGTCGTCTGGAGAGACCCGGCCGCCGCCCGGCCGGCCAAGGGCCCGCAAGCGGTGCGCAGCCGGCTGGAGACGTGGATCACCGCCGTCCCCAACCTCAAGTGGAACCTCGACGAGCTCTTCGGCGAGGGCGACCGCCTGTGCGCCCAGTTCACCTTCACCGGCACCCACCGGGGCCCGCTGCGTGACGGTCGGGGCAACGAGCTCGCCCCGGGCCGCAAGGCGCTGCGCATCCGGGGCGTCGGCGTGTACGTCGTCGATGCCGGCAAGATCATCGACTCCTCGATCTACTCGACCTCGGCGCCTTCGGAGGCCCGGCGAGGTCGTAGAAACTCCTGCGCGTCCCCGACACCCGGTCAGCCACGCTATGGCATGGCGATCGAGGTCCGGCACCTCACCAAGGTCTTCGAGACGGGCCGCCGGCGCTCGCTGCGGCGGGTCGAGGCAGTCGACGACCTCAGCCTGACCGTGGAGGCCGGCGAGCGGGTGGCCTACATCGGCCCCAACGGCGCCGGGAAGTCGACGTCGATCAAGATCCTCACCGGCATCCTCCACCCCACCCGGGGCGAGGCCACCGTGCTCGGCGTGGTGCCCTGGCTCGACCGGCGCCGGCTGGCGGCACGGATCGGCACCCTCTTCGGCCAGCGCTCGCTGCTCTGGTTCGAGCTGACGCCCCGCCAGTCCTACCGCATGCTGGCCGCCATCTACGGGCTCGACCGGGCCCAGGAGCAGGCTCGGGTGGGTGACCTGGCGGAGTTGCTCGAGGCCGGCGACCTCTTCGACCTCCCGGTCCGCAACCTGTCGCTCGGCCAGCGGATGCGCTGCGAGCTGGCGGCCTGCATGCTGCACGAGCCCGAGGTCCTGTTCCTCGACGAGCCGACGATCGGCCTCGACCTCCTCGCCAAGCAGCGCTTCCGGGAGCTGCTGGTCCGCCTGAACACCGAGCGGCGGACGACCATCTTCCTCACGTCTCACGACGTGGCCGACATCGAGCACGTCGCCGAGCGGGCGATCGTCATCAACCACGGCGCCGTCATCTACGACGACGACGTGACGGCCATGCGCCGGACGCTGCTGTCCACCAAGCTGGTCGAGGTGGGGCTCAGCGAGCCGGCCGAGCTACCGACGATCGCCGGCGTCTCCCTGCTGGAGCACAGCGCCACGGCCATGAAGCTGTCGGTCGACACGACGACGACCTCCATCCGCTGCGTGCTCGACACCGTCCTCGACGGCCTCCCCGTGGTTGACATCTCCGTGCTTGACCCGCCCCTGGAGCAGGTCATCGCCGCCATCTACGCCCGGCCTCGCCGATGACCGGGAACCGGTGGGCCGGCGAGGCGGCGCGCACCGCAGCCCTGCGGGTCCTGGCCGAGCGGGGCGGGCTGGCGGTGACGCTGGTGTTCTACGTCCTCGTCACCGTCGTCCTGGCCAGCCTCTGGCGGGCGGCGGTGGGGGCGAACGGCGGCAGCGTCGCCGGGTACTCGGTCGTGGCCATCACCTGGTACGTCGCCATGACCGAGGCCACGACCGTCTCCATCAGGCAGCGCCTGATCTCCGACGTCGGGCGGGACATCGGGTCGGGCGCCATCGCCGTGGAGCTCCTCCGCCCTGCCCCGGTGCTCGGCGTCAGGCTGGCCGGCGAGCTGGGTCACGTTCTTCCGCGCCTGGCGGCGTGCGTCGTGACCGGCGGGGTGCTGTCGACCATGGTCTCAGGACCACCTCCAGAGCCGGCGGCGCTGGCGCTGGCCCTTCCCAGCCTGGTCCTCGCCGTCGCCTGCAACCTCGCCGCTCAGTACGCCTTCGCCGGCGCCGCCTTCTGGCTGCGCGACGCCGGCTCGGCGTGGTTCCTCTACCAGAAGCTGGTCTTCATCCTGGGCGGCATGCTCATCCCGCTGGAGGCGCTACCGGACTGGATGCACAGGGTCGCGTCGGTCCTTCCGTTCCGGGCCATGTCCTACTCGCCCGCCCGGCTGGCCTCGGGCCACTTCGAGCCGGTCCTGCTGGTGGAGCAGGCCGGCTGGCTGGTGCTCCTCCTTGCCGGCGCCGCCGCGATCTTCCGGGCCGGGGAGCGCCGGCTCCAGGTGGTCGGCGGATGAGGGGCCTGCTCGCCACCCTGCGCAACGCCGTCGCCGAGGCGAGGGCGAACCGGGCCGCGCTCGTGTCGCAGGTCGCCATCATGGTGGTCAACGACATCGTCTGGGTGGTCTTCTGGATCCTGTTCTTCCGCCGGGTGGGAACCGTCCGGGGCTGGGACGGCGAGCGCATCCTCCTGCTGCTGTCGGTCCTGACCTGCGCCGGCGGCATCGCCCTCGGCGTCCTGGCCAATGCCCGCCGGGTCGGCAACATGGCGGTCGACGGCGACCTCGACGGCGTGCTGGCGCTCCCCGTCCCCCCGCTCGCCCACCTGCTCGTGCGGCGGATGGAGGCGGTCAACATCGGCGACCTCGTCTTCGGAATCGCGCTGTTCGCCTCCATTGGGTCGCACACCGTCGCCCGCACCGCCGTCTTCGCCGGCGTCGTCATCGCCGTGGCCACCCTCCTGACCGGCTTTCTCGTGCTGACCGGCTCCCTGGCTTTCTTCATCGGCCGGAACGAGGGCGGCGAGCTGGGGTTCCACGCCATGGTGCTGCTCGGGTCCTACCCGGTCGACGTCTTTGCCGGCGCGGTGAAGGTCGTGCTGTACACGGTGGTGCCGGCCGCGTTCGTGTCCTCCGTGCCGGCGCGCCTCATCGAGGACTTCGACGTCGTCCGCGCCTTGGGCCTCGCCGGCGTGGCCGGTCTCTTCGCCTTCGCCGGGTGGGCCACCTTCACCCTCGGCCTGCGCCGCTACACCTCGGGCTCGGTCTGGACCCGCCCGTAGCGGCGTTTTTCGATCCGTTGCGAGCGGGGTAGCCCTTACCGAGCCGTTTTGCGAGGCCGCGTCTCGCCGCGGCCGGGAGCAGAGAGGAGCACATGACCGTCCTGAAGCCGCTCGGTGAGCACGAGCTCCTGCTGTTCCTGCTTCAGTTCGCGCTCCTGCTCGTAGTGGCGCGCTCGCTCGGTATGGTCGCCACCCGGTTCGGGCTCCCGTCGGTGGTCGGCGAGCTGCTCGCCGGCCTGGTCATCGGCCCCAGCCTGCTCGGCAACATCGCGCCCGGCATGTTCGAGTGGCTCTTCCCCCAGGAGGCGGCGCAGTTCCACCTCCTCGAGATCGTGTCCTGCTCATGGCCCTGGCCCTGACCTTCGGTGCCATCACCCAGGCGCTGCGCCTGGAGGCGGTGCTGGGCGCCTTCATCGCCGGCATCCTGGTCGGCCAGGTCAAACGCTTCGACGAGCGCCTCCGCCACATGTTCGAGCAGGTGGCGCTGGGGGTCTTCGCTCCGGTGTTCTTCGCCGCCGCCGGGCTACGCGTCGACCTCGCCGCGCTGGCCCAGCCGAGGGTCCTCGCCGTCGGACTGATCGTGCTGGCCATCGCCATCTTCGGCAAGTTCGTGGGGGCCTACATCGGCGCCCGCGCCAGCCGCCAGGGCCACTGGGAGGCGCTGTCGCTCGGTGCAGGCATGAACGCCCGGGGAGCCATGGAGATCATCGTGGCCACCATCGGCTTCACCCGGGGCATCCTCACCGCGGAGATGTACTCCATCATCCTCATGGTCGCCGTCGTCACCGCGCTGATGGCGCCCCCGATCCTGCGCTGGACGCTCTCCCACGTGCGGCCCAGCGAGGAGGAGCAGCGGCGGCTGGAGAGCGAGGAGCGGCGGAAGGAGAACTTCGTCGCCAATCTCAAGCGGGTGCTCGTCCCCATACCCACCGGGAACGGCCAGTCCACCATGGCGGCCAAGCTCGTACGCCTCCTGGTCAAGAATGAGGACGTCGAGGTCACCAGCCTGGCTCTGAAGGAAAAGGTCGATGCCCGCGACAAGCGTCCGAAGACCGCCGTGCACGACGAGGTCGAGGACGCCCGCAGCATCGCTCGGGCCGACAACGGCGAGCCCTCGCGAGCCATCCTGGCCGAGGCCCAGCGGGGCTATGACCTCCTGGTCCTCGGCGCCGTCACCCGAGGGAGCAACGACGACGGTCCCCTGTTCGAGCACTTCGTCGATGACGTGGTCCAGGAGTCGCCGTGCCCCTTGCTCGTGGTCACCTCCCGGGAGGACGAGGACCCGGCAGCGCGAACCGAACATCTGTGTCGCAGCCGCATCCTCGTGCCGACGTCAGGCGCCGATTCCGACCGCTACGCGGCCGAGGTGGCCTTCGCCATGGCGTCGCAGGGCGAGACCGAGATCGACCTCGTCCATGTCGTGAGCCGGGCCCAGCACGAACAGAGGATGGGCGGCGACGAAGCGATCCAGCATGCGGTCAAGATCGGCGAAGACATCGTCGCCAAGACGGGCACGCTCGGCGAGGCCATGGGCGTGCGGGTCAACACCGACGTCGTCGTGGCCAACCACCCCGAGCAGGCCATCGTCGAGCGGGCCGAGGGCGGCGCCAACCTGGTGGTGATGGCCAGCGGGCGCAAGCCCTCCACCCATCGGGCCTTCTTCGGCCACCGCATCGACTACGTGATCAGCCACGCCACGTGCCCGGTCGCGGTCGTCGCCGCGTCCTCGACCGGCGGCTCGAAGAAATAGGTCTTGACACCCAAGTCGAGCGGCGGCCTGGCAGGATCACGTGAGTTCCGGCATTCGCCCGGTGAGGAGAACAAGACGTGGACCTGGACGAGTACGCCCGCATGGCGCGAGCCGAGGGCCGCCACTGGTGGTACCGGGCCACCCGGGCGCTGCTGGCGGAGACGTTCGCGCCACTGATCCCCGAGGGGTCGCGGGTTCTCGACGCCGGCTGCGGCACCGGGGCGACAGGCGCGTGGCTAGCTGAACGTCACGATGTGGTCGGGGTCGACTCGGAGCCGATCGCGGTCCGGCTGTACGCCGACCAGCATCCCGCGACGAGGCTGGTCAACGCCGACATCAGCAGCCTGCCGCTGCGCGACGCTTCCGTTGACGCTGTCCTCTGCGTGACCGTCCTGTGCCACCGCGCCATCGCCGAACCGGAGGCGGCCGTCGCCGAGCTGGTCCGTGTGATGCAGCCTGGCGGCGTGATCTGCCTCCTCGAGCCCGGCGTCCGGCGGCTGCGCCGGGCCCACGATCGCG
>Ga0247719_1000930_pt1 | contig 14146 bp, 11 predicted proteins | sample 41E_DmetaG_FD_189046 | JGI IMG/M metagenome (GOLD analysis project Ga0247719, IMG submission 189046) | Soil microbial communities from hillslope of Landscape Evolution Observatory, University of Arizona, Oracle, AZ, United States - 4-1-E_D | ecosystem: Engineered > Artificial ecosystem >...
GGTTCGGGCTGCTCGCTGGCCGGCCGGCTGGTGATCAGGCGGTGCTCGGGGTCGGCGGGGCGCTCGTAGGGCACCTCGGCCGGGGGCGGGATGACGGCGCCAGGGGCGCCGGTGTCGGGCGCCGAGGCTTCGACGGGGCCGGGACCGACGACGACCGCGGGCTCGGCCGCCGACTTCTTGGCGCCCGGCTCGCTCGGCGACACGTCTCGGCGGAGCCCCTCACGGTCGGCCTTGCGGCGGACGCGGTCGGCTTGGGCGTCCTCGATGCTCGAGGAGTGGCTCTTCACCCCGATGCCGAGCGCGATGCAGAGATCGAGCGTCTCTTTGTTGGTGAGCCCCAATTCCCGGCCCAGCTCGTAGACCCTGATCCTCTGTGCCAACTGGCGAATCCGTCCTTTCCCGGCTCCCGGCCATGCCGGGTCAGCTATCTAGTCTCCCACGCTCGGCGAGGGTGGTTCTGAGGTCGTCCACAGCTCGAGTGGAAACGGTGGTCCTCAACGCCCGGTCGAAGGCCCTCCGCCGCTCTGCGGCATCGAGGCACGCCGGGGACCCGGCGCACAGCCACGCCCCCCGTCCGGGCGCCGTACGGCCCGCTCCCAAGCCGCCTCCCCTGCGGGCGACCACCCGGACCAGCTCGTCCTGCGGTGCCACCCTACGGCAGCCCACGCAGGTCCGCTGCGGGGCTATGCCGGAGCCTCCTCCGGTGGCGCCGGCGCCGCCGCCCCACCGGCGCCGTTGGACCGCTCGCCGTCGGCAGCCGGGGCGGAGTACTCCTGGGCCGACAGGGCCTCGCCGCCCTCGGCGGGCTGCCACACCATCTCCCCGCGGTCGTCGGTGACCCACTCGCCCTCGGCCCACTCCTCGCCGGCGTAGCCGGCCTCCTCCTCGGCCAGCTGGCTCTCGCTCTTGATGTCCACCCGCCAGCCGGTCAGCCGGGCGGCCAGGCGGGCGTTCTGGCCCTCCTTGCCGATGGCGAGGGACAGCTGGTAGTCGGGGACGATCACCTCGGCGGTGCCCGTCTCCTCGTCGATGCGGACCTCTTTGACCTTGGCCGGCGACAGGGCCTTCATCACGAACTCCGACGGGTCCTCCGAGAAGGGGACGATGTCGACCTTCTCCCCCCGCAGCTCGTTCACCACCATGCGCACGCGTGCGCCGCGGGCACCCACGCACGCGCCGACGGGGTCGACGTTGTGGTCGTTGGACCAGACGGCGATCTTGGTGCGGTGGCCCGGCTCCCGGGCCACGGCCTTGAGCTCGACCACGCCGTCGGCGATCTCGGGCACCTCGAGCACGAACAGCTGCTTGATGAGGCCGGGGTGGGTGCGGCTGACCACGATCTGGGGGCCCTTGGTGGTCTTGCGGACCTCGACGATGTAGGCCTTCAGCCGGGCGCCGTGCTCGTAGCGCTCGTAGGGGACCTGCTCGGCCTGGGGCAGCAGGGCCTCGACCCGGCCCAGGTCGAGCAGGGTGTAGCGCTGGTCGTTCTGCTGGATGATGCCGGTGACGATGTCACCCTCGCGGCCGGCGTACTCCTCGTACTTCATCTCCCGCTCCGCCTCGCGGATGCGCTGGAGGATGACCTGCTTGGCCGTCTGGGCGGCGATGCGGCCGAAGTCGTCGGGGGTGTCCTCCCACTCCCGCACGACGTTGCCGTCGTCGTCCAGCTCCTGGGCGTAGACGTGCATCTCCCCGGTGTCGGGGTCGATGGTGACGAAGGCCTCCTCGGCGGCCTGGGGCATGCGCTTGTAGGCGGAGACCAGCGCGTTGGCCAGCGCCTCGAGGAGCGTGTCGACAGAGACGCCCTTCTCGCGCTCGATGACCTGGAGGGCCTCCATGAGCTCGAAATTTGCTGCAGTCATGATGCACGTCCGATCTTCCTGGCCTTCTGGGCCTTCGGGGGCCACACGAACACGGTGCGCGCCTTTTCGATGTCGTCGTAGGCCAGCCGGCGGCCGGCCACGACAACCCCCTCGTCGTCGGCCACCTCCAGGACGCCGGCCAGCCGGCGGTCGCCATCGGTGCCGGGCTTGGCCTTAACCGCCACCTCGGTGCCGACGAAACGCCTGAAGTGCTCCGGCGTGCGCAGCGGGCGCTCGATGCCCGGGCTGGAAACCTCGAGGGTGGTCTTGTCGCCGACGAGGTCGTGGCGGTCGAGCAGGTCGTTGATGAGGCGGGTGGCCTCGGTCACCGCCTCCATGTCGATGCCGCCCGGGCGGTCGACCTGGTCGCCCGGGCCGACCAGCAGGTCGACCTGGTCGCCTGGGCCGACCAGCAGGTCGACGGTGATCCTGAGCACAGGGCCCTGGCGCTCGACGTCGACGACCTCGAAGCCCTTCTCGGAGAGGGGAGGGCCGACCACGGCGCGGACGCGCTCGTTCCCGTTGTGGTCGGTCATCTCGTTCTCCTTCCTCTTCTGGCAAACAAAAGCGTGGGCACTGCCCACGCTCGGTCACCACCCAATGTCGACGACAGATTCGGTGCCCCATTGTAGCCGCGGTCATCCCGGAAGCGGATCACCCGGCAGCGCTCGGCACCCCCACCGCGATGCTGTCGGGCGGCCTCCGCCGTACGCTCCCCGTAGGCGGCATGCTGGGCGTGATGGACCAGCCCACGCCGCGCGACGAGCTCGTCGCCAACGTCCGGGGCCTGGGGCTGGTCGTCCGGTCGTCGCCCGGGCTGGCCCTCACGCTGCTGGCCATGACGATCGTCTCGGGGGCGGCGCCGGCGGTGGCCGTCGCCGGCACCGGCAAGTTCCTCTCCACCCTTCCCGAGGCCATCCGGTCGGGCGCCGGCTCCGCCGCCGGCGGGGATGTGCGCTCCTCGCTGCTGCTCGTCGCCGGCGCGGTGTTCCTCAGCCAGCTCGTCGGGCCCCCGCAGCAGGCGGTGCTGTTCGGGCTGCAGCGACGGTTCGAGGCCTACCTGTCCCGCCGGCTGATGACGGCCACCGTCGCCCTGCCCGGCCTGGCCTACTTCGAGGACCCGGAGTTCCGAGACGAGCTGGCGGTGGCCCACTGGATCGGCTACGGGCCGGTCCACACCCTCCAGTTCGGCGTCCAGGTGTTCCAGCAGGGCGCCCAGCTGGTCGCCATGGCCGCCGTCGCCGCCACCTACGCCGGCTGGGTACCGCTGGTGGTCCTCTTGACGGCCGTCCCCAGCGGGGTGGCGTCGTGGCGGTTCGAGTCGATCACCGGCCTGGCCCGGTGGCGGCGCTCGGAGGACACCCGCCGGGCCGACTACTACCGCAACCTGGCCGTCACCCGGGAGCCGGGCAAGGAGCTGCGCATCTTCTCCCTGCCCGAGTGGGCGAGCGCCCGCCAGGCGAAGCACTGGCTGGCCGGTGTGACGGAGATGCTGGCCCTGCGCCGCAGAGGCCTGCAGTGGGTACTGGGGCTCCACGCCGTGGCCATCGCCGGCCTGGCCGTCACCTACCTCGTCATGCTGCGCAGCACCATCGACGGCGCCACTGAGGTGGGCACGTTCACCGCCGCCTCCATCGCCACCGCCGGCCTCTCCACCTCGGTCGTTCAGCTGCTGCGGGAGGCGTCCAGGGCCAGGCGCAGCAGCTTCTACATGCCGTCGGCCATGCGGGTGCTGGGCCTGGCCGACGCCGACCCCCGCCTCGACGTGACGGGCACCACGCCGGCCCGCCAGCGGCCCCGCAGCGGCATCCGCTTCGAGGGCGTGTCCTTCACCTATCCCGGCACCGACCGTGAGGTGCTGACGGGACTCGACCTCGACATCGAGGCGGGCAAATCCGTGGCCCTGGTGGGAGAGAACGGCGCCGGCAAGACCACCCTCATCAAGCTGCTGTGCCGGTTCTACGACCCCGACGAAGGCCGGATCACCGTCGACGGCGTCGACATCCGCGAGTTCGACCTCGACGACTACCGCAGCCGGCTGGCGGTGATCTTCCAGGACTTCGTCCACTACGAGATGCCGGTCCGGGACAACGTCGGCTTCGGCGACCTGGCGTCGGCCGGCGACGAGTCGGTCCTGCGGGAAGCGGCCTCCCGGGTAGGCATCCTGCAGCGGATCGAGGCGCTGCCCGACGGCTGGGACACGCCCCTCGCCAGGGAGTTCGGCGGCGTCGACCTGTCGGGCGGCGAGTGGCAGCGGGTGGCCCTGGCCCGGGCCATGATGGCCCAGGTCGGCCGCGACGCCGATCTCCTCGTGCTCGACGAGCCCACGGCCAACCTCGACGTGCGGGTCGAGAACGAGCTGTACGGCCACTTCGCCGACCTCAGCCGGGGTCGCACCACCCTGCTCGTCTCCCACCGCTTCTCGACGGTCCGCATGGCCGGACGCATCGTGCTCCTCGCCGGCGGGCGGGTGGCGGAGGACGGCAGCCACGAGGAGCTCATCGCCGCCGGCGGCCGCTACGCCGAGCTGTACGAGGTCCAGGCGTCGCACTACCGCCTCACCGGGAGCCTGGAGTGAAGGGCACGTTCGGGCGGGTCTTGCGGGTCTACCGCGTCATCCTCGGTCTGGCCTTCGACGCGGCCGGCAGCAGGGCCTCCGCCCTCTTCGTGTGCGCCGCGGTGGTCGGTATGTTCGGCGCGGTCACCGGCCTCATCACCAAGTGGGTGGTCGACGCGTTGTCGAGCGGGGACCAGGGCCGGGCCCTGAGCATGGGCATCCTGTACCTCGTCCTTTTCGGCGTGGGGGCCCTGGTCGACGACGTGGCCTCGCTGCTGCAGTCCGACCTCGGCGAGCGGACCAGCCAGGCCGTGGAGCAGCGGCTGATGGCCATCGCCTCGTCGGCGGCGGGCCTCGAGCACCTGGAGCGGCCGGAATACGCCGACAAGGTGAAGCTGGTGAAGGACCGAAGCTTCCTCCCCTACTTCGCCTTCTCGAACCTGACCACGTTCTCGGGCATCTTCTTCGGGCTCCTGGCGGCGTTCCTGCTGCTCGGCTTCGTCCACCCCGTGCTCGTCCTGCTGCCGGTGATCGTGGCGCCGGGGGTGGTCCTGCAGTTCCAGGCCTACCGGAAGCACTTCGCCCGCCATGACCGCACCGCTCCCGACGAGCGACTGGCCCGGCACTACCTGGAGCTGGCCACCGAGCCGGCCTCGGCCAAGGAGATCCGCCTCTTCGGCCTCGGCCCCCACCTCATCGAGCGCCACCGCCGGCTCACCGACACCTACAACGGGATGCTGTTCCACGACCAGCTGCGCCGGGCATGGGCGGGCGTCGCTGCCGGCGGGTTGTACGGCGCCGGCATGGCCGGCGCCATCGGGTTCGTCGGTTGGCTGGCGCTCGAGGGGCGGGCGTCGCTGGGCGACGTCGCCCTCGTCGTGCAGGTGGCCCGCATGGCCGTCGGCCAGGTCCAGGGCGCGGCCCGCCAGGCGGCGTGGCTGGCCGAGCTGTCGTTCGTCGGCGAGCGCTACCTGTGGCTGCTGGAGTACCACCCGGCGGTCGTCGCCAAGCCCCCCGACGAGGCCGTGCCCGCGCCCGAGCGGGTGGAGACCGGCATCGCCTTCGAGCACGTCTCCTTCACCTACCCGGGCACCGACGCGGAGGTCCTGTCCGACGTCTCGCTGTTCATCCCCGCCCACACCACCGTCGCCCTCGTCGGCGAGAACGGCGCCGGCAAGACCAGCCTGGTCAAGCTGCTGTGCCGGTTCTACGACCCCACCGCGGGCCGGATCACCGTCGACGGGGTCGACCTGCGGGATCTGGACCTCGACGGCTGGCGAGCCCGCACCGGGGCCGCCTTCCAGGACTTCGTGCACTTCCAGCTGGTGGCCAGCGAGGCCGTCGGCGTGGGGGACCTGCCGGCGATCGAGGACCTCGAGCGGGTGGGCGCCTCGGCCCGCCAGGCCGGCGCCGACCGGGTGATCGATCGCCTGCCCGCCGGTCTGTCCACCCAGCTCGGCCGGTGGTTCGAGAACGGCGTGGACCTCTCCGAGGGTGAGTGGCAGCGGGTGGCCCTGGCCCGGGGGCTCATGCGGCCGGCGCCGGCGCTCCTCGTGCTCGACGAGCCCACCGCCAGCCTCGACCCGCGCGCCGAGCACGAGGTCTTCGCCACCTTCGCGGCCATGGCCCGTGCCGGCTCCGAACACAGCCCGATCACCATCCTCGTCTCCCACCGGTTCTCGACCGTGCGCATGGCCGACAAGATCGTCGTCCTCCACGACGGCCGAGTCGAGGAGGCCGGCTCGCACGAAGAGCTGGTCGTCGCCGGCGGCCGCTACGCCCAGCTGTTCCGGATGCAGGCCTCCCGCTACGAGACGCCTGGGTCGTGATCGCGCGACCCGGCAGCCACAGCATGGTCGACATCGGTTGACAGCGACCTCGCCGCCCCCGACGAGGCGTCCAGCCACAGGGCCTGATGTTCGAGACCGATGGCGTCCGCACCTTCCGGTCGGGGTCCTCTCTTGCCGTCATGGCACCGGAGGGTTGCTCGTAGCCTCGCCGGCAGGAGCCTGCGGCTTCCGGCACAATCGGCGTCATGGCCACACCCGTGTACCTCGAGGTGGGCGCGAAGAAGATCTTCGCCTGCTCCCTCGATTGGCCCGGATGGGCCCGGGCGGCCAAGACCGAGCAGGCCGCACTCGAGGCCCTGGCCGCGTACGCCGAGCGCTACCGACCGGTCCCCGAGGAGGCCGGCGTGCGCTTCCCGAAGTCGGCCGGCGACACCTTCGACGTCGTCGAGCGGGTGAAGGGTGACACCACGACAGACTTCGGCGCCCCGGCCGTCCCCGCCGGCGCCGACGCCACACCGCTCACCAAGGCCCACGCCGAGCGCCTGGCCGCCCTGGTCGAGGCGGCGTGGACGGTGTTCGACCAGGTGGTCGAGGCGTCGCCCGCCGAGCTGCGCAAGGGGCCCCGAGGCGGCGGCCGGGACCGCGACAAGATCGTCGCCCACGTGGTCGATGCCGAGCACGCGTACTTCCGGAAGGTCGGCGTCAAGGACGGGCGAGCCGCCTTCCTCGAGGCACTGCGCGCCGCCCCGGCGCCACAGCCGGAGCTGCCCACCAAGAGCTGGCCCTGGCGCTACACCGCCCGGCGGGTGGCCTGGCACGTCCTCGACCACGCGTGGGAGATGGAGGACCGCTCGGGGTAGTGCGGGAACGCCGTCAGCGCCGGCCCAGCAGCTCGGCCAGGGCGACGAGCTGGCGGGCGTCGAGTCCCGGGCGGGTCGGGGTCACCCCGCTGTGGACGTGCACCGGGCCTATCCCCGTATCGACCCAGACGCTCTCCGGCGGCCCGGTCGTGTCGTGGTCGACGAGCACGAACCGGCGGTCGCCTGGGTCGTGCGGAGACCGGCGGTCCTGGTAGTACGCCCTGGGGTACACCGCGGGGGCGACGTAGAACCCCGGGCCGGCGCCGGCGGCGTAGCGGCATCCGGTGCCGCCGTCGACGGTGGGCTTCACCACGGTGAGGGCCGGGACGATCCGGCGTGCCTCGACCAGGGTGAGCAGGCCGCACAAAGCCGCCGAGCTGGCGGGCTGCAGGCCGGCGCGACGAGGTCGGGACTCGTGGGGTCGAAGTGCCGTAGGCAGTGCACGTCGCGCCGGGCCAGCCCGGGCGCCCTCGGCCCCGTCTGGCCGCCCCGACGGCGCCTCGCCTTCGACGCTCACCAGCAGTCCCCGGTGGGGGCTGTCCGGCGGTGGGCGCTCCAAGTAGCCGTAGAGGAGCAGCGTGACCGGCCGCCCGCCCACCGAGCGGGTCATGCGCACACTCGTCGACCTGAGCCCGAAGGAGCAACGCACGTCGTGGAGCTGCCACCCGGCGGCTTCGGCCCTGGTCCGGTAGAGCTCCACCGCGGTGCCCGGCTCGCCGGTCAGCGTGAACAGCCGGCGCAGCTCGGTCGGCTGACCGGCGTTCTTCCAGTCCCTGGCCGCGGCCACCTCGGTGGACCGGCGCAGGCGAGTCTCCGGGGCCCGGACGTCGAGGACGGGATCCTTGCGAAGGGCCCGCAGCTCGCGACGGCCCTCGGCCGAGGTGTCCCTGCCGAAGAGGTCGATCGGGTTCAGCGGGTAGCCGGCGTGGTAACGGGCCGCCGACCAGACGCCCGCGGCCAGCACGAGGGCGGCGGCAACGGCGACGCTGGCGACCCTCCGTCGGTTCATGGGCCCATGGTGACGCCGCCGACCGGCGGGGACCATCCGGGTTGGCCCCTACGCGTGGCCAGGATGTTCAGCCGCACGTAGTCGATCGTCGACTCGGCTAGGCGTTGGGCCACCCGGCGGACGAAGTCAGCCCGTTCCGGTTCGGGGACCCGCTCGAGGTGACTGCGCAGGATCACCGTGGACAGGAACGTCTCCATCGGCTCGCCGGCCTGGATGGGTGTCGGCTCGTCGTGGCGCCAGGTCTCGACGTCGACGAAGCCGGCGGCCTCCAAGCGATCCTTCGTCTCCTGAGGCGTGGCGAAGTTCGAGGGGCAGCCGATCGAGCACCGCGCTCCCCCACCGGGCCATGGAATCGGCGATCCGGTCGTAGGTGGCGCCGTCCCAGTCGTTTGGTCGATCGGAGGTCATCCATGCCCGGCGATCGACCACACGAAGGTGTGATTCAGGTGAGCTCCTTGCGGATCAGCTCCACCCGCTGGCCCACGGCGTTGGGGTCGTCGCCCTGCTCGGCCAGCAGGGCCAGCCGGTCCCGCTCGGCTTCCTCCACGGCGCCGACATCGGCGGCGGCGATCCGCGCCTCGGCCCCCTCGGCCACCAGCCGCTCGGCCTCTTCGACGAGGGCGGCGACCATGTCGGCCTCGGGCACGACCCGGATCATCTGGCCCTTGACGAACAGATGCCCCTTGCCGTTGCCGGCGGCGATGCCGAGGTCCGCGGTGCGGGCCTCGCCCGGGCCGTTGACCACGCAGCCCATGACGGCCACCTGAATGGGCAGCTGGCGCTCGGACAGGGCGGCCTCGGCCTCTTTGGCGACGGCGATGACGTCGACCTCGGCGCGGCCACAGGAGGGACAGGCGATGAGGTCGACCGTCTTGCGATCACGCAGCCCGAGCGCCTCCAGGAGCTGGCGCCCCGCCCGGGCCTCCTCCACGGGATCGGCCGTGAGGGAGTAGCGGATAGTGTCGCCGATCCCCTCGGCCAGGAGGGTGGCGATGCCGGCGGTGGCCTTGAGCAGCCCGGCCGGCGGCGGCCCGGCCTCGGTCACGCCCAGGTGCAGGGGGTGGTCGGTGACCTCGGCGAGCTGGCGGTAGGCCTCGATCATCAGCGGCACGTTCGACGCCTTCACCGAGATCTTGACGTCGTGGAAGTCGACTTCTTCGAAGTAGGCCAGCTCCCGCTGGGCCGACTCCACCAGGGCCTCAGCGGTGGCCGCGCCGTACTTGGTGTACAGGTCCGGATCGAGCGACCCGGCGTTGACCCCGATGCGGATGGGAACGCCGCGGGCCTTGGCCTCTTCGGCCACCAGCTTGATCTGCGCCGGCTTGCGGATGTTGCCGGGGTTGAGGCGCAGGCAGGCCACGCCGGCGTCGAGCGCGGCCAGAGCCAGCTTGTACTGGAAGTGGATGTCGGCCACGATCGGCACCGGCGAGCGGGGCACGATGGCGGCCAGGCCCTCGGCCGCCTCGGGCTCGTTGCACGTGCAGCGCACGATGTCGGCGCCTGCCGCGGCCAAGGCGTAGATCTGGGCCAACGTGGCGTCGACGTCGGCCGTCTTGGTGATCGTCATCGACTGCACCGAGACGGGCGCGCCCCCGCCCACCAACACCGTGTCGGAGGCGCCGCGGAGGGCGACCTGGCGAGTGGCGCGCCGAGGCGTCAGCATGAAGCGCCAGCCATGCGGCGGCCGCACACGCCGCCGAAGGCGGTCTCCACGGCTGCCCCCGGAGGGAAACGACGGGGGGCCGCCGGCTTTGCCGGCGCCCCCCCGTGCGTTGCTGGAAACTCGCCGAGCAACCTCCGGTTGCGAGGCGAGATCACTGGAATGGGTTGGCCACCGGCTTGACGATGTCCAGGTAGATCGACGTCACGCCGATCAGCACGAGAATGACGATGACCGTGACGGCCACCGGCATCATCTTCCCCACGTCGGCGTGGTAGCGCCGGCCGCCCCGCGAGCGCAGCCGCTCGTAGGTGCCTATGGCGACGTGCCCGCCGTCGAGGGGCAGGAGGGGCACCAGGTTGAAGATGCCGATGAAGATGTTCAGCAGGACCAGCAGGTAGACGACGTTGAAGATGCCGCTCTCGGCGGCCTGCCCGGCGATGCGGGCCACGCCGACCACGGAGACGAACCGCTCGTCGTCGCCGGCGGCCCGGGTGCCGCTGTTGGCGTTGGTGAGCTGACCGGCGTAGTCACGCAGGGAACTGGGGGCGAAGAACGAACCCAGGGCCTTGAGCGAACCGGTGGACAGCTTCCAGATGTCGCTCACCGCCCGGCTGGACGCGGCGACCGGGTCGAGGCGCTCCACCGTCGGCTTGGGCCCCACACCGATGAAGCCCCGGGTCTGGCCGTTCGCCTCCAGGGTGGCCGGCGTGGCCGTGAGGTTCACCGGGGCGCCGTCACGTTCCACCACGAAGGGGATCGGCCGGCCGGCGTTCTGGCGGATCAGCGGGGGCACGTCCTCCCAGCGGCTGACGGTCACGCCGTCCACGGACACGATGCGGTCGCCGACCCGGAAGCCGGCGTCGAGGGCGGGGCTGGCACCGGTGTCGAGCCGGCTCAGGTTGCCGATCGTGAGGCTGGGCTTGTCGTAGTTGGGGACGCCGACGGCGCTCAACAGCAGGACGAGCAGCAGGAACGCCATCACGAAGTGGGTGATCACACCGGCCAAGGCGACGAGCATGCGCTTGGGGTACGACGCCTGGCGGTAGGTACGGGGCTCGTCGGCCGGGTCGATGTCGCGGTCGAGATTGCTCATCCCGATGATCTTCACGTAGCCGCCGAAGGGGATGGCCTTGATGCCGTACTCGGTCTCGCCCCTGCGGATGGACCAAAGGCGGGGGCCGAAGCCGAAGAAGAACTCGGTGGCCTTCATCCCGGCCCACTTCGCGGCGGCGAAGTGGGCGGCCTCGTGGATCATGACCACGGCCACCATGGCCATGCAGAAAGCCACGACCGGGAAGGTGTCGGTGATGACCGACAGGGCGGTGCCGCCGGCGACGATGCCGGCCAGCATGGCCAGCTTGCGCCGCTCGGCGCTCTGCACATCAGGGTCGGGGGTCACCGTCTCGTCTGTCGTCGGGGTCTGGCTGGTCTGGGTCAAGCCGCTGCGCTCCGTTCTACGACCCGCCTTGCTCGTTCCCGCGCTTGCCGGTCCGCGTCCAGAACAACGTCAACGCTCACCGGGTTCGTTCCATGATGCCGTACGAGGGTCTCCTTGACTACATCGGCGATGGATTTCCACGGGATTCGTCCTTCCAGGAACGCGGCCACGGCAATCTCGTTCGCCGCGTTCAGCCACGCCGGCGCCGTTCCTCCTTCCCGACCCGCCTCGTACGCCAGGTCGAGGCAGGGGAAGGCGCCCCGGTCGGGGGCCTCGAAGTCGAGGCGGCGCACCGTCGTCCAGTCCAGGGCCCCGAAGGCCACCCTCCCCCGGTCGGGGCTGGCCAGGGCGTAGGAGATGGGCAGGCGCATGTCGGGCTGGGAGAGCTGGGCCACGGTGGACCCGTCGGTGAACTCGACCATGGAATGGACGATCGACTGGGGGTGCACCACGACCTCGATGCGGTCATAGGGTGCTCCGAAGAGCTCGTGGGCCTCGATCACCTCCAACCCCTTGTTCATCAGCGTGGAGCTGTCCACCGTGATCTTCGGCCCCATGGACCATGTCGGATGGGCGAGGGCGTCGTCGACGGTCACCGCGGCCAGCTCGGCGCCGCTGTGGCCCCGGAAAGGCCCGCCGCTGGCGGTGAGGACGATGCGAGCGAGGCGGTCGAGCCCACCAGTGCCCAGCGCAGCCAGGCACTGGTGGACGGCGGCGTGCTCGGAGTCCACGGGCAGGATCTCCGCCCCCGGGGTGGCCCGGGCCCGCTGGACGACCGGGCCGCCGGCGATCAGCGACTCCTTGTTGGCCAGGGCCAGGCGCCGGCCGGCCTCGAGGGCGGCCAGGGTCACGGGCAGGCCGGCGAATCCGACCACGCCGTTGACCACCACGTCGGCTTCTCGGGCGATGGCCGCCAGGGCGCCGGCCCCGGCCCACACCTCGGTGCCACGAGGCACCCGCGCCTCCAGGCGGGCGGCGAGGGACTCCTCGGCGATGGCCACCCGCTCAGGGCGCACGGCGTGGGCCTGCTCGACCAGCAGGTCCAGTGACCGGCCCGCCCCCAGGGCGACGACCCGGTACCGGTCGGGCTCGGAGGCGATGACGTCGAGGGTCTGGGTGCCTATGGAGCCGGTCGACCCGACGACGCTGACGGTCTTCAACTAGAAGACCAGATGGGCCAAGTAGTAGCTCGCAGGGATGACGAACAGGAGGGCGTCGATCCGGTCGAGGACGCCGCCGTGGCCGGGCAGGAGCTTGCCCATGTCCTTGACCCCCAGGTCGCGCTTGATCATCGACTCGCACAGGTCGCCCAGCGGGGCGGCGATGGCCACCACCACGCCCAGCCAGAACGCCTTGCCCACGTCCCAGAGGCCGATCTGGCTGACGACGATCATGCTGACGGCGACACACGCCAGCACCCCGCCCACCAGTCCCTCGAAGGTCTTGTTCGGCGACAGCTCCGGCGCCAGCGGCGTCTTGCCCATGTACTTGCCGACCAGGTAGGCGCCGATGTCGTGGGCGATGGTGGCGATGATCGGGCCGAGGAGAAGGCCCACACCCTCGCCGTTGGGAGCCCGCAGGAACAGGGCGGCGAAGCTGCCGAGGAAGCCGACGTAGACGAAGGCGAACACGGTCACCGCGATGTTCATGGTGGGCTTGGCGCGGACGACGCCGGCCAGGTACCAGAGGAAGCTGAAGATCATCATCAGCGTCAGGACCAGCGGGAACGCGGCCTCGCCCCGCCAGTAGGCGCCGGCGACCATGGCCGCGCACCCGACGAGGCCGAGGAGGGTGGCCGGTTGGTAGCCCCTGGCCCGGAGGGCCTGGAAGAGCTCGGCGCCGGCCATGGTCACCGTGGCGACGACGAGGACGATGAGGGCGCGGGGGCCGATGGCGGCGGCGGCCAGGAGCACGCCGGCGGCGATGACACCGGTGACGACGCGCGTGGAGATGTCCGCGGGGCCGCCGCCTCCGCCGCCTCCGCCGCCTCCGGGACCACCCGGTCCTCCCGGGCCGGCGGGGCCGCCGGGCCGGGAGGCCGCCGGGGCCGCGCCCCGGACGGCGCCGCCCCGACGTGCGCCGCACCTGGGTGGCCGTTCCCCTGCCGCGGCCCGTGACCTGGGCCGGGGGAGCGGGAGCGACGGCATCCTCGAAGGCGAACAGGTCGCCCTCCTCGTCAGGCTGGTCGCGAAGGGCGCCGAGGCGGGCCTCCCGATCGTCGAGCACGGTGTCTGAGAAGTCGGCGTCGTCCCAGTCGGCGGGCTGGTCCCGCCAGCGGGGCCCCGTGGACAGCGCCGACCAGGCGCTGAGCTCGTCGTCGTCGTTGGTGGTGGGCGCGGCCGTCGTGGGGGGGCCGCCGTCGGCGAGGAGGCGCGGGACCTCACCGGTGGGCGGATCGGTCCAGTGCGGCAGCGACACGGAGCCGGAGTCCTGGGAGGGCGGCGGCGCGGCCGGCGCCGGCCGGGCGGTCTGGCCCTCCTCCGACTCGTCGAAGAACTGCCACGAACCTCGGTCTCCCTCGCTCACCGGCCTCCTTCCGCTGCTGGTGCCGGTCAGCCGGTCCCAGTCCGATGGGGGCGACTCCGGGCCCCGCGATGGTGCGGTGAGGTTACGCCCGGCCTGGGCTGGGGGGCCGACGTTGCCACCGAGGCCGGATGCCACCGCCCACTCGCCCGAAACCGGGTCGGAGGTCAACGGCCGGTCCGGTGAGATCTCCCGCAGCTCCGGCTCGAAGGACGGATGCCCGGAAGGCTCGGGGCCCCCGGCCTCCGCTTCGGCCTTGGCCGCGGCCGCGACCAGCTCCTCGAACCGCCCGGGCGGCGCGGTGGCCACCACCGGCGGGTCCCAGAAACCGCCGGGGTCGTCGGTGGCCTGCGGTTGGGAGTCGAAGGCCGCGGACCACGAGGGCCCGGGCGAGACCGCCGCCGGCCGCCGCGGCGCCGGTCTCGCCCGGGCCCGGGTCCGTGG
>Ga0247719_1000931_pt1 | contig 14143 bp, 14 predicted proteins | sample 41E_DmetaG_FD_189046 | JGI IMG/M metagenome (GOLD analysis project Ga0247719, IMG submission 189046) | Soil microbial communities from hillslope of Landscape Evolution Observatory, University of Arizona, Oracle, AZ, United States - 4-1-E_D | ecosystem: Engineered > Artificial ecosystem >...
CCACAAGGACATTCATATCTGCCCCAGCTGTTTCATCAGGCCGAATGTGTCCCAGTTGACCCAGCCCTCGACGATCTTGCCGCCGGCCAGCCGGAAGATGCGGATGCCCGTGAAACTCACCGGCTTCCCGGTCGGCGGGATGCCCATGAGGTCGCCGTCGTGGGTGCCCGTGCCTGTCCAGCGGGTGACGACCTTGTCGCCGTCGACCAGGACGTCGTCGAGGACGATTTGGGCATCGGAGAATGCGGCGTGGTACATCCGCAGGAAGTTCTTCATCCCCTCCGTGCCGCGCACCGGCTCGGGGTTGGGCGCGTCGTGGCCGACGTAGTCCTCGGAGAACAGGTCGTCGATGACATCGAGGTTGCCGCCGTTCCACGCCTTGTCCGTGAACCGGTCGACGATGGCGCGAATCTCCGCCTCGGTCATGAGCTGGGCGGGTAGACGCCGGTGAAGTGGTGGGAGATCTTGCCGTCGCGCAGGACCCAGGCGTCGAACACCTTCACCTGGCCGAAGTTGGAGTTGACGGTGGCCTCGAAGAAGACGCTGTCGTCGGTCTCCACGAACTTGTCGGTGGAGGTGACCTCGAGCTTGCCGAGCATCTCCAGGTACCCCTTGAAGTACTCCTTGAGCGCGGCGTTGCCGTGGATCTGGTTGTCAAAGGACACCAGCGTGGCGTCCTCGGTGTACTGGTTGTCGATCAGTCCCTCGACATCGCCTGCGACGAGGTAGGAGATCTGCGCCTCGTAAAACCGGCGCTTCGAACTGTCCTCCGCCATGCACGCCTCCTTCTCCCGGGGGAGCGCCGATCGTACCGCGGCGGATCTAGGCTCGACGGATGCACAAGAACGAAGAGAACTTTCGCGCCGCCCTCGACCTGTTCAACAACAGGGAGTACGAGGCGGCGGCGCAGTACTTCTCCGAGGACCTTGTCTGGCACTACCCGTGTCGCAACCCGCTCCAAGGGGTGTACCACGGCCGTGAGGGCCTCGTCGACTTCTTCACCCGTCTCTACGACATGAGCAACGGCGCGGTGAAGGCCGACACGTTGTGGATCCTCGCCGACGACGAGCACGTCGTGCGGGCGGCCCGCATCCACTTCGAGCCCGGCGGCAAGCTCGTCGAGTGGTTCGGCGCCAGCGTCTGCGACGTCCGTCCCGACGGGCTCATCAACGAGGCGTGGATCTACGAGGACGACGTCGAGGTCTCCAAGATCTTCGCCGCCATGGGCCATTAGTTTCGCCGTCGGAAGCGGAGCTTCCTCGGCGAGTTGATCGTGCTCGGTCGGCCGGCGGAGCCGGCGGCCGCCGGGAGAACCCGTTGTGTTCCGAGGCTCGTTACTCCGGAAGCGGCGGCGGATCGTCCTCGTCGACGTAGCCCTGGTTGAGCTCGACGATATTGCCCTCGGGATCGGCGATCCACGCCACCCGCATGCCGGGGATGAACTCGCTCATGTCCAGCGGGCCGAGGGTGATGCGGGCCTCGTCGCCCATCTCGGCCAGCTTCTCGTCGAGATCGGAGACGAGGAACGCCAGGTGCCGGAACCCGGAGTAGTCGGGGCCGGCGCCTTCAACCTTGGGCGCCGGCCGCTCCTCCGTGGAGGAGAACAGTTCCAGGTACACGCCGCCGGCCTGGATCATCACGACCTGGCCCTCACCGGGCGCGTACACCCGGCCCCGCGTGAAGCCGAAGTGCTTGGTGTACCAGCGCTCGAGGGCGATGGGGTCGGTGCAGGACATGCCGACGTGGTGCAGGACGTACGCCAACTCAGGCTCCTTCGGTCACGTGCTCGTCGCCGGCGAGGATGTCGATGATGCGGTGGGCGAACAGGTGGCAGTGGCCACCGGAGCGCCCGGTGATGAGGTCTCCGTCGACCACCACGTCCTCGTCCACATAGGTCGCGCCCATGTTCTTGGCGTCACCGTGGAGGTTGTTGTGGACGACCACCCGCCGGCCGCTCAGGAGCTCGGGGGCCGGCGCCATCAACCACATGCCGTGGCAGATGATCCCTTTGAGCACCGACGGCTCGGCGAAGGCCCGCTTCATGAACTCGGTGGCCGGAGGGAGTTTGGAGAAGTCATCGGTGTAGCGCAGCCGGTCGGAGACCATCCCGGACGGGACGATGATCGCGTCGTAGTCCTTGGGGTCCACGTCGACGAAGCTCTCGTTGGCCTCGAATGGCTCCTTGTACTCGTGGCCGGTGAAGGTGAGCGAGGGCTGGCCCCACAGGTTGGTGAGGAAGTGGACCTCCGCCCCCTCTTCGGGGAACCGGCGCTGGTAGTAGTGGATCTCGGGCTCGTAGAAGTCGCTCTCGATGAGGACGGCGATCTTCTTGCCCGGCAGCCTCGGCGCTGTCACAGGCCGTGTTCCTCTTTCAGCATGTCGGACAGCCGCTCGGCGATCATCACGATGGCGGCGTGGCAGTTTCCGGACGGGACGACGGGCATGACGCTGGCATCGGCGATCCGCAGGCCCTCGACCCCCCGCACCTTGAGCTGCGGGTCGACCACGGCCATGTCGTCGGATCCCATTTTGCAGCTGCCGGACTGGTGGTGGTACGAGTCGGCGGCCGCGGTGACGAAGCCACGGACGGCCTCGGGGCCGGCGCAGTCGGGGCCGGGGGCCAGCTCCTGCTTCACGAAGTCCGACATCGGCTTGGTGGCGAAGATCTTCCGCGCCAGCTCCACCCCGTCGACCAGGCGATCGACGTCGGCGGGGTCGCCCAGGTAGTTCGGGTTGACCAGCGGCAGGTCGGCGGGATCGGCGCTGGCCAGGCGGATCGTCCCCCGCGACTTCGGCTGGACGACACCGGGCAGGATCACAACCGCGTCGGGGAGGCCGGGCACGATGTGCACGAACGCCACCTGGATGTCGGGGCCCACGTTGTCCGGGTTGGACTTGGTGAACAGGGCGACCTCGGAGGCGTTCTGCGTCGGCTCCGGCAGCGACTCCTTCACCAGTTGGACGACCGGCACCAGCACGTGGTTGTGGAAGTTCTCGCCCACGCCGGCCAGGTTGACCTTCACCTCGACGCCGACCTCCTCGAGGTGGCGCGCCGGCCCGATGCCCGAGAGCATCAGCAGCTTGGGCGACTCCAGCGCCCCGCCGCACACGATGACCTCTTTGCGGGCTGTGTCGGTGACCGTCTGGCCGTCCTTGAGGTACTCGACTCCCGTGCACCGGCCGTCGGTCAGCACCAGCCTGGAGGCGAAGGAGTTCGTGCTGACGGTCAGGTTCGGGCGGCTCATCGCCGGCTCCAGGTAGCCGGCGTAGGTACCCACCCGCCGGCCGTCCTTGACGTTGATGTGGTGCCAGCCCACGCCCTCCATCTGCGGGCCGTTGAAGTCCTCGGTGCGGGGGTAGCCGAGGGCGACGCATGCTTCGATGAAGGCGGCGGATGCCGGGTTGGGGTCGTGCAGGCCGGCGTTGGTGACGGCCAGCGGGCCACCCTTGCCGCCGGTGGGGTTGGTGTCGTCCTCTTGGTCCTCCTGCTTCTGGAACCAGGGGAGGCACTCGTCGTAGGTCCATCCTGGGCAGCCGTTGGCGGCCCAGCCGTCGAAGTCGGACGGGTGGCCCCGGATGTGCATCATGATGTACAGGTCGCTGCTGCCGCCGAGCAGCTTGCCCCGGTGCTCGTCGGTCTGGCGGCCGTTGAGGGCCGCCTGGGGCGTGCTCTTGTAGCTCCAGTCCCATTCGGTGCCCCAGATCTTGGGCCAGTCCGCGGCGTTGTGGACGATCTCCGGGACCTCGCCGCCGCCGGCCTCGAGCGCCAGCACCGACACATCGGGGTTCTCGGTCAGCCGGTTGGCCATGACCGAGCCGCCGGCGCCGGTCCCCACCACGATGAAGTCGTACTCTGTTGACTGAACGGCGGCCATTTGTCAGTCCTCGAACTTCTGCTCGGTCATGGGCTTGAACGGGACGGTGTCGTGGATCGTGCGCATGTAGGTGATCTTGCCGTCGCGCACCTGGAAGTAGTTGGCCCCGATGGCGCTGATCGGCACGCCGGCGGCGTTGGCCGACTCGTTCTGCCAGATCACCGCCGCGTGCTCACCCTGCACGATGATCTGCTGGGGGTGCATCAGGAACTTCGAATACACCTTGCGGAAGTGGTCGCCGATGCCGAGCAGGCTGGACTTGCCCTCCACATGGCCGTCGATCTGCTCGTCGACCACCAGGTCGTCGCTCATCAGCGTGAGCCAGCCGTCCCAGTCGCCGGAGTTCACGTAGGCGTAGTACTGGCCGATGATCTCCCGGGCCAGGACGGGGAGGTTCGACGAGCCGGGCATGGCGACGAAGGTATCCACGCCGTAGACCTGGATGACGGGCTCGCCCGTCTTCGGCGAGCGCACGACTTGGTGCGTCTGGCCGGCGTCGAAGCCGATCCACTGGCTCTTGGCCGCCGGGGGGATCCACACCTTGGCCTGCCAGTTGAGGTCGATCTTCACCTCGGCCGACTGGCCGTCGGGGGAGATGGTGACGTCGTGACGGGTGATCTCGTGCACCTCGTCGAAGAAGGTGTTGACGATGCGGTCGTACCAGTCACGGAAGGCGTCGACGCCCTTGACGGTGGCTTCCGGGAAACGCATCTCGGCGTCGTCGGCCACGCAGGCGGCGACATCCTCCATGGGCGCGTGGGTGTCGAGCAGCTCCAGGTACCACCGCTCCATGAACCGTTTGACCTCGTCTTCGGTCAGCGGCGCGAGATCCGCCATTGGATCCTCCTGTTCGGGATGGTTGTAGCGACTTAGGCCTTGTCGGCGCCGGCGATGGTACGGGTGCCCTTGACCTGGTTGGCGATCACGAGGTCGATGAGGAACGGCCCGTCGTGGCTCAGCGCCCGCTGGATGGCCGGGCCGATCTGATCCGGCGTCTCCACCCGGACGCCGGGCACACCGAGGGACTGGGCCAGCTCGGCGAATTTGATGTCGGGCTCGGTCAGGCTGAAGCCGGTGGGGAAGTCGTGCTCAGGGATGTCCCGCTCCTCCCAGTACTCCTCGATGTTGAGCTTCAGCAGCTCGTAGCTGTGGTTGTTGCACACCACGAATTTGGCGGCCACGTTGTACTTGGCCGCCGTCCACAGCGCCTGGATCGTGTACATGCTGCCGCCGTCGCCGGTGAAGCCGAACACCACCTTGTCGGGGTGGGCGAGCTTGATGCCGATGGCGCCCGGGATGCCGACGCCGAGGGAACCGCCCCGGGTCAGGAAGTAGGTGCCCGGAGCGGTAGGGGTGACGTAGCGGGTCAGCTCCGGTGAGGTGGTGAGAGCCTCGTCGAAGACGATGGCATCGGGGGGCAGGTGCTTGGCCAGCTCCTCGGCGAACAGCGAGGCGTGCAGCGGCAGGGCGTCGTGGAACGACCGGTCGCGCGCCTTCGCCGCCTCCAGATCCTCCTGCTTCGCCGTGGCCATGGCCTCGGCCCGGCTGGCGGCGCCGGCCCTCTGGCCGTCGTCCATCATCCCCTCGAGCGAGTCGGCGAGGGCGGCCAGCGTGAGCTTGGGGTCGGAGACGAAGCCCATGGTCACCGGGAAGTTCTTGGCGATCTCGTGGGCGTCGAGGTCGACGTGGATCACCGGAACCCCGGGACCGAACATGCCCGACAGCTCGGGGAAGACCTCGGGGAACACGTAGGTGCCGCAGATCAGGACCGCGTCGGCGGGGGACACGATGCCCTTGCTGTGGTCGCCGAACATGTGGCCGAGCATCCCCTTGAACTGGGGATGGGTGTGGTCCATGTTGACCTCGGACCAGTCGGCGCCCCAGACCTCGGCCCCCCACAGCTCGGCCAGGCGGGTGAGCTCGGGTTGGGCGTCGGAGGAGGCGACGCCGTCGCCGGCGATGATCATCGGCCGGGACGCACCGACGAGGTGCTTGGCGGCGCGGTCGATCTCAACGCGCGGCGCGACCGAGCGGTACTCGAGGAACGAGGTGGGGACGATGTCCTCGTTGTTCTCGGCGTCGAGCACGTCCATGGGCAGCGACACGAACACCGGGCCCATCGGCGGGGTGGCCGCCTCCTTCATGGCCCGGCGCAGGACGCGCAGCAACGAGCCGGGGTCGACGACGCGCGTCGCCCACTTCACCACGGGGGCGGCCATGTCGACCAGGTCGGCCCACATCTGGGCCTCCATGGCGTCGTAGCGCACACCCGACTCGCCGGCGATGACCACCAGCGGGGCATGGCCGCGCTTGGCCTGGTACATCATGCCGATCCCGTTACCGAGGCCGACCCCGCTGTGGAGTTGGACGATGGTCGGTTTGCGGGTCGCCCGGGCATAGCCGTCGGCGATGCCCACGACCACCGCCTCCTGGAGGGCGAGGATGTACTCGACGTCGGGGTAGTCGCTCAGGGCGTCGAGGAAGCCCTGCTCGACGGTGCCCGGGTTCCCGAACATGTGAGTGACACCATCCGCCATGAACTGCTCGATCATGGCGAACCGACCGGTCTTGGCGACCACTAGATGTCTTCGGTGCGGGACAGGACGATCAGGATCTTCTTGCTCATCCAGAACCCCTCTCGTAGCGCTTCGTCCGGTCGCAGAGGGACAACCCGTTCACGTCCCTCGCCCGGTTGCGATAGTAAACCCTTCGTCGGTCCTGTGTGACCGGGGAACCGGCCGGCGCGGACTACCTGTTCAGCTGGTCCATGAACGCCGCCGGCCAGGCGTCGCCGGCGGCCACGCCCTTGGGCGCGATCTCGTCGATGCGGGCCAGCTCGTCGGCGGACAAGTTGATCGTCAGTGCACCAAGATTTGATCGCAAGTTGGTCTGGTGGCGGGTGCCGAAGATGGCGACGACCTGCGGTCCGCGACCGAGGAGCCACGCCAGCGCCAGCTGCGCCGGCTCCACACCCTTGGCCGAGGCCAGAGCGGTGACGTGGTCCACCAGGTCCAGGTTGCGCTGGAAGTTCTCGCCCTGGAAACGGGGGGAGACCCGCCGGAAGTCGCCGGCGGGCAGGTCCTCGAACCGCCGGATGCGTCCGGTGAGGATGCCCCGGCCGAGCGGGCTGTAGGCCATGAAGCCGACGCCGAGCTCGGCGCAGGCGGGCAGGACTTCGTCCTCCGGGTCGCGGTGCCACAGCGAGTACTCCGACTGGACAGCGGCGACGGGATGGACGGCGTGGGCCCGGCGCAGCGTGGCGGCGGAGACCTCGCACAGCCCGATGTGACGGGTCTTGCCCTCGGCGATGAGCTCGGCCATGGCGCCGACCGTCTCCTCGATGGGCGTGTCGAGGTCCACCCGGTGCTGGAAGTAGACGTCGACGTGGTCCATGCCCATCCGCCGCAGGCTTGCTTCCAGGGAGCGCCGCACGTTGTCCGGCGAGCCGTCTTCGCCCATGACGCCGTCATGGAAGGTGAGGCCGAACTTCGTCGTCACCACCGCTGCGTCACGGCGGCCGGCGAGGGCCCGCCCGAGGATCTCCTCGCTGTGCCCGCCGCCGTAGGCCTCGGCGTTGTCGAACAGGGTGACGCCGGCGTCGAGGGCGGCGCGGATGGTGGCAATGGACTCGTCGTCGTCCGCGGCGCCGTACACCCCCGACATCCCCATGAGCCCGAGGCCCAGCGCGGTCACGTCCAAGCCGTCACCGAGGTGCCTGATCTCCATGCCCGGATGCTAAGACACCGGGCGTGTCCTCATTGGCGCACCCGGCGGCGCTGGTCGGTGGCCTGGCGCTGGTCGTGTTCACCCTCGTGGACGCCATCGGCACGCTGGTGGCGGCCCGGGGCCTCACCGCCCGGTGGCGCCCGACCCGCCAGTTCTATTGGCTGACCTGGCGGCTATGGCGGGCCGTCGCCCGCCGGCTCATGGGCCGGCGCCAGGAGAGCTTTTTCTCCGGCTACGCCCCGCTGACGCTGCTGGCCCTGCTCGGGATGTGGCTGGTCGGTCGTGCCGGCACCCGCCGGCTTCTGGGGCCATTCGGCCGGAGACGCCGAGGACGAGGGGTAGCTTGAATCCGATGAGTGAAGGGCTGACGCTGCTGGCCGTGCACGCCCACCCCGACGACGAGTCGTCGAAGGGCGCAGCCACGGTCCACCACTACGCCCGGGAGGGCGTGCGCTGCGTGCTGGTGTGCTGCACCGGCGGCGAGGAGGGCGACATCCTCAATCCGGCCATGGACCGGCCCGAGGTGCGGGAGAACCTGCACCAGATCCGCATGGATGAGCTGGCCCGGGCCACCGAGATCATCGGCTACCACGAGGTTGTCATGCTCGGGTATCGCGACTCGGGCATGCCGGAAAGCCCGGCCAACCAGAACCCCGAATGCTTCGCCATGGCCGAGGAGGCGGAGGCGGTAGGCCGGCTGGTGAGGGTCGTCCGCCGGGAGCGACCGCAGGTGATGATCATCTATCCCGACGACCAGCAGGGCTACCCGCACCCCGACCACCTCCGGGTCCATGACATCGGCGTCATCGCCTTCGACGCCGCCGGCGACCCCGACGCCTATCCAGAGGCCGGCGAGCCGTGGCAGCCGCTGAAGCTCTACTACAGCGCCTGGGCCCGGGGCCGGATGGTGGCCATCCACGAGAAGTTCCTGGAGCTGGGCATGGAGTCGCCGTTCAGCGACAAGTGGTTCGACCGGCCCGGCCTCGACGACCGCATCACCACCAAGATCGACGTGAGCGCCGGTGACGACATCCGCAAGGAGGCCCTCCTGGCCCATGCCACCCAGATCGACCCGAACTCGCCCTTCTGGTTCGGGCTGCCGCCCGAGGTCACGTCGGTGTACCCGTGGGACGACTACATCCTGGCCCGGTCGCTGGTGGAGACGCCGGCGTACTTTCCGGAGGACGACCTGTTCGCCGGCATCCGGGAGCGCGTCCAGCCCGAACTGGGTCGGTAGGCCACCGCTAAGCTGCCCGGCAGACGGCCCCGGGTGGGGCAGGGGCCCCACCCTTGGGGAGGAGGCGGCGAGATGCCGCCGCTAGGCTGCCCGGCAGACGGCCCCGGGTGGGGCAGGGGCCCCACCCTTGGGGAGGAGGCGGCGAGATGCCGCCGGGAAGGAAACAATGCCCCGATATCTTTCCCAGGAGTGGATGGACGCCGGCCGCGAGCTGGCCCAGGAGTTCCCGGAGCGGCCCGGCGCCACCGCCCGCCTGCAGTACCAGGTGAACGGCACCCCGGAGGGCGACGTCCACTACTACTGGGTCATCGACAGCGGCAAGATCCAGGAGTGGACCCTCGGCGACGACCCCGACGCCGAGATCACCCTCTCGATGAGCTACGAGGACGCGGTGAAGATGCAGAAGAGCGAGCTCGACCCCAACGCCGCCTTCATGCAGGGCCGGATCAAAGTCGTGCCCGGGAGCAACATGGGCAAGCTCATGAGCCTCCTGCCGCTGACTCAGAGCCCGGAGTACAAGGCCATCCAGGCCAAGATCAACGACATCACCGAGTACTAGTCGCCGGCCGGGAAGGGGCCGAAGAACTGCACCACCCGTCGCAGCCGCCCATCCGGAGCAAGCTCGCCGACGTCGAACCCGCTGAGCAGCACCGAGTCGGGCGTGCGGAGGTCCCAGGAGTAGCGGACGAAGCCGTGGTGCTCGTCGGTCCCGCTCGTGATCTCGACCCCGGCACCTGGCCAGCGCTCACCGAGGCCGGCGATCCTCTGGAGGACTGCGTCCCGCCCGGCTGACCGCCCGTTGGGCTGGACCAGCTCGGCGTCATCGGTCAACGACAGCTCCAGCAGGCGGCGCCGCTCGCCCTCGTCCGCGCTCCAGGCCCGCTGGTACGCCTCGACGACGTCCCGGACGCTCAACTGCTCTTTCAGCTCCATCATCGTTTCCTCTCTTCGTCGGGGTTCCTACGAGGGGGAGGCGTTCAATGCGGGTGCACGACCGTTCATCGGCGCTGAACGAGATCGGAACTCGGTCCGCCGCAGGTCAGACGTCCCAGACGACGCCCGCGGACGGGTCGGGCTGGTAGGAGCAGAAGGTGCCGGTGCGGACGGTGACCCGGAGGTGATCTCCCAGCGCGGGATTGCCGGCGGCGAGCCGCTGCACGACGGACCGGATGGCCCTCGTCACGTTGAGGCGGGCTCGCTCCGCGGAGGACGCGGCCGACCGGTCCCGGCCCCCGAGGCCGACGGCCCGGGCCAGCTCGGCCTTGAGCGCGTCCAGCTCGGCCTCCGCGCGCGCGGCGCGCTCAGGATCGTTGAAGGACACGGCTTCGTCGATCTCTTCGTCGAGCTCCTCGAGGCGGCGACGGTAGGCAGCTTTGGCCTGGGGATCCAGCAAGGCGCCGGCGTCGCCGAAGCCGGCGGCCCAGCCCTCGTCCCAGGCGGGCGTCCCCGGGCCGGCGCGAGCCGTCTCGCCCCCCTCCATCCCCAGGTCGAGGACGTGGAACTCGCGTCCTGGCTCACGGAGGAGGCGGGCCAGGTAGTGAAGACCCTTCGCGTCACGCACGCGGACGAGGTGTCCTCTGTAGTGGATGGCCCAGACGTCGCCCTCCTGCCGGAAGCTCGGGCGCCTCTCGGAGGCCGGCGCGGTGGCCTCGGCCGTCATCGGAGCTCGTACGCCTCGGGCGGACAGGAGCTGCTGGGTCAGGCCGACCCGACCCGTCATCCCGAGGGAGGCGTAGCGCTGGATCGCTTCCTGCGCCAGCCGGCGGCCTCGTTCCTGGTCGGCCGGGAGGCCCCGTTCGAGCAGCATCGTGGCGTAGCAGCGGCGGGCCTCAGCCCCCTCGACCAGGTGCGGCAGGTCGTCCGCCTGGCGCAGGGCGCGCTCGTAGTGCCCTTCAGCGTCGTCCCACCGGGCGCCGGCGGTTGCCGCCAGTCCCGCAACGCGCTCCAGCAGCCGTCCGCCCCAGAAATCCAGGAGCGCTCCCGTGGCAAGCGCCTCCGCGGCGAGGGGGTAGAGGGCACCGGCTCGTTCCTGCTCGCCCAGCACGATGAGCGACTCGATCGCAGACAGCAGGGCGGACCAGGACGCCAGCGGGTTGCGCACGCCGGGCCGGGGCAGCTTGCCGTCCTGCTCCAACTGCTCGAGCAGCGCCAGCGCCTGCTCGCGATCGCCGCAGTAGGCCAGGCACATGGCCAGACCCGCGGGGTCAGCTCCCCGGAAGAAACCCGGCGGTTCCCGGCGCGCCGCTTCCTCGAAATGATTCCGGGCCTCCTCCAGCCGGCCCCGCCAGAGGGCCGCCCACCCCAGATAGCCGTGGGCAGCCGATCCCCATGGCAACCCGGCGCGCTTGCACAACGCGACGGTCTCTTCGGCCCACGACTCCATGGCGTCGAGGTCCCCCGCTGCGCCCGCCAGCAGGGCACGGTACAGCGGGGCGGCGTAGAGGGCGATCGGGTTCCCGGACCGGGCCGCGGCGGCGTCGAGATCGCCCCCTTCCTCGGCGACCTGGCGCAACCGCCCGGACAACAGCAGGCAACCCAACAGCTCCCACGTCGCTTCGGCCCATGCCCACACGTCGATCGCCGGATCGAGCAGGGCCCGGCCCTGCGATGTCGCTTCGGCGCCGGCGGCCACCTCCATGTGCGTCCAGCGCACAAACCCCTGGTAGGTCAGGACCTCTCCGCGCAGGCGGTGGTCGTCCAGGACCTCGACATCGGCGAAGGCTTCGGTCAATGCCGCTTCCGCAGAGGGGTAGTCGCAGGCGAGCGACGTGATCTTCGCGGTCAGCGCATGGAGCCGGGCGCGAGCGGGATGGGGCCCGTGACCGAGCGCGCCCAGGGCACGAGCGGCCATCTGAAGCCCTTCGGCCACCCGGCCGCTCGCGCTCAGACGCAGGACGATGCGCAGGGCCACGGCCGCCACTCCGTCGGCATCACCGACTCGCTCGTAGGCGTCAACGGCGGCATTCCAGTCCTCGACCGCCGCCTGCCAGTCGCCGACGCCGTGGCGAGCCACGCCCCGTCCGAACAGCAGCGCGCCGCGGGTGCCCAGATCGGCCTCCGGGTAGGCCAGGCCGCGTTCGTAGGACTGCAGGGCCTCGGCGTAGGCCGCTCCGGCCACCGCCTGGTCGCCGGCGAGGGTCAGGAAGCGCAGCGCAGTCTGCGGGTCGGCGGCGTCGCCTGCCTGGCAGAGATGGTGTGCGATCTCGGCCGCGTGCTCCTCGGGGTCGCGCGCCAGACGCTCGATGGCGTCGGCCACCCGGGCGTGGAGCCGCTGGCGGCGGACGGTCGAAATGCCGGCGAGCAGGGTCTGGCGTACCAGCTCGTGGGTGAACGTCAAGTGGGAACCCCCGCCCGGCGACGGCTTGACGAGCGTCGCCCGCTCGGCCCGATCGAGGGCGTCGACGAGCTCGTCGGGTGAAACCTCTCGGAGGGCATCGAGGAGCTTGACGGGAAAGTCGCGTCCGATGACTGCGGCCGCGGCGAGGACCTGGCACGGCCGCTCACCCAGACGGTCGAGCCGACGCTGGAGCGTGAGGCGCACCGTCTCCGGCACGTCGAGGACGTCGACGGTGAGCTGGCGGCGGAACTGGCCCTGCTCGTCGAAGAGGCTCCCCTCCTCCTGGAGGTGCCGGTACACCTCCTCGACGAAGAAGGGGTTCCCATCGGTCTCGCCCCACACCGTGTCCACCACCTCGGCTGGCGGCTCCTGGCCCGCCAGCGCCGCCAGCATGGCGGCTACCGATGGTGGTGACAGGGGCTGGAGCCGCAGGCGCCGGCCCAGGCGGCGGCGCAAGAGATCTTCGAGCAGCCGCTCGAGATGCTGCTCCCGTTCGAGGGGCTCGTCGCGGCACGTCGCCAGCACGAGCGCCGGCATCTCCGCAGTCCGCTCGGCGAGGTGACGCAGCAGCTGGAGGGAAGCGTCGTCGCCCCAATGCAGGTCCTCGACGACCAGCACGAGCGGGCGAGCCTCGGCCAGGCGGGCCAGGAAGGCGTGGACGGCCTGGAAGAGGAAGCGGCGTTCCTGGTCGGGGGGCAACTCGAGGGGTGCAGGGATGTCCGGGAGCAGCGCCCGCAGCCTGGGCATGACCTTGGCCAGCTGGGGCGCATCCTCGCCCAGGACCTGTCGTGCCCGCTCGGGGCGCTGCAGTTCCGCCAGCAGCTCGAGCATCTCGACGAACGGCAGGTACGGGTGGGTGGCGTCCTGCTGGCACCGTCCCGTCAGCACCCGGGCGCCGAGGGCGCCGCCCTCGACGGCCAGCTCCTCGGCCAGCGAGGTCTTGCCGACGCCCGCTTCGCCAGTGAGGAGGACAAGCTGGCCGCGGCCGAGAAGGGCGCGATGCAGCACCTGTCGCAACTCGGCGCGCTCGTGGTCCCGGCCCACCAAGGGCGTCCTGCCCGAGCCGGCCTCGGCCTCGACGATCCGGAATATCGGATGCGGGTGCGGGTCGGCTGACCCTTGGGAGACGAACTCCACCCCGGCCAGGCCGGCGGCGAGCTCGCGCACGGGAGCCGTGCACCAGATTTCGCCGGGGGTGACGGTGGGCGCGAGGGCGGCGGCGGTGACGATGCCCTCTCCGAGCAGCTCACCATCCGCGTCCGCCACCTCGCCGGCATGGAGCGCCAGGCGGGCGCCGGCGGCGGGAGCCTCGGCTGCGCAGTGGCGGTGGGTCTGGAGAGCACAGGCGACCGCGTCGCGAGCCGTGGAGAAGGCGGCGCCCAACCATCGTCCTCTGGAGACGATCCGGCCGTGGTGGCTACACGCCGTTGTGGCAAAGGCCTCGGCGAGCACCGTTGTCTTCTCGGGAACCGAGAGGACAACGGTGACGAGCGTGTGCGTCTTGACTGTCCCGGACAACAGGCCGTGCCCCCCAGCGCCGTCGATTACGGGCCGCATTCTCGCGCTCGGCGAGCTGCGCCTCCACAGGGAAAAGGGCGTCTATGCGGCGGCGAGCGCGGGGCTGACGACCGCCACCGGCGGCGCCGGCGCCTTGGCCCTGACCAGGGCGACCACGGCCAGGCCGGCGGCGAAGAGCTCGGACGCCTTCACCGGGACGTCCTGGAGGAGGTACGGGTCACGGTGGTCGACCAGCGGGAGGGCCACCTGGCGGGCGGCCACGTACAGGACCAGCATCACCGCGGTCGACAGGACGACGGAGTGGTAGGCGGCCACGGACGGGCGCAGCCACAGCACCGCCGCCTGCCCGACCAGGAGGAGCCCGCTGGCGGCGAAGAACGCGCCCAGGTGCCAGCCCTCGCTCCAGTGGGACGGGGCAAGCGCGCAGTGGGCGACGCCGGCGGGGCAGCG
>Ga0247719_1000934_pt1 | contig 14085 bp, 10 predicted proteins | sample 41E_DmetaG_FD_189046 | JGI IMG/M metagenome (GOLD analysis project Ga0247719, IMG submission 189046) | Soil microbial communities from hillslope of Landscape Evolution Observatory, University of Arizona, Oracle, AZ, United States - 4-1-E_D | ecosystem: Engineered > Artificial ecosystem >...
CCGCCGGCTCGCTGTCGCGGTGGGTGAAACAGTGCGCGGCGTCGGGACGCCGCGCACTGTTTCACCCACCGCGACAGCGAGCCGGCGGGGCGGCGGGCACGTCCGCCTCGCGGCGCAATGCGGGCAGCCGGCAGCGCCTGGCCCGCCGCAGCGTGAGCGGAGGCGGGTCAGTTCGAAAAACCGCCCGCAGGCGGTGCGGGCCGCGTCCGCAGGGTTTCGCCACCGCCGCCCGGACGAGCTGTGAGCTGACCCTGATCCTCACCAAGCGCCCGGATGACCCCAGCGGACGCGGGCATCGTCAGGTCAGCGCCGGAGGGCGGTTTTTCCCGGCGTAGCCCGAGGCGCCGCGAGGCGGACGTGCCCGCCGCTCCCCTCCCGCGAGTTGTACCGAGCGATGGACACGCGCGGCGTCCGCGCATGCCCCTCGCAGCCGCGGTGCGAATCGCTGATTCGGATCAGGAGCGCCGAGACCCGGAAGCCGGCTGCCGTGAGCCGCTCCTGGCCACGCGCGCGGCGACGCCCCCCAGCACGATCACGCCGATCAGGTTGGGGAAGATCTGGAGCGCGTTCATCAGGTCGCCCCACGCCCAGACGAGATCCACCTTCGCGATCGCGCCGAACGGGATCAGCAGGCAGTAGATCCACCGGTACGGCAGCACGACGCGGCTGCCGAGCCAGTACGCGAGGAACTGCTCGCCGTAGAACGCCCAGCCGATCAGCGTGCCGTAGCCGAAGAGGAAGACCGAAAAGGCGACGAGGTAGCCGCCGAAGCCGGGCATCGCGGCATTGAAGCCCTGCGCGACGGCCGCCGTGCTCGTCTGCCCGCCCTGCCAGGCGCCGGTCAGCAGCACGACGAGCGCCGTCAGCGTGCACGTGCCGAACGAGACGATGAAGACCTCCATGACCGCGTTGAGGCCCTGCTGCTCGGGACGGTTGCTGCGCGCGGTGCCGTACGCGACGGCCGCCGTGCCGTATCCCGCTTCGTTCGCGTAGAGGCCGCGCGCCAGCCCGTAGCGCATCGCGGTGAAGATCCCGAATCCGAAGGCCGACTGCGTCGTGAAGGCCTCGCTGAAGACCAGCGCGAGCACCTCGGGGATCCGGCCCGCGAACGACACGATCACCACCAGGCTGCCGAGCAGGTAGACGCCGACCTTCGCCGGCGCCAGTTTCTCGGCGAACCGGCCGATCGACTTGATCCCGCCGATGATCACCAGCCACGTGAGCACCGCGATCAGCAGGCCCGTCACCCAGAGCGGCACGCCCACCTCGGTGTTCCACACGAGCGCGATCGAATTCGTCTGCGTGAACGGGGTCGTCGTGAGCGCCGCGATCCCGGCGACGACGGCGTAGGCCATGGCGAGCGCGGGGGACTTCATCCCGTCGCGCAGGTAGAACATCGGACCCGACCGGACCTCGTCTCCGCGCGCCTCGCGGAACGTGAGACCGAGCACCGCCTCCGAGAACTTGATGGCCGTGGCGAAGAAGCCGTAACACCAGATCCAGAAGAGCACGCCGGGGCCGCCCGACACGATGCCCGCGGCGACGCCGGCGATGTTGCCGGTGCCGATCGTCGCCGCGAGCGCCGTCATGAACGATTGGAAGGGGGACAGCGCCCCCTCGGCGCCGGCGGCGCCGCGGCCGAAGAACTCGCGGAGCGCCTCCGGGAACCGCCGCACCTGGACGAAGCCGAGTCGGATCGTCATCAGCAGCCCGGTGCCGAAGAGGACGATCACGAGGACGGGGATGAACAGCCAGTCGGCGGTCGACTGGATCAGCTCCGCGATCTGCGACATGTCCGGGGATTCTAATCCCTAATCCCTCATCCCTAATCCTCGAATCCCTGATCGCGAATCCCGGATCCCGAATCCCGAATCCCGGATCCCGGATCCGAAATCCCGCATCCCGCATCGCGCGATCCCGCATGCCGCATCGCGCGATCCCGAATCGCTGAATCCCGCATCGGCGTCTGGATCCCCGATGCAGAGATCCTCGATTCGACCAGTCTCCATTTTCGCCATGCGGATTCAGGATTCAGGGATTCAGGGATTCGGGATTCGGGATTCAGGATTCGGGACCAGGGATCGCGGATTCGCGATCAGGGATTCACGGATCAGGGATCAGGGATCCGGGATCCGGGTTTTCAGATGTTGGACCGGCTCTGGCACCCGTCGACGGTGATCGACGCCCCGCTGACCCAGGAGGCGCGCGGCGAAGCGAGGAAGGCGACGACGTTGCCGACTTCGTCGGCGCGGCCGAAGCGGCCGAAGGGCAGGTCGCGGCGGATGAACTCGGCGATCCCCTGCGGGTCGCCCTGCTGGCGCTTGTGCCAGGTGCCGCCGGGGAACAGGATGGATCCGGGCGCGATGCTGTTCACGCGGATGTTCAGCGGCGCGAGCTGCTGCGCCATCGCCTTGGCGAGGCTGATCTCGGCCGCCTTCACCGCGTTGTACGTCATGCGGCCGCCCGACTCGCGCCCCCAGATCGACGCGATCATCAGCACGACGCCGCCGCCCCGCTCCTTCATGTACGGCACCGCCAGCCGCGAGGCGCGGATCGCGGGGAACAGCGTCTCGTCGAACGCCGCCTGCCACTCCGCGTCGGTCGTCCCGAGGATGTCGGACCCGGCCGCGCGCCCGACGTTGTTCACGAGGATGTCGATCCCGCCGAAGGCGTCCACCGTCCGCGCGATCACCAGCTCGATGCCGGGCAGCGTCGAGACGTCCGCCTGCACGGCCGTCACCATTCCGGGCCGCTTCGCGACCGCCTCCACTTCGATCGCCGCCTCGGCGAGGCTCTCCTCGCCGCGCGCACAGATGCAGACGCGGCAGCCTTCCGCCACGAGCGCCCGCGCGCTTGCGAGCCCCAGCCCCCGGCTCGAGCCGGTCACGATTGCGACTTTGTCCGTAAGCCCCAGGTCCATGAATGTGTGATCCCCGATCCCCGATCCATAACCCGTTATCCCGAGCCCCGAGCCCCGAGCCCCGTCGTCAATCGACGCGGCCGCCCGTGAGGTCGTTCAAGCGCCAGTCGAAGTCGTGAAAGACGACGCGGAACTCGTTGCGGCGGACGAACTCCTTTTCGAGCGGCAGCAGGTTCGGCGCGATGAAGGCGAGCAGCGCGCGCTCGAGCGGCGACCGCTCGGCGTACGGGCCGGTGGCGCCGGGGTCGTACTTCGCCACGAACTCCGCCTCGCGCCAGCTCAGGATCGGGGTCACCGAGATCACGTCGCTCGTGCGGTCGATGCGGATCATCTCCTTGCGGCGGAGAAAATCCGCCTGCACCGCGTCGAGCTGCCGTTCGAGCGTGTCGGCCGAGAAGGCCTCGCTCCGGAGCCGGCCGCTGCCGACGGCGCCGCGGCCGAGCGCGAGATAGAGGCGCGGCTCCTCGAACGCCGGCAGGAGCGTCTTCTCGATCTCGTCGAGCGTCACCGACCGTCCGGCGGCGCGATGCGGGATCTTGTCGAACGCGCCGGGAATCTGGCGGATGCTGGCGGACGGATAGGCGGCGCTGCGCCCGCGGATCGGATAGTGGTTCGCGACCGTCTGGAGCACGAAGGCGTTGTAGGCGTTGACCCAGAAGGCCATCTGCTGCGGCTTCGTCCAGCGGTCGTAGGTCGCCGCCGGCACGTTGAGCGACGCGACGTACCGATCCAGGCGGCCGCGCTCCGACTTGATGGCGCCGTAGTAGACGAGGCCGTCGCGCACGTACAGATCCAGGATCTGGTCGAACGGACGGTGCAGCGGCTCGGCGGTCGACGGGGCCTGCTGCTGGGTGGCCGCGACGGCCGCCAGCCCGGCGGCCGACAGGATCACGATCAGGACGAACGACGGAACGGCGCGACGCATACGGGACCTCAATCAGCGGACGAACCCGGAATCGTGGCCAGAAACGACGCGAGGGCGTCTGAAAAGGCCTGCGGCGCCTCGAGTGACGACAGATGCCCCGCGCCGCTCAACACCACCAGCCGCGAGCCGGCGATCCCCCGGTGCAGCGCCTCGGAGTCAGACGGGGGCGTGAGCGTGTCCTCGTCGCCGCAGATCACGAGCGTCGGCACCGCAATGGCTGCCAGGAGCGGCGTCGAATCCGGGCGGCCCATCATCGCCTCGAGCGCCGCGGCGATCGTCTCCCCGCGGTTCTCCTCGATCATGTCACGCACCTCGCGCGCCAGCTCGGGGCGTTCGCGCTGCGAGGTCTCTCCCAGCAGCTTCGGCAGCATTTCGTCGGCCACGGCGGAAGGACCGCGGTCGCGCGCCGTCGCGATCATCCTGCGGCGTCCCTCTCTCTGCTGGTCGCTGTCGGCCGTCGCGCGCGTGTCGGCGAGCACCATCCCGGCGAACCGTTCCGGCGCGAGCCGATACAGCGCCAGCGTGACGTAGCCGCCCATCGAGAGGCCGCCGATCACCGCCCGGCGCACGCCGGCGGCATCGAGCTCCGCGAGCACTGCGCGTGCCATGTCCTCGACCGACCGCGCCGGCGGCTCGGTCGACGCGCCGAATCCCGGAAGGTCGGGCGTCAGGAGCTTCCGCCGCGGCAGCGGTGCCACACGCTGCGGACGCCAGAGCCTCGCGCCGAGCGGAAAGGCATGGATCAGGACGACATGTCCCTCGTCAGCCATCGTTCAAGCATCATAACTGCCGTTCGTCCCACGCGGGCCCTCGCCGCCGCGATTCGCGGCATAATCTCGGGGACTTTCGGAGGGGTGACTGCATGGGGTTCTCGCGAGTGCGCGCGGCGGCGCTGGTGGCGCTGGCCGCGGGCTGTTGGGTGAGCGGGTCGAGCCGGGTGCTGGCGCAGACGGTCGACGAGATCGTGGCGAAGCATATCGAGGCGCGCGGCGGCTACGACCGCATCAAGGCGATCCAGACCCTCAAGATCACGCGGACGGTCGCCACCCCCTTCAGCAGCGTCACCGTCGTCATCTACAAGAAGCGCCCGAATCTCCTCCGGATGGAACAGACGCCCAAGGGCGGGGCCATGGCGCCCCGCGGGGTCAACGCCGACGTGGCCTGGGATCTCCAGCAGAACAAGCTGCTCACGCGTCCCGAGAAGGTCGCGCTCGAGACCCGCGAGGTCGAGGCCGACTTCGACGGGCTGCTGGTGGACTGGAAGGAGAAGGGACACACGGTCACCCTCGAGGGGAGCGAGCCGATCACCGGCCGGGACGCCTGGAAGCTGAAGGTGACGACGAAGGGGGGCTTCGTCCGCTACGTGTTCATCGACAAGCAGACGTTCATGGAAACCGGCATGTCGGGACGCGTGCTGACCCCCGCCGTCGACCCGAAGACCGGCGAACACCGCTTCAACGACTCGGTCTGGGTGTTCAGCGACTTCCGCGACGTCAACGGCGTGAAATTCCCCTTCAGCATCGACGAGGATCGCACCGGCGGCCCCATCACGCAGTCGTTCGCCACCTATACCGACAGGATCGAGGTGAACGTGCCGATGGACGACGCGCTGTTCAACCCGCCGGCCGGCGCGACCGCCGGCGGCCGCCCCTGAGCGCGCCGCTACACGAAGCGCGTCAGCGTGACGTCGAGCGCGCGGGCGGGGGCGCTGCCCCGGTGCCACTGCACGAGGATGGGGCTCTGGTAGGTGCCTTCGACGATGGCGCCGCGGCCGTCGTGATCGCGGTCCGACACGAGCAGGCTGACCGACCGCTTCATCCGCAGGAACCGCGCCGCCGGCATCGCGATCGCCCGTGACAGCACGCTTTCGACGAGCGACTCCCGCAGCCCCAGCGCGTCCACCAGCTTGTTGAACACGCACACCAGGTCGTACTTGGCGTAATCGAGCGTCTTCGACGGGATCGCGCGCGGGTTGCCCAGCATGTGCCCCGCCTTCTCGGCCATGAAGCGCAGCGGGTCGCGCAGCACTTCGCGCAGGTCGTGCCGCATCAGCAGCGTCTCGTACTCGTTGACCGTCAGGCCGGCGTGGTGCTCGCCGGGCGCGAGCGTCAGGCGGAGGCGCCCCTTGGTGACGCCGTGGCGGGTGACCAGCTCGCGGCACGTGTCGTAGACGCCGAGGGCGGGGTCTTTCAGGTTGATCGAATCGACCGAATGGCTCGAAACAGGCACGACGATCCGCGACTGCGCGACCACCTCTTCGCCGCTGTAGCCGAGCACCGTCGTGACGCGCTGGCGCACGTGCCCGGCGTGGACGCCGTCGAGGTCCACGAACGGGAGCGCCTCGCCGCGGCGGTTCGGGTACGACACGCACGTCCGCAGCGCCCCCGCCATGAAGGCGAGGTGCGAGTCGGCGTTCAGCGGCTCGCGGGGCCGCTGCTCGTCGGTGAGCTCCGTGCGGCGATCGAGCTTGTCGTGTTCGTAGCCGGCGCCCTCGGGGAACATCGTGCGGAAGACGTCGATGTAGGGCGTGACGTCGGAGGCGTTCTGCTTCAGGCGCGCGGCGACCCCGCGATCCAGGTACCCGGCGGTCGTGTGGAACGAGCAGCAGAGGGCGCGCGGATAGGCGTCCAGCGCGTCGCCGAACCGGCCGGCGATCAGGCGCCGGACGTCGATGACGTCTACACGCGCCCGGGGGGTAACCTCGAACGTGAACTCGACTGGACCAGGTGACATCGTATCGGGCGCCAGCGCGACGCCGGCTCTAAAGAATAGCACGCCAGCAGGTTAGCGCTCCAGCGGCCCCGGCCGTTCCCGCGGGCGCCACCGCGTCCGCCTGCAGCGGCCGTCCGTCGTACGGCTCGGCTGTACGACCGCCCACCGGGCCATCGGTGATCACCGACGCCGGGCGGCGCCGGTCACTTCCGCTTTCCGGTGAACGTCCCCTCGCCCATCTCGCCCATCGTCACGCCACCTTTGACGGTGTCGCCGTCGAGGGTGCCGGTGTAGACGAGCGTGACCTTCTGCTCGTTGCCCACCTCGACGCTGAAGGTGAACTCGGCCCCCTTGATGCTGCCGGTCAGCTCGAACTGGCCGTAGGAGCTCACGTACCTGCCGGCGAGCCGGCCGTCGGTCTGCGTGATCGTGACCGTCGGCGTGCTGACGCCGGCGGAGTGATGCACCTCGAACGTCCACGTGCCGGTCATCGTCGGCGCGGGCTTCTCCTGGGCCTGCGGCGGAGCGGGGGGCGGATCCTGTGCCGCCACGGGCCCGAACAGCAGCATCGTCGCGAGAGCGGCCTCGCAGATCGTCATGTCGCCTCCTAGCAGAGCACGCGGATCACGTCGGACCGCGTGATGATGAACGTCTTGTCGGTCTTGAAGTCGCGGACGAGCACGGCCGGGTTCGCCGGCGTGATCATCGTCGAGAGCAGGTCCACGGGAGTCGAGATGTCGACGAACGGGAAGGCGGGCTGCATGATCGACTCGACCCGCTGGGTCTTGATCTCCGGGTTCCGCAGCAGCTCCTGGTACAGGTGCGTCTCGTTGAGCGACCCGACGACGCGTCCGTCGCGCGTGACCGAGATCTGCGAGAAATCGTGGTCGCTCATGACGCGCACCGCCTCTTCGACGGGGCGGCTCGCCTCGATCGCGAAGAGCTCGCCCGAGATCCGCGCGGCGACGAGATCGCGGGCGGTCATGCCCGACTTCTCGAGGAAGCCCTTCTCGCGCATCCACTCGTCGTTGAACATCTTCGCCAGGTAGCGCGACCCGTGGTCGTGGAAGATCACGACGACGCGCTCGCCGGCCTTGAAGTGCTCGCGGAGCTGCAGCACGCCCGCCATCGCGGACCCCGCGGAGTTGCCGCCGAAGATCCCCTCCTCGCGCGCGATCCGCCGCGTCATCAGCGCGGCGTCCTTGTCGGTCACCTTCTCGAAGTGATCGATCACGTCGAAGTCGACGTTCTGCGGAAGGAAGTCCTCGCCGATCCCCTCGGTGATGTACGGGTAGATCTCGTTCTTGTCGAAGATCCCCGTCTCCTTGTACTTCTTGAAGACGGAGCCGTACGTGTCGATCCCCCACACCTTGACGCGCGGGTTCCGCTCCTTGAGGTAGCGGCCGACGCCGCTTATCGTCCCGCCGGTGCCGACGCCCACGACGAGGTGATCGACGCGGCCGTCCATCTGCTCCCAGATCTCGGGGCCCGTCTGCTCGTAGTGCGCGCGGGCATTCGACGGGTTGTCGTACTGGTTCGCCTTCCAGGAGTTCGGCACTTCGCTCGTGAGCCGCGACGACACGGAGTAGTACGAGCGCGGGTCCTCCGGATCCACGTTTGTCGGACAGACGATGACCTCGGCGCCGAACGCCTTCAGCGCGTCGATCTTCTCCTTCGACTGCTTGTCGGTCGTCGTGAAGATGCACTTGTAGCCCTTGACGACCGCCGCGATGGCGAGCCCCATGCCGGTGTTGCCCGACGTCCCCTCGATGATCGTGCTGCCGGGCTTCAGCAGGCCGCTCCGCTCGGCATCCTCGATCATCTTCACCGCCATGCGGTCCTTGATCGAGTTGCCGGGGTTGAACGTCTCGATCTTCGCGTAGACCTCGGCAGGGATGTCGCGAGTGATGCTGTTGATCCGCACCATCGGCGTGTCGCCGATGACCTCGAGGATGTTCGCGTACAGCTTCTGTCGGGCCACCCAGCGATTATAGGTCGGCGCCTGACGCTAGGCGATGATGCCGGTCAGCACCTTCCCCGCGACGTCGGTGAGGCGGAAGTCGCGGCCGCTGTAGCGGTACGTCAGCTTCGTGTGGTCGATGCCGAGCAGGTGCAGGATGGTGGCGTGGATGTCGTGCACGTGCACCGGGTTCTCGACCGCCTTGAAGCCGAAGTCGTCGGTGGCGCCGTAGATCGTTCCCCCCTTGATGCCGCCGCCGGCGAGCCACATGGTGAAGCCGAACGGGTTGTGGTCGCGCCCGTTCTGCACGCCGCCGGCGCCGCCGCCCACCTCGCACACGGGCGTGCGGCCGAATTCCGATCCGCAGACGACGATCGTGTCCTTGAAGAGGCCGCGGGACTTGAGGTCCTTGATGACCGCGGCGAACGGCCGGTCGGAGTCGAACGCGGTGCGCCGGTGCGCCTCGATGTTGTCGTGGTGATCCCACGGGTCGCCGGCGGCGTAGTACACCTGCACCATGCGGACGCCGCGCTGCACGAGCCTTACGGCCATCAGACAGCTCCGCGCGGTGCTGCCCGGGCCGTACAGCTCGAGGGTGGCCTTCGACTCCTTGCGGATGTCGAACACCTCCGGCGCCTCGGTCTGCATGCGGTAGGCGACCTCCATCGACTTGATGGCGGCGTCGAGCTGCGGATCGCGGATCCCGCGCATCGCGTCGAGCTTCGCGAGCAGGTCGAGCTCGCGGCGCTGCTCGGGCAGCGCGTGCTTCTCGTTGTGGATGAACGAGATCAGCTTCTTCGGGTCGAACTCACGGCCGATGATCTCGTGCCTGTTCTCGACCTTGCTCGAGATGAACGTCCCCTGGTGCACCGCCGGCAGGAACGCGTTGTTCCAGAGCGGCGGCCCGACGGTGGTCGGCGTCTCGGGGCACAGCACGACGTAGCCGGGCAGGTTCTGGTTGTCGGTGCCGAGCCCGTAGGTGAGCCACGCGCCCATCGACGGCCGGCCCACCTGCGTGTGGCCGGTGTTCATCATCAGGAGCGACGGCTCGTGGTTCGGGATGTCGGTGTGCACCGACCGGACGAAGCAGATGTCGTCGGCGCAGCTCCCCACGTGCGGGAAGATCTCGCTCACGTCCATGCCGCACTGGCCGTACTTCTTGAACGTGAACGGCGACCGCATGAGCGCGCCCGTCTTCCGCTCGGTGGCGATCGGGTCTCCGGGCAGCGGCTGCCCGTGGTACTTGTCGAGCATCGGCTTCGGATCGAAGCTGTCGACCTGCGACAGGCCGCCGTTCATGAAGAGAAAGATGACGTGCTTCGCCCGTGCGGCATGGTGCAACCCGCCGTTCGGGAAGGACGCCTGCCCCTGCGCGGCCATCGCGCTCGCCGCGCTCAGCGAGTCGCCGACGAGCCCTGCGAACGCGAGCATCCCGAAGCCGTTGCCGATGCGGCAGAGCGCCTCGCGGCGCGTGACGGGGGGCGGAGATTTGTGCGACATGTGCATCAGTCCACGAACAGGAACTCCGACGAGCTCAGGAGCACCTTCACGTACCGGCCGAGCGGCGTGACCGGCAGCGGCTTCTTCGCCGCCTCGGCGCCGGGCGCCGGCGGCAGCACGCCCGCCATCATTCCCTCGCCCATCGGCGTCATCGGCTTCTCCGACGGCGGCTTCGCGGCGAACTTCTTCGGGTCCGCCTCGCGCGCCTTCTTCTCCTGCTCCTCGGCCGCGCGCCGCTCCTCGTACGCCCGCAGCGGCTCGGCGGCGAGGTACTCGAGCGCCGTCGCGAGCTCGGCCTCCGACGGCGCGCGCCCGTAGATCATCCGGTAGACCTTCGTCACGCGCGTGCGGTTGTCGGGCTCCTCGGCCACCTTCGCGGCGATCCGCTCCGCCTGCTGCTGCATGAAGTCGCTGTTCATGAAGAACAGGCGCTGAAGGGGAACGTTCGTTGCGAACCGCTGTTCGGCGGAAATCGTCGCCGCCGGAAAATCGAACAGCTGCAGGTACTGATCGAGCTTGTAGCGGCTCACCTTGCCGTAGACCGTGCGGCGCGCCGCGGCCGGCGTCAGCGTGATCGACGGCCCGCCGATCTTCGGCTCGAGCGAGCCCGACACGAACAGCACGCCGTCGCGGATCTGTTCGGCCGTCATGCGCCGGCGGTTCGCCCGCCAGTAGTAGCGGTTGCCCGCATCCTTCGCGAAGTTCGCCGCGTTGTCGTCGGCGCCGAGCTGATACACGGCGCTCAGCATGATCCGGCGGTGCAGCTTCTTGATCGAGTACCCATCTTCGACGAACGTCGCCGCCAGGTACTCCAGCAGCTCGGGATTCGTCGGCCGCTCGCCGAGGATCCCGAAATTGCTCGGCGTGTCGACGATGCCGGTGCCGAAGTGCCACTTCCAGATGCGATTGACGGCGACGCGCATCGCGATCGGCTGGCCGACGATCGTTTCGGCGAGGTCCAGCCGGCCGCTGCCGCGCGTGAGCGGGACCGGCTCGTCGGCACTGAGGACCTGGAGGAACCGGCGCGGCACCGGGTCGCCTTCGCGCATCGGGTTGCCGCGGATGTGAAACTTCTGCTCCACCGGCTTGTCGACGTCGCGCACGCCGTGGACGTAGGCATACCTCTCGGGCAGCGCCTTGCGCATCGCTGCGATGTCGTTCCGGAGATCCTCGAGGTAGCGGCGTCGGTCCCCGCCGAGCCAGCGCTCCAGCGTCCAGTCCCTGAACACGAGCAGTCCCGGGCGCATCTCCTGCTGCGGTGCCCCTTCGGTCGGGTCGCGCACATCCACCACGAACACGTCGCGCCACAGGTGCATCCGGTCGGTCGGCAGGCTCTTCAGCTCGAGGCCGCAGCCCGGGCAGAAGTCGTCATTGGTGACGAACTCGTGCGGCAGGTTTGCCGGCTCCTTCTTCTTCGTGCCCGGCAGCGCCTTCGCCCGGATGATGTCGTTCTCCTCCTTGATCTCGCGCTGCTCGAACATCACCTCGAGCAGCAGCTCCTGGAACTGCTCGGCGAGCGTTTTCGCCTCCGCCTCCGAGCCTCCCTCCTTCACCATCGCCTGCCACTTCTCGAGGAAGGGGTACAGCTTCGGCGGCTTCACCAGGAACTTCACCCACCGGTCGAGCAGCTCGTAATCCAGCTTGTCGCGGGCGGCGACGCGGCCGAGATCCTCCTTCGGCTCGCCGAGCACCTTCCAGGCCGACGTCATGTACTTCGCGGCCTGCAGCGCGAGCGTCTCGGAGAGCTGCCGGCTCTCGACGTCCATGAACTCGCGGAGGAGCTTCTCCTTGTTTTTGATCTTCGTCTCGGCAGCCTTGTACTCCTCGACCATCGAGACCGGCACCAGCGGATACTCGGCGTACGAGGTGTTGAGGAACACACCCGAGAGCGCGTAATAATCGCGCGCCGAGATCGGGTCGTACTTGTGGTCGTGGCAGCGCGCGCAGGCGACGGTGAGTCCGAGGAAGCCGCGCGAGACCACGTCGACGCGATCGTGGCGCTCGTCGGCGCGCGTGATCTCGACGGCGCCGTTGTCGTAGTACCACGGGCCGAGGCCCAGCAGGCCGAGCGCCGGCAGGTGACGCACACGCTGCGACTCCTCGAAATGATCGGCCGCGAGCTGCGCCTTCACGAACTGGTCGTACGGCAGGTCGTCGTTGAAGGCCTTGATGACCCAGTCGCGGTACAGATACGCGTTCGGATACGGCGCATATCCGCGTCCCATCGGATCGAGGCTGCGCGGGTCGTCTTCGCCGTAGCGCGCCACGTCGAGCCACAGCCGCCCCCACGTCTCGCCGTAGTGCGGCGAGGCGAGCAGGCGGTCCACGACCTTCGCGAAGGCATCGTCGGACGTATCAGCCTCGAACGCCTCGATTTCTTCGGCGGTGGGGGGCAGGCCGGTGAGGCCGAGCGTCGCCCGGCGAATGAGCGTCCGCCTGTCGGCCGCGGCGACCGGCGTCAACCCCTCGCGTTCCATGCGCGCGAGGACGAAGCGGTCGATGTCGGTTTTCGCCCAGCCGGCGTCCTTCGGCTGCGGCACGTCCGGCTTGCGAATCGGCTGGAACGACCAGAACGCCTTCAGCTCGGGGGCGATCGGGCGCTCGACGCCGCCGGGGGTGGTCGCGACCGGGGCCGTCATGCCAGCCGTCGGCGCGGGCCACGGCGCGCCCATGCGGATCCACTCGGCGAGCGCGGCGATCTCGCCGTCCGACAGCTTCGGCGCGCTGCGCGGCATCTTCGAGATCCCCTGCTCGTGCCGCACCGCCTTGAGCAGCAGGCTGGCATCGGGATCCCCGGCGACGATCGCGGGACCCGAATCCCCTCCTTTGAGCAGCGCCTCGCGCGAATCCAGCCGCAGCCCACCCTTCTCGTCGTCTGTGTGGCAGTCGAAGCAGGATTCGACGAGCAGCGGGCGGATCTTCGCCTCGAAGAACTCGATCTGCTGCGGCGTGGCGACGGGCGCCTGCGGGGCGCGGGCCGAGAGCTGGCCGGCGAGCGCCGCGGCGAACAGTGTGCCGGCAGCGGCAATCAGCGTCAGGGGTCGAGTGCGCATAGACGGACGTCGGGGCAGAGAGCGGCTAATATTACCCGCGCGCGAGGGAGAACGGATGCCGAAACTGCTGTCGAGCTTTGCAACATCGCTGCTGCTGCTGAGCCTGCTGCCATGGGCGCCACAGGCACAGGCGCCGCAACCCCCCGGAGCGACGAGTCCGCCGCAGGCGAAGCCGAAGCGACCCGGCGTGTCCACGCCCGGCGTGCGGATCCCGATGACGAAACTGAAGCCGGACGCCGTGTTCGAGCTTCCGGGCGTCCCCGACTGGCTCGCGATCGACGAGCACGTCTGGGTGTCGAACAGCCCGAAGAACACCGTCCACCGGCTGGATCCGAAGACCAACACCGTCGTCGCGAACATCGAGGTCGGCGTGCACCCGTGTTCAGGGCTCGCGGCAGGGTTCGGCAGCCTCTGGGTGCCGAACTGCGGCGACAAACAGGGAGCCGGGCGCAACCTGATGCGCGTCAGCCTGAAAGAGGGCAAGGTCGAGGAGACGCTTCCGTTCCAGGTGCCGCAGTCTGAAGGAGGCCTGGCGACCGGAGCGGGCTCGGTCTGGGTGATGACCGACAAGAACGGCACGCTGACGCGGATCGATCCGGCCACCAACAAGGCGGTCGCCGAGATCTACGTCGCGCCGGGCTCCTACGCGGTGGCGTTCGGCGACAACGCGGTCTGGGTGACCAGCACCGAGAAGAACGTACTCACCCGCGTGAACCCCCGCACCAACGTCGTCGAGCAGACGATCGAGGTCGGGCCGCAGCCGCGCTTCCTCGCCGTCGGCGAAGGCTCGGTGTGGACGGTGAACCAGGGGGACGGCACCATCTCGCGCGTGGACGTGAAGACGAACAAGGTCGTGGCCACGATCGAGGCCGGCATCCCTGGCCCGGGCGGCGAGATCGCGGTCGGCGACGGGTCGGCGTGGGTGACGTCGTTCGAGTATCCGATCACGCGGATCGACGCCGCGACGAACAAGGTCGTCCAGCAGTTCCACGGCGACGGCGGCGACGGCCGGTCT
>Ga0247719_1000936_pt1 | contig 14072 bp, 11 predicted proteins | sample 41E_DmetaG_FD_189046 | JGI IMG/M metagenome (GOLD analysis project Ga0247719, IMG submission 189046) | Soil microbial communities from hillslope of Landscape Evolution Observatory, University of Arizona, Oracle, AZ, United States - 4-1-E_D | ecosystem: Engineered > Artificial ecosystem >...
CACCGAGAACCCCGTCGTCGGGACGCTTCGACGCGATGAGGTCGAGCAGCAGCTGCTCCGAGTCACGATCGGCGTCCGATACCAAATCGGTGGGCGACGATTTGGTATCGACTCCGCGCGCCGGACCACCGAACCGCTCGATGAGGAGCCGCCCGGCGCGCCGAGCGCCTTCGTCCGCCAGCTGCAGCAACTCGTCGAGGTTCACGGCGCGCATCCTACGGGCGCCGTGAGACCTCTTCCCAGGCGCGGCGCGCCGCCACGAGCACCGGGTCCCAAACGGGCGCGAACGGAGGGGCGTAGCCGAGATCCATCTGGTACATCTTGTCGACGGACATGCCGTTCCACAGAGCAACGGCCAACGCATCGATGCGCTTCGCCGCATCCTCGCGACCGATGATCTGCCCGCCGAGCAAGCGCCCCGTTCGCCGTTCCACGATGAGCTTGGTCTTGATGTCTGCGGCGCCGGGAAAGTAACCGGCCCGAGTCTTGGAATCCACGGTTGCGGCCACGTAGTCGAAACCCGAGGCGCGGCATTCCGCCTCCTTCAGCCCGGTGCGCGCGACCTCGAGGTCGCAAACCTTGGAGACGGCGGTTCCGACCACGCCGGGAAAGGTTTCGTAGCCGCCGCCGATGTCGATACCCGCCACACGTCCCTCTTTGTTCGCATGCGTGCCGAGCGGGATCGCAACGCCCTCCCGAGACACCCTGTGAAATTTCTCGGCGCAATCGCCCGCGGCCCACACGCCGTCGATCTTCGTCCGCATCCGGCGGTCTACGGCAATTGCGCCCGAATGACCCAACGGAATTCCTGCGGCCTCCGCCACTGAGACGTTGGGGCAAACTCCGATTCCCAGGATGACCACATCGACGGGAAGCCGGGCCGACGCCGTGACGACGCCCGAAACCCATCCGTCGTCGGACTCGAACTCCTCGACGGCGTCTTCGGTTCTCACGTCGATTCCGAACGCCCGCATCGCGTCGGAGACGAGTGTTCCCATGTCGGGATCGAGGGTCGACATCGGTGCCGCCGCCTGTTCCACAAGCGTGACGCCCATGCCGCGCGCCAGCATCGCCTCCGCCATCTCGATGCCGATGTAGCCGCCGCCGACGATGACGGCGCGCCGCGGCGAGCGAGCCGACAGCGCTTCGAGAACTCTCCGGGCATCGTCGAGCGTCTGCACGCCGAAGATCCCACCCGCGTCCGCACCGGGAAGGTTTGGCCGAACCGGAACCGCTCCCGTGGCGACCATCAGCAGATCGAAGTCTTCGGTGCGCTGCGAGTCGTCTTCGAGGTCCCGCACCACGACCCGGCGCCGGTCGAGATCGATCTCCGTGACCTCGTGCCGCAGATGCACGTCGATGCCGCGCCGGCGATGTTCCTCGACGGGCCGGGCTACGAGTTCGTCGAGCGAGTCGACCACCCCTCCGATCAGGTACGGGATCCCACAGGCCGAAAAAGACGTGTAGTTGCCGCGATCGAACGAAACGATCTCGAGATCGTCTTGATCGCGGCGGCGGCGGGCCTGGGATGCGCACGACATCCCCGCCGCGTCCGCACCGATCACCACGAGGCGTTCCGGCATCGCGGCACCCTACGACGGCAACTTTGATCCCGGCGTCCGGCACCGGGCAGGAGCGACTCGATGGGCGGAGAAACTTGGATTGGTCGACAGGACGAAAACACCATAGTGGGGGTGGACATGACAAAACGAAAGCTCGTCGGGGTCCTCGGGGTAATCGCCATCGCGTCGGGAGTGGTGCTGGGCGCGGGTGCTCAGGCACGAGTCGCCGACACGGCGGAGGACCTCAAGAGCGACAACATAGAGTTGTTGAAGCAGGCGCCGATCGAGCTGGACGAGGGCGTTCTCGCCGACGGCTCGGATCTGGCCTTCCAGAACAAGCTGATAGCGGCCGGGTCCTTTCAGGGCACCGGGTTTTACAAGATCGTCTCGCCCCGGCAGGGCCACATCAAGCAGGTGGGCATGCACATCTGCCCCGGGAGCCAGGGCGATGTTTCGCTGTGGGGCAAGTACCTCTTCGTCTCGATCGACGCGCCCGCCACGAACAATGCGGAAAGCAACATCTGCAACAACACGGCGACCAATCGCAGCGATTCGTCGCTGGAGAAAGAGGGGATCCGGATCGTCGACATCTCGAACGTGAGGCAGCCGCGGCAGGTCGGTTTCGTCGAGACCGACTGCGGGTCCCACACGCACACGCTCGTTCCGGACGGCAAGAAGCTGTTCATGTACGTCTCGTCGTACCCGATCTCGGGTCAGGGGCCGTCCTGCAACCACGCCACCCATCGCAAGTTCTCGATCGTCGAGATCGACCTCAAGAACCCCGCGAAATCCGATGTCGTCGCAACTCCGGCGCTGCCGCCGGACACGGTCGGCTGTCACGACTTCACCGTCTTCCCGGCTCGGGACTTCGGCATGGCCGCCTGTCTGGGCGTGTGGTTGACCCTCGACATCTCCGACCCTGCGGACCCGCAGATCCTCTCCGAGACCAGAAATCCGCTCATCGAGCTCGATCATTCGACAGCGCTCACGTGGGACGGGAAATACGCCTTGATCGGCGACGAGCACGCAGGTGCTGCAGGCGGCGGCGGGTGCTCGCCCAACTCCGACAGCCCCGTCGGGGCGCTGTGGATCTACGACGTGCGGGACCCGGAAAACCCCGAAGAGCTGTCGCACATCTCGCTGCCGCGGGTCCCGACGGTCGACGATGCGAACGAAGCGCAGCGCTTCCGCTGCACGACCCACAACTTCAACATCGTTCCCATGAAGAAGAAGAACAAGTACGTCGCAATCGTGTCTTACTACTCGGGCGGGATCGCGGCCATCGACTTCTCCGATCCCGAGGATCCACAGGAAGTCGCCCACTACGTTCACCTGGGCGAAAACGGAGTAAACCCCGACACGTGGGCGTCTTACTGGTACAACGGCAAGATCTACACGAACGACCATCTCTCGAAGTACGGGGTCGGCGTCTATGAACTCAAGGGCACCGGACAGAAGGACGCCTTCTACTTCAAGGGAAACGTCAATCCGCAGACGCAAATCGCCAACTTCAGGAAGTAGCGGAGGCGCAGCTCTCTCTTCCCGCCCGAAAGGACGTGGGGCCTTGACTCGCCCGTATCGTTAACCGTGACGATTTCGGGTGGGGAGAGAGGGTCTTCGCTATGAGCGACTCGCCGGGGCTGGAAGGTCTCACCCCGAAAGACTTCGGAGGTGCGTTCAAACGCTTTCTGGATGAGGCCGTGTCTTCGGCTGCTCCGGAGGAATCTTTTTTCATGGGCAGGTTACGCGCCCACTTCGGTACCGACCCTCTGACCCTGCCAATCGTCTCGGAAGAGTTCGAGACCCACGATCATGCCAATGTCCAGGTCGCGCTGGATGCTTACCTCGAGCCGCCACGGCGCTCGTTCGAGATCCTCGGGATCAAGTCGCTCCACAAGTACATGATGGGTGTGTCCCTTTCGGATCTCCTGACGCCGTCCGGCCCGATGGGAGGGGCCACACAAGGTCCGGTCGAATACACCAACCTGTCGGTGGGAGACGACCGCAAGCTGAACTGCATCCAGGTCGGGCTCATCCTGGTCTCCGAGGAAACCAAGCGGGTGGCCGTGCTCGTGCGCGGGGCTCGGGAGCAGCGAATGGAAAAACTCGCCCTGGAGGTGATGGCGTCGTCGCGCGACGCCGCCAACCGCTTGCTCGGCGATATCCGCGCCGGGATCAAGGAACGCAACGTTTACCGCGGCCGCACTCTGTCGCTATCCGCGAACGCGATGGGGGCGATTGCAGTCAACTTCCACTCCCTTCCGGAAGTCGATCCCGAAGGAATCATCCTTCCCGCCGGAGTCCTGAAACGCGTGCGGCGCCACACGATTGGCTTTGCACGCCACCGGGAGAGACTGTTGACCGCCGGCCGCCACCTCAAGCGCGGCATTCTGCTGCACGGCGCGCCGGGCACCGGCAAGACGCTCACCGCCATGTACCTCTCGAGTGCCATGGCCGACCGAACCGTGCTGCTGTTGGCCGGGCGCACCCTCGCTCTCATCAAGCAATCCTGTGCGCTCGCCCGCATGCTCGAACCATCGATGGTCGTCCTGGAAGACGTCGATCTGGTCGCGGAGGAGCGAACCCGGCAAGACGCGTGCACGCCGCTGCTCTTCGAGCTCCTCAACGAGATGGACGGTCTCGCCGAAGATGTGGACGTGATCTTCCTTTTGACGACGAACCGACCCGACCTGCTCGAGCCCGCTCTCGCGGCTCGCCCCGGCCGGGTCGATCAGGCGATCGAGATCCCGCTGCCCGACGAGGAGTGTCGCCGCCGACTCCTCGGGCTATACGGGCAGGGTCTGAATCTCGAAATCAAAGATCTCGAAGCGGTCGTCAAAAGGACCGAGGGGACCAGCGCCGCGTTTATCCGTGAGCTGTTGCGGAAGGCCGCGCTCTATGCCGCCGAGGAAGGAAACGGCATGGTGGTGCACGACGCGCATGTCTCGGAGGCCCTGCACGAGTTGCTCGTACACGGGGGCGAGCTCACGAAGCGGCTGCTGGGAGTGCAGGCGCCGACCGGCTGAGTGCAACCCTCGCGGTCACACCCAGCCGGCACGCCACCGGCCCGCTGCCTCCCCTATCGAGCCAGGCGCAGCCGGGCGAAGAAGATGTCTTGCTTGCCGTTCGACTCGTTCCCGCGCCGGTTGTCGGTCCACGCCACGTAGACGCGGCGGTTCTCCGAGACGAGGCCGATGAACTCGCCCCAGCTCGGATCCGGCGGGACCGGAGCGGTCGGCCCGACATTGGCTTGCATGGGCGCCTTGGTCAAACGCTTCGAGCGCGAGAAGGTCTCACCCTCGTCGGTCGACGACGCCCAGAACACATGGCGGAGGCTCCCCTCGTCGTCGTCGTTGTAGTAAGCGACGTCCATCCGGCCGTTCGGGGCGACCCCGGCCCACTGGAGGAGCTGTTGCGGCCCGTCGGTCTCGGATGTGGTCGTCAGCGGTCGAGGGGCGCTCCAGGTCGTCCCGCCGTCGCGTGAATTGGCGAGCATGATCTGGGCGGGGCCCGACTGCCGCGACCACCACGAGATCGATACGCTGTCCGGCTCTGCGCCCGGTGCCAGTACGTGCGAGCGCCCGAACGCGCCGGGCGGCGTCTTCGCGACTTGCACCGGCAAAGAGAAGGTCTTTCCGTCTTCGGAAGAGGACACGTAGAGAACCATCGGCTGACCCTGGAAGTCGATGTTCCAGGTCGTCGTGTCGAGCCATGCGACGTAGAGCTTGCCGTCGCGAGCAACCGCGGCCTGCGTGCCACGAGCGTTGCTTTGGGTCACGGGGCTGATTGCGGTCGGAGTCGAGAACGTCTCGCCGTTGTCGGTCGACGTCGTCACCTCGACGAACCCGTCGGCGATCCAGAACATGTTCGCATCGAGCTTGTTCCACACCACGTGAACGTCGCCGGAGGTCTGGTCGACGGCTACCGCCGGCCAGAAGTAGTCGAACGCGTCGCCGCCCGACAGCACCTGCGGCTCGGAAAACGTCTTGCCGCCGTCGCGCGACACGATGATCTGAACTTGCCTCGTGCCCCGGCTGAAGTAGAAGCCGTCCTGGAAGACGTAGTACAGCGTCCCGTCGGGCCCGTAGGCCACCATCGGGTTCCAGCAGTACGACTCGTCGCCGAGGGCGTAGCGCCCGTCGGCACCTACGAGCGCGATGTTCTTCCACGTGCGCCCGTCGTCTCGAGAGGTGGAGAGATAGCAGGTGTCGAGCCCGTTCCCCTCCTGGTACGCGATCGCGAGGCCTCCGCGACGGGAGGGGTCCTTGGCGAGGTTCGGCTGCTGGAACGCATACGCACCGGGCACGTTCGTCACGAGGCCGTCGCGCTGGGGAATCCGTACGTTGGGGTTGCCGACCCGGAGCGTCGCCCGGGCGGGAGTTCCCCTCGTGTTCTCGCCGTTCTGTTTCTGCACCGCGACGATCGTGTAATAGCCGGCCGGCGTTCCCGCGGGAACCTTGAACGAGAACTCGATGCGGCCGTTGGAGGGGGCCCCCTCCCACAGCACGTCGCCGTCGAGGGAATTGAAGTGGATCGTTATCGGCGCCGAGGACAGGAAATATCTCCCCGTGCCCGATACCTCCGCCCCCGGACTCGCATGGGTTTCGTCGAGGTCGATGTGCGCGATCGTGGTGCACGCATAGACGGTTGCCGCCAGCATCAAGATCGCGGCCGCGGCCGAGAAACCTACGAGAACGGCCCTACGAGACCATCCACTCATATTTGCCCCCTTTTGCGCGGGCGAGCCGGGCCTCCCTTGTGCCCAAGCCGGGTGCGCCCGCGGCGTCCGACCCTTTACTCAACCACTTTCGGACAAATGGGTCAATCGGACCCTGGTTCTTGGCTTCTAGTGGCGGTGCCGTTTGGTCGGAGAAACCCCCGCCCGGCACGCTTGCCCCGAGCCGAGCGTCGCAGGCGTCGCCTTGGCGCGGTACTTGCCGGGGCGATCCTTCACCCGCGCCTGGTAGGCCCCCGAGTCGCTGCTCTCGGTCCTCGCGACGGTCTTCCACGACCCGGATGGGGTCTTGCGCTGGACCTTGACGTCCCGGCGCCGAGTGCAGCCTCCCGTCGTGGAGGTAAGGGATCCGCGTGCGACCAGATGTCGCCTCAACCCCAGCCCGACATCGGTGTCGGCCCCTCCGCCTCCACCACCCCCGCCGGTTCCGCACCTGATGGGCACTTCGACGGTGGCGGTGTCGGTGTTCGTCCCGTCGCTGATCGTGTAAGTGAACTCGTCGTTGACGGGACAGCTGGCGCCCGCCGCCTGGGTGTAGGTGCATTGCCCGTCGGCGGTGCACGACACGGTCGCACCCCGGGCGGTCGTCTCCTGCCAGTCGGTCACGCGAAGTGGGTCTTCCTCGGGATCCTCGTCGTTTTCGAGCACGTCTTTCGTCCCGGTGGCCGGGCCGCTTCCCTTCGTCAGCGCGAGGACGTCGTCGGCGGCAAACGGGTCCCCCGGCTCCCTCACCCGGATGATCCCGCTCATCTCGAACCCATGGATCTCGCAGTAGTACGGGTAGTCGCCGGCCTGGTTGAACTGAAACGACCACGTCTCGCCCCTGCTGATCTGAGGCGAGTCCAGGATCAGCGGCTCGGTCGGCAACGAGTTGACCGTGTGGTCGTCGTCGTGGGGCTCGTCGTTCCTCCACGTGACCGTGTCGCCGACGGTGATGTTCAACTCGGGCGGGATGAACTCGTGCTCCACCATAGACACGATGTGCTCCTCCGCCCGGGCGGCGGACAACGGTCCGCTGAACATCCCGATAAGCAGGGCAAACACCAAGAACCTCGACACGCGACGAGCAGACATCTCCCACCCCTTTGGAACCATTTGGCTTTTGCGAGCGGAAAGTATAGGTGCGGCGCGCCGCCCTACCGGGCACGTGAGAAATCCACGGCTCGTTGCGATAGCGTCGCCAAAGAGAGCAGTCCGGGTCAGCGATGGGAGAAGGGGGCGCTGAATATGGCTGCAGGTGAAGCGCGTCTCGAAGGCCACGACGTCTACGACTACAAGCTCAACCGGGTGATCATTGCGTCGTCTGCCGGAACCACGATCGAGTGGTACGACTTCTACATCTTTGCGAGTCTGTTCTCGATCCTGAGCGAGAAGTTCTTTCCGCCGGGAAACGAGGCGCTTGCGATTCTCGGTGTCTTCGCCCTCGTATACGTCGGCTTCCTCGTCAGGCCTTTCGGCGCGTTCTTCTTTGGGCGGATCGGCGACCTCATCGGGCGCAAGTACACGTTCCTGGTCACGATCAGCTTGATGGGCGCGGCGACGTTCGCGATCGGGTTCCTTCCCACCTACGAGCAGATCGGAATCGTGGCGCCGCTCATTTTGGTTCTGCTTCGGATGCTCCAGGGTCTTGCCCTGGGCGGCGAGTACGGCGGCGCGGCGATCTACGTCGCCGAACACGCGCCCGACGACCAGCGCGGCCGGTACACGTCGTACATTCAAATGACCGCGACCCTGGGGCTAATCCTGGCCCTGCTTGCCGTGGTGGGAACGCAGACGGTCATCGGGGAGGAAACGTTCTCCGATTGGGGATGGCGGTTGCCGTTCTTCCTCTCGGGCGCCCTTGTCCTCCTCGCTCTGTACATCCGGCTGAGTCTGCGAGAGACGCCGCTCTATACGAAGATCAAGGAGGCGAAGCAACACTCTGTCGCTCCCATCAAGGACGCGCTCGAGCACGGAGGGTGGCGCCGCATGCTGCTGATCCTCCTGGGCGCCACCGCCGGGCAAGCGGTCGTTTGGTACACGGGGCAGTTTTATGCCCTCGTTTTTATGCAGACGGAGCTCGGCATCTCGGTGGCCGCGTCGAGCACCATGGTCGGCATCGCGTTGCTGCTGGGAACTCCGTTCTTTTTGTTCTTCGGAACGCTGTCGGACAGAATCGGGCGCAGGAACATCATCCTCGCAGGCTGCCTTCTCGCCGCGCTCACCTACTGGCCCATCTATTCGGCGATGAATGCATTCTCGGACAACTACGTCGCGCTCACCGCGCTCGTCTTCATCCAGATGCTGTACGTGACGATGGTGTACGGCCCGATCGCCGCCTACCTCGTGGAACTGTTCCCTGCGCGCGTTCGGTACACCTCGCTGTCGATCCCGTACCACCTCGGCAACGGTTGGTTCGGGGGAGGCGTGCCGCTCATCGCGACCGCCCTGGTGACGAGGCTGGGCAGCGAAGACACCGTCGACCTGGAGGGCCTCATCTATCCCATCTCGGTTGCCGCCCTGACGTTCATCATCGGCTTGCTGTTCCTCAAGGAGACCCACCACATCCGGATTTGGGATGAGGTCTCGGGCGCGGCTCCGGCAACATCGGACAGACCCGCCGAGGCGTGAGCCCGAGGGCGCAGACGCTTACGAGGGAGACCGAGAAGGTGAGTCGACGATCTAGTGCTGATCGCGAGGGACAGGGACATACCCGCCCGTCGACCGCGTCTGCTATGGCTTGGCGGTGTGCGTCGCTGTTCACCGTGACGCCGCGGCCTCGTAGCTTGTATTCCGCCCCTGGGTCGGCGGCATTCGTGATCGGGCTCTGCAGCGTCACCCTCTCATCTCGCCGCACGTCCTCTGCTTTACGCGTTTGAGGCAACATCACAACCGCCAGGTCGTGATCGACGACGTGGGTCTCGACGGGGCTGATCCTTGGGGTCCCGTCTCGTCGGATATTTCCGATGAGGGCGAACCTGTATCGCTCGATCACTCCCGAGATCTCGGACGCGAGTTCCCCCGCCTCAATGACAAACTCGCTCCACAGGATCCCCACTTTCCTCTCCTACATCCTGGCGGGATCGGCGACTAGTTCCGCACTGGAAGTTCTCTGCCAATCTTCGCCCAAGCGCCCCTTCCGCACGAGGTCGCAGCGGAACGAAGCGAGAACGACCGAGCTGCGGATCCAGCGTTGCGGTACGGGAGCCGCCTTGACGCCGAAGCGCCGTGCGTTAGACGGAAACCGACGGTCGACAGAGAGGGCACCGGTCAGGACTCGAATGAAAGAAGTACGTCCTGCCGGTCACCTACCTTATAGATGTCTCCCTCCGACGGGAGACCGATGCGATCGGAGGCTTTCCTGGGACGACGAGAGGAGTTCGAAAGACACTTCCAGCAGCATCGAGGAACGGTCATGGCGTTCGCGCGGCGCCGTGTTGCCCCTAGTGACGCGGAGGACGTCGTCGCAGAGACGTTCCTAGTCGCATGGCGTCGCCTCGAGTCCCTGCCTATCGAACCCCTCCCATGGTTGCTTGGTATCGCGCGCAAGGTGATCGCCACGAGGCGACGCGGAAACACAAGACTGTCGAATCTCTACACCAGGTTGCAACAGCGCAACCCACGGCCTCAGCCCACCCACGACCTGGTGATCGAGCGAATCTCGCACACGCCTTCAACTCCCTTTCCGACAAGGACCGAGAGGTCTTGATGCTCATCGCATGGGACGGCCTCACCGTGCCGCAGGCAGCGGAGGTGCTCGGTTGTAACCCGCAATCCTTGTCAGTCCGCCTTCATCGAGCTCGCAAACGCCTCGAGGCGCGGATGGAAACCGATGCTCCCTTTCTCTCACCCCACCCGATCTCAGCAACGGAGGACGCAAGATGACTGAACAACACGCTCTTCAACAGTTCTCGGCGACGAATCCCCTCAGCGAAGTCGATGGCGAAGAGGCTCTTAGGCCAGACCAATGGCAATCAATGTTCGAGAACATCGTCTCGCACGAAATGCCACGTCAACGAGAGGCTGTTGCCCCTCGCCGGTGGAAGGGCACTCGTTTGGCCGCCCTCGCCGCAGCGGCGTTGGTGATCGCGATCGTCGTTCCGACGCTGTCGTCAGACGGCCCCACGGGGGCCTCACCCGCCGCAGCCAAGGTTCTCAATGCCGCTGCTCTCGTTGCCGAAGAGCAGCAACACGCCCCTGTCTCGACGGATGGCTATCGCTACACGAAGTCGAAGGATGCTTACCGCGGGTACTACGACGCCTGTTCGACACCCTCGACAAAGCAACTCACCTGTCCAGCCCCTCCGCCGGACGACTGGGAGTTTTCCGTACTGACGCCTCACACTCGGGAAATCTGGATCGCCCAAGATGGGTCGGGTCGATTGCGAGTCGAGTCAGGGCAATCGAAGTTCTTCGGTCCAGAGGACGAGGCAGAGTGGGAAGCAGCCGACCGGCCGTCCCTCGACGGACCTGAGATCACCGACGAGTCGTTCGGGCCGGGCGAGCTCTCCTTCACCGACCTCTCCGAGTATTCGACGGACTCCGACGAGCTCTACGAGCAGATCCGCACCAAGGCCGAGGGATACGGACCGTCGACGGACGCAGAGATGTTCGTCCTCGTTGGAGATCTGCTGCGAGAGACGATGGCACCGCCAGATTTGCGAGCCGCGCTGTTCCGTGTCGCGGCGAGGATTCCCGGGGTCGAGCTCGTCGGCAACGTGACCGATCCCGCGGGGCGCAACGGCATCGGCGTGGCGCGTACGTCGGATGACGCAGGCTTCCTCGAGCGCAACGAGTTGATCTTCGATCCCGATACGTCCGAACTCCTTGCCGAAAGGCAAGTCCTTCTCGAACGCGTGGGCTGGGCCGACGCTGATCCAGGCACCGTCATTGGTTACGCGGTCTACCTCAGCTCGGGAGTTGTCGAGACAACCTCCGATCGGCCGTAAGCAACAACGCCCAACCCTGGCTGCGCCCTCGAAGCCGTTCTGACGCCACCGGAAGAGACCTCGCGCCGTCGTCAACGGACGCCGAAGGCGACCCGAGCATGCATGGACGCGCAGGGTTTTGCTGTTGACGTAAGGCATAGCGGCCCTAGGGTGGCGTCATCCGGGACGGCGATCTGAGCGCAGCCGCGCGAGGAGAGGATGTCAGAGAGGTCTCCTCGATCGGCGTTCGGCACAATCCGGTTGCGGCAACTAAAGCGGCTCGATCCAGTAGCGCTGCAGCGTCGAGCCAAACAAGCAGACGAACGGCTTGTGCCGGGGAGGGTGACGGCTTTAGCGTGGTAGGCCAGCAGAGTCAACGACACCTGCGCCGTCGGGTACTCGCCGGATTTGGCGCGTTTGGTGCCTGGTGGGGTGCGTGGGGTGCCTTGGTCCCGTCCGTGCAAGTAAACGCGGGCGTGGACGATGGTGAGCTTGGAGCCGCACTCCTGTTCATCGGGATCGGCGCCCTCGCGTCAATGCGCATAATCGGCGCTTTGATCGATCGGTTCGGTCGAGCCGTTCTGCCGCTAAGCGTGCTGGCTTTCGCCGCCACTGGACTCGGGCCGGGCTTTGCACAGGGAAGGGTTCAGTTGGCCGCGGCTCTCTTTCTCGTGGGAGCTTCGAGCGGAGCGATGGACGTCGCAATCAACACCGGGAGCTCACAGTACGAGTCCGCGGCCAAGCAGCCCATCATGAACCTGGCTCACGGCGTTTTCTCTCTGGGAGTCATCCTCGCCAGCATCCTGGTAGGCCTACTGCGCTCGATGCAGCTTGCACCGGCAGCGATCCTCGGCGTTCTCGCCCTTGTTTTCGTCACGGTGGCAGCATGGATCCACTTAGAGGGACGTGGCGAACAATCAATCGGCCGCCGAACCGTAGGGCGTCCACCCACAAGATCCAGGTCGTGGGCGCCGTCCCCCCGGCTCGTTTCTCTGGGGATGCTGACGGCCCTTGCGTATCTCGTCGAGAACGCGTGGCAAAGCTGGTCTGCCGTGCACCTCGAACGGACCCTGGCGGCACGCCCGGCGGTGTCGGCTCTCGGTCCAGCGGTGTTCGGCGCGGCAGCCGCCGCGGGCCGTTTTGGAGGCCATCGACTTACTGGGACGATGACGCGGCAGTCGCTCGTACGAAGGGGCGCCTCGGTGGCGGCCGTCGGCACATTGGTAGCTGCTGCTGCTCCCACCGTCCCGATGGCTCTAGTTGCAATCGCCGGGGCCGGACTCGGGACTGCGGTTTGCGCGCCATCATTATTCAGTCTCGCGGGAAGCGGGGTAGCAGAGGGCGCGCGTGGGACGAGTATCAGCACGGTAACGACGCTCGCTTATCTGGGTTTCGTCGTCGGACCCGCCGTCGTAGGACTCACCGCGCGATTGACCTCGCTACCGATTGCCCTTGGCTCCGTCTCGATCGCGGCTGTCATCTTGGCTATCACGGCCGACCGCGCTCGTGGCGCGGAAGACGACAGGGGCACGAAAGGGAAGAGTTGAGCGCGCCGACCATCTCTGCAGATGGGGTGGGACATCGCTCTCAACCTCCGGGCACCTACACAGGAAGCTAGAGATCGCGATGTCATCGTCTGCTCCAAAGGCTCGGGGCCAGATGGCCTTGGTGGTGCCGACCGACGTCGCAGCGCAGCGAAGCGAGAACGACCGACCTTTACTTTTCGGCCGGAGGCCGACCCTCCGACCGAAGACGCCGCCGAGGAACGAGGACCGTCTGAGGTCGGTTCAACGCGCAGGACTGACGGTTGACCGAAGGGGCGACCGCCCTAACGCGCCGGGCTAAGAGAACGTCTGCCGCAGTAGCGGAGGAAACGGCTCTCAGGTCGTACGGGAACCAAATGGACTCGAGAAGCATAGTTACTAACATGAGGAGGGTACTTGCAGCTGTTGTCGTCTTGCTTGCTCTGATCGCCTGCGATAACAAGACGGTCGATAACTCACCGGCTGAATCTGGCGCGCAAGTCGATCCGCAAAGCCCCTGCGACTTGCTTTCTCCTGCTCAGGTCGAAGACGCAATCGACACTGAGGTCCGTTCAGAGGAAGAGGTCGACAGCCACGATCCCGTCACGCGCATCTGCTCGTACAAGACGAGTCAACCCTGGGCATCGGTAGGGGTCTCACTCAAGAGCAACGTTTCCCACGACCGGTTCGACAAAGCCATGCGGCGCGATTCAATCAATACCGACCCAGTCCAGGGCATTGGCGAGGGAGCATTCATCCACGGGTGCGCAAGCATCACCGTTTATGCGGAACAGGTCCTTGTCTCCGCGTCCGTACAGCACTTGACGACCTGCGAGGAAACTAGCGTCGTGCTCAAGGGCCTAGGTAAGACGATCGCCGCCACCTTACAGGAATCTTAGTACTGGACGTTCGGCCGACGGCCGACCTGCCGACCGAGGTCGCAGCGCAGCGACGGCGAACGGCCGGTTACAGCGCCCTGATCAGTGGTGTCGGCGGCGAGATACGACGCTCTGACTGATCACGAACGCGGCGACCGCCGCGAGGAACCCCACGAGGAGTCCCCAGAAATCGAAGTAGTCACGTACAGCAAGCAGCACGGGTCCCCGGGTGCTTACGATCTGGTTCACCACGCCGGGCCGCAGAGTCGGACACAGGTGCCGAAGCCAATGTGAGACAGAGGTACCGAGACTTCACACCCGGAGCACGACATTTGTCCGTGAGGTCTTCACGTTTGGGCGTGACCTGGTCATTCGAGAGCTGGCGGGAAGACCACCCACGGGATAAGACGCCGGCGCCCACAGGGCGACGACCGACGCCGTGAGCCTGCGGGTTACGTGTCGCTTGC
>Ga0247719_1000937_pt1 | contig 14050 bp, 11 predicted proteins | sample 41E_DmetaG_FD_189046 | JGI IMG/M metagenome (GOLD analysis project Ga0247719, IMG submission 189046) | Soil microbial communities from hillslope of Landscape Evolution Observatory, University of Arizona, Oracle, AZ, United States - 4-1-E_D | ecosystem: Engineered > Artificial ecosystem >...
GTACGGGGGCGGACGGATCCGCCTGTCGATCGTCCTCGGAGTGCTCACCGTGGTCGCCGCCGCCGGCGCGGCCACCGGCTCCACGCCCAAGGAGGTCGTCAGCGCCCCCGTCCGGCTCTTCTTCCCGACCTTCGGCCAGGAGATGGTCGCGCCCACCACCACCACCACGAAGCCGGCGTGTCAGCCGACGGCGACGCTGCGGGAGCGGGCGGCCCGGGTGCTCATCGTCGGGATGCCCGACGCCACGGCGGCGACCGAGCCCCTGCCCGCGGCGCTCATGCAGCTCGGCATCGGCGGCGTGCTGATCACCGGTGGAAACGTGGAGACCCGGGCCCAGGTCACGCAGTTCGTCTCCGACCTCAAGCGGGCTGCCCGCCAGCCCCTGATCGTCTCGACCGACGAGGAGCCGGGGCGGGTCACCAGTTTCGGCCACGTCATCGGTTACACCTCCTCGGCTCGCCGGCTGGCTCGCGAGGGCACACCGGACGCCATGCGGGCCTTGGCGCGCAAGCAGGCCGCAGAACTGGCGGCCATGGGGATAACGCTCGATCTCGCCCCGGTGGCCGACCTGGACGCCGGCCCAGCCGACTCCACGATCGGCGACCGGTCGTTCTCTGCCGACCCGGCCGTGGCCGCCCGGTACGCCTACGCCTACGCGCTCGGACTGGCCGACAAGGGCGTCGGCGCGGTGATCAAGCACTTCCCCGGACGAGCGCGGGCCGAGGGAGACGACCACGTCGGGCGCATCGTCTCCAACCTCTCCATGGAGGAGCTCCGGGCCAACGACCTGAAGCCGTTCGCAGACCTGATCGCCAAGGGTGCGCCCGTCGTCATGCTCAGCAACGTCGACTACACCGCCATCGAGCCCGACACGCCGGCCAGCCTGTCGGCGCCGGCCTACTCGCTGCTACGGCAGATGGGCTTCAAGGGGGCGGCGATCACGGACTCGATCGGCATGGGAGCGGTGAACCAGCGGTGGGACTGGTCTGAGGCAGCGGTCAAGGCCATCGCCTCAGGAGCCGACGGGGTGCTCAGTACGAACGGCGCCTTCGCCCGCGACATGATCCACGGCTTGGTCGCGGCAGTCCAGACCGGGAAACTGAGCGAGGCACGACTCAACGAGGCCGCGGGCCGGATGCACGCCCTGGCCGGGGGCGACCCCATGGCTTTCGCCTGCGCCGCCGTCGAACTTCCGAAGCTACAGCCGCAGCCATGAGGAGGAACCATGCCCGCCAGCCGCCGTCACTCCCTCGCCTGCATCGTCCCGCCGGACCTCCTCCGCGACATCATCCGCAACGGAACTGAGCAGCAGCGGGAGACCGCCGCCGACACGATGGCCGTGGACCAGACCTTCAGGACCCTGCGGTCGGCCTTCGCGGCGATGACGGGCGCCCACCAGGCGGTCATGCGGCCCATGGGAGGCATGGGCGGCCAGCCGCAGCGCACGGTCTACGACCAGGGGAACAGCAACGCCCTGGCCCTGGGCATGGTGGCCCGCACCGAGGGTCAGAAGGCGGTCAGGGACCCGGCGGTCAACGAGGCCTACGACGGCTTCGGCGCCACGTACAAGTTCTTCTGGGAAGTCTTCGGCCGCAACTCCATCGACAGCGCCGGCATGCCCATTCTGGGGCTGGTGCACTACTCGAGGAACTACGCCAACGCCTTCTGGGACGGCCAGGGCCACATGTTCTTCGGCGACGGCGACGGCCAGCTGTTCGTGCGGCTGACCAAGTCGCTCGACGTCATCGGCCATGAGCTGACCCACGGCGTGACCCAGTACGAGTCCAACTTCGTGTACCAAGGGCAGTCGGGTGCCCTCAACGAGTCGATGTCCGACGTCTTCGGGTCGCTGACCAAGCAGTACAAGAAGAAGCAGAGCGCGGCCAAGGCGGACTGGCTCATCGGCGGCGAGGTGGTCGGTCCGGCCCTCAAGCCCGCCCTGCGGTCGATGAAGGACCCCGGGACGGCCAATCAGTACGACAAGCAGCCGGCGACGATGGACGACTTCGTGGTCACCGCGGCCGACAACGGCGGTGTCCACATCAACTCCGGCATCCCGAACCACGCCTTCTACGTCACCGCCACCACGTTGGGCGGCAAGGCCTGGGAGGCGGCCGGCCACATCTGGTACGACTCTCTGCGTGACGCAAAGATCAAGCCCACCAGCGGGTTCAAGGCCTTCGCCCGGGCCACCGTGCGCCAGGGCCAGATGCGCTACGGGGACACGTCGGCCGAGGTCGACGCTGTGCGCGCCGGCTGGGACAAGACCAAGGTGAAGTTGTAGTTGGGCACACGGATACGCCTGACCCGAAGCGGCGGCCTCGCCGGCCTCTCCATGGTGGCCTCCGTCGACCTCGACGAGCTGCCGCAGAAGACCGCGGCAGAGGTGCGCGCCGCGCTCGACGAGGTGGACTTCGACAAGTTCGGCGGCCGGCGCAGTCGACCGTCGGCGCCTCCGGCGTTCGGGCGCGGGGCGGCCGACACGTTCCAGTACGACCTGGAGATCATCGGCACCGAGCGGCGGTCGCTGACGGTGCACGAGCCGTTACCCGACCCCCGGATCCAGGCCCTCGTCGACGCCCTGTTGCCGCTGGCCCATCCGGAGTAGCTACCCTTTCGGCATGGTGGCTGGCAGGCGGCGCGGCTTCTCGGCGGAACCGGGCCGGCGGTTCGTGCCCGCCGCGGTGCTGGTCGTCGCCCTCGCCGCACCTCTGGCCGTGGCCGGCTGGGTCCGGGCGAACCGGCCCGAGCCGACGGCGGCCAGCGGGCGGTTCGACCCGAACGTCATCCGCACGGTGGCCCCCCCGTCGACGACCACGACGACCACCGCGCCGCAGCCGGTGACCGCCATGGTGCCCACCACGACGACCACGGTGCCCGAGGTGGTCAGCGTCGCCGGCAGCCGCCTGCGCCGCGGCGTGGCCCGCCCCATCTCCGGGCCGGCCACTGTCGCCGACGTCAAGGGCTCGAGCATCGGGCTCTACAGCACGCCGGGCCAGGCCCAGGCCGACGATGCCTTCGACAACCCGACCTGGGAAGGGCTGCCGCTGGTCTTCCTCGTCCAGCAGCGCCAGGGTGACTGGCTCGAGGTGCAGCTCAACACCCGCCCGAACCAGACCACGGCGTGGATCCGGGCCGCCGACGTCAGCCTGCGCCAGGTCACCCACCGGATCGTCGTCAGCCTGGCGGCGCGGTCGCTCACCGTCTACGACGGTCAGACGCCGGTGATGGAGGCGGCCGTCGCCATCGGCGACCCCTCCACCCCCACCCCCAGGGGCAACTACTACGTCGACGGCGCCGTGCGGACGCCGGACCCCAATGGGGTCTACGGGCCCTACCAGGTCTCGGTGGCCGCCTTCTCGGAGGTCCTGATGACCTTCGGCAGCGGGGTGGGCCAGATCGCCCTGCACGGCACCAACGCGCCGGGCCTCATCGGCTCGGCGGTCAGCAACGGCTGCCTGCGCATGCGCAACGCCGACGTCACCCGGCTGGCCAACATCGTCCCCATCGGGACACCCGTCCAGATCGCCTAGTCGCCCACGCTCTCGGCCCACTCCTCGTTCAGCCGGCGGAACGGGCCGGCGACCTCCCGCAGCTGGCCTGGGGCGCCGTCCTGGACGATGCGGCCTCCCTCGACGACCAGCACCCGGTCGGCGATGTCGAGGGTCGACAGGCGGTGGGCGATGATGACCGCCGTGCGGCCGGCGAGCAGGGTACGCAGAGCCTCCTGCACCAGGCGCTCGTGGGGGGCGTCGAGCGAGGACGACGCCTCGTCGAGGATCAGGACCTGCGGCTCGGCGAGGAAGGCCCGGGCGAAGGCGACTAGCTGGCGCTGGCCGGAGGAGAGCCGCCCCCCTCGCTTGCCGACGACGGTGTCGTAGCCCGCAGGCAGCCCGGCGAAGAGCTCGTGGGCGCCGACGGCCCGCGCCGCGGTCTCGACCTCGGCGCGGGTGGCGTCCGGCCGGCCGAAGACGATGTTGTCGGCCACGCTGCCCGTGAAGAGGAACGCCTCCTGGGTGACCATGACCACCGTCGCCCGCAAGTCCGCCGTCGACAGCTGGCGCAGGTCGACGTCGCCCAGGAGCACCCGGCCCTCGACCGGGTCGTAGAAGCGGGCGAGGAGGCGGGCGATCGTGCTCTTGCCGGCGCCCGTCTCGCCCACCACGGCGACGGTCTGGCCGGCGGGGATGGTGAGGTCGAGTCCGGTGAGGACGGGCCGGTCGGGGCGGTAGGAGAAGGCCACGGCCTCGAAGTGGACGTCGACCGGCCCGGCCGGACGCGCCGCGGCGGCGCCGGCCGGCTCGGCCACCGCCGGCTCCTCCTCCAGAACGCCCGAGAGCTTCTCGAGGGCGGCGGCGGCCGACTGGAAGGTGTTGAAGAACTGGGCCAGTTCCTGCATGGGCTCGAAGAAGCGCCGGAGGTACAGGAGCATGGCGGTGAGCACGCCCAAGGTCGTGGCGCCGTCGATGACCCGGTGGGCGCCGAAGAGCAGGGTGACGGCGACGGTCAGCGAGCCGATGGCGCGGGTGCCGGGGCCGAAGACGGCGGCCAGCCGGGCCGAGCGGATGTTCGCCCTCGCGTACCGGGCGTTGAGGTCCTGGAAGATGGCCTGGTTGCGGGCCTCGCGCCGGAACGCCTGAACGGCCCGCACCCCGCCGAGCGTCTCCACGAACTGGACGATCACGAGGGCCACCGCGGCGCGGGCCTCACGGTAGGTGCGGGATGCCTGCCGGCGGAACCAGAACGTGAGGGCGATCAGGAGGGGGAAGGCCCCCAGCGCCACGAGGGCGAGCGGGACGTCCAGGACGAACATGATGATCACCGTGCTGGCCAGTGACAGCACGGCGAACACGAGCTGGTTCACGCCGGTGTCGAGCAGCTCGCCGATGGCCTCCACGTCGGAGGTGAGGCGGGCCACCACCCTGCCCGACGTGTACCGCTCGTGGAAGGAGACGCTGAGCCCCTGGAAGTGCTCCATGAGCCGCGTACGCAGGTCGTACAGCACGTCCTGGCCGGTCCGACCGCAGACCCGGACGAAGACGGCGGTAAGGGCGGCCTGGGCCAGGGCCGCGCCGAGGTAGGCGCCCACCACGAGCAGGAGGATCCGAGGGCTGCCGTCGTCGGCCAGGGCCGGGATGCCCCGGTCGATGCCGACCTTGACGAGGTAGGGCCCCGCCATCTGGGCCACCGTCTGCAGGACGACGACGAGGGCCAGCCAGTAGATCGTGCGCCGGTGAGGCGTGAGCAGAGACCCGAGGAGCCGCCGGCTCCGGGCCCGGAGGAAGGCGGCCAGGCCGCCCCGAGCGTCGTCGAGGGTCTCGGCCGACACGCCACGCCAGTCCGCGCCGAGCGTTGTGACGCTCACGCCACCTCCTCCCCGGCCGGCGCGCCCCGGGCGGGATGGCCGACTGCCCGGCCGCCAACCAGTGGCGAGTCGAGTCCGAGGACGGCCCGGTACTCGGCGATCTCGGCCAGGTCGGCGGCGCGGCCGACGGCCCGGAGGCAGCCGCCGTCGAACCAGGCCACCCGGTCGGCGAGCGCGAGCGTCGACGGTCGGTGCACGGCGACCACCGCCGTGCTGGACGCCAGCACCTGGGCCAGTGCCCGCTCCACCAGCGCCTCGGTGTGCACGTCGAGCGACGACAGCGGGTCGTCGAGCACCAGCACCGAGGGTCGCCCGACGATCGCCCGCGCCAGGGCCAGCCGCTGGCGCTGCCCTCCCGAGAGCGTCATCCCCTGCTCGCCGACCCGGGTGTCGAGCCCCCAGGGGAGGTCGTGCACGAACTGTGCCTGCGCCGTCGCCACCGCCGTCTGGAGATCTTCCTCGCTGGCGTCGGGCCAGCCCAGCAGGAGGTTCTCTCGGACGCTCGCCGAGAACAGCAGCGGGTCGTCGAAGGCCACGGCCACCGCCCGGCGCAGCGACGGCAGGGTGAGATCGCGGACGTCGTGGCCGTCGAGCAGGACGCGCCCCTCGGTGACGTCGTAGAGGCGAGGCACCAAGCTCAGCAGCGACGTCTTCCCCGAACCGGTGGTGCCGACCAGCGCCAGCGTCTCGCCGGGACGGACCTCGAGGTCGACCTCACGCAGGGCCCATTCCTCGCTACCGGGGTACCGGAAGCCGACGCCTTCGAGGCGGAGGTGGCCGGAGGATGTGGCCAGATCGACGGCGTCGGGGTGGGTGGCCACGTCCGGCGTGGTGTCGAGGACCTCGAAGATGCGGCCGGCGGCGGTATCGGCCTCCCGGGCGTTGGCCACGATGTTGCCGAGCGACTCCATCGGCCACACCAGCATCAGGACCAGGGACATGAAGGCGACCAGGCCGCCCAGCGTCAGCGACCCTCGCCCCACGGCCAGGGCTCCGACCACCAACACGGCGATCAGCGTGAGGTTCGGCACCAGGTCGATCAGCGACCAGAAGGTGGCCCGCAGGTTGGCGCTCTCGATGGCCGACGCCCGGAGCCGACCGGCGGCCCCCGCGTACTGGTCGGCCACCAGCGGCGCCCGACCGAAGGCCTTGATGACCCGGATGCCGGTGGCCGCCTCCTCCACCAACGTGGTGAGATCGCCCTGTTGGTCCTGGACCCGGCGCGACACCGCCGTATAGCGCCGGCGGAACCGGGAGGACAGGAAGGCCAGGGGAAGAACCGAGGCGGCGGTCACGACGGCGAGCGGCGGGTACAGGCCGAAGAGCAGGGCGATGACCAGCACGAACGTGACGCTGTTCACGATCAGGAAGACGAGGCCGAAGCCGACGAAGCGGCGGATGACGGAGAGGTCGGCCATGGCCCTGCTGAGCAGCTGCCCCGAGTGCCAGCGGTCGTGGAAGGAGGCGGGCAGCGACTGCAGGTGGCCGTAGAGCTCGTCACGAAGCGAGCGCTCGAACCCGTTGGCCGCGGCACCCTGGATCCAACGCCGGGTGAACGCCAGCCCGGTCTCGATCAGCCCGAGGACGAGGACCAGGGCGACGAGGGGGTACAGCGCGTCGCGGTCGCCGCGGGCGATCGGCCCGTCGACGATGCGGCGGATGACCATCGGGACGGTCAGGGCGGCCCCGATGCCCAGGAACGACACGACGACCATGGCCGTGAGCTGCCGTGCGTAGGGCCGCAGGTACGGCCACACGCGCCACAGCGCCCGAGACGGGGAGCCGCGCACCCGTCCACGCTACGCCGACGGTGCCGGAACGCCGTCGGAATTCCGAGCCCTCAGCTGAGCCGGTCGGTCTCCAGCTCACGGACCAGGGAGTCGACGACGTCGGCGTAGCTGCCGCCGGCCTCGAGCACCCTGCGCTGGCGCATGTAGCTGGGCCCGTGGTCGAGCACCTCGAGGGTGGACCGCAGCTCGTCGAGGCATCCGAGGCGCGACGCCACGGGTGACAGCTCCTCCACCAGGTCCCGGATCGACTGCACCAGCGGCACGCGCGTCCCCTGGTCGTCGCCGATGATCTCGGCGTCGATGCCGTAGCGGGCCGCCCGCCACTTGTTCACGCGCACGACCCACTCCCGCGGCACGGGAAGGGTGTAGCCGCGGTCGACCAGGGTGTCGAACCACTCGACCAGGCTCTGAGCCAGAGCGGCCAGGCCGGCGATCTCACGCAGCGTGGGAATACCGTCACAGATCCGGAGCTCGACGGTGCCGAAGTCGGGATGGGGCCGGATGTCCCACCACACCTCGCGGATGCTGGTGATGGCCTGGGCGTTGACCAGCGTTTCCATGAACTGCTCGAAGTCGGCCCAGTCGTCGAGGCGGTAGGGGAGGCCGGCGGTGGGCAGGTTCTCGAAGACCTTGCTGCGGCTGGAGGCCAGGCCGGTGTCGCGGCCGTCCCAGAACGGGCTGGAGGCGGAGAGGGCGAGGAAATGGGGGATGTAGGCGGTGAGCCCGTTGGCGATGGCGATCGACTTCTCGGCCGAGCGCACGCCCACGTGGAAGTGGACACCGAAGATCTGCATCCGCCGGGCCAGCCACTGCATCTCGTCGACCAGGCGGTGGTACCGGGGATCCGGGCTCACCTGTTGGTCGTGCCAGTCGGAGAAGGGATGGGTGCCTGAGCACAGCAAGGCCAGCCCGCGCCGGTCCACTGCGGCCGCCACCTCCTTCAGGGTGGAGCCGAGGTCGTTCCTGGCCTCCGCCACCGACGAACAGATGCCGGTGATGATCTCGATCGTGCACTCGAACAGCTCGTGCTTGGCCTTGGGGTGCTCTCCTCCGGGATGGCCGGCACCGAGCTCGTCGAGCACGGCCGTCGCCGCGCTGGACAGCTCGCGGGTCCGTCTGTCGACGATCTCGAGCTCGACTTCCACGCCGAGGCTCGAGCGCTCGGAGGCGTTGAACGTGATGTCCACTTGCGACTGCTCTACCCGATGGTACCGAGGGCCGCCCCTCATCACTATCCTCGGGACATGTTCAAACTCCTCACCCGTGCTTGGCGGTACCTCACCGCGGCCCTCACCGGCAAGTTCAACGAGGTGGCCGACCCGAAGGTGCAGCTGGAGCAGGCGATCGTCGAAGCCCAGGACCAGCACCGGCGGCTGATCGAGCAGGCCGCCAACGTCGTGGCCAACCAGAAGCAGACCGAGATGCGGCTGAACCGGGCCATGGAGCAGCTCGGCAAGCTGAACGCCTCCGCCCGCCAGGCCGTCCAGATGGCCGACGACGCGGCCAACCGCGGTGACACGGCGAAGGCCGTCGACTACACCTCAGCGGCCGAGGCCTACGCCAACCGGCTCATCGCCACGGAGAAGGAGGTGGAGGACCTGAAGCAGCTGCTCCTCCAGTCGACCCAGGCCGCCAACCAGGCCAAGGCCGCAGTCCAGCAGAACTCCTCGGTCATGCAGCGCAAGCTGGCCGAGAAGCAGAAGCTGATGGGCCAGCTGGACCAGGCGAAGATGCAGGAGCAGATGAATCGGGCCATGGCCTCGCTGAGCGAGACCGTGGGCCAGGACGTTCCCACCTTCGACGAGGTCCGCGACAAGATCGAGTCTCGCTACGCCAAAGCCCTCGGCACCTCCGAGATCGCCGGCGAGTCCGTCGAGGTGCGCATGCTCGAGGTCGAGCAGGCGGCCATGAACACCGAGGCCACCGCACGCCTCGACGCCATCCGGGCCCAGCTGGGTATCTCGGGAGGTACGGCCGAGGCGCCGGCGGTCAGCGACGCCGCCCCCTCGCCCGAGGCGGGCCCTTCAGCCTGAGCCCGACCGGGCCTGCGGCCCGGGCGCAGCCGGTGACGACGAGCCCGCACACGACCAGGGCGGCCGGCCGACGCATCACGAGGCCTTCGGGCCCTCGGCTGCGGTCATGACTTGGTGACGACGAGGTCGTCGCGGTGGACGACCTCGTGCGGTGCTCCTTCGGGCAGTTCGGCGGTGCGGCGGCCGGCCGCCGACCGAAGCTCCTTGGCGCCCATCCGCACCAGCCCCTTGGCGAACACCCGGCCCCCGGAGTCGGCGATCTCGACCGCATCGCCGGCGGAGAAGTCCCCGGAGGCGGAGGTGATGCCCACCGGAAGGAGCGAGGTTCCCCGCTCGACCAGCGCCTGGCGGGCGCCGTCGTCGACCTGGAGCACGCCCTCGTACGGCCTGGCGAAGGCGATCCAGAGCTTGCGGGCGCCGAGCCGGCGGTCGCGAGCCCGTACGACCGTCCCTACACCGGGCTCGGAGGCGACGGCGGCGGGGAGGACGCCGGGCCGCTCGGCGGCGGCGATCACCGTGCGGATCCCCGACCAGGACGCCATCTTGGCGGCGCGGAGCTTCGTCGCCATCCCCCCGCTGCCTCGAACGGTGCCCCGGCCGCCGGCCATCCGCTCCAGGTCGTGATCGAACTCGACGATCTCCTCGATCAGGGAGGCGCCGCCGTCGAGGCGGGGATCGGCGCTGTGGAGCCCGGAGGTGTCGGTGAGCAGGACGAGGAGGTCGGCGTAGATGAGGTGGGCGACGAGGGCGGCCAGGTGGTCGTTGTCGCCGTAGCGGATCTCGTCGTCGGCCACGGCGTCGTTCTCGTTGACCACGGGCACCGCGCCGAGGTCGAGCAGCCTCCCTAAGGTGTCGCGGGCGTGGAGGTACTGGTTGCGGTCCATGAAGTCCAGCGGAGCGAGCAGGACCTGGCCGGCGACGAGGCCGTGGTGGGCGAGGGAGGCGTCGTAGGCGGCCATGAGGCGGCTCTGGCCCACGGCCGAGATGGCCTGGAGGGTGGCCACGTCGTTCGGGCGGGCGCCGGAGAGGCCGAGCGCCGGCAGGCCGGCGGCGATCGCCCCCGAGGTGACGACCACCACCCGGTGCCCCTGGCTGCGCACGGCGGCGACCTCGGTGGTGAGCTTGTCGATGGCCGGCTGGGAGATCTCGCCGCGCTCGTCGGTGATCGACGAGGTGCCGATCTTGACCACGACGTTCATGGGTGACGTCCGATCATCGGCTCCGCCGGCGGCCCTGCACCTCGATCTCCTGGTCCACGAACTCGAACTCGAAGCCGCCCACGCGCACCCTGTCACCCGGGCGGGCGCCGGCTCGGCGCAGTGCCCGGTCGACGCCGAGACGGGAGAGCTTGTGGCGCACGTACTCGAGGGCCTGGGGGTTGGTGAGGTCGTTGACGGCCACCGCCCGCTCGGCCGGCTTCCCGAGGACCACGTACGCGCCGTCGTCGGCCCGCTCGACCTGGACGCCCTCGGGCTCCGGGCGGTGGACGATGTAGGTCTCCGTGGCCGGCTGCTCCGCCCGGGCCTCGGCGACGAGGGCCGCGGTGCGGTGCAGGACGTCGGCGACGCCCTCCCCGGTGACGGCGGAGAGGCAGGGGCCGTCGAAGTCGAAGACGGCGGCGTCGGCCTTGGTCCCGACCACCACCCGGGGCCGCTCCAGCAGCTCGGGGCGGTGCAGCCCCAGTTCTCGCACGAGCACCGCTTCCTGTTCGTCGGGGCGGACCTCGTGGGTCGACGGCGCCAGGTCGACGAGGACCAGCAGGGCGCGGGCCCGCTCGATGTGGCGCAGGAACTGGTGGCCGAGGCCCTTGCCCTCGCTCGCTCCCTCGATCAGGCCGGGGATGTCGGCCCAGACCATCTCGAAGCCTTCGACGACGACCACGCCGAGGTGGGGCTCGAGGGTGGTGAACGGGTAGTCGGCGACCTTGGGTTTGGCCGCCGACACCCGGGAGATCAGCGTGCTCTTGCCGGCGTTGGGGAAGCCGACCAGGGCCACGTCGGCCATGAGCTTGAGCTCCAGGTGGAGCCACTGCTCCTCGCCCTCCTCGCCCTGCTCGGCAAAGGAGGGCGCCCGGCGGCGGTTGGACAGGAACCGGGCGTTTCCCCGCCCGCCCCGCCCGCCTCGTGCGGCCAGCCAGGAATCCCCCTCGGAGACGAGGTCGGCGAGGACGTTGCCGTCGGCGTCCTTCACGATGGTGCCCTCCGGCACCGCCACCCGCAGGTCGGCGCCGGCCGCGCCGTGGCGGGCCCGGCCCATGCCGTGGGCCCCGCTGGCGGCCCGGCGGTGCGGCCGGTCGCGGAAGGCGAGGAGCGACGCCACCTCGCGGTCGGCGTAGAGCCACAGGTCCCCGCCCTTGCCGCCGTCGCCGCCGTCGGGGCCTCCTCTGGGCACGTGCGCCTCGCGCCGGAACGACACCGCGCCAGCACCGCCGTCGCCTCCCCGGACGTTTAGCTGCGCCTCGTCGACGAACCCCGACACGCTGGTCTCCTTCCTTGCTGCCGGCCCCCAGGACCGGACGCGGCCTACTCGGCCGGAAGGACGTCGACCAGGCGCCGGCCCTTGCGGGAGCCGAACTTCACCTTGCCGTCGGCCAGCGCGAACAAGGTGTCGTCGCCGCCGCGGCCCACCTGCTCGCCGGGGTGGAAGTGGGTGCCCCGCTGGCGCACGATGATCGTGCCCGGGCTGACGAGCTGGCCGTCGTAGACCTTCACGCCCAGCCGCTGCGCGGCGGAGTCACGCCCGTTGCGGGTGGAGCCGCCACCCTTGGTCTTGGACATGGCTGCTAGCCCTCCCTGGAGGCCGGCGCGGTGATGCCGGTGATCTCGATCGTCGTGTACTGCTGGCGGTGGCCCCAGTGCCGGCGCTGATTGCTCTTGTTCTTGTAGCGGAACCCGACCACCTTGGGGCCGAGCGTCTCGCCCACGACCTTCGCCGTCACCTTGGCGCCGGCCAGCGACGTGCCGCCGGCGGTCACCGCCGCACCGTCGACCAGCATCAGAGGTTCGAAGCTCAGCTCACCCTCGGCGGCGGTGACGCGCTCTACGTCGAGGCGTTGGCCTTGGGCGACCCGGTACTGCTTCCCCCCGGTCTTGATCACGGCGTACATGGCGCTCCATCGTAGCCGAGGCTGCTCGACTGCCCGGGTGCCCGCCGCCTAGAGCAGCGTCTCGTCGAGGACGATGCCCCGCCCGTTGCAGCCGGGGCAGGTGGCGGAGAACGACTCGACCAGTCCCTCGGACACCCGCTTGCGGGTCATCTCCACCAAACCGAGCTCGGAGATGTCGAAGACCTGGGTGCGGGTCTTGTCGCGGGCCAGGCAGTCCTTGAACCGCTTGAGCACGGCCTCCCGGTTCTTGCGGATCTCCATGTCGATGAAGTCGATGACGATGATCCCGCCGATGTCGCGCAGGCGCAGCTGGCGGGCGATCTCCTCGGCCGCCTCCAAGTTGTTGCGGTAGACCGTCTCCTCCAGGCTGGAGCTGCCGACGTTCTTGCCGGTGTTGACGTCGATCACCGTCAGCGCCTCCGTGCGCTCGATGATGAGCGACCCGCCGGAAGGCAGCCACACCTTGCGGTCGAGGGCCTTGTGGAGCTGCTCGTGCACGTGCTGGCGCTCGAAGATCGGCAGCGACGGGTCGTCGTAGAGCTCGATGCGGTCGGCCAGCTCCGGGATGAGGGCGGCGACGTACTCGTGGACCTCGTTGTACAGGTCGGCGTCGTCGATGAGCACGCCGCGGTAGTCCTTGTTGAACTCCTCCCGGATGACCCGCACGGCCAGCGGCGGCTCCCGGTAGAGCAGGGTCGGTGCGCTCGACCGGGCCGCCAGCGCCTCGATCTGGCCCCACTGGCGCAGCAGGCGCTCGACGTCACGGCGCAGCTCCTCGGGCGTCGCCCCCTCGGCCGCGGTGCGCACGATCAGACCCTGGCCCTCGGGGCGGACCTCGTCGAGGATGCGGCGCAGGCGCTTGCGCTCCTCGTCGGAGAGGCGCTTGGAGATGCCGTAGGTGCTGGAGTTCGGGATCAGGACCACGAAGCGGCCGGCGAGGCTCACCTCCTGGGTGAGGCGGGCGCCCTTGGTGCCGATGGGGTTCTTGGTGACCTGGCAGAGCACCGTCTGGCCGGGGCGGAGGAGTTGCTCGATCCGCATGTTGGCGTCCTTCGAACCGCCGCCCTTGCCGCCGGAGTCGACGTCCTCGGCGTCGTACTGCACGTCGCCGCGGTAGAGGACTGCGTTCTTCGGCGTGCCGATATCGACGAAGGCGGCCTCCATGCCCGGGAGGACGTTCTGCACCCGGCCGATGTAGATGTTGCCGTGGATCTGGGTGGCGTCGTCGGAGGGCCTGGAGACGTAGTGCTCGATGAGCGACCGGCCCTCGAGCACGGCGATCTGCGTGGCGCCCGGGCGGACCTGGACACACATCTGGTAGCGCCCGATCGGCTTGCCCCTGCGCTCCCTGCCCCGCCGGCGCTCCAGCGTCTCCTCGTCGAGCTCGACGGGCGCCTCGGGCTCCGGTGTGCCGCCGAGGGCCTTGCCGGCCACGCCGGCCACGCGGCCGCGGCCGCCCCGGCGCCGGCGCTTGCGGGCCGGGCCGTCTCCATCGCCGTCGCCGTCGGTCTCGCCCTCGGAGTCCGGTAGAGCGGCGGCGGCCGGGCTGCGGGCGGAGCGGGCGGGCGGCGCGCCTTGAGGCGCCGGCCGGCTGTCGCCGATCTTCGGTCGGCCGTCGGCCTTCGGCCGGCGAACCAGCGCCCGGGCTGCGGCTTCCGGGCTGGCCTTCCCCTGTCCGGGGAGCTCGGGCAGATCGGGTTGCTCGGTGTCGCTGCCGGCGCCGTCTGGGGCCACGGCGGCCACACGAGGCTGGCGG
>Ga0247719_1000938_pt1 | contig 14048 bp, 11 predicted proteins | sample 41E_DmetaG_FD_189046 | JGI IMG/M metagenome (GOLD analysis project Ga0247719, IMG submission 189046) | Soil microbial communities from hillslope of Landscape Evolution Observatory, University of Arizona, Oracle, AZ, United States - 4-1-E_D | ecosystem: Engineered > Artificial ecosystem >...
GCCTCGTCGTGAACTCCAGCCAGGGCGGTGGCTCCAAGGACACCTGGGTGCTCGCGGAGACGGGTGGTTCCCGTTCGGTCTACCCGGCCCGCCGGCCCGGGCACGAGCGGGGCGCTGGCGGCGGCCGGGGAGAGCACCCGGGCGTGGGGCCGGCGGGCCGGGTAGACCGAACGGGAACCACCCGTCTCCGCGAGCACCCAGGTGTCCTTGGAGCCACCGCCCTGGCTGGAGTTCACGACGAGGCTGCCTTCGGGCAGGGCCACCCGCGTCAGCCCGCCCGGCACCACCCACACCCGCTCGCCGTCGTTGACCGAGAACGGCCGCAGGTCGACGTGGCGGGGCAGGAGGCGGTCGCCGATCTGGGTGGGTGACGTCGAGAGCTGCACCACCTCCTGGGCGATCCAGCCCCGGGGGTCGGAAGAGATCACCGCGCCCATCCGCTCCAGCTCCTCCCTCGGCGCCGCCGGCCCGATCACCAGCCCGTAGCCCCCCGACCCCGCCACCGGCTTCAGGACCAGCTCCGGCAGCCGCTTCAGGGCCGCCTCCAGCTCATCGGGCTCCTCCAGGCGGTACGTGTCGACGTTGGGGAGGATCGGCTCGTCGTCGAGGTAGTACCGGATGATGTCGGGGACGTAGGTGTAGAGCAGCTTGTCGTCGGCCACCCCGTTGCCGACCGCGTTGGCGATGGTGACATTGCCGGCCCGGGCCGCGTTCACGATGCCGGGGCAGCCGACGACCGACCCGGCCCGGAACTGCAGGGGGTCCAGGTACTCGTCGTCCACCCGCCGGTACACCACGTCGACCCGCTGCTCACCCTCGGTGCTGCGCATGTAGACGTAGTTGCCACGGCAGACCAGGTCCCGCCCCTCGACCAGCTCCACGCCCATCTGGCGGGCCAGGAAGGCGTGCTCGAAGTAGGCCGAGTTGTAGATGCCGGGCGTGAGCACGACGACGGTGGGGTCGGGCACGCCCGAGGGTGTCGCCGCCCGCAGCGCCTCCAGCAGCCGGGCGGGGTAGCTGTCGACGGGCCGGACCCGGTGGCTGGCGAACAGCTCGGGGAACACCCGGGCCATGGTGCGACGGTTCTCGATGACGTAGGAGATGCCCGACGGCGTGCGGAGGTTGTCCTCCAGGACGCGGAAGCCGCCGTCGGCACCCCGGACGAGGTCGATGCCGGCCACCACCACCCGCACGCCGTTGGGCGGGTCGATGCCGGCGGCCTCGCGGTGGAAGTGGTGGCAGCTGGTGATCAGGGCCCGAGGGACGATCCCGTCGTCGAGGATGCGCCCCCGGCCGTACACGTCGGCCAGGAAGGCCTCGAGAGCCCGGACCCGCTGGTCGACGCCCGCCTCGATGGTCGGCCAGATGTTGGCCGACAGGATGCGCGGCACCAGGTCGAGCGGGAACGGCCGCTCCTCGCCCGACTGGGAGAACGTGATGCCCTGGTCGCGGAAGGCGTGGTCACGGGCCGAGCAGCGGGACGCGAAGTCGTCGGCGGACAGCGACTGGAGGACCTCATAGAGGGCCTTGTACGGCTTGCGGGGGTTGCCGGTGGAGTCGAACATCTCGTCCCAGCCGTTGCCCACGGGGTAGTCGTGCATGAAGTCCCCCACCCCGTCATCGTGCCCCACGCGCGTTACCAAACCGTTTCGCCCGTCCATCCGTTCGGTCAACCGCCCCGGAGCCACCGTTCGTAGTCGTCCCCGTCCGGGGGCGTCTGCTCGCCGGCCCGCACCGGCCAGGGCCGGCCGAGGAGCACCTTGGCCGCCAGCACCATGGCGACCGCCGCCGGCCGGCGCAGGGGGAGCCGGCCCGCGGGCTCGAGCCACCACTGGTCGTCGATCCAGCCGTCGATCTCGTGGTCGGAACGGCCCACGGCGGCCAGCGCGCCGCCGTCGGCACCGACGGCCACCACCGCCGCCTCCGCCGGCTCGTAGGGGACGAGGCGGAACAGCACCTCGCCGGCGTCCTGGCAGGCCAGCGGCGGCATTGCCCGCCGCTCGGAGCCGGCGAAGGAGGCCTGGATCAGCCCGTCGGGGCCGATGAAGACCAGAGCCCCACGCGCCGACAGTCGCAGCAGCGTGCACGCCGGCCCGTCGGCGAACGGGGCCGTGCCGGCGGCCCGGGGCAGGTGGCCGCCCATGGCGAGGATGCGCCCCATCGCCTCCACCGCCGCCTCGGGGTCCGGACGCAGCTCGGCCAGGCAGTTGGGGCAGGAGGCCATGGTCGCCGGCCGGTCCTGGCCGCAGTGGCGGCAGCGGGCGGTGGCGTGCGGGTCGTCCACCAGCTCCACCAGGCAGTCGGGGCACACCACCCGGCCGGCGGGCCACGACTTCCGGCACGACGGGCACCAGCGGTTCACCCGCGGGCCGCGAAAGGGAAAGACTGCATACATGACCATCGTGCACCGAGTTCTCTTCCCGCACCCGATCGCCGACCTCGACGAGTACCTGTCGCGTGGCGGCGGCGCGGGGCTGGAGGCGGCCCGGAAGGTGGAGCCGGCGGCGCTGATCGCCGAGGTGGAAGCGTCGGGCCTGCGGGGACGGGGCGGCGCCGGCTTCCCCACCGGCACCAAGTGGCGCACGGTGGCCGAGAACGTCTCGCCGGTGCTGCCGACCACGGTGGTCGTCAACGGGGCCGAGGGAGAGCCCGGCACGCTCAAGGACCGAACCATCCTGCGCATCGACCCCTACCAGGTGGTGGAGGGCGCGCTGATCGCCGCCCGGGCGGTGGGTGCGACGAGCATCATCTTCGGGCTCAAGGAGTCATTCGGCGAGGAGGTGTCACGCCTGCGCCGGGCCATCGACGAGGTCACCGCCGCCGGCTGGCCGCAAGGAACGGAATTCGACGTGTTCGAGGGCCCCAACGAGTACCTCTACGGCGAGGAGACGGCCCTGCTGGAGACCATCGACGGCCGGTACCCCTTCCCCCGCATCTCGCCTCCTTTCCGTCGGGGGGTGACCGAGGTGGTGGAGAGCCCCTCCGACACCGTCTCGGGCAGCGGCCTCTCCGCCCCGGTGGAGATGGCCTCCCCCGGCCACGACACAGTGGCGCCGCCGGCCCTGGTGAACAACATCGAGACCCTGGCCAACGTGCCGAAGATCATCGCCCGGGGCGCCGACTGGTTCCGCACCGAGGGAACCGAGGAGTCCCCGGGCACGATCGTCTGCACGGTCACCGGGAGCGTGCAGCGGCACGGCGTGGCCGAGGTGCAGATGGGCACGCCCCTGCGGGAGGTCATCGAGACCATCGGGGGCGGGACGGTGGGGGGGCGGCGGATCAAGGCGGTGCTGCCGGGGGTGGCCCAGGGCTTCATCCCCGAGTCGATGCTCGACACGCCGCTGAGCTACGAGGGCCTGGCCGCCATCGGCAGCGGCCTCGGCTCGGCCGGCTTCATCGTCTTCGACGAGGCCGACGACATGACCGCGGTCGCCGCCGGCGTCTCCCGGTTCCTCGCCGTCGAGTCCTGCGGCCAGTGCACGCCGTGCAAGCAGGACGGGCTCCAGCTCGCCGGCCTCCTCGACAAGGTGTGCCACTCCGACGCCGGCGACCACGACCTGGCCAGCATCCAGAAGCGGGTCGCCACGGTGGCCGACGGCGCCCGCTGCTACCTGGCCCAGCAGCACCAGAACGTGCTGAACAGCCTCCTCGAGCTCTACGGCGACGAGGTGGAGGCTCACGTCGACGGCTCCGCACCCGGCGTGGAGCCCGAGCTGATCGCCGAACTGGTCGGCATCGCCGACGGGGTGGCCACCTGGGACGAACGCCACCGCCAGAAGCAGCCGGACTGGAGCTACGACGAGGAGGACTCGGGCCAGGTCCCCGCCGAGCGGTTCGGGGAGCACCGGGCGCCGCAGGCGCTTCCCGATTGAGCGCTCAGCGCGATTGAACCGCCACCCGGCGGGGCACATTCCCACTTGAGTTCCGGCCCCGCCTACAGCACAGTGGGATCGAGTCCCGAATTCGGCTGGGGCGTTCGGTGCCCCAGTTCCAAGACTGAGGAACAAGGAGGTTCCGAACGTGCGATTCACCGGGCCCAGGACCCGTGTGGGAGTCGCCGCCGTCTGTCTCGCTCTGCTCGCCGCGGCATGCGGTGGAGACGACAACGACGGCGCCGGCGGCCAAACCGGCGGCCAGCAGCAATCCGGCGGGGAGGCGAAGAAAGGCGGCGTGTTCCGGATCCCCATCGGTGAGCCGGCCGCCATCGACCCCTACAACGCCCGGGAGTCCGAGGGCAGCAACGTCACCGTCCGGCTGTTCACCGGTCTGGTGACCTACGACGGCAACAACGATCTGAAGATGCGGCCCGGCGTCGCCGAGCGCTGGAACGCCAACAACGACTGCACCGAGTGGACCTTCAACCTCCGCCGGGGCACCAAGTTCCACAACGGCGAGGAGGTCGACGCCAACTCCTTCATCCGGGGCTGGACCCGCGCCGCCATCGGCACCGCCGCCTCCCAGGTGTCCTACCACCTCCAGCAGATCCAGGGTTACGGACCGCTCCACGCCACCCCCCCGACGGCCCAGACCTTCACCGGCCTCTCGGCTCCGGACCCCTACACCTTGGTGGCCAAGCTCGACGCCGGCGACTGTGAGTTCGACAAGCAGCTCGTCCACCCCGTGGCCAGCCCGGTGCCCTCCAACGCCGGCGACGCCAGGAACACCACATTCAACGAGGCCCCCGTCGGCAACGGGCCGTTCATGATCAAGCCGGGCACGAAGTGGGAGCACAACCAGCGCATCTCCCTGGTCCGCAACGACAACTACTTCGGCAACAAGCCCAACATCGACGGCATCGAGTTCGTCATCTTCCCCGCCCAGGGTCGCCTGGAGGCGGAGTACCGGGCCTTCACCGCCGGCGAGGTCGACTTCGCCCGCATCCCGCCCACCCTGTTCAAGCAGGCAGAGGGCACGTACAGGCCGCAGGGAAGCTTCATCAAGAGCGAGCAGCCGGGCATCAACTACCTCCTCATCAACAACGCCAGGCCGCCGTTCAACAACGCCGACGCCCGCAAGGCCGTGTCCATGGCCATCGACCGGGAGGCGATCAACCAGGGCGTCTATCAGGGCTCGCTCACCTCGGCCACCGCCTTCATCACCCCGCCGTTCGGCTCCTTCTACCAGGCCGGCGTCTGCGGTGACTGGTGCAAGTACGACGTCAACAAGGCCAAGGAGGCCGCCCAGCGGGGCGGGCTGACCCCGGGGACCCGGATCAAGCTGGCCTACAACAACGACGGCGGCCACGAGCCCCTGGTCCAGGCCTGGAAGGAGCAGCTGGAGAGGAACCTCGGCCTCGTGGTCGAGCTCGACGGCGTGCCTTTCGCCGAGCACCTCCAGAAGCGGGACCGTGGAGACTTCGACATCGCCAGGGCCGCGTGGTCCACGGACTACCCCTCGCCTGACGGCTTCACCACGCCGCTGCTGGGGAGCACGAGCGAGGACAACGACGGCAAGTACTCCAACCCCGAGGTCGACCGCCTCCTGGCCCTCTCCAAGACCCAGAAGAGCGATGCCGACCGCGAGAGGACGATCAAGGAGATCGAGAGGATCGCCATCGGCCGTGACCTGGCCCTCGCCCCGACTTACTACCGGACCGCCTACCGCGTGTTCGACTCGAACAAGTGGACGGGCTTGGGGCTCGACTTCTTCGAGCGGCCCACGTTGGAGACGGCGAGCCTGAAGTAGCCAGACCCGTTGGGCAAGTACGTCGTCCGGCGACTCCTACAGATGATGCTGGTCCTGTTCGGGGCCAGCATCATCCTGTTCGTCTGCCTGTTCATCGTGCCGGGCGACCCCATCGCCACATCGCAGGGTGAGGGTCGCCAGCTCGATCCCTCCACCCGCGCCGCGCTCGAGCGGCGGTACAACCTGGACAAGCCCCTGCCCCAGCAGTACGTCGGCTACCTGGGCCGGCTGGCGCAGGGCGACCTGGGCGAGTCCTACGTGTACCGCCGCTCGGTCAACACCATCCTGAAGGAGAAGCTCGGCAACACGGCCAGGCTGGCGGTGGCGGCCATCGTGCTGGAGATCGCCCTCGGCATCGTGGCCGGAATCATCGCCGCCGTCTTCCGGTATTCCTTCCTCGACGTGCTGGTCACCTTGTCGACCACCTTCGCCATCGGCGTTCCCACGCTGGTCATCGGCCTGGCATTACAGAACGTTTTCGCCATCAACCTGGGATGGTTGCCGTTACAGGGCCAGACCGCGGGCGGGAGGTCCATCATCCTGCCCGCCCTGACCCTGGCCGCGGTGGAGACCGCGCTGGTCAGCCGGCTCATGCGGGGAACCATGTCGGAGGTCATGCGGGCCGACTTCATCCGCACCGCCTACGCCAAGGGGCTGTCGAAGAAGGTCGTGATCCTCAAGCACGCCCTGCGGAACTCGGTGATCCCGGTCCTGACCTTCCTGGGCATCTCCTTCGGCGGCCTGCTGGGCGGCGCCCTGATCACCGAGACCGTCTTCAACTGGAACGGAATCGGGCTGGCCCTGGTGGGCGCCATCCAGTCCCAGGACAACCCGATCGTGCTGGGCGTGGTGACCTATGGGGTGGCCGTGTTCGTCCTGGTGAATCTCGTCGTCGACGTGGCCTATGCATTCCTCGACCCAAGGATCCGCCTGGAATGACCGAACAGACCGTTCCTGAGGCGCCGGCCGTCGGCGAGGTCACGCTCGAGTCCGGCGCCGGCGGCTTCGGTGGCGTCGAGAGCCAGGCCGCCGCCGTCGGCGGCATCACCCGCCAGACCCAGTTCGGCAACATCCGCCGGCGCTTCCTGCGCAACAAGCTCGCCCTGCTCGGCCTGGTGATGGTGACGATCGTGTTCCTGACCGCCATCTTCGCCCCGATGATCGCCACCCACCCTCCCAAGGCGCAGGACCTCACCATCACCCTGCAGACCCCGTCCTCCGAGCACTGGCTGGGCACCGACGAGCTGGGCCGTGACGTGTTCAGCCGCATCGTCTACGGCACCCGCATCGCGGTCAGCGTGGGCCTGGCCTCGATCTTCCTGGCCCTGGTGATCGGCGTCATCCTCGGATCGATCTCCGGCTACGTCGGCAAGGTCTGGGACACCTTGATCATGCGGATCGCGGACGTGTTCTTCGCCTTCCCCCTGATCATCGGCGCCGTGGTGATCATCCTCGTCGTCGGGCGCGGCGTGGCACCGGTCATCCTGGCCATCGGCCTCTTCAGCTGGGCCACCGTGGCCCGGCTCCTGCGCAGCTCGATCCTCTCCATCCGGGAGAGCGAGTACGTGGAGGCGGCCCGGTCGCTGGGAGCCAGCAAGTGGCGCATCGTCACCCGCCACGTGCTCCCCAACAGCATGGCCCCCGTGCTCGTCTACGCCATGGTGAGCGTGGCCACGGCCATCGTGGCCCAGGCGTCGCTCAGCTACCTGGGCGTCGGCGTGCCGCCCGACGTGCCCGACTGGGGGAACATGATCGCCGCGGGGCAGAAGTTCTTCGGGTTCAAGGACTACCTGTGGTTCTTCCCGAGCATGGCGGTGGTGTTCACCGTCCTCGGCTTCGTCTTCGTCGGCGACGGCATGCGTGACGCACTGGACCCCCGCTTGCGATGACCCCCGACACGAGCGAGCCGCTGCTCTCCATCGAGGATCTGCGCGTCCACTTCCACACCGACGCCGGCGTGGTGAAGGCGGTGGACGGCGTGAGCTGGGCGGTGTCGCCCGGCGAAACGCTGGGCATCGTCGGCGAGTCGGGGTCGGGCAAGTCGGTCTCCGCGCTGGCCGTCATGGGCCTCGTGCCCGTACCGCCGGCCCGCTACGAGTCGGGCCGCATCCTGTTCAAGGGCGGTGACCTCATCGCCGCCGACGAGAAAGAGCGGCGCGCCATCCGGGGCAAGGAGATCTCGATGATCTTCCAGGACCCTCTGACCGCCCTCAACCCGGTGTTCCGGGTCGGCCACCAGATCGCCGAGGTCATCCAGGCCCATGACAGGAAGGTCGGTCGGGTCGCGGCCCGAGCCAAGGCCGTCGAGCTGCTGGGGGAGGTCGGGATCCCCAACCCGAAGCAGCGGGCCCGGGAGTACCCCCACCAGTTCTCCGGCGGCATGCGCCAGAGGGCCATGATCGCCATGGCCCTCGCCCTGGACCCGCTCGTCCTGCTGGCCGACGAGCCCACCACCGCCCTCGACGTGACCGTGCAGGCCCAGATCATGGATCTGCTGATCCGGCTGCAGTCGGAGCGGGGGACGGCCATCGTCCTCATCACCCACGACCTCGGCCTGGTCGCCGGCCACGCCGACCGGGTCCTGGTCATGTACGCCGGCAAGGTGGCCGAGCTGGGGACCATCGACGACGTCTACTACCGCCCGAGGCATCCCTACACCCTGGGGCTGCTGAACAGCCTGGCCCGCATGGACCAGCGCCGCACCGACCGACTGAAGCCCATCATCGGCCAGCCGCCGAGCCTCATCCGGGTGCCACCCGGCTGCCCCTTCCACCCACGTTGCCCCTTCGCCACCGACATCTGCCGGAAAGAGATGCCGCCCCTGGAGCCCAAGGACGGCCCCCACCACCTGGCCGCCTGCCACCACAGCGACCAGGTCGCCCTGCAGCAGTCGCCGGCGGCCTCGTAGATGGCCGCCCTGGTCGAGGTCCGGGACCTGGTCAAGCACTACCCGATCCGCTCCGGGATCGTGTTCCGCCACGAGATCGGCGCGGTGAAGGCGGTCGACGGCATCTCCTTCGACCTGGAGGCCGGCGAGACCTTCGCCCTCGTGGGTGAGTCCGGCTGCGGCAAGTCGACAACCGCCCGCTGCGTGCTCCGGTTGATCGAACCCACGTCCGGCTCGATCAAGTTCGACGGTGAGGACATCACCGCCGCCGGCACCGGCCGCATGCGGACCCTGCGCCGCGAGATGCAGATGATCTTCCAGGACCCCTTCGCCAGCCTCAACCCCCGCATGACGGTGCGGGGCATCCTGCGGGAGCCGTTCACCATCCACGGCCTGGAGGCGGACGGCAAGGTGGAGGCCCTCCTGGAGATGGTCGGCCTGCTGCCCGAGCATGCCTCCCGCTACCCGCACGAGTTCTCCGGCGGCCAGCGCCAGCGCGTCGGCATCGCCCGGGCCATCGCCCTCGATCCCAAGCTGGTGGTCTGCGACGAACCGGTGTCCGCCCTCGACGTGTCCATCCGGGCCCAGGTGCTGAACCTCCTCGAGGACCTGCAGGCCCGGATGGGCCTCACGTTCCTGTTCATCGCCCACGACCTCAGCGTCGTGCGCCACATCGCCAGCCGGGTGGCGGTGATGTACCTGGGGACGATCGTAGAGACGGCCCAGACCGACGACCTCTTCGAGCGGCCGTCCCACCCCTACACCCAGGCCCTGATCTCGGCGGTGCCCGTCCCCGACCCCGACCGGGAGCGCAGCCGCCGGCGCATCCTGGTCTCGGGCGACGTCCCGAGTCCCATCGACCCGCCGAGCGGCTGCCGGTTCCGCACCCGCTGCCCGAAGTTCGCCAACGAGTTGAGCGAAGCCGAGCGCCAGAAGTGCATCGACGAGCCGCCGCCGCTGATCGACCGGGGAGAGGGCCACCCGTCGGCCTGCCACTACGCCGAGGCGAAGTCGCTGGTCTGAGCAGGGCGGCATGCCGGGTAGGCCGCCAAGGTGACGATCGGTCCGGCCACCCGGCTGCCGCGGCTGTTGCGCCGGCCCCTCGTGAGCCGCTGCGTCACCCGGGCCGTCCGTCCCCTGGCGCCGTTCCTCGGCCAGGATGCGCTCATGCACCTCCCCGTCGCCGGCGTGGTGGAGGTGTGCCCTCCCGGCACGGACGGGCCGGCGATCCTGATGGGCAATGACGGCAACGACCGCATCGCCGCCATGCTCTTCTGGCGGCGGGGCGTCGACGGACGGGAGCCGACGACGATCCGCACGTTCCTGCGGCTGGTCTCGCCTGGTTCCACCGTCCTCGACGTAGGGGCCAACAGCGGCCTGTTCTCGCTCCTCGCCGCCCGGCGCCACCCGACGGTGACCGTCCATGCCATCGAGCCGGTGGCCCGGGTGTTCTCGGTGCTGGAGTCCAACGTCGCCCTGAACGGCCTCTCCAATGTCACGTGCCACCGCATGGCGTGCTCGGACCGGTCCGGGACAGCGACGTTGCACGTGCCGGCCGGTGAGGCTGTGCCGGTCATGGCGTCGCTCCTGGCCGGCTGGCCTGACACTCCCGCCCGCGAGGAGCAGGTGGCCTGCACGACGATCGACGAGCTCGGGGTCGAGGCTGACGTGGTGAAGATCGACGCCGAAGGCAGCGAGGACGCAGTCCTGCGGGGGGCGAGGGCCACCCTCGCGGAGCAGCGGCCGTTCGTCCTCGCCGAGGTCCTGGGCCGGCCGGGCCTCGCGGGGTCGGTGACCGCGGCGCTGGCCGAGCACGACTACCGCTTCTTCCGCCTCGGGCCGCGAGGCGTGACGCCGTGTGACGAGATCGCCGGCGGCACCGACGACGACGAGAACCACAACTACCTCTTCGCCCACGCCAGCCGGCTGAGTGAACTCAGACTGTGAGGGTCGGCTCCACGTCGAAGGCCAGAAGGATGTCGTCGGCCATCATGTGGACGCACCGGTTGGTGAGACGGATGCCCTCGGCGACCCGGGACACCCCCAGCGGCCCGACCGCCTCGGTGCCCTGACCGATGATCGTCGGCGCCACGCCGACCACCATCCGGTCGACAAACCGACCCGCCAGCAGCGACGTGATGACCCGTGACCCGCCCTCCACCAGCAGAGAGGAAATCCCTTCGGCGCGGAGGACCGCCAGCGCCGGCGCGAGGGCCACCCCTCCGGGGCCTTCGGGGACCACCAACACCCGGACCTGGCGCTCCTCCAGGAGGCGGCGGGCCTCCGGGCTGGATCGCTCGGTGGTCACGATCACCGTCCGGGTCTCCGCATCGAGGACCTTGGCGCCGGCCGGCACCCGCAGGTCGGAGTCGAGCACCACCCGGATGGGCGACGCCCCCGGCACCATGCGGACGGTCAGCTGGGGATCGTCGGCGAACACCGTTCCGATGCCGACCAGGACGGCGTCACAACCGGCGCGAAGGGTGTGGGAGATCCGGCGCTCCGACTCGCCACTTATCCAGCGGGCGTCACCGGTGGACGTGGCGATGCGACCGTCCAGCGTCTGGGCGTACTTCAGGACGACGTAGGGACGGTCGGGCCGGGGCGCCACCGTCCCGAGCAGCTGGCTGGCGTCGACGGCCTGGACCACGTCGCCACCGATCGGCGGGCCGGTCGGACGCAAGTGCCCGAGCGACCGCTCCTTGGTCCGCAGGTATCCCAGGTTGCGGGCATGGGGGGCGGTGGCGATGGAGGCGAGGCCGACAACCGGCATGCCGGCCGCCTCCAGCCCTTCGACCTTCTTGGGATTGTTCGTCAGTAGGCGCACGCTCTGCACCCCCAGGGCGCACACGACCCCTGCCGCGTCGGTGTAGTCACGGGAGTCGACTGCGTGGCCCAGGCGCAGATTGGCCTCCAGTGTGTCCGCCCCCTTGTCCTGCTCGACGTAGGCCAGCAGCTTCTCCACCAGGCCGATGCCCCGCCCTTCGTGCCCGGTGGCGTAGACCAGCACACCGCATGGCGCGGCGGCGATCGTCCGCAGGGCGAGGCGCAGCTGGACGCCGCAGTCGCAGCGGAGCGAACCGAGAGCGTCGCCGGTGAGGCACTCGGAATGCAGCCGGGTGAGCACGCCGGCCTTGCCGGCGACGTCGCCGTGGACGAGCGCGAGGTAGACGAAGCCCGAGCGGCACTCGAACGCCTGCACGTCGAAGGTGCCCATGGAGGTGGGGAGGCCCACCCGGGCCACCGGGTGGGGCGGTCGCCGGCTCCCGTTAGGGTGAAGGCGGATGTTCGGACCTGCTCCCGGATGAGGGCCCATGCCGTGTCCTTCCTCGCGCCCCGCCGGGTGGGGCTCGGCGCCCTCGACCTGCCCGACATCGGCCCCGGCCAAACACTCGTGCGCACGCTGTACTCGGGGATCAGCACCGGTACCGAGCTCCTGGCCTACCGCGGCCAGATCGACCCGTCGCTCCCGCTGGACGAGTCGCTGGAGGGTCTGCAGGGCGGCACCTTCGCCTACCCGTTCCAGTACGGCTACAGCTGCGTGGGCCGGGTGGAGGAGGGGGACGGGCCGGCGCCGGGCACCCTGGTCTTCGCCTTCCGGCCCCACCAGGACCGGTTCGTGGCGTCGACGGCTGAGCTGGTGCCCATCGCCGACGTCGACCCCCGCCAGGCCACGCTCTTCCCGCTCGTGGAGACGGCGTTCCAGGTGGCGCTCGACGCCGGCGCCGTGCTCGAGGAGGACGTCGTCGTCTTCGGACTGGGCGTCGTCGGGCTGCTGACTGCCGTGCTGCTGGTGCGTGCGGGGGCGCGGGTGACCGCCGTCGACCCCCGGCCGGGACGCCGAGCCCTGGCGGAGTCGGTCGGGCTGCGGGCCGCCGGCCCCGACGAGGTCGAGGGCCCGCTGTCGCTGGTCATCGAGGCCAGCGGCAACCCCGACGCCCTCCGCCAGGCGCTCGACCTGCTGGGCCACGAGGGGCACGCGCTGGTGGCGTCGTGGTACGGGCAGAAGGAGGCGACCCTTCCGCTGGGCGGCGACTTCCACCGCCGGCGCCTGGTGATCCGCAGCACCCAGGTGACCACGATCCCCTCCCACCTGGGCAGCCGGTGGACCCTCGAACGCCGGCGCTCGACCGTCCAGTCGCTGCTGGGCGAGCTGCCCCTGGCCGCCCTGGCCACCCACACGTTCCCCTTCGAGGAGGCCCCGGCGGTCTTCGAAGCCCTGGACAAGGGGGAAGAAGACATCCTGCACGCGGCGCTGTCCTATGAGGAGTGAGGGAGGACCATGCACCAGGTGGGAACGGCGACCGAGGTCCGAGCCCTGCACGTCATGCCCGGCATGCCCGAGCCCGAGGGCAGCCTGCACGCCCACGACTACAAGATCGAGGTGGTCATCGAGCGGGCCCAGCTCGACGACCGGTCGATGGTCTGCGACCTCGACATCCTCGACGCCGCGCTGCAGGCGCTCGCCGATGAGATCCGCGACGCCGACCTGGAGCGCATCCGCCCCGAAGGCGTGGAGGCCGTCACCGTGGAGATCTTCGCCCGGTGGGCACACGACCGCCTGAGCGAGCCGGTGCGGATCGCGGGCGGCGAGGTGCTGACCGTGCGGGTGTGGGAGTCCCCGGTGGCCTTCGGCGGCTATCAGGCGCCGGTCGCGCCCATGGCTTCGTAGGCCTCGAGGCAGCGGCGGGCGCAGGCATCCCACGTGAAGCGCTCGGCCACCAACTGGTGGGCGTCGTCGCCCATCCGGCGGGCCTGCACCGGGTCGGCCAGCACCTGCTCGATCCGCCGGCGCAGGTCGTCGACGTCGCCCGGCGCGACCAGGAAGCCGGTCTCGCCGTGGCGGACGACCTCACGGAGGCCGCCCAGGGCGCTGGCGATGACCGGAGCGCCGCAGGCCATGGCCTCGAGCAAGCTGAGGCCGAGCAGCTCGGAGATCCTGATCTGCTTGCCGTAGCAGGTCTGCTCGACCGAGGGCAGGACCATCACCGCGGTGCTGCGGTACAGCTCGAGCAGGTCGGTGTCGCGGACCGCACCGAGGAACCGGACGTGGCGGCCGTCCTCGCCGGCCAGCTGCCGGAGCCAGCCGGCGTATCCCGACTCCGGCGGTCGCAGGTCATGGCCGGCCGTGCCCACCACGGTCAGCTCCGCCTTGGGGGGCAGGGCCCGCAGCAGGCGGTCGACGCCCTTGTGAGGGGTCAGGCGGCCGACGAAGAGGACGCCGGAACGGGGGGTGCCGGCGGGCCCGGGAGACAGCCGGCCGGTGTCGGCCCCGCCGTAGATGACCGCGGTGCGCTCCTCGGGGGCCTCGAGGACCTCGGCCGAGTACCGCGACACCGTCAAGAAGCGGTCGACCAGCCGATCGGCGCCCGGCGGGCGGGGGCGGGAGCCGAGGAGGCCGTGGTCGGTGACGGCCACCGGCTGGCGCCGGAGGCGGGCGGCCGCCGCCGCCAGCCGGGAGGGGGTGGCCCACAGC
>Ga0247719_1000939_pt1 | contig 14042 bp, 9 predicted proteins | sample 41E_DmetaG_FD_189046 | JGI IMG/M metagenome (GOLD analysis project Ga0247719, IMG submission 189046) | Soil microbial communities from hillslope of Landscape Evolution Observatory, University of Arizona, Oracle, AZ, United States - 4-1-E_D | ecosystem: Engineered > Artificial ecosystem > Mesocosm...
GTCGAGGGGAGGGGTCGTCGGGCCGACCACGGCCACGCCGGTGGCGGCGGTGCTGCCGAGGAGGATGAGCACGAAGGCGACGGACCACGCCTTGACGCGGACGGTACGGTTCTTCAGTCGACACACCTCACGGTAAGAGGCTGGATCCGGGCACGCCGGTACCCGTCCGGACGAGAGCCCGCTCGAATGCCTCCGGCGGGAGACCCGGAGTAACGAGTATTAAGCTTTGCGGCGCGACGGCTCGCCAGCCCGCTCTGGCCGCCATATAAACTGTTCCGGGATGTGGACCGGTTTGCGGGAGGCCCGTGCGATGCGCTGTCGGGGTCTCGGGATGGGCAGAAAAAAGCATCGGACGGCCCGCCGGAGGGCGGGCCGTCCGCGAAGGCTTCAGACCGACGGGTTGAGCGCCTCGATGATGTCCACGTCCCACACGGACTCCTTCACGTTGAGGCCGTTGCTCCGGTACCGGATCTCGGCCGGGCTCATCGCGATCTCGATCGAGGTGTCGCGGTTGCCGGTCGGGAACACGACGGCGTCGTAGCCGTACCAGACCCCGAGGTTCGGGTCGGACGTGTAGCAGACCATCGGGACGACGATGGGCTCCTCGCCGGTGACGACGTGCCACCGGTCCGGCTCGTTCGCGAAGTAGTCGATGACGAGCACGCCGATCGTTCCCCACCCGCCCGGGGCGAGGGGCGTGAGCGTCACGTTGTAGACGGCCTTCTCTTGATCCTCGCATCCCGAGGACGGGAACCAGCCGAACCACTCGCCCGTGCCGTCGTGGTAATTGTTCGGGTCGACCTTCGTCCCCTTCTGGTAGGGATCGGACGGGTCGGGCGCGACGCCGATGACGCGGTCCTCGTTCAGGTCCTTCCAGACGCCGGTGTGGGCGCCGACGGCGAAGGCGCCGGGGAAGGCGGATTGCTCCCGGCCGCTTGCGCCGCCGAACCCGAAGAGGTTGTACGTCTGCACCGCGAAGCCCGTCTGCATCCAGTAGCCCTGGACGTCGATCCAGGCGTGGTAATCCGCCTGGTACCCCTCGATCGTCACGTTGTGGGCGCTCGAGCCGGGGTCCTCGTGCTCGAGGCGGTAGCCCGGCGTGAGCGTTCCCCACGTGGGGCCCGCGACGGGCTTCACAGGCTCCGGGAGCCAGCTGCCCCCGTCGTGCGCAAGCGAGTTGACGGCCCAGAAGTCGATCGCCGGCAGCTCGTTCACGATCGGTGCGGCCGTGCTGCCGTAGAGGGTGGCGATGGGCCCGGGTGCGACCGCCGGGTAGACATCGATGTCCACGAGGCAGGCGTCGTCCTCGTCGGGGCACGTGAAGGGACGCGCCGTCTCCGGGTCGGGGAAGAGCATCCCGTTCGCCATCGTCGCGACGCGGTACGTCTGGAGCAGCGATCCGTCGACATAGATGGACGGGTAGCCGCGGTCGAGGTACTCGGCCGGCGAGGACGCGAACGCGAAGTACGTGTAGTAGAAGTCCGGCTGCTGCGGCGTCGGGTTCGAGTTGGAGTCGATCGTGGGGTGGGACCCGGGGTCGACGAAGGCCACGATGGTCGCGCCGGGGGTCGGGCCGACGTCGTTCATGCCCGCGCTCGTTCCATTCTTGGTCGCGCCGAACTCGTTCGCCGGATTCGCGGTGCAGATGGCTTCGGCGCACGTCGCGTTGTAGTCGACGAGGCCGTCGCCGTCGACGTCCACCCAGAAGCCGTACCAGGCGAAGAACTGGCCCGGTCCGGGCAGGAGGATGTCCCCGTCGAGGGTCTCCTCCCCGCCGTTGCGGTTCACGGTGTACCGGGGCCCGGCGAGGTTCGTCAGGAGTCCGTGCGTGAGGTACACGGAGTCGAGGATCCGCGTGGGCTCCGAGGGCAGCGTGTCGAGGTTGTTCGCCTGGCCCTCGGCCGCGCGCTTCAGGCGTTCGCTCTCTTCGACTTCCCATTTCACGGCATTGTGGGCGTGGATCGGACGGTGGTCCGCGACGACCGTGCCGACCGCGCCGCCCAGGAGGAGGAGCGCGAGGGCCGTGGCCGCCGCTCGTGTCGTGCGTAGCATGCGTGTGTCTCCCAGGAGGCCGCGGCTCAATGAACCGGGCGAGCCTCCGTCACACGCCACATCATGGCATGGTGTCAACGTTTCGCCTGACGACGGGGGCCGACCCCCACCAGCACGGCGATCGCCGCGACCAGGGCGAGGACTTCGAACCCCGGGATGCCCGTCTTGGGGGGCTTGACGTCGGGCGGAGGCGTCTCGTTCGTGTTGTTGCCCGGCAGCAGGATCGTGCTCGGCCCCGTCGGGCCCGTGGGCTTCGTCGGCGTCGTCGGGTTCGGGTCGATCGGGGGCTTCGTGGTCGAGGAGGACGTGCATCCCTCCGTCACGTTCACGCCGACGACGTTCGAGGGCATCGAGGCCGGGGCCTCGCCGCGCGCGACGACGCGGAACCAGTAGTGGCCCTTCGCGCGGCAGAAGACGTCGAACGGGGGCGAGGCGCGGAACTCGCGCGCGGCGAGCGCCCAGCCCGTGTCCGTGTTCGCGGTCGTCTCCTGCACCTCGTAGAGGGTCGCGCCCTCGACGAGGGACCACGTGAGGTTGAAGAATCCGCCCTTCGTCGCGTTGACCTCGAGACCCGTGCCGAGGTCGCGCGCGGAGGCGAGCGCGGGCGCGGGAAGCGCCGCGAGCGCCTCGCGGAGCTGGAAGCGCACCGACTTCACGGCCGTCGACGAGACGCCGTCGTGGCCGCGCAGGCGCAGCGTGTGGTTGCCGTAGGTCGCGTTGTCCGCCGTCGCGTTCCACGAGACGAACCACGTCGTGACGTGGCCCGCGGGGAACACGAACGCCTCGCGCCACGCGCCGTCGTCGATCGCGTACTCGACCTTGTTCACGGGCCGGTTCGGCGCGAACGCGTTCGCGACGCCGGTGAAGGCGAGGACCTCGGAGCGGTACACCTGGCCCTCGACGGGCGTCGTGACCGTGAGGGTCGGCGTGACGTTCAGCGTGTAGCGGAGGACCTGCGAGATGTCGCGGTTGCCCTGCCCGACGATGAGCGCCTCGAGGCCGTTCGGCGACCAGGCGACGCCGTGGAACCGGCCGCAGCTGCGCGGGATCGTCGTGTTGTTGAGCCACGGGCGCGGCGGGAGCACCTGGCGGCAGAGATCCTTGTCGAGGATCGGCGTGATCGCGTTCGCCTCCATGTTGAGCGTGAAGTTGCTCTCGAGGCCGATCATGAGGCCGCGGTTGCCCGAGGGCTGCCACGCGACGCCCTTGAGGTCCGAGGGGTGCGTGTAGGGGTGCCACTGGAACTCGTGGCCGTTGCGCGTGCAGCCGCCGTGGCACCACTTGAGCACCGTGCCCTTGAGGTTCGCCTCGAAGCCGACGATCCAAGCGGTGCGACCGTTCGGCTCGAACGTGATGCCGTTGATGTCGGTGAGCCACGGCGTGAAGCGGCCGTACGGGAAAAGGTACACCATGCACGGCGCCGAGAGCTTGTACTGGCTGCACTTCCACGATTCCTCGCTCCAGAGCATGAGCGAGCCGAGCTCGATCGTGTTGTTCGCGTGCTTGCGCGCGCCGGAGACGAACGCGAAGCTCGAGTTCGGGGCCCATCCTACGGTCTTGAGCAGATAGGATTCCTTCACGCCGGGGATCTTCGACGGGATGAAGATGGGCTTGAGGCCGTCCGACTCGTTGTAGGCGAGGATGATGTCCGTGCCGGTGATCATCGCGTACTGGCCGTTCGGCTTGAACTTCACGTCGCGACCGTGGAAGTGCGCGCTCGCGGATCTCACGGTGATGTTGAAGAACTCGGAGTCGGTGAAGATGTCCTTCACGACCCCGTCCTTGTACTTCATGATCTTGTCGTAGGCGCCGACGATCACCGCGTACCTGCCGCTCGGCTCCCAGGAGACCTTGTAGAGCGTCGACGCGGGGCTTTCGACGTGCACCTTGTGCACGCCGGTCCGGTTCACGAGCGCGACGACCGCGAAGCCGCCTGCGGGATCGGCCTCGCATCCCGGGAAGCCGCCCACGAGGAGCGCCTCGGGATCGTTCGGGTCCTTCGGCGCGGGGTTGTAGGCGACGTCGTTCCACACGGCCGAGGCGAGGCCGTACGTCTCGGTGCGGCCCTTGCAGTCCGTCCACTCGTATTCGAACGTGTCGTGCGGGACGGACTCGAACTGCCAGCGGTCGCTCGGCGCGACCTGCGCGCCGGCCGGCGCGGCGAGGACGAGGAGCGCGAGGAGGACGGGCGCGGCGACGAGCGCGACGCGGCGGGAAAGCGGGCTGGCGTGGATCATGACAACACCCGGGCGTCCCGTGGAGCGAGCCTCCGGGACCGGTGGCAGTCGGGCTCTCGCGTGAAAAGGGTTTCGGTCGCGCGCTACCCGCGTCGACGGACGACGAGGAGACCGGCGACGCCGAGGATGGCGGCGACGCCGAGGGCGGCGATCGCGACCGAGGCGATCGGGACCGAGGACGGGTTCACCTTGACTTCGCCGGTCGAGAGCTCCTGGATCCAGATCGCGTTTTCCGCCGCCATGCGCAGCTGGCCCGTCTCGGCCGCGACCGCGTTGAAATCGGGCCGGGCCCCGAAGGCCGAGCGGGTCATCGGAAGCGCCGACGCGAGGACGAGGCCGTCCACGCCGTGGTGCGCGAGCGTCGCCGCGAGCCCCGCCGTGGCGTTGTGGAGGACCCTCGCGTCGCGCGCGGCGTCGGCGGGCGTGAGCGTGCCGCGCGAGGACTTGAACGAGAGCGATTCGAACGCGTTGACCTCGACATAGGAGAAGTACTCCGCCGCAGCGAGGAGCCGCGCGCCCGCGTTCGCTTCGCGCGCGCCCGCTTCGAGGAACGTGCCCTGGTGGGGCCCGCTCACGGGCGATTCGAGGAGACGCCGCACGAGCCGCTCGTTCGCCCACGCGAGGGCGCCCGGCGCGACCGCGCGCTTGCCGAGCGGGTCGATCTCGAGCGCGGCGGCCGCGAGGTCGCGCGCCAAAGCGGACGCGACGGCCGCCGCGAGCGGAACGGTGACGACCCCGCGCGCGTTGCGCTGGAACGCCTCGGTGTCGACGTCGTAGCGGAAGTAGCCCGCGAGCTCCCGCTCGTAGGTCTCGAGCGATTCCCGGTAGTGCGAACCGGCGACGTACGCGCGGGCCGCGAGGTGGAGATACTCGACCCCGAGCGTCGTCTTCACGGTCGTTTCCGCCGCGACGAACGCGGCGCGGGCCGCCGTGAGGTTCGCTTCGGCGTCGGCCGAGAGGGCCCGGCTCGCGTTCAGGAGGTGGCCGCGCGCGTCGCCGGACCGCTTCGCCTCCGCGAAGGCGCGCTTGTACGCGAGGTCGGGCAGGACGGCCGCGAGGACGGCGTGCACGCCGGCGGCGTCCCCCGCCTCCGCGCGGGCGCGGCCGAAGGCCAGCTGGGCGCGGTGCGCCGACAGGTTGTCGCTCGCCGCGGCCGCGTGGGCGTCGACGGCCGCCTCCGCGCGGTCCATCCAGGCATCGAGGACGCGCACGACGGGGGCGCGGGGAACGCCGGCCGCCGCGGACGGGGCGAGGGCCGGGAGGAGAACGAGGAGGACGAGGGCGAGGGCCCGGAGGGACCGCAGGCGGGACACGGCCCACCGCATTCGGCCGGGCGCTCATAACCCTTCTCAGGTCGCCGCGGCGGAGGACCCGGCCCCGCGGCGGGCGCGGCGGCGACGGCGCGCGCGGCGGGCGCGGCCTCCGCGCCCGACGCAAGACTTAAGACCGTCAAGAAAAGTCCCCGCGGGTCCGGAGGTCCCGTGCTCGCCCGCCTCATCGTCCTCGGGGGGCTTCTCGCCCTGGTCGCGTTCGCGGCCGGGCCGGCCGAAGCCGAGAGCCGGCTCCACTGCCCGTCCCCGACGGAGTGTGTGCTCGTCCCGTCCGAGCTGCGCCTCGACCCCTCCGGCAAGCTCGTCCCCTGGAGCCGCGACGTCACCATCGCGAAGGCGCGGCCGGACTTCAACCACGACCGGCAGACCTACCTGAACGTGACGGGACCCGCGGACGGCGCGAAGGCCGAAATGATCCTCCTCGCCTTCGACCGCGCCGACTTCCCCCCGAACGTGACGATCGAATGGGCGACGCTCAACCTCTACTTCGATTGCATGTACTACGGGGGCTGCGGCGGGATCGGCACCGCGGACCCCCAGCGCGCGAGCGCGCGCGACCGCATCCTGACCGCCCGCGAGATCATCCTCCCCTGGGAGGAGGAGAACGTCACCTGGAACAAGCTCGCGGGATCCTACTTCCTCAACACGACCCTCGCGGCGGGCCTCTCGGGCCCACGCACCTGCAGCAACGGCGACACGGATGCCGGCTCCCCCATCGGCAACGGGGGCCCGAGCGGCGCGCGATGCTTCGACGTGGCCTTCTCCGCGCGGGAATGGCTCGCGGGGAACGGATCGCGCTTCGGGTGGGCGATCCTGGACGAAGGCGTGAGCTGCCCGACGATGAGCGACTGCCGCAACGTCTTCTTCAGCTCCGCGAAGCGCAACCCCGACGGAACGCCTTACACGCAGTTCCGCGGGAACTGCCCCCCGCCCGTCTACCTCGAGCGGCGCTGGACGCAGGAGGGCCAGGGCACCGCGTCCCGGGAGGTCTCCGCGCCGATCGAGGGCCTGTGCTGGCCCGCGCTCGCGATGAAGCTGAACCGCCACGTGCCGTCGCTCGCGAACGCGACGATCAAGTACAACGGGTCGAAGATGGAGCTTTTCGGCGAGGGGCGCCGCAGCGGGCCCCCGACGGCGTTCATCTCGAACCGCGTCTCGGTGAATCTCTCGGTGGAGGCGCGCGACGGCGTCGGCGCCATCCAGGAGGTCCGCCTCCTCATCCGCAACGAGACCGGCGTCCTCTTCATCTCCGAGACGCTCAAGAACCGCCGCCTCTTCTCGGCCGCTAGCGTCGCGGGCGGCGCGAAGGGCGAGCGCTGGGAGTACTGGAGGGAGGGCCCCCTCGCGCTCCCGGCCGGAAAATACCGGTTGTCGATCACGACGCTCGACACCGACCTCAACGAGGCGGCGCTCGAGCCGCGCGGCGGGCAGGTGGCACCCCTCCATTACAATCTCGTCGTCATCAACGACAAGCCGATCCTTTCGGACCTCAAGGTGGCGGGCAAGCCGCCCTTCGCGCAGAACGCGAGGATCAACTTCACCGCCTCCCTGCGGCTCAACGATTCGCGACAGGTCCTCGACGCCGTCCTCGCGTACGCGAACTCGACCGCCGGTCACCGCCTCGTGATCCCCCTGAGGCTCCTGGCGCGCGAATCGGGCACGTCGGGCGGGGCCGGCACCTGGTGGTTCGAGCGCGCCTGGACGCTTCCGGGCAACTGGACCCTCACGCTCTTCGCGAACGACACGTTCGGCAACGCCGACCGTCGTTCGATCCGGTTCAACGTCACCGACGTCACGGCCCCCGTGGCGGGAGCCCTGAAGGTCGAAGGCGCCGTCTTCAAGCTCGATCGATTCGCGTCGGAATCGGGCGCGCGCCTCGCGTTCGCCGCGACGGTGACGGACGACACGAACCTGACGGTGGACCTCGTCCTCAAGGGCGCCGCCTCGACGCGCCGCGTCCCGATGGCGCGCGGCCTCGAGAACCGCTGGGCCGCCTCGCTCTCGGATCTTCCGGCGGACACCTACGCGACGACGGTGGAGGCGCGCGACGTCGACGGCAACCTCGCGACGAGCCCCACCACCCTCGTCGAGGTCGAAGCGCGCAAACCGCCGTCGTTCCACGATCTTGCGCCCCCTCCGGGCGGGTGGGCGAACGCGACCCCGACGATCTCGCTCCGCATCCACGACCTCACGCTGAACCGGAGCACGATCCGGACCTACACCAAGGTGAAGACGACCGAGGTCGAGGGCGTCTTCGAGGAGTCGCTCCCCTCCTTCGGCGGAAGCGCCTCGGACACGATCGCGACCCTCGCGTCGCTGCGCTTCTTCCGCGGCGACCTCGTGACCGTGCGGGTCGTGGCGAACGACACCCTCGGCGCCCACGCCGAGCGCGAATGGTCGTTCGTGATCGACGGGCGCGCGCCGACGGTCGCGATCGCGATCGGCGATCCCCAACGCGACGTCGGCGCCTCGGTCGCGGTCACGAACGGGACCACGTTCTCGCTCTCGGCGAGCGACGAGGAATCGGGCGTGAGAAGCATCGCGTGGCAGCTCGAGAGCCTCGACCAAGCGGGATCCGCGTCTCCGTGGATCCGCTACGCGGGACCCTTCGACGTCGCAAGCTCGCCCTTCGCGCGCGGGACGGGCCTCTACGCCGTCCGCTACCGCGCGACCGACGTCGCGGGGAACACAGGCGGCGGCGGCGAGATCCGGGTCATCCTCGACGCGACGCCCCCCGCGATCACGCACCGGGTCGAGAACGGAAGACTCCTCGTCGCCGTCTCCGACCGCGGATCGGGCCTCGCGGCCCTCCGCGTCCTCGTCTCCTCCGACCCGTCGGGAACGTTCTGGGAGGAGCAGCACACGCCCATCCTGGATCCCTCGGGCCAGACGTTCGGGATTCCCTTCCCGACCGTGAAGCGCGGCGCCATCGTCCGCTACGCGATCACGGCCGAGGATCGCCTTGGCCTCGTCTCCCACGCGGGCACGCGCGCGAAGCCCGTGGAATGGGTGAGCCCGAACCAGGCCCCCACGATCGTCACGCGCGGCCTCGCGAACAACTCGGAGGTGAAGGGCGTCGTCGCGGTGGGCTGGACCGCGGCCGACCTCGACGGCGACCGCTTCACCGTCCAGGCGACCGTGCGCCCGATGGTCCTCGCGACCGCGACCACGCTCTTCGAGGGCGGGGATGCGAGAGGCGAGGTCCGATGGGACACCACGAAGGTTCCCGACGGCCGCTACGTCGTCCTGTTCACGGCCGACGACGGCCAGGCCCGTCGCTCCGCGTACCACCTCGTGGACGTGAACAACACGGGACTCGGCGTCGGCGGCGTGGCGCTCCCGCAGGGCCGCGTCGAGTTCCTCGAGGAGATCCCCTTCCGCGTCACGCTCCTCCGCCCCGTCTCCACGGCGCACGTGATCATCACGCGCGACGCGGGCGGGCAGGACGTCGTGGTCGAGCTCCCGCTCCACGACGACGGCCTGAACGGCGACAAGGTCGCGGGCGACGGGGAGTGGACCGCCGTCTGGACGCCCGACGTCAAGGGCGCCTTCTCGGTCGGCCTGCGCATCCTCTACGAGGACCAGGGAACGGTGGAGCGCCACGGCGCCTCGACGATCGAGGTCCAGTCGAGCCTCGCGAACACCGTGTCGCGCAACCTGCCGTGGATCGTCCTCGCGGGCCTCCTCGTCGTGCTGCTTGCGATCGCGGTCGTCGTCCAGCTCATGCGCTACGGCTACCTCTGAGGCGCCCCCCGACGAGACAGGCGTTAGATTCTTATGCGGGGCTCCGCCATGCACGCGCGACGGTGAAACCATGGCGAAGATCGTCCACGTCGTCGGTACCGGAACCATCGGCGAGCCCCTCGTCGGGCTCCTCTCCCGCCACCGCCGCGACCTCGGCATCGACGAGGTCACGTTCTACAAGCACTCGCCCCGCGCCACCGACCGCCCCATGATCGTGGCCCTCCGCCACGAGGGCGCCCGCCTCGCCGTCGCGGAGGACAAGAAGGCCGACTTCGAGAAGCTCGGCATCAAGGCCGACCTCACCGCGACGGAGGCGCTCGAGCGCGCGTCCATCGTCATCGACTGCACGCCCGAGGACTCGGGCCTCGAGAACAAGGAGACGAAGTACAAGGCGCTCGCGGCGAAGGACAAGACGAAGCGCTTCTTCGCGCAAGGCTCCGAAGAAGGCTTCGGCACGATGTTCGCCCTCGGCATCAACGACCAGGCCGTGAAGCGCGAGGAGCAGTTCTTCCAGGTCGTCTCGTGCAATACGCACAACATCAGCGTCCTCGTGAAGGCCCTGGGCCTCGAGGGCGAGCGCGTGAGGCTCAAGGAGGGCCGGTTCGTCGCGATCCGCCGCGCGGGCGACGTCGGCGACGTCAAGTTCATCCAGGCCCCGAAGGTCGAGAAGCACAAGGAGGCGAACGGCACGCACCATGCGACCGACGTCGTGAACCTCTACAAGACGATCAACGTCGACCTCGACCTCTACTCGTCGGCGATGAAGCTGAACACGCCGTACATGCACACGCTCTGGTTCAACCTCCGTCTCGACGAGCCGACGACGAAGGACAAGATCATGGCGAAGCTCGCGGGCTACAAGTACATCGGTCTCACGGAGAAGGACGCGACGAACACGGTGTTCGCCTTCGCCCGCGAGCACGGTCCCTACGGCCGCATCCTGAACCAGACGGTCGTGAGCGTGCCCTCCGTGGCAGTCCACCCGAACGGACGCGAGGTCACGGGCTTCGCCTTCACGCCGCAGGACGGCAACGTCCTCCTGTCGAACATCGCCCTTGCGACGCGCATGCTCTACCCGGACGACTGGGAGAAGCGCATGGCCGCGTTCGACCCGTACCTGCTGAAGGAGTGGTGAGGGCCGGGGCGTTACAGCGGTGCACTCCGTGACATGAGTTTCACACCGAGGCCTCGCCTGCGGGCGAGGCCTCGGCTCATGTCCGCCCGACCTGCGGGTCGGGCACGCCGCAGCGTTCCGCAGAACGCAAGGCGAAGACGTTCCGCAGAACGTCGCCGCCGCGGCGGTTGCGACCGCCGCGGATCACTCCGTGCCAGAGGAGGGGCGCTGCGCGCGCCCCTCCTCTGGACTCCGTCCCCAGCGCCAGGGGGCTGCCGCCCCCTGGACCCCCATCGAGACCCACGTTATCCTCTCGAACAGCGGTAGCGCTTCACGCCCCCTCGTCGCGTGCGGGTCGCGCAGGCGGGGCTGCCTGATTCAAATCTCACCGCCCGACGCGGCGCGGGGTCGCGGCCGCGGCGTCGCGCAGGTAGCGCGCGACCGTCAGGACGAAGGCCGCGGCGAAGGCGCCGAGGCACCAGAGCAGTCCCGCCGCGCCGAGGAGCCCTTCCTCGAGGCTGCGCGGGGACGAGAACGCCGCGGCCCACACGACGGCGATGAGGCCCGGGACCGCGAGGGCGCCCCACGTGAGGCCGACGCGTCTCCAGAAGAGGCGGCCGTCGTCGAGCAACGCCACCGCATCCGCCCTCACCCGTCATGAAGCCGTCGCTCGGGGAATCCTTATGGGCCGCCGGGGGCTCGCCCGCGCGTGGCGGGCCTGGATCGGGGACTTCCCTTCGCGCTCCTTGCGGCGTTTTTCGGAGGCACGATCCCGGTCGCGGGCGCGATCGCCCTCCGCGTCGCCGAGCCGTGGACGCTCACGGCCGCCCGCTTCGCGGGCGCCGCGCTCGTCCTCCTCGCCGTCCTCGTCGCCCTCGGACGCGCGCGCTCCGTCGTCGAGCGCGCCCGCGCCGACGCCGCGACGATCGGCCTCGCGGCCGTCGCGCTCGCGACGAACTACGTCACCTTCCTCTGGGGCCTCGATCTCGTGGGCCCCGTCGCCGCGCAGATCCTCTTCCAGACGGCGGGCGTCTTCCTCGCGCTCTGGGGCGCGCTCTTCTTTGCCGAGCGTTGGACGACGCGGCGGCTTGCGGGCTTCGCGGCCGCGGTCGTCGGGGCGGCAATCGTCGCCTGGAACGGACGCTCCCTCGGCGCCTTCGCGACCGAGGCTTCGGGCCTTGCGGGCGCCCTCGTGATCGTGCTGAGCGCCCTCGCGTGGAGCGGCTACGCGCTCGCGCAGAAGCGGCTCGGCGGCGCGGGGAGCCTCCCCGTGCTCGCGCTCGTGCTCCTCTCCGGTGCGATCATGACCGGCGCGGGCGCGCTCGTCGAGGGCGTCGCGCTCGCGCCCGGCGTCGAGACGGTCGCCGTCCTCTACCTCGTGCTCGCGACCGTCGGACTCTACGGCTCGCTCGCCGTTGCGCTCGCGCGCGGCGAGGCCGCGACCGTCGCCGCGACCGGGACGCTCTCGCCCGCGGTCACGGTCGTGCTCACGGTCGCCCTCGGGCTCGGCGGAGTGTCCGTCCACGCCCTCGCGGGCGGCGCGCTCGTCGTCGCGGGCGTCGCCGTCGTGGCGCTCGCCCCGCGCGCAAAGCCGCTCGCGGAGCCGCCGCGCGCGGTCGAGGTCGCGCGCCGGTGAGCCTCAGCTCGGCGGGGCCGGCGTCGCGGGCGCGGGCGCGAGCGGCGAAGGCGTCACGATGCCGTTCGAGAGGTGCGTCGTCGCGGCGCGGCGGCGCGCCTCGACGAGGGCGCGCGGGAGGAACGTGACGGCGTCGGCGGCAAGGAGGCCGTCGCCGAGCGTGAGCGCGGCGAGGTCGAAGGCGAACGCGCCGAGGTGGGCCGCCGCGGAGGAGGCTTCGTAGGCGGGGACGCCGCGCGCGAGGAGCGCGAGGGTCGCGCCTTCCACGACGCAGTGGTGGCCGGTCTTCGCCGCGTACGCGCTCGCGAGGCCCGCGACGTGGTGGCGCTTCGCGTCGGCGACGACGGCGCGCGGCCCCTCGACGAGGAGGGTTGTCTGGAGGCGCTGCGCCTCCGCGTTCGCGAGGGCGACGAGGTCGTCCATCGTCTTCGGCGTCTCCTTGCCGGCGCCGTGCGCGAGCGCCCGGGCCGAGAGCGCGATGACGGCGGCGCGGCCCTTCACGAGGTCCTCGTGGCCGTGGAGCGCGGGCGTCACGTCGCCGTTCACGATGATGGGGACGTCCAGCTCGGAGATGAGCGCGCGCACCGCGCGCACCGTCTCGTCGCGCGTCCCGAGGCCGCCGCCGATGAGGACCGCGTCCGCGACTTCGGCCTCCTCGACGACGAGCTCGACGTCGAGGCCCGAGAACACGGGGCCCGCGAGGGACACCGTCTCGGCCTCGGCGACGTGCGCGCGCACGCTCTCGGCCGCGCCGGGCGGCGCGAGGACCGTGACGGCGTCCGCGCCGGCGCGAAGCGTCGCCGCCGCGGAGAGCACGGCGGGCGCCGTCGCGCGGTCGCTTCCCGCAAGCACGAGCGCGTGACCGCCCGTGAAGGGCGTGAAGTCCGGCGTTCGCTCGGGATAGAGCTTCGTGAGGTCGAAGGGCAGGGTGCCTCCCATCGCCCCCGCACTCGGGACGGTGCGCCTAAGTTTTTCGTTTTCTCCCGGTCCCCTTCCTTTGGAACAGGTCCCCGATCGCGCGCGGCACCTCGTCGAGCGCTCGGGAGACGACGGCGCCTTCGCCGAGCGCGCGTCCCGCGCGCTCCCCCGCGCGGCCCACGATCGCGGCCGCGTGCCGCCCCGCGTCGAACGGCGCGAGGCCGCGCGCGAGGAGCGCGCCCGCGACCCCCGCAAGGAGGTCGCCCCAGCCGCCCTTCGTCATGAGGGGCGACCCGTACGGATCGACCGCGACGCGGCGCCCGTCGGAGACGACGTCCCGCGCGCCCTTGAGGAGGACGGTCGCGTGGAGGCGCCGCGCCGCGCGCCGCACCGCCTCCTTTCTCGCCGCAAGCGGCCGGTCCGCGACGCGATCGCCCGCAAGCGCCTCGAACTCGCCGCCGTGGGGTGTGAGGAGCGCGCGACGGCCGGCGATCGCGCCGGGATCCTTCGCGAGGGCCCGGAGCGCCTCCGCGTCGAGGACGAGCGGAACCTCGAGGGCGGCGACGAGCGCGAGGATCCCGCGGTGGGCGGCGGGCGTTCGCTCGACGCCCGCGCCGACGACGGCCGCGTCGAACCGATCGGCGAGCGCGAGGACGGCGCGCCGCGCGGCCGCATCGGGGTGCGATGCCTCGAAGGGGACCGTGATGAGGTCGGGATTGCCGCACGCGGCGAGGTCGGCGGCGCGGCGCGGCGCCGCGACCGTGACGAGGTCCGCGCCGGCGGCGAGGGCGCCCTTCGCGTTGAAGACGAGACAGCCGTGGAAGACGGGGCTTCCGCCGACGACGAGGACGTGCCCGAAGTCGCCCTTGCGGGCGTCGGTCGGGCGCCGCGGGTAGGGGTTCACGCGGCGGGAAGGAGACGGAGCGGGATCAAGCCTCTCTCGGGGCGGGGAGCTCGACGCCGTACCAGGCGAGGAACTCGAGCGACCAGTCCGGCTCTCCGGGACGGGG
>Ga0247719_1000944_pt1 | contig 13946 bp, 14 predicted proteins | sample 41E_DmetaG_FD_189046 | JGI IMG/M metagenome (GOLD analysis project Ga0247719, IMG submission 189046) | Soil microbial communities from hillslope of Landscape Evolution Observatory, University of Arizona, Oracle, AZ, United States - 4-1-E_D | ecosystem: Engineered > Artificial ecosystem >...
CTCGTCGATGCTCTGCTCGGCCGCGGCTGGCGCGACCTTACCGTGCTCGACATTGCCGCGCCGGCGCTGGAGAGCGCCAAGGCCCGCCTCGGGCCGGCCGGCGACACGGTTGCGTGGGAAGTTGCGGACGTCACCCGCTGGAAGCCCTCGCGCCGCTACGATCTGTGGCACGACCGCGCCGTTTTCCATTTCCTGACCGAGCCCGAAGCCCGCGAACAGTATCGCCGCGCGCTGGAGAGCGGCCTTGCCAGCGGAGGCCATCTGATCATGGCGACATTCGCGCTCGATGGGCCGACCCGCTGCAGCGGGCTGCCGGTCCAGCGTTACGACGCAGCGAGCCTTTCGGCTGAGCTCGGGCCAAGCTTCGAGCTGGTGCACGAATGGGCCGAAGAGCACCGCACGCCCTGGTCGACGCCGCAGTCCTTCAATTGGTGCATCTTCCGCAAAAACGTTTGAGAGCGCGGCACCGTGTGCGAGCTACACCCCGATGCGGGCTCGCCGTTCCTCGTGGATCGAATTGCCGAGCAGGAAGGACAGGCCGGCCCGGTCGCCCGCGACCCAGCGCACCTGCGCCTTGATCCGGCCGGCACGCGGCATTTCCAGCTCGACCGACTGGCCCACCACCAGGGCCCGCTCGCTCAAAATCTCGCAGCCTTCATAGGAGAGGTTGCGGACCAGGACGCGGAACGGCTCACCGCCCTCCTTGACCAGATGCGCGACCATGCTGACGCGGCGACGTGCGCCGCGGCGCCGGAGCCAGTCACTGGCATCGCGTTTGACTTCCAGTCCCACCGGCTAATTCTAGCCTGGCACTGTTAACGCTTTTCCAATGGGCGGCTGCTTCAGGCTAGCCCGTGACAGCGACGGTTAGCGGCGCGCCCGCGTCACGCCGCTTGCGCGAAGCCGCACTGCCTTTGCTCCATCGCGATCTGCTTGGTGATGCGGGTCGCATTCTCCGCATAGGCCTGGGTAACCGATCCGCGATTGACGACCTTGCCGCGCAGCGGGCTCACCTCTTCGCACAGGTGGAAGACGTGGGGGATCCTCGACCTCTTGGCCCCGGGTTCGGGAGCGATCCAGTAAACCACGTCGCGGCCGCCGGTCGCTTCCTCGACGGTCCGCGAATCCCGCGCGATCTCCTGCGCCTGCTCGGCGACTTCGGGCGAGCAGGCGGTCGTCGCTTTGCCCGTTTTGATCTGCTCGGCGCAGGCATTCATGTCCTCGGTATATTGTTCGACCGAAGGGGGGTCCCAGCTGACTCCGATGAGCGTCGCAAGCACCGCCAGCGCGACGCCGACGCCGCCGGCGATCTGCTTGTTCTTCGGGTCCATGTCCTTGTCCATGAAGATGAGGACAAGCAAAGGCAGGAAGGCGATCACGGTGATGATCGCGCCGAGCTGGTTCTGGAAGAAGAAGCGCGCCTTGTCGGCCTTGCGCGCGGGGTCGTGGCGGTTGGCCGCTTTCCACATCAGGCTGCCGGCGATCGCGAACAGGGCGATGCCGACGAGGATGCCGATCAGCAGCGGCAGATTGCCTTCATCGAACCGGCCCTGGCGCAGCAGCACGATGCCGGCCACCTCGCCGGCGATGGCGACGGCCCAGGCCAGCGCGGCGAAGATGCGAAGGCGCGTCGCGGCGGCTTTCTGCCCCTGCGTCGCGCGCCAGTCCTTGGTCACGTCCTGTTTCGGAACATTGTCAGACATGGCTGCGCCCCCCTTGTCGGCAATTGGCCTGCGTCCGGCACAAGCCGGCCGGAAAAGCTTATTGCCCCGCCGCCCGGTCGCCGCAATGCCGCGCATAATGCGCGATCACATCGTGGGTGCGCGCATCCACCCGACCGCCCAGCCAGGACACGAAATGCTCGGCCCCCGCGAAATGCTCCGGCCGGTCCCCCGCCGAGATGGCGATGCGAAGATCGCCGAGCTGTTCGGCCGTCAGTGCGCCGGCAACGCCGCTCGCGACACAGTGCGCCGCGGCCTTGCCGTAGCCCGAACGCTCGAGGCTCGTCCTCACCCACCACTCCGCGCTCATGGTGCAGCCGGCAAGCAGGGCCGCGGCAAGAGCCAGGGAAGCGGCCCGGATCACGGCGCTTCGACCACCTCGATCGGAATGCCGAGCTTCTCGAGCTGCGGGCGGACCTTGGAGGCATCGCCGACGACGATCCAAGTGAAGCCCTTGGGGTCGATCGCGGCGCGCGCCGCGCGGTCGAGGCTGGCCGCGGTCTGCGCGCGGTACTTGGCCGGAAGCGTCGTGTAATAATCGTCGGGCCGCTTCAGCACGTCCATGCTCATCATCGCCGTCAGCACCGCGCTCGAAGTCTCGAACCGGCCGGGAAGACCGTTGACGGCATTGGCAACGGTCCGCTCGAGCTCCCGCTGGGTGACGCCCCGGCTCGACAGGAAGTCGGTGATCTGCAGGTTGAGCGCGGCCAGCGCGTCGCCGGTCTTGTCGGCCTGCACCGGCGCGGAAACGCCGTAGGAGACCGCGTGCTCGGCGACGGATTCGTTGCCGCTGACGCCGTAGGACCAGCCTTTCTCCTCGCGCAGATCCATGTTGAGGCGCGACAGGAAGGTGCCGCCGAGCACGTCATTGGCGGTGTCGAACGGCACGATGTCGCCGGTCGGATCGAGCGGCAGCAGCTGGCCTCCGACGATGGTCGACTGCGGCGCGCCCGGCCGGTTGATCAGCAGGATCTTGGGCGCGGTCGGGCGCGCCGGCGGCGCGGTGAACGCCTTGACGCCTTTCGGCGCGGCGGGCGGGGCCCAGCTGCCAAAGCGCGCTTCGAGCAAAGGCTGGATCTCGGCCAGCGGCCGGTCCGAGACGATGAAGATCTTGGCATTGTCGGGACGCAGCCAGCGCTGGGTGAAGGCGATGAGCTCGTCGCGGCCGAACTTGCCGATCGCCGCCGGGTCGCCGCCCGACGGCGCGCCATAGGGATGCTGCGCGCCGTACAGCACGACCGGGAGCAACCGGTGCGCGACCCGCTGCGGGTCCTTCTGCAGCTGCGCGATCGCCGTCAGCTTCTGGGCGCGGATGCGCTCGATGTCCGGGGCCCGGAAGGCCGCGTCCTTGACCGTGTCGGCGAGCAGGTCGAGCGACGGCGCAAGGTTCGGCGACAAGGCGTTGAGGGTGACATAGGAACGGTCGCCGCCGTTGCCCGAGCTGACATTGGCGCCGAGCCGCTCCTGCGCTTCGGCGAAGGCCTGGGCGGTCAGGCTCGACGTGCCTTCGTCGAGCAGGTCCATGACCATCGACGACAGGCCGCGCTGCTGCGGCGCGTCGGCCGCGCTTCCGGCGTTGAACGCAATCGCCACCTGGGTCACCGGAACCGCGGTGCGCTGCGCATAAGCGACCGGGATCCCGTTCGACAGGCTGGTGCGCACGATCTCGGGGAATTGCAGCGCTGCGAGCTGGCCGACCGGCGGGATCTGGCGGTTGCCCTTGGCCGTGCCCTCGCTCTTGTCCGCGGCCGGCTTTTCGACCGGCTTGGCTTCGGCATAATCGCCGTCGCGCTCGCCCGGCGACAGAGTGATGGTGAGCGCGGGCCGGCGCAGCCATTGCTGCATCTGCGTGCGCACCGCCGCCGGAGTGATCGACGCATAGGAGGCGAGCGTCTTTTTGTAGAATTCGCTGTCGTTCGCGTAGGTCTGACCTTCGGCGAGGACCTGCGCCTTGCCGGAAAAGCCGCCGACCTGCTCGAGGCCGCGGATGCGCCCCGAAACTTCGCTCATCACCGCGCGCTGGACCTCGTCCTGGCTCGGCCCCTTGGCGATATAATCGGCCATCACTTCGTCGAGCCGTTTCGCGACGACCTTGGGATCGACGCCCGGCTTGACCGCCGCCGTCACCGCGAAGATGCCGACGCGCTGCAGCGCGTACATGCCCGCGGTCACGCCGACCGCCAGCTGCTCCTCGCGCACCAGGATCTTGTCGAGCCGCGAGCTGGCAAGGCCGCCGAGCACGGAGGCGCCGATGTCGAGCGCCGCGAGGCGCCGGTCGAGCACTCCGGGGACCGCCCAGTAGCGCTGGATCTGGACCGTCGCGACCTGGTCCTTCATCTCGATCGACTTGGGCCTGGCGAGGGTCGGCACGCTGGCCATCGCCGGGCGGTTGACCGGCCCGGCCGGAATGTCCCCGAAATATTTCTCGGCCAGCCGCCTCACTTCCGCCGGCTGGACGTCGCCCGCGACCACCAGCACTGCATTGTTGGGCCCGTATTTGTCGCGGAACCATTGCTTGACGTCCTCGAGGCTGGCGGCGTCGAGGTCGGCCATCGAGCCGATCACACTGTGGTGATAGGGGTGGCCGACCGGGAACAGGTTGCCGAACAGCGCATATTGCACCAGCCCGCCCGGCCGGCTGTCGCCCTGGCGCTTCTCGTTCTGGACCACCGCGCGCTGGTTATCGAGCACCGCTTGCGTGACCGCTCCGAGCAAATGCCCCATGCGGTCGCTTTCCATGAACAAAGTCCGCTCGAGCGCGGCCGCCGGCACCGTCTGGAAATAATTGGTGCGGTCGTTGCTCGTCGTCCCGTTGTAATCGGTCGCGCCGATCTGCTGCAGGTAATTGAAATAGTCGCCCGGCAGATTCTCGGTGCCGTTGAACATCAGATGCTCGAACAGATGCGCGAAGCCGGTCTTGCCCTTGGGCTCGTCCTTGGAGCCGACATTGTACCAGACGTTGACCGCGACCACCGGCGCCTTGTGGTCCTCGTGGACGATCACGGTCAGCCCGTTCTTCAAGCGGAAGATGCTGTGCGGGATCGCGACCTTGGTCACCAGGCTGGGGATCGGCACCGAGGCGGCGGCGGCGGCAGCGGGAGCCTGCGCGGCAGCGAGCGCCGGCGGCGTCAGCAGCGTCGCGGCGGTCAGGAAGGCAAGGGTGCGGGCAACGCGCATCGGCTTGATTCTCCAGTACATTCTCAATCGGCAGGTGCGCGACACTAGCGCCCGTGTGCCTCCGCGCAACGCTCGTGACGCAGCCGCATCGCGATTTTCGACAAACGTCGCCGACGCTTTTCCCTCGCGGATTTTCCTACTCGCGATTTTTCTGTTCCAAACTCGCGGATGAGCGATTCGCCAAACGACAACCCCGACATCCCCACCTTCGCCGAGCTCGCCGCCGATCCCGAGATCGCCGCCTTGCTCGATTTCGAGCCGGTGCCCCGGCAGATCATGCGGCCGGATGGGTGGACTCCCGACAGGCAGCGCGAGTTCATCGCCTATCTCGCTTGGTTCGGCCTGCCCAAGCCCGCCAGCGATGCGATGGGCAAGAACGTTTCGGGCGTCACTGCCCTCTACAAGCAGAAAGGCGCGGACAGCTTCCGCGCGTCATGGGACGGCGCCATCGCGCTGTGGCAATCGCGCCAGCCGCCGGACACCGGCACCGCCTTTCTCGGCCGCGTCCCGGGCATGGGATTGCGGCTGAAGGAAAACCGGCCCCCGCCTGCGATCGGCCCGTTGGACGTCCGCGGCCAGCCCGCGCTCCCCGGCCAGGTGATGAACGAATATGGCGAATGGGAGGACGAGGAGAGCTACTTGGCTCGCGCCGAGGACGCGAGGCAGAGCATCTGCAGCAAGCTCCTCAATGCCCGCCGCCTCTATTTGCGCGACATCAGCGCCAGCCCCGGCAAGCGCGCCGCGTTCGAGATTCTGACCGAGCTTCCGGTCGATTGGGACAAAGCGGCGAGGCTCCAGCCGCAGGATTTCGAGCCCTGGACCCGCACCAACCAGCGCCAGCCCGACATGATCCTCACCGCCGAAAGCGGCTGGTCGGCGGGGGAGATTGGGTACGGCCCAAATCGAATGGCGGCGGCTCGTCAGGCCATTGATGAATATCGGGCGAGCGAAGGTCTACCGCCGGTAGACTGGAGCGAGAGCACCGAGAGTAACGACACAGGCGCGTAGCGCCACGTGGCGTTAGTCGAGAGATGCGTCCCCAGCTCGGCCGACGACCGCCGCAGGCGTGTCGATCGACGTCACGTCAGATTTACTCTGCGTGACGCTCCCTTTCCTTCCTTGAGGGCCCAACAAATGACCCACGAAACCACCATCGCCATCCTGCTGGGCCGCGGCGCCAAGGGCCTCGGCGAGCTCGACGCGGCCGAATGGCGGCGCGTCGCCGCCCGCACCGCCTGGGCGACGGAGATGATCGACAAATGGTACCAGGCGATGCTGCACATGGACGAGGTCTGCGGCGAGGCGGTCACTCGGCTGAGCGAGGACGAGTTCAACCGGCTGTTCGACGAGGAAGAGGCCAAGGTCGCCGCCCTCCGCGCGCAGATCGACGCGGTGATCGAGCGCGACGAATGGCCGCCGCATTTGCATTGGACGATTTGACCGGCGCGGAACCCTTCCCGTCATCCCGGACTTGATCCGGGATCCACCTTCTTCCTCCCTGCCCAGGTCCGGCCGACGATCAGCAGCATTTAGGGAATCGCCGACTGGCCGCGCGAGACAGCTGCCGCTAAGGCTCAGGCGCCGGATCGCCCATCTGTCTACTGTGGTTGACCAGGTACCACCTTGTAAACTATAGGAGACAAGGTTGATCGAGGTCCGGCAAACCACCCGCTTTGCGACCTGGCTCGCCGGCCTTCGCGACGACCGCGCACGCGCTCGAATCCTCAAAAGGCTCGATCGCGCCGCGCAAGGCAATTTGGGAGACGTCGCGCCGGTTGGCGAAGGCATCTCGGAGATGAGGATTTTCTATGGCCCCGGCTATCGCGTCTATTTCGTCCAGCGCGGGTCGCAGCTGATTGTCCTGCTGTGCGGCGGCGACAAGTCGAGCCAGGCCGCGGACATCGAGGAAGCGAAGGGCATGGCGAGGGAGATTGAGTGATGGGCAAGATCGAAACCACCGCTTTCGACTCCGCGGATTATTTGAACTCGGCGGAAGCCATCGCCGCTTATCTCGATGCTTATCTCGAGGACGGCACGCCTGCAGAGTTGCGCGCCGCGCTCGCCACCATCGCCCGCTCGCATGGCATTTCAGATCTGGCGCAGCGCAGCGGTGTCAGCCGGCAGGGTATCTACAAAGCGTTGGGCAATGACGGGAACCCGTCGTTTGAGACGATCCGGTCGATCCTGAGCGCGATGGGGTTGAGGTTGACGGTTGAGCCGACCGAACACGAACCACAAGTAGCTTAGTTCGGACGTAACCAGCCGAAAAGCCTCCTCCAGACATTGCCTGACTTAGGATCGGCCATTTTGGTCTCGATTACATCATAGTACGCCGACTTCCGTCGAGCATCTCGTTCTCGGCCCTGCGCGATCTGCCCATCAGACCAACGAGCAGCCCAGACGACTCGTCCACGCTCAATCCAGTAATGGGACCGGCAAGGAAAGCTCCAATTCCCGATCGAAGGAGCTAGCGAAACAGCCTCCCCGTCGAAGAGCATGTGCCAATCAGTAGGGGAGAAGGGCGTGACCACCTCGTGGCCGCAACCACACGCGCATTTGTGAACGGCGGTCGCATAGGGCAACGAGATGTAGAGCACGCCCTCCTGCGGTTGATCCGGGATGCACTCGACAAAATCATGCTGCATCCGGTGGACTTTCCAGGTCGTCATTGATGATCGAGTTCCCATCGATAGTGAACGTCGAGTGGTGCTCCCCTTCCAAGTCGACATAGATGCCACGCATCTTCTTCCATTTGATCACGGCTTGGACCGCATTGAGCGCGTTGAGCTCGGCGATCTGAATGTTGCTCGCGTACTCGTTGCCGGCGTCAGAATCTCCGAACGAGACCCGAGTGCGCAGGTGACCTCGCATCCCGGGCTTGCTCGTAGTCGTACGGACTACTCCAAGAAGGCGACCGTCGACCAGCTGGACTCCGATACCGACATCGATGAACGGGATGTTCCGATCCTCAAGCGCTCGGATGACGGCCTCTTTGCCCTCTCCTCCGTCAATGCACACGAAAGCGAACGTAACGCCGTCGAGGAGGTGCGCAGTCGCCGGTGTAATGTGCACTGGGTGAGCGACAATGTTACGGTGCATCGCCGAGTAGATTTCTCGCAAATACTCCACCTTGGACGGTGCAGCTTGGAGCGCCGCCAAAGTCGCTGCCCCCGGAGATCGGAAAGCATTGTGCTGGAACATTTTGTCATGGTCGAAGAGTCTGATTTCGCTAACCGGCGTCTTCGCCACGAAATCGAGACCGTAAGCACCGGTCCCGCCGAGACCGATCATCGCAATCACTTCATCGGTCAATTTGTAGCTGACGCTATGAATACCGGCGCGACTGGACGCTGTATCGACGTAATTGAAGACCGATTCCGGTGTGTCCGACTTGATTGCGATGAATGACTTAGCCGTCACCGTCGGATCAATCGCTTCAGCGGGTCCCGACAGGATCGACGCGTACGTGGACATCTTGTCGTAGTAGTCGCGATATCCTTCACGAGGCTTGTTCGAGAAGGACCTGTCGGCGCGAATGTATTCCGACAGTTGATTCGGACTGTCGCTGTGCTTGATCTGCTGGATCGGAACGCCAGCAGCTGTGCACGGCGCCTCTCCAATGAAGAACGCCACGTGCGTGTCCGGCGGCCGGGTTACATCTCCAGCTAAGCACAAGGTTGAGACAAGCGTCCCTACCTTCACTTGCTTCGCCGCGTTCACGTAGGGGATGTTGTGAACGAGGAGGTGCCCATCGAGAATATCGACGGTGTACCCCTCATCCCGCAGCCGCTTCAGGTCCGGGCTACGATTTATCAGTTGCTGTGACATTGAAGACGGTTCCCTTCTTCACTTTCACCGTGCCGCCCTCGACCAAATGGCCTTCAGGTCGATGCTCATTGCCGCCCTTCCGATACGTGATCGTGAAAAGCGTGTTGGCGCCGTAGGGGGGATTGTCGAATGCGAGCTTCACGACTTCATCGAACGTGAGCTCGTCCTTAGCCACCGTCTTCTCTCGACCGTTCACGATGATTGTGATCGATTTCTCGCGGCCGCCCTCGGGATCGTGGCGACCGCTCTCGACAGATTCGTCGCCGAACTCCTGCTGATTGTCCATCATTCACCTCACTGTGCGTCACGCGGCCAATCCGCGTATCCGCTAATCCGCATAATAGCAGATACAACCGGCCTCAGCAAGGGCCGTTCTCAGCTAGGCGGCGGGAGGCAGATTGAAGAGCGAAGGGGCGGCGGCGGCTCCAAGGAGCCCGAGCTTCAGCAGCCGAATCCGAGCCGCATCTTCCGAGACGGCGAACGCGTGCGCGACGGCCCCTATCAGGTGATTCGCATGCAAGCTGCCCGGAGGGGCGCAATTGTAGATTCCCTCGGCCTCGAAATACGCCGTCACCAAATTGCGCACCCGCGAAGCCGGCATGAGAATCGCCCCACAGACATATCCTGCTTGCCATTCCATCCAGTCCGTCTGGCGGGCATCTAGAATGGTGTCGCGCTTACAGATTTGGCGGTTCGCGTCGGCCTTACGGCGAAATAGTCCGCCGGTCGGCGCCTCTAGCTCCCATAAGTATGCATGGAACCGAACGTGCCCCCATTCATGCGTCAGAGTCGTACGGAGTCGGTTCTCCCGCCGCGGATCGTCGGCCAGGGAAGAGGAGATCTTGACATTCGGCCGATGCCCTGGCCGGAATTCGGTCAAGCCCTCAACTGTCGCGCCATAATTGGAAAGATCAGCAAACAGATCGAGATCGTCGGTGTCGCGCTCGATCAGCTTCGTCAGATCATCGGTGCTGACCGGGAATTTGACGTTTCCGTGGACGCTCGTGAGAAACTCGACAATCGCGCTTTCGCACTCCCGGTCCAGTTCTGCCGGACGGAAGTGTGGACGTGTCGAAAACCGACCAGTGCGATCAGGAACCTGCTTCATCTAAACGCGCGCGTGCGTACCTCACTTACGAAATGCCACCATCAGCTTGTCTACTTCTTTCTCGGACAATCTTTTTTGTCTCACGTCGTCAGGAAACCGTCCAGCTAAGTAATAAAGCCAATCGGCACTGATGCTCAGAGCATCCGCAAATTGACGTACCATTCTGTCCGACGACGGGCTCCTCCGGTTGTGCTCGATGTCGTTTAGATACTGGACTGAAATCGGGGTCTCGTCTTCGCGCAGGATACGGTCTGCCAGCTCCCTCAAGCTCCATCCCTTTTCTTTTCGAGCACTGCTGATCGCACGACCAAACGTCTGCTCTTCCGCCATCCAACCTCCCGCGTAACGCTAATCCGCGTAATAGCGTACCATTTTGGTGACTCCGACGTCAAGTGAATCGCGAATGGGTCTGTCACGCGGAGTAAATCCGACGTGACGTCGATCACCTTTCACTGACGATCGGGTGTCAGCCGGAATGCGCCGTCTCTTCGCGCTGCTCCGGCGACGCTGCGCGCCGGCGTCGCTACGCTCGGCGCCTTATTCTTCCCCCATCCGCAACGCCGCGATAAACGCCTCCTGCGGAAGCATGAGCACCGGCAGCATGGGGTGCTGCCGGAGCGCAATGCTCAATCCCTCCCCGCTCCCCGCTTACTCTTCGCCCATGCGAAGAGCGGCTATGAAAGCTTCTTGAGGGATCGAAACGCTACCGTACTCGCGCATGCGTTTCTTGCCCTCCTTCTGCTTTTCCAGCAGCTTCCGCTTCCGCGTCGCGTCGCCGCCGTAGCATTTGGCGGTGACGTCCTTCCTCAGCGCGCCGATCGTCTCGCGCGCAATGATCTTGCCGCCGATCGCCGCCTGGATCGGGATCTTGAAAAGGTGCCTCGGGATCAGATCCTTCAGGCGCTCGCACATGCCGCGGCCGCGTTGCTCCGCATTGCCGCGGTGGACGATCATGGAGAGGGCATCGACCGGCTCGTTGTTGACCAGGATGCTCATCTTGACGAGGTCGCCTTCGCGGTGGCCGATCTGGTGATAGTCGAAGCTCGCATAGCCGCGGCTGATCGATTTCAGGCGGTCGTAGAAGTCGAACACCACCTCGTTCAGGGGCAGCTCGTAGCGCAGCATCGCCCGCGCGTGGCTGCCGCTGCCGACGTAGGTCAGGTCCTTCTGGATGCCGCGGCGGTCCTGGCACAGCTTCAGCACCGCGCCGAGGTAGCTATCGGGCACATAGATGGTCGCCTCGATCCAGGGCTCGGCGACGCTTTCGATGGCATTGGCGTCGGGCCAGTCGGCGGGGTTGTGGATCTCCTTGGTCTCGCCGCCGCGCAGGTGCACCTCATAGACGACCGAGGGCGCGGTGGTGATGAGGTCCAGGTCGTACTCCCTGGTCAGCCGCTCCTGGATGATCTCGAGGTGGAGGAGGCCGAGGAAACCGCAGCGGAAGCCGAAGCCCAAAGCCGCGCTGGTCTCCATCTCGAAGGAGAAGGACGCGTCGTTGAGGCGCAATTTGTAGAGGCTTTCGCGGAGCTTCTCGAAGTCGTTGGCGTCGACCGGGAACAGGCCGCAGAACACCACCGGCTGGACTTCCTTGAAGCCGGGCAGCGGCTCGGCGGCCGGCCTTTTGGCCTCGGTGATGGTGTCGCCGACGCGGGTCTCGGCGACTTCTTTGATCTGCGCGGTGATGAAGCCGATCTCGCCCGCGGCCAGTTCGCTGAGGTCCGTGCGCTTGGGGGTGAAGCAGCCGACGCGGTCGACCAAGTGCATGGTGCCGGCCTGCATGAAGCGGATCTGCTGGCCCTTCTTCATCACTCCGTCGATCACGCGCACGAGGATGACCACGCCCAAGTAGGGGTCGTACCAGCTGTCGACCAGCATGGCTTTCAGCGGCGCCTGCGCGTCGCCCTTGGGGGGCGGGATCTTGTCGACGATCGCCTGCAGGATTTCGGGGATGCCCTGCCCCGTCTTCGCGCTCGCCAGCACCGCTTCCGACGCATCGAGGCCGATGATCTCCTCGATTTCCTGCCGCACGCCTTCGGGGTCCGCGGCCGGAAGGTCGATCTTGTTGATCACCGGTACGATCTCATGGTCGTGCTCGATCGACTGGTAGACGTTGGCGAGCGTCTGCGCTTCGACCCCTTGCGCGGCATCGACCACCAGCAGCGCGCCCTCGCAGGCGGCGAGGCTTCTGCTGACTTCGTAGGCGAAATCGACGTGCCCGGGCGTGTCCATCAGGTTGAGCTCATAGGTCTCGCCGTCGGCGGCCTTCCAGGCGAGGCGCACGGTCTGGGCCTTGATGGTGATCCCGCGCTCCTGCTCGATCTCCATATTGTCGAGCACCTGGCCGTGGGTCATTTCGCGCTCGCTAAGACCGCCGCAGGCGAGGATCAGCCGGTCGGCGAGCGTCGACTTGCCGTGGTCGATATGCGCGATGATCGAAAAATTGCGGATCTTTGAACGTTCAGTCATTTCGGCGCGCGCTAGCAGGGCGATGGGCGGCTGTCAGCACGGCGGCATATTGCGGGAATGTGCGGGAAGCGGCGGTTCCGGAGGCGGCGCGTCTCTGTTACAGCGGCGTATCGAACATAAGGGGGCGAAACATGATCCGGACGACCTTGCTCGCGGGCGCCGCGCTCGCGCTCATTTCCACTCACGCCTCGGCCCAGGGTCTCGGCAGCAGCCAGGCCAAGCCGAGCTCGGGCCGCAACGAGCAGACCGGCGGAATGGCCCAGATTCCCCAATGCTCGAAACGCATCGGCACGCTGGCGATCGTGCCGCCCGACAAGCAATGGTGGCGCGAGCTCAATCTCGGGAGCCCCGAAGCGATCATCAAGGTGTTCGTCCAGCAATCGGGCTGCTTCACCATGGTCAACCGGGACCGCGCGATGAACAGCCGCGCGATGGAGCGGGCGCTGGCCGAGCAGGGTGAGCTGCGCGAAGGCTCGAACATGGGCAAGGGCCAGGTCAAGGCGGCGGACTATTTCCTCCAGCCCGACATCGTCTCGGCCAACCAGAACAGCGGCGGGAGCGGCGTCGGCGCCGCGGCCGGCGCGCTCGGCGGCCTGTTCGGCCGCGGCGGCGGTTTCGTCGGCGGCCTGGTCGGCGGGATCAACGTCAAGAAGGGCGAGGCCAATGTCACTCTGTCGCTGGTCAACGCCCGCACCACCGAGGAGGAAGCGCTGACTGAAGGCTATTTCCGCAAGCGCGACTTGAGCTTCGCGGTCGGTGGCGGCGGCGGCTGGTGGGGCGGCTTCGGCGCGGCCGGCGGCCACGGCTATGAAAATACCGAGATCGGCCAGATTATCGTCCTTGCCTATCTCGACGCCTACCGGAAGCTTGTCACCCAGCTCGGCGGCGTGCAGCCGATGCCGGCGGCAGCACCGGTACCGCCGCGCTGAGCGGCGGCCGCTAGTCCCGGGCCGCGGCCTGCCCGCCGCTATGAGCCGCGCCCGATTGCGGACAAGCGAAGCGCGCCAAATCGAATCGACTCTGCCCGAAAAGCGCGCAATCATCGGGACATGGCGGAAGGGGGTAGAGGTTCGAAAGCGCGGACTCGGCGCGGCGCGCGCGAGGCAGTGGAAGCTCCCCTCGAGCTGAAAGCCGAGCAGATGCTGTCGCGGCCGCGCTCGCCCGAAGGGCTCGAGGGGCTGGTGACGGCGATGGGCGGCGGGACGCTCGACTTCACCGCGATGCTGGCGATCGCCGATTTGCTGCCGGTGATGATCGCTTATGTCGACCGCGATTTTCGCTACGTGTTCGTCAACAAGCCGCTCGCCGACTGGCTCGAGAAACCGCGCAAGGAGATTCTCGGGCGCACGCTTGCGCAGGTCCTGGGCGAGAAGAATTTCGAGCAAAGGCGGCCGATGCTCGAGACGGCGCTGAAGGGCGAGCGCAGCTTCTTCGCCTCCGAGTTCGAATATGGCGGCCGCGGCCCGGTCGCGGTGCAGACCGATTATGTGCCCTGGGCCGATGCTGCCGGCGAAGTGCGCGGGATCATCGTCCTCGTCCAGGACGTCACCGAGCAGCGCGCGGCCGAGCGCGCGATCCGTGAGAGCGAGGAGCGCTTCCGGCGGATCGCCAATTCGGCGCCGGTGATGATGTGGGTGACGCGGGAG
>Ga0247719_1000945_pt1 | contig 13941 bp, 18 predicted proteins | sample 41E_DmetaG_FD_189046 | JGI IMG/M metagenome (GOLD analysis project Ga0247719, IMG submission 189046) | Soil microbial communities from hillslope of Landscape Evolution Observatory, University of Arizona, Oracle, AZ, United States - 4-1-E_D | ecosystem: Engineered > Artificial ecosystem >...
GGCCGAAGCGGTTGGGGGCGGGGAGTCACTGCGCCACCCCAGGCAGGAACCACTCGACGCCGTCGACGGTGTCAGGGCTGAGCCCGGCCGCCACGCAATGAGCGACACGCCTAGCCTCGGCTGCGCAGACCTCGTCGAGGTGGGGTAAGCGACCGATAGCCACCAGGATGTTCGGGTCGGCCATGACGGCACGGACCAGCCGGGGTAGCGGGATGCCCAGCACCTCATCCGCTCCGAGGGCGTACAGCGTCGACTCGACGACGTCGGCGGTGGTCAGGTCGGCGGTGGTCATGACTCCTCTGGCGGCCGAAGGTGCTCATCCAAAAGCGAAGGTGCTCCCGTCTCAAACGTGGACACCTTCGGGATGTCATGAGCACCTTCGGACTCGAAAGCGAGCGACCAGCACCAGCCGCCCTCCTCGCCAGGGCGGCCCCAGCGCTTCGATTCGATGCCGACGTCGGCCTTGGCTCGGCGCACAGTGGCCCATGCGAGCCCGGCCTTCTCGGCCTTCGTCTTCACCTCGTTGGACGGGACCGGCTCGGCTCCGAGCAGGTCGACAAGCCAGTCGGCAGCCTCCTCCCGGGCCGAACGGTCCTCGTCTGTGGGGCCGGCAAGCAGGTCCCTGGAGTTGACGCCGGTGGCCTCTCCCATCCAAACGATGCCGGACGTGGAGATCGGCTCCTCCTCGTCGGGGTGCGGGACGTCACGGCTCTCGATTCGGAACCGCAGCGCCGGCACGTCGGTCGGAGCGAGGTTGGCTTTGCCGACAGCGACGACCCGCTGCTCGGGGTTCTGTGGGTCGTCTCCCACGGTCAGGACCGACCGGGCTGCGGCGGTGAAGCCACGGGACCCGTTCACCCGGTTAAGCACGTCGGCGCCGAGGCCCTTGTTCAGGTGCATGACGCCGAGCACCGCTCCGTTCGCGGCGTCGGCCCAGCGGGCCAGCGGAGCGAGGGCCTGGCGAACCGACTGGTCTTTGTGGCTGTCGAGGGCGCCGTGAAGATGAGCGACCACGGGGTCCAGTACCAGTAGCCGTGCCTTGGCCTCGGCCATGACGTTGCTCAGCGCCGGCAGGTCGTCAGGGATGCTCAGTCCGGCGGCTCCGAAGCCGTTGACGGTCACGAAGTGCACTAGGTCGAGGTCGGCACCGGCGGCCATCAGCCGGGGGACCACGGTGGCGGACAGGCTGTCCTCCGCCGTCACGTAGACCACGTGCACCGCCTGGCCGTAAAGGTCGCCGGCGAGTACACCCCGCGTGGCCTGGGCGGTCACGGCGACGATCAGCGTCGTCTTTCCTCGGCCTTCCATGCCGACAGCGAGGGTGAAGCCTCGAAGAGGTATGCGGTCCTTCCAGAACCACCGCGTGTGCTCGGGCTTCACGGTGCTGGCGGCGACGAGTCCGATGGCCCTGTCATCCTCGACAGGCTCAGATGGCTGCTCGGGCTTACGTTCACGAGCAGAGCGGCGACCCCCGATCGCTATCGGTGTCACCGGCGCCGGCTGGGCAGCCGACCTAACGGAACCTAGGGCCAGCCGTTTGGCTTTTTCCGCTGCCAAGTCGGCCTCCATCTTCTCCCTTTACTTGTCGGCGCAGCGCTGACAAACGGGCTGCTGCATGGCGTTGACGAAGGACACCTCCGTCGACCCGCAGATGTGGCAGGCCGATAGGTCGACCGGTGGCGAAGCCGTCATCCCCCGGGCTCAATCAGAGCGGCGCAGACCCGGCACCAGAACGGATCACTAGAGTTGTAGCCCGGCGGGCTGACGTACCCGCAGCGGCAGCGCTCGCCGGTCGCCTCGAACCAGAGCCACCGGAACGACTCGTCGACGAAGGACAGGGCGCTCCCGTCGCCGCCGACCATGGGGACGACGTCGGTGACCCCGTCCGGGGACCGTACAAGCGCCCAGACATGCACCGGCTCGCGGCCGTAGCGAGCATCGGCCTCGGTGCCGGCGCCGAGGTACACGGCCCAGACACCGACAGCAGGGACGACGCTGAGGATTTCCTGTGCCTGGCGCTCAAGGAGTGCCGTCGAGCCGTTGACGGTGCGGGTACTATCCATGTGGGTCGCCTCCCCTGGTCAGGGTCGCGGTCGTGGTAGCAGAGTCGGGGGCCCGGTTCGCCGGGCCTTCGTCGCGTCTGCCCATCAGGCAACTCGCTGGGGGTCGCCCTGGGTCTCGAGCCAACGAGCCACTTCGGTCGGATTGAATCGGACGTGGCGTCCAACGCGATAACCACGGGGACCGGAGCCGGTTGCCCGCCACTTGTACACCGTCGCCAGTGGCACGCCGAGGTAGTCAGCGAGCTGCTCAGGACTCAGTAGGCCTTGTCGGCTGAGGACGTCCATGGTCTCGGCACTCAGGCTCACCGGCGGCATCTCCTTCTCGTCTGAAGCTAAAAGGGGTTGTTTTCAACCTTGGTCAGATTATGGCACAGCCGATTGACAGTTTTCGATATCCATGGGACGATAACCCACAATCGGTTGTCCACCAGGGGAGCGCCATGCCGAAGAGAGCCAAGGCAAAGACCGTCAGTGAGGTGTTCGCTGAGCGCGTGCATGCCGTCAGGAAGAGCAGAGGATGGACGCAGCAGGAACTAGCCAACCGACTCGCAGAGCTGGGGGCAGCCCTACACCAGACCGCCGTAGCCAAGGTCGAGAACGGCACCCGCAAGGTCAGCCTCGACGACGCGTTCCTGTTCGCCACGGCACTCGAAGTGTCACCGACGTGGCTGGTCACGATGCCCTCGGGCACCGACCCGGTAGCAGTGGCGCCAAAGGTCCAGTGTTCACCGGCGGTAGTGCGGGGGTGGTTGAGGGGAGCCGCTCCACTCCCCGGCCACAGTGCCCGGGCCTTCTTCAGCGAGGCACCTGACGAGGTTTGGGACCGCATGGTGACGGTCGGCGAGTTCGCCACGTACCAGGGCCAGGTCGAGGCCGACGACACGGACGGGGGGCAGTAGTGGCAACCATCAACCGCCGTAAGGACCGCGGCAACCGGTGGGAGGTCCGGTACCGGGATCCCGAGGGCAAGCAGCGGGCACGACTGTTCGACAGGAAGTTCGACGCCGAGCGGTTCATCGCCACGACGACGGCAGACATGGTGCGGGGCTCCTACATCGACCCGAAGGCCGGCCGCCAAACCTTCGGCGACTATGCAGCGCAGTGGCAGGCGTGCCAGGTCCACCGGGCCACCACTGCGTCACTGGCTCAATCGAACCTCAAGAACCACATCCTTCCGACGTTCGGCCCTCGCCCGCTGGCCGCCATCCGGCCGTCCGAAGTTCAGGCCTGGGTGAAGGGCCGGTCGGCCGTACTCGCCCCGTCAACGGTGGAGACGGTCTACCGCTACCTCGCTGCCATCCTGAGGGCTGCGGCCGCTGACAAGGTCATCGCCGAGAGCCCATGCCGCGGGGTCAAGTTGCCGAAGGTGGAGAAGAGCGAGGTCGTCCCTATGGCTACTGATGCGGTCGAGGCGGTCGCCGCGGCGATGACGGAGCGCTACCGGGCTGCAGTGGTGCTGGCCGCGGGTACGGGGCTCCGACAGGGCGAGGTCCTGGGCCTAACTCTCCCGAACGTCGACTTCCTGCGCAGGACGCTGCGGGTCGAGCAGCAGATGGTGCTGCTCCCCGGTGGGCCCTACCTGTCACCTCCGAAGACGGACGCCAGCCGGCGCACCATCCCGCTGCCCAACGTCGTGGTGAACGCCCTGGCCGCGCACCTGGTGTCGTTCCCGGTGGGACCCGAGGGGCTGGTGTTCACCAACGCCAAGGGCGGGCGCATCGTGCGCTCGCGGTTCAACGAGGCATGGCGCCGGGCGGTCTCGGCTGCGGGGCTCTCAGAGGAGCTCGACTTTCACGACCTGCGCCACTACTACGCCAGCCTGCTCATCCGACACGGTGAGTCGGTCAAGGTCGTACAGGCCCGGCTCGGCCACGCCAGTGCCACGGAGACGCTCGACACCTACGCCCACCTCTGGCCGGACTCCGAGGACCGGACCCGGCAGGCCATCGACAGCGTTCTTGGGTCGACGGAATGTGCACCGGATGTGCACCAGCCCGGAGCAGCGGACGCATAACCGCTGGCCAGAGCCGGTGGTGTCGGTGGGTCGTCCGATTGGCCACGAAGTGTACGGGAGCCCGCAGATAGGGTTCCTCACCGTGCCCGAGAAGGTATGCGTGCTGGGGGCGGGCTCATGGGGGACGGCGATGGCCGCCATGTGCGCGCACCGGGCGGCCACGTCGTTGTGGGCCCGCCGGCCCGAGCTGGCCGCGGCCATGGCGCGCGACGCCCGCAACGTCGACTACCTGCCCGAGCTCTCCTTGCCCCCTGGGCTGCGCCCGACGCCGTCGCTGGAGGAGGCGGTCGACGGCGCCGACGTGGTCGTCATGGCCGTGCCTTCTCACGGCTTCCGCGCCGTGCTGGCCGAGGCCGCCCCCCACCTGGCCGCCGGCGTCCCCGTGGTCAGCCTCACCAAGGGCGTGGAGCAGGGGACCCTGGCCCGCATGACGGAGGTGATCACCGCCGTGGTGCCGTCTCACCCCTGCGCCGTGTTGACCGGCCCGAACCTCGTCGGTGAGATCGTGGCCGGGCACCCGACCGCCAGCGTGGTGGCCGCCGCCGACGCGGGCATGGCCGCTGACCTGCAGCAGCTCTTCAGCACCGGGTCGTTCCGGGTCTACACGAACCACGACGTCGTGGGCTGCGAGCTCGGGGGCGCGCTGAAGAACGTGGTGGCCATCGCCGCCGGCGTGGCCGACGGGCTCGGGTTCGGCGACAACACCCGCGCCGCCCTCATCACCCGAGGCGTCGCCGAGCTCACCCGTCTCGGCGTGGCCCTCGGGGGCCAACCCATGACGTTCGGCGGGCTGACGGGCATGGGCGACCTGGTCGCCACGTGCACGAGCCGGCGTTCCCGCAACCGGTGGGTGGGCGAGCAGGTCGCCCAGGGAAGGTCGCTGGAGGAGATCACCGGCGGCACCCGCATGGTCGCCGAAGGGATCCGTACGTCTGCGGCCGTGGTCGAGCTCGCCGCACGCGTCGGTGTGGAGATGCCCATCGCCGATCAGGTCGTCGCCGTGCTCCACGGCGTCACGCCTGCGGCGGAGGTTGTCGCCGCCCTCATGGGCCGGGTGGTGAAGCCGGAGCTGCACGGATTGAGCTGAAATGCAGCCCGTCCTCAGGCTGCGCCCAGGTCGAGGACCGATGCTCCTACCATGGAGCCGAGCCGTCTAGCCCCCTTGACCGTCCTACTCTTTGCGGAATGACCCACTACGCCGCACCCGCCAACAGCGCCGCGCAGCTCGAGCAGGCCCTCTTCGAGGTGAAGAAGGTCATCGTCGGCCACGACCGGGTCATCGAGCGCCTCGTCGCCTGCCTGCTGGCCCGCGGCCACTGCCTGCTCGAGGGTGTCCCCGGCCTGGCCAAGACGCTCGCCGTCGAGACGCTCGCCGAGGTGGTGGGCGGCACGTTCGTGCGGGTCCAGTTCACGCCCGACCTCATCCCGTCCGACCTCACCGGCACCCGGATCTACCGCCAGGCCAGTGAGACCTTCGACGTCCAGCTGGGTCCTGTCTTCGCCAACTTCGTGCTGGCCGACGAGATCAACCGGGCGCCCGCGAAGGTGCAGTCCGCCCTCCTCGAGGTCATGTCCGAGCGCCAGGTGTCCCTGGGCGGGCAGACGTTCAAGGTGCCGACACCGTTCCTGGTGCTCGCCACCCAGAACCCGATCGAGTCCGAGGGCGTCTACCCACTGCCCGAGGCGCAGCGCGACCGTTTCCTCATGAAGATCATGGTCACGTACCCCGACCGCGACGAAGAGGTCGAGATCGTGCAGCGCATGGCGGTGAATCCTCCCCACGCCAATCGGGTGCTCTCCCTCGACGACCTGGTCGCCCTCCAGGCCACGGCCGACAGCGTGTTCGCCCACCGGGCCGTCGTCGACTACGCGGTCCGCATCGTTCAGGCCACCCGGTCGCCCGCCGAGCACGGGCTGGGCGAGATCACTGCTCTCATCGACTACGGCGCCAGCCCCCGCGCCAGCCTCGGTCTCATCGCCGGGGCCCGGGCCCTGGCCCTCCTGCGGGGCCGTGACTACGTCCTGCCTCAAGACGTCGTCGACGTGGCGCCCGACGTGCTGCGCCACCGCCTGGTCCTGTCCTATGAGGCGCTCGCCGAGGGAACGTCGATCGACGAGCTGCTGGCGAGGATCCTCTCCACCGTGCCTCCTCCTCGGCTGGCGCCGAGCCAGGACACCACTTCCATCGACGGGGTCCAGGTGCCGAACGTGGCGAGCACCCCGCCGCCCGCGGGGCGCACTGCGTGAAGGTCCTGCCCACCACGGGCGACACGCAGGGCGACCGGCGGCCGGAGGAGGTGCTGCGCCGCCTGCAGCTGACCATCACCCGTCGCCTGGACGGCCTGCTCCAGGGTGACTACCAGGCCCTCCTCCCTGGGCTGGGCAGCGAGCCGGGTGACAGCCGTGAGTACCAGGAGGGCGACGACGTCCGGCGCATGGACTGGGCGGTGACCGCCCGCACCACGGTGCCGCACGTGCGTGACCCCGTGGCCGACCGTGAGCTGGAGTCGTGGGCCATCGTGGACTGCTCGGCCAGCCTCGACTTCGGCACCGCCAACTGCGAGAAGCGTGATCTCGCCTTGGCGGTGGTGGCGGCCGTCGGCTTCATGACCACCCGCACCGGCAACCGGTTCGGCGCGCTCATCGTCAAGCCCGATGGCATCACTCGGGTTCCCTCTCGGGCCGGCCGCCAACCGCTCATGGCTCTGTTGCACAAGCTCGCCACCAGGGAGCGCGTCGACGGTGGGGGAGCGACGGATCTGGGTGCCGCCCTGACCACCCACATGGTGGCCCGTCGCCGGCGGGGCCTGGCCGTCGTGGTGTCCGACTTCCTCTCGCCTCCCGGTTGGGAGCGGCCGCTCACCGGACTTGCCGCCCGGCACCAGGTGCTGGCCGTGGAGGTCGTCGACCCGCGGGAGCTGGAGCTGCCCAACGTCGGCTTCCTCACCCTGGTCGACCCCGAGACGGGTCGGCGGTTGCAGGTCCAGACGGCGAAGGCCGTGCTCCGTCAGCGCTACGCCGAGGCGGCCACCGCCCAGCGGATCGAGATCGCCGCCACCATCCGTCGCAGTGGCGCGCAGCATCTCGTCCTGCGCACCGACCGGGACTGGTTGCGCGACATCGTCGACTTCGTCGTGTCCGCCCGCCGCCATAGAAGTGGCCTGCAGAGAGTCAGCCGCTGATGACCTTTGCCCTCACCTTCCTCTCCGGCAACCGGCTGTGGCTCCTGCTGCTCGTCGCCGGTCTCATCGCGGCCTACGTGGTCATGCAGGCGCGGCGGAAGGAGTACGCCGTCCGTTTCACCAACCTGGCCCTGCTCGACTCCATCGCCCCGAAGCGGCCGGGCTGGCGCAGGCACATCCCCGCCACCGCCTTCGTCCTGGCCATGATCGCCCTGGTCACCGCGTTCGCCCGGCCCTCTCGGCCGGTGAAGGTGCCCCGGGAGCGGGCGACGGTGGTCATGGCCATCGACGTCTCCCTCTCCATGGAGGCCACCGACGTCGAGCCCAACCGGCTCATCGCCGCCCAGGATGCGGCCAAGTCCTTCGTCGACCTGGTGCCCACCCGCCTGAACCTCGGCCTGGTGGCCTTCTCGGGCACGGCGCAGGTCCTGGTATCGCCCACGACCGACCACGCCCTTCTCAAGCGCAGCATCGACAACCTTCAGCTCGGGCCCCGTACCGCGGTCGGCGAGGCCATCTTCGCCAGCCTGGGCAGCATCGCATCGGTCGCCTCGGAGCCCGGTCAGCCACCGCCCCCCGGGCGCATCGTCTTGATGTCGGACGGGGAGACCACCGTGGGTCGGCCCAACGAGCTGGCCATCAGGGCCGCGGTCGACGCCAAGGTGCAGATCTCCACCATCGCCTTCGGCACCAACGACGGCTACGTGACCGTGGAGGGCCGCAACATCCCGGTCCCGGTCAATCGCCAGGCGCTCCAGGAGATCGCCGAGGCCACCGGCGGCCGGTCGTTCGAGGCCGGTACCGCCCGCGAGCTGCGGCGGGTCTATGCCGACATCGGCAGCTCCATCGGCTTCCGGACCGAGCAGCGCGAGGTCACCTCGTGGGTCGTGGGGCTGGCCCTGGTATTCGCCATGGCCGCCGCCGGCGCGTCCCTCCTCTGGACGTCCCGCCTGCCCTGAGGCAGCTCGCCGGGCGGTACCGTGGACACGATGAGGGTGGCCTTCGGGAGCGACGAGGGGACGCCCATCGCCGACGACATCGCCCTCGGCCTGTCCGCCGCCGGCCACGAGCTGGTGCTGCGGTTGGAGGACGAGCCGTGGCCCGACGTCGGCCGGCGGGTGGGTGAGATGGTTGCCTCCGGGGAGGCCGACGTGGGCATCGTGTGCTGCTGGACGGGGACGGGGGTCTCCATCGCCGCCAACAAGGTGCCCGGCGTGCGAGCCGCACTTTGCACCGATGCCGAGACGGCCCGCGGCGCCCGGCGCTGGAACGACGCCAACGTGCTCGCCCTGGGCCTGCGGCTGACGACGCCGGCGACGGCCCGGGAGATGGTCGACGCCTTCCTTCGTACCGACGCCGACGACGACGAGGCGGCGAACATAGCCAAGGTCTCCGATGGGTAAGAGGGGGAAGGGCCCGGTCGCGCAAGCTGGGGAGTCCGCGCGGCGCGAGCGGGCGACGCGACCGGGCCCCCACGTGGTTCCCAGCCTGGCCCGGGAGCGGGCGCTGTGGGCCGAGGGCTACGAGGTCGTGGTCGGCGTCGACGAGGTCGGCCGCGGCTCATGGGCCGGCCCCATCTCCGTCGGCGCCGCCGTCCTGCCCCGTGACCGCCGGGTCTACGGGGTGCGGGACTCCAAGATGCTCACCGAGCCCGAGCGGGAGCGTTTGTTCCCCCGGTTGGCGTCGTGGTGCACCACCTGGGGCGTCGGTCACGCCAGCCAGCGGGAGTGCGACGACATCGGGATGTCCGCGGCGCAGAAGCTCGCCGCCCGGCGGGCCGTCGAAGGTCTCGGGGTGACGCCCGACGCGCTGCTCGTCGACGGGCTGTGGGATTTCGTCTCCTGCTCCGGCGTCTTCAGCGGCAAGGTGACCCGCCTGGTGAAGGGTGACGCCAAGTGCCTGTCGATCGCCACTGCCTCCATCCTGGCCAAGGTCACCCGCGATCGGATCATGCGGGCGGAGGCCGAGCATTTCCCCGCCTACGACTTCGACCTCAACAAGGGCTACCCGTGCCCCCGCCACAAGGCCGCGCTCGCGTTCTGGGGCCCGACGGCGATTCACCGCCGGGCGTGGGTCTTCATGGACAACCAGCCCTGGGACGGTGTCCAGCGGTTGGTTCGCGACCTGCAGCCCACCCTATGGTGAGACGGTGACTCGTGCCGAGGCCCTGGTCCTGCGCGCCGCGGCGGCGTGGACGATCTTCATCTGGGTCACCCGTATCCGCAACATACTGGGCGACGACGCCCGCTCGACGGGCTTCAAGGTGGTGCACTCCGTCCTGGCGCTGGTCTCGGTGGCGTTCGCCATCGCCATCCTGAGCGTCGCCTCGAGGAACCGCAGACGAGCGCGCGACAAGACCGCGACGCCCTCGTAGGCCACATCACCAGCGCCGGCTTCGCCTCCGGCGACCGGTTCGTCGTCGGGACGTGGGGGCAATCTCCGCTCGGACGCCTCGACGACCTCATGTGGGCGACCCCCGACGGCCGGCGGCTGCTGCTCGCCGGCACGCAGGAGGCGGCCGACTACGTCTCGGCCGCCTACGGCTTCGACGAGGTGATCGTCGGCCGGCTGCGCGTCGACCTGCACGGCCGGGTCCTGCACCTGCACGCCCCTGAGCGGGGCCTCGAGCTGCACTTGACCGGCGGCGTGGCCCTACGTCTGCCATGGCCGCGGCCGCTGTGGTTCACGAGGTGGGCGGAGGGGCCGGTCGCCCGCCGGCTGCTGGGTGTCAACACCTATGGCGTGAGCCCGAGCGGCGTGCGGGAGTGGTACCGGGCGGTGTCGATCCGGCGAGTGGTCGCCGGCTGGGCCTCGATCGACGGACGCGACCTCGGCCGTCTCCGCCCGATCGACCCCCGGACCGGCTTCGGGTTCAGCGAGCCCCCGCGGTTTCCGTCGATGGTGGGGGTCCACCCGGTGCTGGAATGGCCACGTCGAGGGCGAGCGTGAGGCACCGGCAGCCGCCGCCGGCCTTCAGGAACTCGCCGACGTCGACCACGGCCACGTCGAAGCCCCAGGCCTCCAGCTGCCGCCCGACCCGGGGCGGGCAGATCGCCATCACCACCGTCCGGCCGACCACGACCGAGTTGGCGGAAAACGCGAGCATCTCGTCGTCCTCCAGGACGAGGGGTTCGGGCACCAGCGCCTCCATCACCTTGCGGCCGTAGCTGTCCCAGGCGTGGGGAGCCACCATGGCCCGCCGGTCGTCGAGGGGGCAGAACGTCAGGTCGAGGTGGTACAGGCGGGGATCGACCAGTTCGATGGGCCGAACGGGAACACCCAGCAGCGCCGACAAGGGGCCGTGGGCGCCGGCGTCGGACCGAGACCGGTAGCCCGACACGAACACGCCTCGGAAGGGGAGGGCGTCGCCGGCGCCCTCGTGGCCGACGCCTTCGGGGAGCCGGAGGACTTCGTAGCCATGAGCGGCGAACCAGGCGACGTCGTGGTCCACCTCGGGCTGGCGTTGAGGGTGGCGGAAGCGGCTGGCAACGTAGCGCCCGCAGTTCACGGTGCCCGCGTTGGCCGTGAAAACCAGGTCGGGCAGATCGGGTTGCGGGTCCATGAGCTCGATGCCGGCGCCCGCCTCCGTGAGCGTCGCCACCAAGTCGCCCCACTGGCTGCGAGCCCTGTCGAGGTCGACGGCGACCTCCCGGTGCATCCAGGGGTTGATCTCATAGAGCACGCCGAAGTGCTCGGGGGGGCACATGAGGAGCCGCCGCCCCCAGGCCAGCGCGCTCATGGGTTCAAGTGCTGGGCCAGCGTGTGCAGGAACAGCCCCACGTCGGTCACGATGCCCAGCGCCTGGTGGCTCCCGCGGTCGGCCAGCTTGGTGACGACCGCCTGGTTGATGTCCACGCAGTAGGTCTCCACGCCGGCGGGGAGGAGGTTGCCGGTGGCGATGGCGTGCAGGGTCGACGCCAGCATCAGGGCAACGGCCACGCCGGGCAACTGAGCGCGCATGGCGTCGGCCGCCTCGACCACGTCGGTGAAGACGTCGGGCAGGGGGCCGTCGTCGCGCACGGAGCCACCGAGGACGAACGGCACGCCGTGTTGCACGCACTCGAACATCACCCCACCGGTGATGTAGCCGTCACCCACCGCGGCGGCGATCGAGCCTCGTCGCCGCACCTCGTTGATGACCCGTAGATGGTTGCTGTGACCGCCCTCGGGGGGCAGGCCGTCGCCGAGGGGGACGCCGAGCGACGTGCCGAGGACGTTCGATTCGATGTCGTGGGTGGCGAAGCCGTTGCCGGCGAAGAGCAGGTCGATCACGCCGGCACGGACGAGGTCGGCCACGTCGGGGCCGGCGCCGGTATGGATGACCGCCGGCCCGCAGACGGCGAGGACCTTGCCGCCGGCGCTCTTGGCCGCCTTGATGCGCTCGGCGACCCGGGCGACCAACTGCTCCTTCGGCTTCTCCGAGGACACGTCGGAGCTCATGAACTCGAACGGGTTGGCCCCCCGTGGTCGTTCCAGCGGTTGGACCCTTACGCCGCCGCGCCCTACCACCACCGGGTCGCCGGCGTGGACCCGGTGCATCGGGGCCGTGCGGACCCGGCCGTCGGGGCGCACGACCAAGGCGCAGTCCATCTCGGGATTGTCCACGTCGACCCAGTGCCCACCCATCCGGACCTGAGTGGGCAGATTGGTCGTCGAGTAGAAGCCCTCGGGCAGGACGCCGTCGACCTCGGCGGCCACCGTCACTGCGTCCTCCTGGGCCACGCGGTTCGCTCCGTGGATCTGGAGCTCGGCGACGAGAGCGGCGAGTGACTCGTCGTCGGGGGCGATGATCTCCAGGCGGGCGCGGCTTGCGTCGACGCTCGTTCGGCCGATCTGCACGTCGACCATGCGGTAGTCCGCGCCGGCGTCGATGACCACGTCGAGGACCTTGGCCAGGATGAGGGAGTCGATGATGTGGCCCTCGACTTCGACGACCTCCGACGCTGTCACTCCGACACTGCGATCGGGCGGTCCGGAGCGTCGCCCTCTTCATCGTCGACCACCTCGGAGACGGGAGTCTCATCGGCGCCGATCGTCGGCTCGTCCTTCCAGCCGCCGGTCCGGTTGTCCCACAGGTCGCGGGCGACGACCTGGATCACGCCGGCCGCCGGAATGGCCAAGAGGGCACCGAGGAAGCCGAAGAGCTCCACACCGATGAGCACGCTCACCAGCACGAACAGCGGATTGATCTGGACCGTCTTGGACATGATCGCCACCTGGAGCACGTGGTTCTCGAACTGCTGGTAGACGATGTAGAAGATGAGCATCCCGATGCCGGCACCGGTGGAATGCAGGAAGGCCACCCCGATGGTGGGGATGGCGCCGAGCGTGGCGCCGACCAAGGGGATGAGGTCGGTGAAGGCAGTCCACAATGCCAGGACGGCGGCGAAGGGCACGTCGAAGATCAGCAGGGCGATGAAGGTGAAGGTGCCGGCGATGACGCTGATCAAGAGGTTGCCCATCACGTAGCCGGTGAGGGCGCGGGCGCAGTCGGAGGCCACCGCCTTGACCCGCTCGCGTTGGGCCGGCTGGAGGAGCACCATGGCGTTCTTGAGGATGTCGGGCCCGTACAGGACCATCATCAGCGAGAGCACCAGGATGGTGAGCCCGGAGACCACGCCTCCGAGCACCCGGCCGGCGACCTTCAGGGCGCCACCACCGGCGCTGGCGATGCTGTCCTCGATGCTGGCCTGGGCGTCGCGCAGGCGCTCGTCGAGGTTGTATCGCTTGACCAGCTCGCCGGCAGGGCCGCGCCCTTCCCGAGCTTCGCTCACGTACGTGGGGAAGTTGTCGGCGAACCGCCGGCCCTCCTCGACCAGGGGGCGGATGAACGCGTAGAGGAGGGCGGCGAGCACGGCGACGACGGCGATGAAGACGATCGCGGTGGAGAGGCCGCGGCTGATGCGGAGCTTGCGCCGCAGGAGGTCGACCGCCGGCGTGAGCACGATGGCGAAGAACGCCGACACCACGAGGATCGTCTCGATGTGGGCCAACAGGACGACGGCCCGCAGGGTGAGGTAGGTGGCCACCACGAGACCGATGGCGACGAGCATGGTCCGCACCGGCACCGGCTGTCGGGCATCCGTCACGGGCCGGAGCCTACCCAGCGGGTACTGTTCCGCTTCGTCATGGGCCAGCTGATCACCGTCTCCCAGAAGCCGTCGATTCGACCCGACGTCGCCATCTTCGAGCTCAACCGCAGCCTCACCGGCATGGGTCACGAGCGCTACAAGTCGGCGGCCGACGCAGTGCGGAACCGGCCGGTGGACGAGCTCGCCCGGCGGCTCTTCGAGGCCGGCGGGGTGGAGGGCGTGCACGTCTACTCGAACATGGTCACTGTCGACCTGGCGGCCGGCGCGGACGGCGACCGCCTGGAGGACATCATCCGTGACCTGTTCACCTACTACCGGGAGGGCGTGGAGGTCGTCGAGCCCACGGCCTGAGTAGGCGAACAGGTGTTCGTCTAGACTGGCGCCGTGCCAGTCGCAGCGGCCCAGCTTCCCGCCCTCGCCCAACCCGTGGCGTTGGCCGGTGATCGCCTGCTGCCGGTGCTCGGGCCGCTGGAGGCGCTGTTCCCGGCCCGAGGGCTACGTCGTGGGTCGGTGGTGACGGTGGGTGGCTCGACCTCGCTGGCTCTGTCGGTGCTGGCGGCAGCGTCGGCCCAGGGGTCGTGGTGCGCGGC
>Ga0247719_1000947_pt1 | contig 13918 bp, 15 predicted proteins | sample 41E_DmetaG_FD_189046 | JGI IMG/M metagenome (GOLD analysis project Ga0247719, IMG submission 189046) | Soil microbial communities from hillslope of Landscape Evolution Observatory, University of Arizona, Oracle, AZ, United States - 4-1-E_D | ecosystem: Engineered > Artificial ecosystem >...
TTCGACGACCTTGGCGCGATCGCCCCGGGGCGCGTGACCCTCCTCGAATCCTGGGGCGCGCCGCACGCGGTCGAGGCGCTCGTGTGGAATCTCCTCGCGGGCACCGTCGCGGCGGGCAGGAACGCGGTCGTCGTGGACGGCGGCAACCGGATGAACGTCTACAGCTTCGCGCGCGCCGCCGAGGCGCGCGGGATCGACCCCGCGCACGCGCTCGCGAGCGTCCGCGTCGCGCGCGGCTTCACCGCCTACCAGTTCCAGACCCTCGTCGAGGACCACCTGCCCCGCGCGCGCGACCCGAACTGCGGCCTCGTCGCGGCGCTCTCGTTCCCCGACATGTACCTCGACGAGGACCTCCCGCCCGCGGAGGGGCGCGTCCTCGCGCGGCGCGCCTTCGAGGCCCTCCGCCGCGAGGCGGAGTCCCGCCGCGCGCCCGCGATCGTGAGCGTGCACGGCCTCCCCGCGACGCGCGCCGCGCCGACGCTCCGCGCGATCCTCACCGACCTCGCGGACGAGATCGTGGGCGTCGCGCCCATGGGCGCGAACCTGCGCGTCACGCTCCCGCGCCGCGGCGTCACCGCGCTCGCGACGGCGCCGGGCGCGCGGCAGCGCACGCTCGCCGCGTACGGCGTCGCGCGCGACGCGGCCGGCGAAGAGGGCCCCACGATGCACAAGGTGCGCCCGCAGAGCTGGATGCTCGGGTGGACCCGGGAAGGCGGGAGGCCTGCGGCTTGACGGCCGAGGCGCGGTGGGGGGGCCCCGGAGCGCGGGAGACGATGGCCACGTCCCTCGACCTCTGGTCGGACGAGGAGGACAACTGAGTGGGCCGAACCGAACCGACGTTCACAGCGAACACTCCGTGGCATGAGTTTCACACCGAGGCCTCGCCTGCGGGCGAGGCCTCGGCTCATGCCACTGCGTGCCAAAGGAGGGGCGCTGCGCGCGCCCCTCCTCTGGACTCCACCCCCAGCGGCAGGGGGCGCTCCGCCCCCCTGCACCCCCCGGACGCAAGATCCTCGGCCGGCGCCCGCATCACGATCGAGTCCCGACGTCACACGGAGGAAGACTAATGGGCCGGACCGAACCGACGTTCCGCCTCGTGCTCGACTCGGTCGAGCACGAGTGGCGCGACTACCGCCGCGGCCTCACCGCGGAGGAGCAGCGCGCCTTCGACGCGCTCTTCCAGAAGGCGCGCGCGCACGCCTCCGCGTCCTCGAACGTGGCGCGCATCAACCCGCTCGAGGCCGTGCTCGTGAGCATCCTGCTCGAGCACGAGAAGGAGATCGCGCGGTTGCGGAGGGCGCTCGCGCGGGGGGAGACTCAACCCATTTAGATTATCAGAATTCGGTAAGTTTAAACCCATACGATATGATGGGGCTGCATGTTAGTCCGCTCGATTGGACTGGCTCTTGTTATCGCTTCATTGGTAACCCCTTGGGCATCGGGACAATTCCCTGGCGATGGGGGGGGGCCCTGAAATCACACGGGAAATGTCCGTCGTCGTCTATGGGAAGGATCTAGAAGAGCCGCTGGAATGCCAGCGTATTGGTGCACACAGCCCGAATCATCATCGGGAAATCTGTTCCCGCATATTGCCTCCCAAATTCGTTGCGACCTACGATGGCGCGGGGGAGATTGTCAAGATAAACGTGGTTCCCCAGACGTCAAGCAGCGGAGCGGGGGGGACTGGTTGGGCCGAGTGTGTACGCTACATTCCTCCGCCGGGTAGTCCCCCACCCTATCCGCATCCCTATACTTGTCATGCCCCGTGTACTTCGACAGGAGATAGCGAGATCACAGCGACCCCGCCTTGTGACGGTACGTGGTACCTAGCCACTTACGTCTACATCTTGATATGTAACCCGACTTGTGCAGCTGGGGATGATCGCTTCCTTACTTCAGGCGTGATTCATGCATCCTGCAACCCGCCAGGTGGGGACTGCGACTACGAGTACTACGCGGGCTATGCGCGAGGTATAAAAAGGACAGGAACCGGATGCGCGGAGGCATCTGGGGGCTACGGCTGGACTCTCGAAGTCGCGGGCGCAAATACACCAGATAACTGCGTGAGCTTGCAACGAGGAATTTGGGGAGCAGGCATGGAATGGTCGGCGGTGACCGAACCCGATACACCAGATCCCCCAAGCGTCGACGAGCTCTGCTCTGATCTTTGGGACCTCATTCGAAGCGGTTTTCCGCCGCAGCGCTCGGCTCTCAACCCAATCGAATCATGCATGGGTTGAGACCATGAAGCATGACTTACACCGCCAACGATGGATAGGGATTGTCACCGGTTTCATGCTCATCTCGGGCTGCGTAGCAGGGCCTCATTCAACAAGCGATTCCAAAACGGGCGACTCGGAACCCGATTTCATCCGGTGGCTGATCATCGATCAGCTTGGCGGATCGGCGAACATCAGTTTCCAACATCTTGATCCGTGGAGTGGCCCCTTGAACCGGACCAGGGATACTACGAACATCGTGCTCCCCGGCTTCGAACGTCGAGGACCTCACTTAGCGATCGAGTTTCGGAACGATTCGCGCATCCTCTTGACGAACGGATCGCGAGGGGTGGTCACGTTCGACTCCAGTTTTTCCGTCCGATTCACCGCGACCGAGAATCAAACGTGGGCCATCATCGGCCATGACTGGTTTGCGCCGCCCTGTCGCGTGGCCGTTATGGGCCCGGGGGACCAAGGGAACGTGAGCACGGAATCAGGGACCTACTTCCTGCGGCTCTCGGCGAATGAGTCCGCGCGCGTCGACATCAGCCCTCAAACGCCCGGAGATGAAAAATGTCCGCGCCTGTTATTGGAGTTCAAGGACGAGGGGCGATGGAAGATCAGTCGAGCTAAGGGGAATGAAAAATGATCAATAAGAAAGGGCAAAAGAGTCAAGCAAACCACCGCCCATCATATGCCATGATCGTCCGCCTCATCATCGTGGGGCTCGCGCTCGTCCTCACCCTCCCCCTCGCGCCGGCGGCGCCCGCGCCCGCGGAGGCGCCGCGCTCCGGGTTCCTGACGCTCACCGCGGCGACGATGATCGACGGCGAGCACGTCGAGTGCCGCGCGCCCCCCACCGCGCGGGCGCGCGAGGTGTGCGCGCGGCTCGAGCCGCCGCGCCTCGCCGTGACGTACGGTCCCGACGGCGAGGTCGTCGGCATCGAGACGGTGCCGCGCCCGGGCGAGGGGCGGGCGCGGACGGTGTTCCGCGCGCCGGAGGCGTGACGGCAGGCTAGGCGCCCGGGAACCAGCCGCGGTACGTGGACGGGTCCGCGATGCGCAGGAGCACGACGAACCGGTCCCGGTCCCTGCGGACGACCGTGTAGAGCATCCACCAGCCGTGCGGGAGGCTCTCGACGTGCACGTTGTCGGGCGCGAATCGCGCGAGGATCGGCGTCGGGACGCCCGCGCCGACGAGCCACGACCGCGCGAGGCAGTCCGCGCGCAGGGTCGTGCGCCTCAGCGCGACGCGTTCCGCGACGGCGAGCGACGCGGCATCGCCCCCGCTCCGAAGGCCTTCGAGGTCGGCGCGCGCCTCGCGGGTGACGACCACGTCCTTCGCGGTGAGCGTCAAGGCCGGTCTCCCCGCAGGATCGCGTCCAGGATAAGCCCTCGGGCCTCCGGGATCCAGACGAAGCCGTTCGTCGCCTCCGCGACGCTTCCGTCGCCGTCAAGCTCCGCGAGCGCGGAGTCGAGGCCCGCGTTCGTCGTCACGTAACCCCACGTGGCGAGCTCGAGAAGGATGCCCTCGCGCGCGAGGGGCTCGCGCGCCTCGCGCAGGACGAGGCGTGCAAGCTCGAGCGTGGCTCGCGCGTGGACCGCGCCCGGACGGACAGGGATCTTGACGGGTCCCTTCGAACGCGGAGGAAGCATCATCCTCGATAGCACGTGCGTGCTGAAGTAAGCTCCGGTGGACGACCCTTTTGGGTTTTCGAGCGCAACCCCCCGGGCGCCCTCCCCGCGCGACCGCCGCGACCCCAACCCTTATGACTCCGCGACGCCACCCTGACCGCATGGAGTCCAGGTTCCGCGCTCGTGAGGGACATCCTCGTCCGTAGCGACGGCCCGGCTCCGCTTTTCAGAGGTTCCAGCATGGACGCCTGTGAGGGTCTTCCTCGTTAGAGAAAGCCAGGTCTCGAGAACGACGTTCGACGGCAGGGTCGCGATCCTCGGGTGCGGCGCGATGGGCGCCGCGCTCGCAAACGGCCTCCTCGACGCGGGCCTCGTGCGCGCGGACGCGGTCGCGGTCGCGAACCGCACGCCGGCGCGCGCGGAGCAGTTTGCGCGCCTCACGGGCGCGCGCTTCGCGGAGGACTGGGCCGACGCGGCGCGCGGCGCGAGCGTGGTCGTGGTCGCGGTGAAGCCCGCGGGCGTCGCGGGCGTGCTCGCGGCGCTCGAGGGACGCCTCGCCGGGGGCGCGGTCGTCATCTCCGTCGCGGCGGGCGTCCGCCTCGAAACGCTCGAGGCGGCGCTCGGCGGCGAGACGCCCGTCGTGCGCGCGATGCCGAACGCGCCCGCGAGCGTGGGCGAGGCCGCGACGTGCCTCGCGCGGGGCGCGCGGGCGACGGACGCGCACGTCGCGCTCGCCCGCGGCCTCTTCGCGCCGCTCGGGTACGTGCTCGAGGTGGACGAGTCGCAGATGGACGCCGTGACGGGCCTCGCGGGGTCCGGCCCCGCGTTCGTCGCGGCGTTCGTGGAGGCGCTCGCGGACGGCGGCGTGAAGGCGGGCCTCGCGCGCGACCAGGCGCGGGCGCTCGCCCTGCAGACGCTCCTCGGCACGGCGCGCCTCCTCGTGGAGCGCGGCGGCCACCCGGCGGAGCTGAAGGACCGGGTCGCCTCGCCCGCGGGCACCACGATGGCGGGCCTGCACATGCTCGAGAAGGGCGGCTTCCGCGCGACCGTCATGGACGCGGTGGAGGCGGCCGCCAAGCGCAGCGCGGAGCTGGGGGCGCGGAAAGGCTGAAATAGCGGTCAAGTCGCCTTTCGCGCCTTCCTATGGTCCCCATGGCGCTTGGCGGTCCCGTGCGCACCCTCGCCCTCGCGACGCTCGTCGCGCTCATCGCGGGCGTCCCCGCCGGCCTCGCCCAGGCCGGCCTGGTCGTGACCGTCGAGGACGGCGACCTCGTCCTCGCGCCCGGCGAGTCGCGGCACCTCCGCGTCTTCGTGGCGAATCCGGGGCCGGCGGCGACGAGCGTGGACCTCAAGGCCATCGCGCCCGCGGGTTTCGGGGTCGAGGTCGTCCCGTCCTCGGGCACGATTCCCGCGGGCGCGACGCGCGCCTTCACGCTGCGCGTGACCGCGCCGCGCGTCCACGAGCCGACGGGCCCCGCGACGATCGCGATCGAGGCGCGACGCGCGGGCGCCGACGAGATCCTCGCGGGCGCGGCGCTCGAGGCGACGGTGGTGGCGCTGATCCCGAGCCTCTCGCGCGACGAGATCGGTCTTTCGGCGGTCGAAAATTACCCCTTCGACGTGCGATTCCACAACCCGTCCGCCCATGCGATCGAGGCGACGCTCACGCTCCTCGCGACGAGCGACCTCCCCGCGGACGCATGGGCCGCCCGAAGCGACGCGCACGCCCGAACGGTCCGCGTGGAGCCGGGCGGCACGTTCGAGACGCGGATCGCCGTCGAGCTCGCGCGCGAGGCGCCCCGCCAGGGACGCATCGACGTCGTGCTCGGGGCGCGCCCGGTGTCGAGCCTGCCGTCGCCGCCCGACGGGCCCCTTTTCGGCGAGGCGCGGTTCGTCGTCAACGTCTACACGCGCGAAGGACCCGAGAGGGATTCGCCCGCCTACGCGTGGCCCGGTGGCCCCACCCCGCCCGAGCGCGACTGGAACGCCTTCTCGATCGACGCGACGGCCCCCCTTCTTCCCGCGCCGGGAGGCCGAGCGCCGTTCCGCCTCCAGATCCACAACCCCGGTTGGTTTCCGCAATCGGGCATGGTCGAGGCGCGACCGCGCGATGCGGGCTGGAGCGTGGAGCCTTCCCGCTTCTCGTTCGCGTTCAACGGGAGCGGGGCCGCGGTATTCTCCGGCAACGTCACCGGTCCCCCGAGCGTCGGCGCGAAGACCGTCATCGACTTCGTGGCCCGCGACGCGCTCACGGGACGCGAGCTCGCGCGCTGGTGGAGCGGCGCCCGCGTGAGCGAGAACGACCCTGCGCTCGTGGTCGGGGCCAACCAGTGGCGCGAGCGGGCGGACCTCCCGTACGGCTCCTACGACGTCGCGTTCTTCGTGGGGAACGCGGGCGACGCCCGCGCCCTCGTCGACCTTTCCGCCGTCGCGCTCGGCGAAGGCCGCCTCGCGACGCGCGTCGATCCGCCCCTGCTCCTCCTCGAGCCGGGGGACCACCGCACGGCCACGCTCACCATCACGACCGACGGCAGGCCGCCCGCGCGTTTCCAGGGGTTCGACGCGCTCGTGCTCGTCGCGCGCGATCGCGCGACGGGCGTCGAATCCGTCGCGGACCGGCAGTACTTCTGGCCCTCGGACCCCGCCCGCATCCACGAGGACCGCGCGGGGGACGGCGCCCTCTCCTGGATCGTCTCCGCCGTCGTCGCGTTCGTCGCGGCGCTCCTCGCGCTCGTCGCCGCCGCGCGCTCCGAGGCCGCGCGATGGGCGCTCCTCGCCCCTTTCGCCGGGCTCTACACGAGGCTCGCGCGCGACGACGTGACGGGCCACAAGCTGCGCGCCGCGCTTCTCGAGGCGATCAAGGCGACGCCCGGCGTCACGTTCACGGAGCTGCGCGCCCGATTCCGCGCCGCATCCGGCACGCTCGTGCACCATCTCCGGACGCTCGAGCGGCACCGGCTCGTCACCAGTCGCCGCGACGGGGCCTTGCGGCGGTTCTTCGTCGCCGGAACGTCGCCCGCGGTCCTCGCCGCGACGACCCCTTCGCCCGCGCAGGGACGCATCCTCGCCATGCTCGCGGAGGGGCCTCTTTCCCAGCGGGAGATCGCGGAGCGCCTCGGGATCACGAAGCAGGGCGCGAACCATCACGTCAAGACGCTCGCGCGCCGGGGCCTCATCGCCGTCCGCGAGGACGGGCGATGGACCGTCGCGGTCCCCGCCGACTCCCCCGCCGCGCGTCCTGGCGACGGAATGCCTTAAGAGGCCTCGGAGGCACTTCGCCCGCTGGGAGAGCATGGCCCTGACGTCGCACACCCGGGCCGCGCTCCTCGCCGTCCTTCTCGTCGCCGTCCCGTTCGCGGGATGCGTGGGCGGGTCGGACCGGCCGGAGCCCGGCGCAAACCTCGATCCGACCGCGAACGAATCCGAGTTCGACACGACGACGCCCGATGGTCGCGACATCTCGGCCTTCGACGAGACGAACCGCACGGAGAAGGGCTCGGGCGGCATGTCGCACGACCACGACTACTGGGCCGGGCGCAGCCGCATCGACATCCTGTCCGACGAATACTGGTTCATCCCCTTCCCGCTCCTCCCGCCGGGCGCCCCGCCCGGGACCGCGATCGCCGATCTTCAGCCGGCGCCTCCGAACCTCGTGTTCGAAGGCACGTCGCAGCTCGAGATCGTGGTGAAGGACATCCGGATCACGCCGCTCGACCCCGGGCCCCATCCGCTCGCGCACTTCCGTCTCAAGTACCTCACGCCGCTCGACGCGCCCGGCGGCTTCCACGAGGGCGGGAAGCTCGAGCCCGGCAAGCCGCTCGTCATCGACGTGAAGCCGCACGAGGCCGACACGCCGCACGCGGTCGCGAGCCAATGGCTCTTCCGCGTGTTCACGGAGGAGCCCGCTTCGGTTTACTTCAACATCACCATCACGGCCGTCCGCGGCCACAACGTCGTCGCGTGGCCGCCGCACCCGGACCTCTACGCCGAGAAGAACGAGCGTGTCGTGTTCGACAAGGACACGGAGACCCGCGCTTTCGGCACGACGCAGTTCTTGATCACGGGCGACGACGCGAGCTGGAACCGCCCCGAGCGCGTCATCACCTACGGCTCGAAGAAGCTCCTCATCGAAGTCGAGGTGAAGTCCATCGAGGCCCCGATGACTCCCGTGAAGCTCTTCCTCGACTACCACAACGCTTCCGAGCAGCCGCGCATCGCGAGCTTCGACCCCACGATGAACCGGATCGACGACCCGAACGGCAACCTGAAGACCTACCGCTTCGAGATTCCCGTCACGGACTTCGCGATGGACTCGCCCTACGCGCCCGAGAGCCGATGGGGCTTCCGGATGCTCGCGGAATTCGCGGACGTCCCCGACCCGCTCCATCTCGGGCTCCAAGGCTGCATGGGCTGCTTCCCGTACACGATCAAGTACCACCTGAGGATCACGGCGTTCGGCGAAAGCCACAGCACGGTCGAGTGAGCCTCACTCGGGCATGGGCTTCCAGCGCGGATACAGGTCGTGGGGGACGCGCAGCGCGTCGAGCGCCTTCCCCGCGACGTAGGCCACCATGTCGTCGATGGACTTCGGCTTCGTGTAGAACGCGGGCATCGCGGGCACGATCGTCGCGCCCGCCTCCGAAAGCGTCGTCATGTTCCGCAGGTGGATCGTCGAGAGCGGCGTCTCGCGCACGACAAGCGCGAGCGGTCGGCGCTCCTTCAGGCACACGTCCCCCGTGCGCGCGATGAGATCGTCTGCGATGCCGTTCGCGATGAGCCCGACGGTCTTCATCGAGCACGGCGCCACGATCATGCCCGCGAAGTCGTGCGAGCCCGAGGCGATGGGCGCGAAGAAGTCGTCGATCGCGTGGACCGCGTGCGCGAGGCGCCGGAGGTCCGCGGGGTCGCGGCCGGTTTCGTAGCGGAGGATGCGCTCCGCGGTAGGCGTCGTCACGAGGTGCACGCGGAAGTCGGTCTTCGCGAGCGTCTCGAGGACCTTGATCCCGTAGGGCGCGCCCGAGGCGCCCGACATGGCGACCACGATCTCGCGGGGCACGAGCGGGGACGGTCGGTCGCGGCACAAATAGGTTCTTGTGAAGCGGCCCGCCTCGCGGGGGCGTGGACGACCGCGAGATCCTCACCCCGGCGAAGGGGCTCCTGACGCGCGCCGAGCATCCCGGCCCCCAGGCCCGCGCGGTGCCCCGCCTCGCCCTCCTCGCGTGGGGAGAGCGCCTCTTCGAGGCCGCGCGCGCGAGGCTCGCGGACGTCGAGACGGTCGGCTTCGCGGCCGAGCGCCCGGTGCTCGTCGGCCGCGCGGACGGCGTCGAGGTCGCCCTCGCGCACCCGGGCCTCGGCGCGCCCGCGACCGCGCTCGTCGCCGAGAAGCTCGTTGCCGCCGGGGCGCGGCACGTCGTGGGCATCGGCTTCGCGGGCGGCCTCGGCGGCGTCGCGCGCGGCGACGTCGTCGTCCTCGAGCGCTCGGCGCGCGACGAGGGAACCTCGTGGCACTACGGCGCGACGGGCGATTTCGCGGAGGCGTCCCCCGACGCCGCGAAGGCGCTGCTTGCGGCGATTCCCCGCGCGCGACCCGGGGCGGCGTGGACGACGGACGCGCCCTACCGGGAGACGGTCGGAGCGCTCGCGCGCTTCCGCCGGCTCGGCTGCGTCGCGGTCGAGATGGAATCGGCCGCGCTCTTCGCGGTCGCGCGCTTCCGCGGCTTCGAGGCGGGCGCCGCCGTGATCGTCGCGGACACGTTCGACGGCGACACGTGGTCGCCCGCGCCGCCGGGCTCCCTCGACGAGACCGTCGCGCGGGTCGCGGACGGGGCGATCGCGGCGCTCGTGCGACGGGACTGACCGTCGGGGCGCGGCGGCGCCCCGACGACCGTCTCCGGGTGACTCGATCAGCTTAACCGAAGTCGAAGTCGAGCTTCAGCGCGTCGATGAGCTCCTTGTAGCGGTTGCGGATCGTGACCTCGGTGACGCCCGAGGCCTCGCTCACGTCCTTCTGCGTGCGCGGCTCGCCCGCAAGGACGCTCGCGATGTAGATCGCACCCGCGGCGACCGATTTGGGATCCTTGCCGCTCACGACCTCGGCCTCGACGGCGCGCTGGACGAGCTCCATCGCGCGCATCTCCGAAACGTTCCCGAGCCTGAGTCGGCTCGCGAATCGGGGGATGAACGAGGCCGGCGAGACGGGCTTGAGGTTGAGGGAAAGCTCGGCCGCGACGACCTTGTAGACGCGTCCGATCTCGCGCTTCTTCGTGCGGCTCACTTCCGCGACCTCCTCGAGGCTTCGCGGAACGCCATTGTCGCGCATGGCCGCGTAGATGGAGGCGGCGGCGACCGAGTCGATGCTGCGGCCGCGGATGAGGTTCTTGACGGCGGCTTCGCGGTAGATGACCGCGGCGCCCTCCATGACGCTCTTCGGAACGTCGAGGGCCGAGCCCATGCGTTTGATCTCGGCGAGGGCCTGCGCGAGGTTGCGCTCGGCGCCGCGCTTGAAGCGGGCGCGGCGGTCCCACTTCTGGAGGCGCCGGATCCTGCCCATGTCGGAGCCCGAGATGGCCTTGCCGTGCGCGTCCGTTCGGCCCCACATGACGGTCCCGAGGCCGAGGTCGTGCTGCATGACGGTGAGCGGCGCGCCCACGCGCTCCTTGTCGCGGCGCTGGTCCGCGTCGAACGCCCTCCATTCGGCCCCCGCGTCGATCATGTTCTCCTCGACGACGATGCCGCACTGCGCGCAGTGCACCTCGCCCCGAGCGTGGTCGTGGACGAGCCGACCCGCCCCGCACTCCGGGCAGGCCGCCATGTCGATGCTCGCTTCCCTGTCCGCCCCGTTCGACGTTTCCGCCATGCGCGTCAACCCCTGACCGGTTTCCTCCTGGAAACCGCGAGCGTAGCTCACGGGGAGGGTGCTTGAACGCGCGGGGTTTGCCGCAGTGTCGCAGTGTCGGCGCGCGCCGGTCCGGTTGGACCGGACATCGATGACAACCTTCTTCCCGCGCTCCTGCCATTCCCGCCCGATGGCCGACGGCCAGGACTACCTCATCCGCACGCGCCGAACGTGGCCCCTCTGGGTCCTCCCCTCCCTCGGCCTGCTGCTCGTCGTGCTGCTCGTCACGATGGCCCTCGGTTGGATCCCGTTCCTCTTCACCGACAACCTCGACCTCTGGGCCATGGCCGTGACGGCCGTCCTCGTCATCCTGTTCATCCTGGAGATGCTCCTCCTCGTCCGTCGCCGCCCCGAGCCCGTCGCCGAAGCGATGTCGCCCGAGGAGGCGCAGGCTGCCGCGCACGCGGCCTACGCGCCCCCCGCGCGGATGTCCGACATCGAGCTCCAGGCCACGGGCGATGCGTGGAACGGGCTTCGCGTCCTCGAGGCGAGCCTGCCGCCGAAGACCCTGACGCCCGGCGGCGTGTACACCAAGACGTACGTGCAGGTCGGCAAGGACCTCGCCCTCCGGGTCGAGGATCTCGTCGCGTACGCCGAGGATTAGGCCGTCGTCGCGGCCGGCGCGCGCGAGCGCGCGAAGCGGCGTTCGAGCGTCCAGAAGAGTCCGAGCGCGTCGGCGGCGTTGCGGAGGAAGTCGAGGGCCCGCGCGGCTTCGGCGGGCGTCGCCTGCGACCCCCTCCCGGCGGCCCAACGGACGACGTCGAAGGCGGCCTCGATCGCGCGCGGCGTGTCGAAATCGTCGTCCATCGCCTCGACGAAGCGTCCGCGGGCGTCGTCCACCGCGGCGTTCGGCGCGGGCGCGCCTGAGGCGCGCGCCGCAAGCGCGTCGATGGCGCGTCGCGCTTCCGCGAGGCGCCCCTCCCACGGCTTGATGGCTGCCGCGTCGAAATCGAACGGCGCACGGTACTGGGTCGAGAGCAGGTAGGCCCTGACGGCTTCGGGATCCCGGCCCGCGAGCGCCTCCCGAAGCGTCACGAAGTTGTTCTTGCTCTTCGACATCTTCGCGCCCGTCACGGTCACGAAGCCGTTGTGGAGCCAGTGACGCGAGAACTCCTTCCCGGTCCATGCCCGCCCGACCGCGGCTTCGCTCTCGTGGTGCGGAAAGACGAGGTCGAGACCGCCTCCATGGAGGTCGAGCGTGGGCCCGAGGTGCCCGATCGCCATCGCGGTGCATTCGATGTGCCACCCCGGGCGACCGCGTCCCCACGGCGAGTCCCAGGCGATGCCCCAGTCCTCGCGGCTTTTCCAGAGGGCGAAATCGGCCGGATGCCGCCGCTCGCCCGCCTCCTTCGCGCCGGCGACGACGAGATCGTCGAGGCTCGCGCCCGCGAGCGATCCGAACGTGGGATCCTTCGACGTGTCGTAGTAGACATCGCAGGCGCCGTCGCGGCATTCGACCTTGTAGGCGAGGCCCCGGTCGAGAAGCTCCTTCACGATCTCGATGATGCGCTCGGTGTTCTGGGAGACGCGCGGATAATGCGTCGCGCGCACGATGCGGAGCGCGTCCATCTCCTCGAAGAAGACGCGGATGTACCGATCGGCGTAGGCCAGCGGCGGTTCTCCGTTCGCAAGCGCCCGCTTGGAGATGTTCTCCTCGATGTCCGTGAAGTTCTGGACGTGCTCGACGTCGTACCCTTTCGCGAGGAGCCAGCGTTTCACCACGTCGAACGCGACGTAGCTGCGTGCATGGCCGACGTGGCTTCGGTCGTACACGCTCGGACCGCAGACGTACATGCGCGCCTTGCCGGCCTCGAGCGTCTCGAAAGGCCGGCGGGAGCGCGTCCGCGTGTCGTGGACGTGGAGCACGCGCTTCATGACGGGAGGGCCGTCAAAAAGCTTGTCTCCATCCCTTCGGCGGATTCCGTCGCTCATCCCTTCTCCATGGCCCCGAAGAGGACAACGCCGTCGGGCGCCGGGGGAGCGAGCCCTCGGCCCCGGATCATGTACGTGGCCGTGAAGCCGGGACCGAAGCCCCGCGCCTCGAGAAGCTTGCGGGCGTACGGGTGGGCCAGGTCGAACCCGGTCTCGACGGGTCCCTCGGCGCGGGCGAGGCACGCGTCGAGAAGGCGCGACGCGACGCCTTCGCCTCCTTCTCCCGAGACGACGAGGGGCCCCACCTCGCCCCCCGACGGCGATCGCTTGAGGATGGCGTAGCCTTCGAGCCGGCCGTCGCGTCCGCGCGCCGCGAACGTCGTTCCGGGGTGGTCCGCGCGGAGCGCGGCGAGCATGCGCCCCCGGTCGGCGCCGAACGCCGCCCGGTCGAGCGCGAGGGCCTCCCGGACGTCGGAGAGGGGCGCGATGCCCGCGGGAAAGGCCGGCGCGGCGGCGTCCTCGCGGGACCAGCTCGCGACGTCACGAAGCCGGTCGAAGCCGAGGCGCGCGTAGAGCGCGACGGCCTTGGGAACGCTGTAGAGCCCCACCGTCGCGACGCCCGCCGCCTCGAGCGCGCGGACCGCGTCGGCGACGAGCGCCTCGCCGAGACCGCGGCCCCGCGCCTCGGGCGCGACGACGACGTTGCCGATCCAGGCGGCGTCGCCGTGGACGGTGTGCGTCAGCAACCCGAGCGGCGCGCCCGCCGATTCCGCGACACGACCGCCGCCGAGCGCGAGGAGCCGACGCAGCTCACCCGCGTCGAAGGACCACCCCTCGGACCGCAGCAGCTCGACGGCCCACGGAACGTCGGCCGCTTCGAGCGGTCGGTATCTCATGCGACTCCGTATTCGCGGCGCGCCTGCGGCTCGTCGCAGTCGTGGTGGCCGAACGTGACGAACTTCGGGTCGCTGCGCTGGAGCTTGAGTTGGCAAGGACCGTACTCGTCGTCCTCCGCGCCGTACCAATATCGGCAATCCTTGCAGCGCAGCTCGCCCGGCATCGCGCGCGAAGCGGCGCGAAGCCGCAAGAATCCTTGGGCGAACTCACTTCGCCTTGAGGAAGACGGGCGCTTTGTCCTGGTGCTCCTCGCCGAGGAGGAGCAGGATCGCGCTCTTCGCCTGCTCGGGCGAGATGGTGTGGTAGCGGCGCTCGAGGCGGTGGACCGCGTCGAGCGCGTCGACGACCTCGCGCGGGAGGGCCTGGCGGGCCTGGTAGAGCGCCTCCTCCTCGGGGGAGC
>Ga0247719_1000949_pt1 | contig 13907 bp, 13 predicted proteins | sample 41E_DmetaG_FD_189046 | JGI IMG/M metagenome (GOLD analysis project Ga0247719, IMG submission 189046) | Soil microbial communities from hillslope of Landscape Evolution Observatory, University of Arizona, Oracle, AZ, United States - 4-1-E_D | ecosystem: Engineered > Artificial ecosystem >...
CACGCCGCCGCCCCCGCCCCCACCGGGCGGCTGCGTGGTCGTCGTCCCGTTACCCGGCGGCCGCGTCGTCGTCGTCGTCCCGTTACCCGGCGGCTGCGTCGTCGTCGTGGTCCCGTTACCGGGCGGCTGCGTGGTCGTCGTGGTCCCGCCATCCGGCGGCTGGGTCGTCGAGGTCGTGGTGGTGACCAGGTTGACGTTGGGTCCAACGGCCGTGCAGACGGACTGGGCGATGATGATCTCGATACCGGCGACGGTGGCCCGGACGGCGTTCACCGTGATGGTGGCCGTGCCCGGGTTCCCGTTGGAGGGCGGGGTGTTGTTGACGATCTGCTCGTTCAACACCAAGGAGACCACGCCGATCGGCAGCTGCGGCGGGACGAAGCCGGGGGTGGGGTTCTGGGGCAGGCCCGAGGAACCGACGATCGTGGTGCTGCCCCTGGCCCCGTTGCCGTCGGCCCGGCACTGGCTGGAGACGACACCTAGGCTGGTCGTGCCCAGGGTCACGTTGGCCACCCGGGCCGCGCTCTCGGCGAACCCCAGGTGTCCGACGGTCTCGTCATTGGTGGCCACGCCGCGACCCTGGGTGCAGGCCTCGAGCAGGCCGACCGAGAGAACCAAGGGAACCCCGGTGCCCTGAGCGGCCTCGGACGGGCATGTCGCCCCGGACTGGAGGACGCCGGAGCCGATGGGGCCGTAGCCGTCGACTGGCTCGGCCGCCGACCCCTGCACCGTCGGTGACGGGGCCTGGCCTCCGATGAAGAGCGGCGTGGCGCTGCCCGAGACGAAGTCGACGTCGGCCTGGGCCGGCACCGCGATGTAGAAGAGGACCGCCGCCCCCAGGGTTGCTCCTGCCAACAGGCAGACTCGTAGCTTCTGCATCCGAGTCCTCATCGGGCGTCTCCTTGGCTCGTCTTGCGCAAACACATCGAATGTCCCGCCAGCGCGTGCCCAGTTCTAGGGCGAGCGGTCCCCAAGGGGACGGACGGCGGAAGACTAACCGACTTCGGAGGCGGGAAGCCACTACCCCACGGCAAAGGCGTCACTCGGCGCGTTCCTCACGCTGCTCGACGAGGAACGACCACAGCTCACTGCTCGTGGCTGCCGGGCCACCCTGCGTCGGCGGTCCGCCGTGGGCACCACCGAAGGCCTGCGACGAGCGCCAGGCCTCGAAGGCCTCCTCGTCCCGCCAGCGGGTGTAGACCAGCCAGGTCGTGCGGCCGTCCGACGGGCGCAGCAGCTGGAACTCCTCGAAGCCGTCGGACTTCCCCACCTCGCCGGCCCGGGCCGCGAAGCGCTGGGCCAGGATGTCGGCCCGCTCGGCCGGCACCTCGATGGCGTTGATCTTGACGATGCTCATAGAGTGGGGACGCTATCGGCCCACGCGCTCCCGGAGCAGGGCGGTGACCGCCTTGCCGTCGGCCTTGCCGGCCGTGGCCGCCATCACCTTGCCCACGAAGAACCCGGCGAGCTTGGCCTCGCCGCCGGCGAAGCGTTCCCACTCTGCCGGGTGAGCGGCGATCGCCGCGTCCACTGCCGCGGCGACCACGTCGCCGCCCATGGCCTCGAACCCCTTCCGCCTGGCGATGTCTTCGGGGTCGCCGCCGGCGGCCACCAGCTCGGCCAGCACGGCCTTGGCCTGGGTGGCGGTGAGCCGCCCCTCACCCTCCATGAGCAGCACCTTGGCGAACGGCGCGGCATCGGGAGCCTGCTTGTGGGCCAGCTCGTTGGCCGCCCGGTTGAGGGCCAGCCGACCGTCGGCGCCGGCGCCGACGGCGGCGGACACGAGCTCGTCGAGCCCCTGGGACACCACAGTGGCCACCGAGGGCTCGGTCACGGCGACACCGGCCACGCCGGCCAGCGCCAGGCGGCGGTCGGCCGGAAGCGCGGGCAGCGCCGCCCCCACGCCCGCCAGCCACTCCTCCGACGGGGCCAGCGGCACCAGGTCGGGCTCGGGGAAGTACCGGTAGTCGTAGGCCTCTTCCTTGGAGCGCATGGACGAGGTGCGCCCTTCGTCCTCGTCCCAGTGGCGGGTCTCCTGGACGACCGCCTCGCCGGTGTCCAGCAGCCCCACCTGCCTGCGGGCCTCGTACTCGAGCGCCCGGCCCAGCGACCGCACCGAGTTCATGTTCTTTATCTCGGCGCGGGTGCCGTACGCCGAGGTGCCGACGGGGCGCATGGAGATGTTGGCGTCGACCCGCAGTGACCCCTCCTCCATCCGGGCGTCGGACGCGCCGATGGCGACGAGGATGGCCCGAAGCTCGTTGACATAGGCCTTGGCCTGGTCGGGCGATCGGATGTCGGGCTCGCTGACGATCTCGACCAGGGGCACGCCGGCCCGGTTGTAGTCGACCAGGGAGTGGTCGGCCCCGTGGATCCGCCCCCCTCCACCGCCCACGTGGGTCGTCTTGCCGGTGTCCTCCTCCATGTGGGCCCGGGTGACCCCGACCCGGGAGCCGTCGGGCAGCTCGAGCCACCCGCCGACGTTCAACGGCTCGTCGTACTGGCTGACCTGGTAGTCCTTCGGCATGTCCGGATAGAAGTAGTTCTTCCGGTGAAAGATCGACGGCACCACCGAGCAGCGCAGGGCGAGGCCGACCCTCATGGCCAGATCCACCGCCTGGCGGTTCAGCACGGGCAGCGAGCCGGGAAGGCCGAGGCAGACCGGGCAGACGTTGGTGTTCGGCTCGTCGCCGAAGGCGTTCCGGCACCCGCAGAGCAGCTTGGTGGCCGTCGCCAGCTCGCAGTGGACCTCCAGGCCGACCACCATCTCCCAGCGCTCGGTCACGACAGGCTCCGCTCCAGCGCCGCCGCGGCCCGGAACATCGTCGCCTCGGCCAGGGCCGGTGCCATCACCTGGACGCCCACGGGCAACCCGTCGTCCCCCTTGCCGTACGGCACCGAGACGGCCGGGTGGCCGGCCAGGTTCGACGGGACGGTGCACACGTCGGAGAGGTACATGGCCAGTGGATCGTCGGTCTTCGCCCCGAGCTCGAAGGCGGTCGTCGGCGTGGTCGGCGCCAGCAGGGCGTCGTAAGAGGAGTACACCGCCTCGAGCTCCCGGATGATCAGCGTCCGCACCCGCTGGGCCTGCCCGTAGTAGGCGTCGTAGTAGCCGGCCGAGAGCGCGTAGGTGCCGAGCATGATCCGGCGCTTGACCTCGGCGCCGAAGCCCGCGGCCCGCGTGGCGCCGTACATGGCGTTGACGTCGTCGCCGTCGACCCGCAGCCCGTAGCGGACGCCGTCGTAGCGGGCCAGGTTGCTCGACGCCTCCGCGGTGGCGATCAGGTAGTAGGCCGACAGGCCCAGCGACGTCGACGGCACGCTCGCCTCGCCGACCTTGGCGCCCGCCGCCTCCAGGGCGGCGGCCGCCTCGGTGACACGGCCGGCCACGTCGGCGTCGGCACCGTCGACCAGCTCGCGGAGCACGCCGATCCGCAATCCGTCGACCCCCTCGTCGAGCACGTCGCCGAGCGCGGGCGCGGGCCGGGGTAGCGAGGTGGAGTCCGCCGGGTCGTGGCCGGCGATGGTCTCCAAGAGGAGGGCCGCGTCGGCGACCGAGGCGGCGAAGGGGCCGATCTGGTCGAGTGACGAGGCGAAGGCGACCAACCCGTACCGGGACACCAGCCCGTACGTCGGCTTGACCCCGACCACTCCGCACAGCGCCGCCGGCTGGCGGATGGAGCCCCCCGTGTCCGACCCCAGCGCCAGAGGAGCGAACCCCGCGGCCACCGCCGCCGCGCTTCCCCCGCTCGACCCGCCGGGCACCCGGCTGGGGTCGCGGGGGTTGCGGGTGGGGCCGAACGCCGAGTTCTCCGTCGACGAGCCCATGGCGAACTCGTCCATGTTGGTCTTGCCGACGACGACCGCGCCGGCGTCGCGGAGCCGCCCCACCACAGTGGCGTCGTAGGGCGGTCGCCAGCCGTCGAGGATCCGCGACGAACACGTCGTCGGCACGCCCCGGGTGCACAAGTTGTCCTTCAGGGCGACGGGCACGCCGGCCAGCGGCCCCGGGTCCTCGCCGGCGGACACCCGCCGGTCGACCTCCTCGGCGGCAGCCCGCGCCTCTTCGCCCAGCACCAGATTGAAGGCGTGCAGCTCGCCGTCGTCGCGGGTGACGGCCGCCAGATGCTCCTCGACCACGTCGAGCGCCGAACGGGCACCTGCCCGCACGGCACGGGCGATGTCGCCCGCAGACGTCACGGCGCCTCGCCCAGGATGCGCGGCACGCGGAACCGGCCGTCCTCGGCGGCCGGGGCCATGGCCAGCACCTCGTCGCGGTCCAAGCTGGGCGACACGACGTCGTCGCGCAGGACGTTCGACAGCGGGAACGGGTGGGCGGTGGGCGGGACGCCGGCGGTGTCCAGAGAGGCCACGTCGGCCGCGTGTTCCAGCACCGACGCCAGCTGCTCGGCGAAGCGGTCGAGCTCGTCGTCGGTCAGGTCGAGGCGGGCCAGGCGGGCGACGTGGGCCACGTCCTCGCGGGAGATGCCGGCCATGGGCTCATGGTAGGTCTCATCCGGGACGGGGACGGGCTCCGGATTACCGGCTAGATGGTGGGCCGAAGCGCGGGAAGTCTTCTGAAGCAGACAGGTGTGGTGGCGGCCGGCCTGGCCCTCGGCGTGGGCGGGATCGCCCTCTTCGGCGGCGACGACACGCCGGCGTACCGCCCCGGCACCCCCTCGGTCACCGCCTTCTCCTTCGCCACATCGGTGCCCGACGCCCCGCCGCGGGAGCCGGAGGCCGTCCCCGTGCTCGACGAGGAGCCCGTCGACGCCGGCGCCGCGGTCACCGCCTTCCTCCAGCCGCTGGCCGACGGACGGCCCGACGGCGCCTACCCGCTGCTCGACGAGGCCAGCCGGCGCCGCTTCCCGACGCTGGCCTCGTGGATACGGGCGCAGGCCGACCGGCCGGCCCCCCTCGACTTCGAGGTGGGCACGGCTCGCCCGAGCCCCGAGCGCCCGGGCGCCGTCGAGGTGGATCTCACAGCCACCCACACCCCGTCCCTCGACGCCACCCGGGGGCTGGTCCCCGGCCGCAGCCGGTCGGTGTGGCTGGTCCGTCGTCAAGGTGACGCGTGGCGGGTGTCCGCCGATCCGCTGACCTTCCGTCCGGTCATGCCCGACGAGAGCGGCGCCACCGCCGCGGTGCAGGGCTGGGTCAGCCTGCTCGCCGCGTGTGACGCTTCGGCCGCGGCGAACCTCCAGACCAGCCCCCACCTCTACGGTCCGGCCAGCCTCGTCCGGGCCCCTTGTGAGGCGAAGGGCGCCTGGACCGCCGGCGACCCGACGCCGCTCGACACCACTCCCGATCCTCGGGCGTTCCTGGCCGCGTTCGGCCCCGAGGTAGGCACCTGGGCCCGCCTCGTGCCCGTCCGAGGCCCGGACAGCAAGTTCCTGGCCGCCGTCGCGCCGATGGGCGACAGCTGGCGCGTCATGGGCGTGGCCGTGGCCGGCCCCTGAGTTCCAACATCCAGCATCAAGAACAGAAAGGGAGTGAGCGTTTGTCCATCCTGAAGAAGTTGCGGGTACCGGCGTTGCTCGGTGTCGGCATGGTGGCGGCGACTTTGGTGCCTTCCGGCGCCTCGAGCCACCGTGAGGCACCACTGATCACCGAGGACCCCGTCGCCGACAACACCGACGTCTACGCCTTCCGTAGCCCCGACCGGCCGGACACCGTCACCCTCATCGCCAACTGGATCCCGTTCGAGGAGCCCGCGGGCGGCCCCAACTTCTACAACTTCGGGGACGACGTGCTGTACCAGATCCACGTCGACAACAACGCCGACGCCGAGCCCGACATCACCTATGAGTGGCGGTTCACCACCAAGATCCAGAACCCGAACACGTTCCTCTACAACACCGGCCCGATCACCAGCATCGACGACCCGGACTTCAACTACCGCCAGTTCTACGACGTGTCGGTGGTCCGGGGCGGAGTCCGGACCGTGCTCGGCAGCCAACTGGCGGTGCCGCCGAACAACATCGGCCCCCGCTCGACGCCGACCTACGAGGCCGTGGCCGCCGAGGGCGTGCACACCCTCGGCGCCATCAAGACCTTCGCCGGCCAGCGTGACGATCCCTTCTACGTCGACCTGGGCTCGGCGTTCGACCTGCTCGGCCTGCGGCCGTTCAACACCGCCCACAAGATTCCCCTTCCGACGGCGCCCGGCGTCGACGGCCTGGCCGGGTTCAACACGCACACCATCGCCATCCAGGTGCCGATCAGCGAGCTGACCACCGCGGGCCAGCCGATCATCGGGGTCTACTCCCAGACCAAGCGCCAGCAGACGCGGGTCCTGGCAGCGACCGGCCCGGGCTCGGCGCCGCGCAACTTCGGCTCCTTCGTGAACGTGTCCCGTCTGGGCATGCCGCTGGTGAACGAGGTCGTCATCCCGCTGGGCCAGAAGGACCGGTTCAACGCGTCGGAACCCCGTGACGACATCCAGTTCCTTCCCTTCGTCCAGAACCCCGAGCCGGCCCGGCTGATCGGCGCGCTGTACCCCGTCGACGTGCCGCCCGCGCCCCGCGACGACCTGGTCGCCATCTTCCTCACCGGCCTGCCCGGCCTGAACAAGCCTGCGAACGTCAAGCCGTCGGAGATGATCCGGCTGAACACGTCGATCCCCGTGACCGCGTCTCCCGACGCGCTGGGTGTGCTGGCCGGCGACAACCAAGGCTTCCCCAATGGTCGCCGTCTCGTCGACGACGTGGTCGACATCGAGCTGCGGGCCTTGGCCGGCGCCACGCCGTTCACGCCGCCGTTCAACCGGGTGCCGAACAACTCCCTCGGTGACGGGGTCAACGCCAACGACCGCCCGTTCCTCAGCGTGTTCCCGTACGTCGCCACGCCGCACCAGGGCTACGACCACACCCATCACAAGGTGGGCTCGACCAGCGCGCAGCCCCCTGGGCCGGTCGTGACCGCCGGACCGGCCACCACGACCACTACGACGACGCCTCCACAGACGAGAACGACGTTGAGCCCGGAGAACTGCACCCTGGTCAGGAACCAGCAGCCGGCCAACTACGCGCAGCTGCAGTCCGCGGGCGTCTGCCCATAGTGCCCGGCAGGTGACAGCATCGACCACAGCCCGGCCACAGCGAGGGTGGGTCCTCCCCACCCTCGCTGTGGCCGGGCTGATGGGCGTCGCCATCGGCCGGTTCGCGCTGGCCGGGGGCGACGGCGCGCCCGCCCCGCAACGCCGGACGGGCAGCGCGACCGCCGAGTTCGCGGTCACCGAGCTCCAGGCCCGCCTGGCGACCTCGCCGGACGATCCCGTTCTTCTGACCCGCCTGGGCCAGGCCTACCTGGTCCGCGTCAGGGAGACCGCCGACCCCAGCTACTTCATAAGGGCGGCCCAGGCCTTGGAGCGCAGCCAGGCGCTCGCCCCCGACCAGCCGGCCACCCTGACCGGTCTCGGCCTGCTGGCCCTCGGGCGCCACGAGTTCTCTGCCGCCCTCGAGCTCGGGCGTCGGGCTCACCAGCTCGACCCGGCCGCCCCGGAGCCCTTGGGCGTCGTGGTCGACGCCCACGTCGAGCTCGGCCACTACGACGACGCCGCGGTCGCGCTCCAGGAGATGCTCGACCGCCGCCCGTCGCTCGCCAGCCTCTCCCGAGCCTCCTACCTGCGGGAGATCCACGGCGACGTGCCCGGCGCGGTGACGGCCATGACCCAGGCGGCCATCGCCGGTGCCGGCGCCTCGGTCGACGACGTCGCCTACGTCGAGACCCTCCTCGGTGACCTCCACCTCGGCACCGGCAAACTGGTCGAGGCCGAAGGCGCCTACCGGCGGGCGCTCGAGCGCACCGACGTCCCTGCGGCCGAGGTCGGGCTGGCCCGGGTGGCCGCGGCCCGCGGCGACCTCGCCGCCGCGGCCACCGGGCTCGACGCGGTGACGACCCGCCTGCCCCAGCCGGCCTGGGTCGCCCTGCTCGGCGACGTCAACGCCGCCATGGGGCGACACGCACAGGCCGGCGCCGCCTACGACCTCGTCCGCCAGATCGAGGCCCTGAACACCGCCGCCGGCGTCGCCGTCGACCTCGAGCTGGCCCGCTTCGAGGCCGACCACGCCAAGGACGACGGTACCGACCCTGATGCCGCGGTCACCATGGCCCGGTCCGCCCGGGCGGCCCGGCCGACGATCTTCGCCGACGACACGCTCGGCTGGGCGTTGCGCCAGGCCGGCCGCCCCGAGGAGGCGCTCCCGCACTCCCAGGCCGCTGTCCGCCTCGGCACCGCCGACGCCCTGCTGTGGTACCACCTCGCCGCGGTGGAGTCGGACCTCGGACGCCTGGAGGAGGCCCGTACCCACCTCGCCCGGGCCCTGTCGATCAACCCGCACCTGACCGTCCGCGACCTGCCCCACGCCCGGGACCTCGCCGCCCGCCTCGGCCTGCCCGTATGAGGCGCAGCCTGGTTACCGCGGCCCTCGCCGGCCTGGCGCTCGCCATCCTGCCGGCGAGCCCCGCGGGCGCCCATCCCCTCGGCAACTTCACGGTCAACACCTACATGGGGCTACGGGTCGGGCCGGCGCAGGCCACCATCGACCTGGTGGTCGACATGGCCGAGATCCCCGCCGTCCAGGCCCGCCGCGGCATCGACACCGACGGCAACGGCGCCGTGGGTGAGGAGGAGGCCAGGACCTATGCCGGCGCCGCATGCCCGGACGCCGCACAGCGGGTCGAAGTCGCCGTCGACGGCCGCCGGGCGCCGGTGCGGACCATCTCGTCGGGCGTCACCTTCCCCCCGGGAACGGCCGGCCTCCCCACCCTCCGTCTCACGTGCACGCTGGTGGCCGAGACGGGCGAGCTGCGGGGCGAGCGGCGGATCGAGCTGTCCAGCACCGCATTCACCGACCGCGTGGGCTGGCGGGAGATCACCGCGGTGGGCGACAGGACCACTCTCGCGTCCTCGAGCGTGCGGCAGTCGAGCATCAGCAGCCGGCTCACCGCCTACCCTGACGACCTCCTGTCCTCGCCTCCCGACCAGCGGCGGGCGACGGTCCGGGCCCGCCCCGGCGGCCCGGCCGCACCCGACGTCGCCGGCGCCGTACCCGGCGCGAGGGTGGCCGAGCCGCGCGGCCTCGACGCTGCCACTCGCTCGTTCACCAACCTCGTCGCCCGCCAGCGGCTGACGCTCGGGTTCGGCCTCGTGGCCCTTGGCCTCGCCGTCGGCCTCGGCGCCATCCACGCCTTCGCGCCCGGCCACGGCAAGACGGTGATGGCGGCCTACCTCGTGGGCCAGCGGGGGTCGCTCCGCCAGGCCGCGGTCATCGGGACGACGGTCACCGCCACCCACACCGCAGGGGTGCTGCTCCTCGGGCTCGCCCTGTCGCTGTCGACCAGCCTCGCTCCCGAGAGCATCTACCCCTGGCTCGGCGTGGCCAGCGGTCTGCTCCTGGCCGGGGTGGGCGCCGGCATGCTCTTACGGGCCACGGGCTGCCGGCCGCAGCTCGTTGCCGCCGGCCAAGGCCACTTTCACGATCACCGTCACAGCCCCGACCACAGCCACGGCCACTCTCACGGTCCTCACCAGCGCGGACCGGTCGAGTGGCGGTCGCTGGTGCCCCTCGGACTGGCCGGCGGGCTGGTGCCCAGCCCCTCCGCCGTCGTGGTGCTGCTGGGGGCGATCGCCCTCGGCCGCGCGTGGTTCGGTGTGGCCCTGGTGATCGCCTACGGCCTCGGCATGGCCGTCACCCTGACCGGCGCCGGCCTGGCGCTCGTCCGCGCCAGGGGCGCCATCGAGGACCGCATGGCCTCGACCGGCGGTAGGCGGCTGTCCGCGGTGGCCGGCGCGCTACCGAAGCTGACCGCGGCCTGCATCGTGGCCGGCGGGCTCCTCCTGACCTTCCGAGGCGCCACCCAGCTCTGAGGCGAAGGCCACCACGCGCCGCTCCAGCTCTTCTCTGTCGAGGTCGAGGGTCGCGACGTGGGCGCTGCGGTCGAGCCAGACCCGCTCGACGGGCCCCGCGACCGACCCGGCCAGCACGTCGCTCGACACCGCGGGCACGACGTGGTCATGGCGGCTGGTCACGATCAGCACCGGGCAGCGGACCTCGGCCAGCCGGGGCCGAAGCTCCTCCAGCCCCCGGCTCATCGACAGGACAGCGGCCACCGGTAGCCGGTCGTAGGCCACCTCGGTGGCCGAAGGGTCGACGATGTCGCCGCCGATGCCCGGCAGGAACCGTTCGCCGGCGGCGAGAAACCCCTCCAGCGCGTCGAGGAACGAAGGCGCCGGCGGGTCGACCAGCGGGTTGACGACGGCCAGCCCCCGAACCTCGGGGTGCTGTGCGCAGACTCCGGCGGCGAGGGCGCCACCCATGGACAAGCCCACCGCCACCAAGGGTGCGGCGCGGGCCGCCAGCCGCTCGTAGGCCTCCTCCACCGCGGCGCTCCATTCCGCCCAGCCGCAGCCGACCAGGTCGTCGGGCGTCGTCCCGTGCCCCGGCAACATCGGCGCCTCGACGTCGAACCCGGCGCTCGTGAGGGCGTCCGCGAGCCCGGTCACCGACTGCGTCGAGCCGGTGAGGCCGTGCAGGACCAGCGCGCCCGGGCGGGCGCTCAACCTCGGCCGCTGGTACGACGGGACATCGCCTGGAACTTCAGCATGTCCGCCGACATCCCGGCCACCGCGTCGTCGAGGGTGGTGGCGTGCACGGGCACGCCGTACGCCGTCAGCCCCTCCAGGACGGTCTCCGGGACCGTGTCGTCGACCAGGCTGTCCACCACCAGCGAGAGGCGGGCCGGATAGGCCATCTCACCTCGTAGGCTGGGCTCGTCGTCGACGACGTTGCCCCAGAGCCCGACCTGCCCCAGCACGATGGCCTCGGGGGCCAGGCACAGGCCGTGCTGGCGCAGCGCGTCCAGGTCGGCGTTGGCGTAGATGCCGCAGTTGCAGCGCTCGGCCGGCGCCGGGTGCCCGATCTCCACGCAGACGGCCTTGAGGACGCGGCCCGGCGGCCACTCGAAGCCGCGTTGGGTCACCGACCGCAGCAGCCGCCGCGGCGACAGCTGCCAGTACCGCCACCCGAAGACCGGGTCGCCCCGGTCGCGGCGGATCAGTCTCCGGCCGTGTACGGCACCCAGCCCTCGGGCCGGGCCTCCTCGGGGACCACCCACTGCCCGGTCTCGGGGAACAGCGGGTCGACGGTGCAGTACGAGTCGGGATCGGGTTGCCACATGGCGGCCGCCTGCTCGTAGCACCCGGTGTGGAAGGTCATCGCCGTCGGGCACATGGCGCCCGCCACCGTCAGTTCGGCCTTCACCATGTCGTCCTTCGGGACGTCGCGCCCGCAGACGTCGCACTGCTCCCCGATGGCGGCCGACGTCGTCTCTGGCTCGCTCATGTGCGAATTCTACGGCGCTCGGAGCCGGTAGCGTCGCAGCCGTGCCCACGTACCCCTTCCTGTCCGACGAGTGGATCGCCGAGGCCCGCAGGATCCGCGCCGAGTTCGCCCCGCCCGAACGCGACCCGGGAGAGCCGCCGCCGGCCAGCGCGGTACGGATGAACCAAGTCATTACCGACGTGCCGTTCGGCGCCGGCCACCTCGATGCCCACCTCGACACGACGTCGGGCACGCTGGAGATGGAGACGGGGCACCTGGAGAACCCCGACGTCACCGTCACCCTCGACTACGTGACGGCCAAGGCCATCTTCGTCGACGGCACGCTGGAGGCGGGGATGAAGGCGTTCATGGACGGAAAGGTGCGGGTCCAGGGCGACATGGCCAAGCTCATCTCCGCCCTGCAGCAGCTGGCCCCGCCCGACCCGGGCGCCGTCGACCAGGCTCAGGCCCGCATCCGCGACATCACCGAGTAGCCGAGCTCGGCCGGAGACCATCGGCCGTCCTTCTCCACCGTCGCCTCGACCGACCACGGGTGGAAGAGCTGCACCGTCCCGCCGTGGACCACGAAGACCCGGCCGGTGACCTCGCAGTCCGGCGACGCCAGCCAGGCCACGACGGGCGCGACGTTCGCCGGGTGCCACGGGTCGAAAGCACGGGGGTCCGCCGGCGGCGCCATCTTCGCGGCCAACGCCGGGACCGCTTCGGTGAGGCGGGTTCGGGCCAGCGGGGCGATGGCGTTGACGCGCACGCCGTACTGGGCCAGCTCCGCGGCGGCCACCAGCGTGAGCCCGGCGATCCCCGCCTTGGCCGCCCCGTAGTTCGACTGGCCCGGGTTGCCGGCGAGGCCGGAGGTCGACGTGGTGCAGATGATCGACGCGTTGACCTCCTCGCCGGCTCTCGACCGTTCCCGCCACCACGCGGCCGCGAACCGGGTGGGTACGAAATGGCCCTTGAGGTGGACGCGGACCACGTCGTCCCACTCCTGCTCGCTCATGTTGGTGAGGAACCGGTCGGCGACGTTCCCGGCGTTGTTCACCAGGATGTCGAGGCCGCCGTAGGTCTCGACCGCCTGGCGGACCAGCCCCTGTCCGGCGTCCCAGTCCGACACGTCACCCGGCGTGGAGACCGCCTCCCCGCCAGCGGCGACGATCTCCTCGACGACGCGCGCGGCCGGCCCGGTGTCGAGATCGTTCACCACGACGCTTGCCCCCTCGGCGGCCAGCAGCAACGCGTGCTCACGCCCGATGCCCCGGCCGGCGCCCGTGACGATGGCCACCCGCGGCCGAAGCGTCATGGCGCCCATGGAGGGGGCCTCAGAGGATGAAGACGTCGACCGAGCTGCCCGGGGGGACCTTCGTGCCCGAGCTGGGCGTGCTGAGGAACACCCTGCCGCCGGCGGGGCCGTACTTGCCGCCGAGCTTCAGCCCCACCGTCGCCAACCTGGCCTCGGCATCGGCGACACTGAGCCCGTTGAGCGAGGGGACCTCGGGCCGGCCCGCGGACACGGTGAGGGTCACCACGTCGCCCCGCTTGGCGGTGGCGCCCTGGGTGGGCGAGGCGATGATGACCTTGCCCTTGGTGTCGTCGTCGTTGTGGTACTGGTCGGGGTTGCGGGCCGCCTTGAGCCCCACGGCCTCCAGGGCGGCAACGGCTTGGTCGTAGGTCCGCCCAGACAGCGTGGGGACGGTGCGCGGCGCAGGACCGGCCGACACCGTGAGGTCGACCTTGGCCCCCTTGGGCGGCGACTCGCCCTTGCCGGTCCAGGCCATGACGATGCCGGCGGGGACGGTCTCGTCGTAGGGACGGGTGATCTCTCCGGGGACGTGGCCCACCTTCTCGATCTCCGCCTTGGCCTTGGCCTCGGTGAGGTCGGTGAGGTCGGGGACGGGCGTGGGCGGCGGGCCCTTGGACACCACGAGGGTGACGGTCTTGCCCTCCTTCAGGGTGGTGGGCTTGCCTTCGGCGTCGATGCCGGCCTTCGGGTTCTGGTCGGTCACGATTCCGGGCTGGGTGTTGTCGATGAACCGCTCCTCGACCTCCACGAGGAACCGGGCGGCCCGCAGCGCGCCCTCCGCCGTCGCCCGGTCGCGGCTGATGACGTCGGGCAGCGGATGGCTCGGGACCTGCTCGCCGACCAGCAGGTAGGCGCCGGCGCCACCGCCTCCCACCAGGGCGAGGACCAGCAGCACGACCAACGGCCAGCGCCGCCGGCGCCCGCCCTTCTTCGACATGAGGACTGCGGTGACCTCGGCGTGCTCGGCCTTCCGGCGGCCGACCCGCTTCTCGTCCGCCTCCGGTCGGTCGATCACGGTCGTGGGCGAGGAGTCGGGGTCCACGACAGCGGGGGTGAGCCGGGTCACCGCCTCCTCCGGAGGCGGGGCCACCGGCACCCCCACGTCGGGGACGGTCACCGCCGCATTCGGCGGGGCCGGCGGCGGCGCGTTCGGCGCCACGCCGAGGTCAGTGGGGTCGCGCTCGAGAGCCGCCAGGTGGTTCAGGTCGAACGTGGCCGGGCCGGACAGCGACAGGGGCTCGGGGGTCGGCAGCTCGGGGGCGACGGCC
>Ga0247719_1000951_pt1 | contig 13890 bp, 14 predicted proteins | sample 41E_DmetaG_FD_189046 | JGI IMG/M metagenome (GOLD analysis project Ga0247719, IMG submission 189046) | Soil microbial communities from hillslope of Landscape Evolution Observatory, University of Arizona, Oracle, AZ, United States - 4-1-E_D | ecosystem: Engineered > Artificial ecosystem >...
GAGCCCCGAGTCAGGGACCAGGGATCCGGATCGCCAGCGCGCCGGGCAGGACCTCGACGTCGATGCGCTGGCTGGCGGTGCCCGGCTCGCCATCGACGTGGAACTCCATGTCGCCGTCGGCTTCGACCACCGCGTGCGTCGTGCGCGTGGTCATCACCATCCGCGCCAGGTGCGGCGTTCCCCTGGCGAGGTGCCGGGCGTTCCAGAACCTCGCGATGACGCCCCTGTCTTCGGCGATCAGCACGTCGAGCAGCCCGTCGTCGAGGCGCGCGCCGGGCGCGATCCTGGCGCCGAGACCATACTCGCGCCCGTTCGCGAAGGCGATCAGCAGCGCGCGATGGGACCGCGTCTGCCCCTCGAGCGTGATCCGGTACTCCGACGCGCAGTAGCGGCACCCTTCACGCACGCCGATGACGATGTACGGCCAGCCGCCGCGCGAACCGGCGGCGCGCTGGTTGAAGAGCGCGGCGACGCGGGCGTCGAAACCGATCCCGGCGATGTTGAAGAAGTAGCGGCCGGCGATCCGGCCGGCGTCGATCGTCCACGGCCGACCGTCGAAGGCGGTGTCGACCGCACGCGCGGGCTCGCGCGGCACGCCGAGCGCCCCCGCGAGACCGTTGCCCGAGCCGGCCGGTACCAGCCCGATCGGGATCCCCGAGCCGACGAGCGCACTGGCTGTCTCGTTGAACGTGCCGTCGCCTCCCCAGACGATGACGCCGGAGGCCGCGTCTCGGAGCGCCGCGGCGGCGAGCTCACGCGCGTGCCCCTGCCGCTCGGTGAAGTGGATCGCCACGCGCGCGCGGCGCCGCACCGCCGCCGCCTCGATCGTGTGCGCGCGCCGCGCGGCGGCTCCGGGGTCCGCTCCAGCGCCGGAAATGGGGTTGATGATGGCGTGGATCACGATGTGGAACTGCTATAGTAACCGCGGTGGAGGACCCCACATGAGAAGCCTCGCGGTGCGCCTGACGCTCATGCTTCTCGCTGTTGCCGCGATGGCGGCGGCGGCTTATCTCACCTGGGCCGCCGAGATGCGCGCCGTGCAGGCGCGGCAGGCGGCCGAAGCCTTCGAGCATGCCCGCCTCGCCTCCGCGCGTGAAGTGCTCGAGTTGCGCGCCGCGCAGCAGGCCTATGTCGCCTCGGGGCAGAGCGAAGCGTTCTGGATCGGCAAGGTGGCCGCTTCGGTCGAGGCGCTCCGCACCGGGCTCGCCTCGCTCGCCGCCTCCACCCCGTCCGACCGTGTGCGCGAGGTACTCGACAGCGCGATGCAGGCGCTCCAGGACTTCGAGCAGGTCGACAGGCGCGCGCGCAACTACGCCTCGAGCGGGCAGAAGCTGCTCGCGTCCGACATGATCTTCTCCGACGGCCTCGACACCACCGGCAGGATCTCGGCCGCGCTGGACGACGCGAAGACGATGGCGGCGAGTGACTCGGGCGCCGTGCTCGCAGACGTTCGGCGGGAGCAGCTGCTCGCGGGTGGTGCGGCCTCCGCCGTGGTTCTGATCGCCCTCCTGCTGCTCACGCCGCGGCCTCGAGAGGAGCACACGACATCCGAGGCGCTGGGGACGGCGACGACGGTGGCGTCGCCACAGGCGCCGCCGGTGGACGCCGAGCGGCGGCAGGAGCCGATGCCGCCGGCGGCTCCTCCAGTCGAGTTCGAGCGGCTCGCCGCCATCTGCACCGACCTGGCCCGCCTGAGCGACTCCAGCAGCCTGCCGTCGGTGCTGGAGCGCGCCGCGGCGGCGCTCGACGCCGCCGGCCTGGTGCTCTGGATCGCGGATCCCGACGGCAACGAACTCATGCCGGTGGCGGCACACGGCTACCCCGCCACGGTTCTCTCGCGGATGGGGAACCTGCGGACGGACGCGGAGAACGCGACCGCGTCCGCGTTTCGCACCGGCCTCGTCCAGACCGTGCGGGCGGATGCGATGTCGCACGGGGCGATCGCCGCGCCTCTCGTGACGCCGTCCGGCTGCCGTGGCGTGATCTCCGCCGAAGTGAAGAACGACGGAGAGAAGCAGCCGGCGCGCCTTGCCGCCGCGGCAATCCTGGCCGCACAGCTCGCGACCCTGGTGGGCGCGCCCGCACGCCCGCAGGAACGCACGGCCGCCATCTAGCGGCCGCCCACGGTCGGTTGGGGTGCCGGAGCGGGCGCTTCAGCACCCGTCAGAATCGGCATCCTCAGATGATCGTGCGCGTCATGGCCCGGCTGCGGCTCGTCGTCGACTCGACCTTCCCCTTGAGCGTCAGCGAACGCTTGTCGCGAACGATCCCCAGCGTGAACTCCTGACCTGCGTCGAGGCGCTGGATCTGGCGGCGGAGCTCGGCGCCGTCCTGCACCTTTGCCCCGTTGACGCTGGTGATCACGTCACCAGCCTTCACGCCAGCCCTCGCCGCGGCCGAATCATCGCGTACAGCGCTGACGAGGACTCCTTCGCTGGTACCGAAGTAGTCGGCAAGCTGCGGTGAAAGCTCCGTCACGGTGACGCCGATCTGGGTTCCGCCGCGCCAGAGCAGCGAATCCAGCACGGGCGGCCGCGGCGGCGCCGGCGCGGCGGGCGCGCGAGGCGGCACGCGCGATGCCCGCAGTTCCTCGAGCACACGCCAGCCGTCACCATCGAAGACGCGGAACCCGTCGGATTCGCGCGGCGTGACGTTCACCGACACGCGCTGGCCGTCGCGCTGAACGGCGGCCGTCACCGTGCGGCCGGCCGGCGTCTCGCCGACGAGCCGCGTGAACTGCCGAACGCTGCGCACCCGCTCGCCGTCGAACTCGACGATCACGTCCCCCTTGCGGAGGCCTGCCTTCTCGGCCGGGCTGCCCTCGTCGACCGCGTCCACGAGCACGCCGGATGACGGCGCGTTCTTGAGGTCCGCGCCCTCGAGATCCCGGACGGAAATGCCGATCCGCGCGCCGCCGAGCGTGAACACGTCGGCGCGCGGCGTCACCACGCGAACGCCCTGCGCCTCGGCCACGGGCGCCAGGGCGGCGCCGGCGGCGGCCGCTCCGGCCAGAGCGAGGCCCAGCGCCGCTGTCTTCCAGAACTTCATGAGAAACCCTCCAGAACCAGTGTGTTATCGAGCCTCTTTCGTACCGTCAGACGCAGCCGTGCCGCGAAACGTTGATTTCCGGGGTGGTAGAATCCGGCCCCGATGACTGCTGTGACGGCTGTTCTGCTCTGGCTGGCGCTCGCTTCCTCTCCCCAACAGGACGCCCGCGCCGAGGCCGAGCGCCTCGCGAACGCCGGCGCGCACGCCGCGGCCCTCGAGCGCTTTCAGGAGATCGCCGCCGCCAACCCCGACGACATCCAGGCCCGGCTCTGGATCGGCCGCCTGCACCTCGTGATGAGGCAGCCCGTCCGCGCGGCCGCCGTGTTCGAGTCCATCCTCGCCACATCCCCCCAGGAGCTCGACGCGCTCACGGGGCTCGCCGTCGCCCTGATGGATGCCGGCCGATGGAGCGAAGCGGCCGACGCGCTGAACCGCGCGGAGGCGCTCGCCGCCGACCGGATCGACGTGCTGTCGGCGCAGGGGCGTTTTCATGCCGCTGAAGGACGCACGACCCTCGCGCTGGCGTACTACGGCCGCGCACTGGCGGCCGACCCGGGCAACGCCTCCATCCGCGCGGCCGTCGACGACGTGCGGGCGGTTCACGGGCACCGTGTGACGATCGGCTATGACATGCAGGCGTTCGATCCCTCCGCGGCCGAAATGCACGCCGGTACCCTCGAAGTGAACGTGCGCGTGACCGACCGTGTGCGCCTCTTTGGACGAGGCCAGGCGCAGTCGTTCGAAGGCGAAACCGAAGGGCGCGGAGGCGCCGGGTTCGAATGGCTGATGCGGCCGCGGGTGCGGATTCGTGCCGGCGGGCTGTTCGGCAGCGACACCTTCTGGCTGCCGGGGGTGGACGGGTTCGCGGATCTCGCGTACGTGAGCGGGCGCGCGACCTGGACGCTGAGCGCGCGCTACGTCGACTTCTCGGGCGGCGACCTGTGGATCGGCGGCCCCGGGCTCGCGATGAGCCTGACGCCTCGGCTGACGCTGCACCTGCAGTACCTGCGGGGACGTACCGGCATCGACGCCGGCGATTCGACGACGACGGACGGGGGCACGATCGGACTCGCGGCACGCGTGACGCCGCGCTTCAGGACGTCGGTGGCGTACCACCGGGGCTTCGACCGTCTCGACTGGTTCACCCGCGACCGCTTCGGCGCCTCCGAGGCGAATACGGGCACCGTGGGGGCGGAGCTCGATCTCACGCGCCTCGCGAGCTTCGCCGCGTCGTACGCATACCAGGACCGCGGCAACACCCGCAGGGTCCACCGTGCGAGTGGCCAGCTAACGGTTCGTTTCTGAGACCGTCCCCCCTTCCCGGAAGAAGAACGCGTCGAGCGCCTCGAGCGCACGGCGGATCTCCGCGTGCGCCGCTCGTCGCCGCCCGCTCCGGGCATCGTCTCTTTCATATCGCCCGTTGCCCGCGAGGCGATACGCCTCGTCGGCGTGACTCACCGCGTCGCTGACGAGCAGCCGTTCGCCTCCAGCCTCCAGGAGGCCGAATACCGGCGCATCCGCCGCCGAGACGACTGCCGATGTCGTGCGGCGGCGCTCGCCGAGCAGCGACACACCGAAGAACGGCTGCCGCCGCTCCGGGCGGTTGCCGAGCAGCTCGTACAGCGTCGGCACGACATCGGTGACGAACGCCAGCGACGCCGTGTCGGTGATCCGCGTCGAGAGCCCCGCCGGCAGCCGAACGATCAGCGGCACACGAACCACCTCGGGCGTCACGAACTCGCCGGTGCCCCATCGGCCGTGCTCGCCCAGGGCCGCCCCATGGCTCGCGGTCAGGACGACGATGCTCGAGTCGAGGAGGCCGGTCCGCTCGAGGTGGTTGACGAACCCGCCAAAGCAGGCATCGATCCGTTTGACGCGCGAGGCGTACGCGGCGAGATGCTCGCCGTAGCTGTCAGCGTCGAGGGGCCGGTAACCGTCGCGCCGATGGGGAAGTTCGAGATCCGTCGCGATAACGAGTGCGAAGACGGGACGCTCCTGGGCGCCCGCCGGCAGCCTTGGTTCGAGTTCCTTCAGCACGCCGCAGAGATCGTTCGTCCCTGCCGGGGCCGCCGCCCGGAGGGGCGCGTTTCGGGCCGAAGCGTCGAGGAGCTCGCCGACCGCGCGATCCGGCGCAAGCAGCGTGTGGTACTCGTTCGCCGTCAGCAGGCGCGCGAGCGGATCGAGGCCCGGCGTCGGCAGCCTCGCGGCGGGAGGCAGCATCGATCCTGCCCAGAGAGAGGGCCCGGCGAGGCGCGACCCGGTGTGGCGCGTGAACGCGTTGGTGAACACAACGGCGCCTGCCGCGAAGTCGGCGATGGCCGGCGTGAACGTCACGTCGGACCGGTAAGGACGGAGGTAGTCGGGGCGCAATCCCCGTACGTCGATCACGAAGATGTTCGGCCGCGGCGGCTCGGCCGCGACCACGGCCGCGGAGAACTCGATCGACGCGGCCCGGGGCGCGCGCGGCCGCATCGAGTCGTGAGCAAAGGCGTAGAACGTCTGCTCGTCCTCCGCGGGAGGCGCCGACCATCGACGCAGCAACTGATAGGCAGGATCGCGGCGCGCGTACTCGTCGAGCGCGCGCGACAGCTCGGCGCGCGGAACCACCATCGGCACCAACTGGTGCAGCGCCGCGTAGCCGACGGCGGGAAGCGTCGCCGCACCGACCATGATCCATCGCAGATCGCGCCGCCCTGCCGGCGCCGCACGCAATCGGTAGGCAGCCGCAAACAGCGCGCAGAGCGAAACGACGGCAAGCGCCTCCTGCGCGGCAGGGACGTATTCCGTCGCGCGCAGCGCGAGAACCGCTGTGACGGCGACGAGCGCCGCCCAGACGCACCGCAGCACGACGCTGCTCCGCGCCGAGGGTACGAAGCCGGCGAGAAGCGCCTCGACGCCGCTGTCGACCCAGACGGGCGGGCGCCGCGCAGCTACCCGAAGGCTGACGGCGGCGGTGAACAGCGCGAGCGACAAGCCGATCGCGGCAGCCGCGAGGAGCGTCCGCGGTTCCCCGAGCGCCAGCGGTGGCAGTACGATTTCGCGGGACGCCAGGCCGATCGCAGCGGCGGCAAGGATGGCCAGCGACAGGAATTCGATTCGTGCCGGCGCGGACGTCGCGCGGGCCAGCAGGCGCAGCAGGTGAAGAGCGAGGAAGACGGTCGCAAAAGCCGCCAGGTAGGTCGCGATGACGGTCCCCGCGGTGGCGGCGCGCACCGCGATCGACCCCTCTCCGAGGGCGCCGCGCGATACGGCAAGCGCGCCGAACACCGCCATCGCCGCGCCGGCGGCTGTCAGCGCCGCGCGGAAGATGCGGAGGTCTTCCCCGCTGCCGCTATCCCCCCAGACGACGCGGCGCAAGGCCAGCGTGGCGTCGATGAGCGCTGCGATCCCCAAGGCCGCCAGAAGGATCAACGCAGCCGTGTAGCTGTCGGCTCCTGCCGGCACACGCGAGAGCAACGGGTGCGACGAGACGAGCCAGTCGACGCCCCCGAGCCGTCGCGCGTCGCGCAGGAGCGCATCGGCCGCAGGCGACGACGCGGCCAGGAGCCACGCCGCCGTGGCGACGGCGTAGAGTCCAAGGAGCGCGCGCAACGCCGCGCCCGCGATCGCGCTCGCTACCATCGGCGGCGCCTCAGAGCATCGCGCCGCTGGGACGCCTCGGCGAGCCGCGGGTTCAGCACGAGGGCGCGGTTGTAACGGTTGAAGGCCGCCTCCAGGTTGCCCTCGGCCTCCTCGACGAGACCGAGCGCCAGGTGAAGGTCCGCGTTGTCGGGCTCCAGACTCATTGCCCGCTCGACGTAGCCGCGCGCTTCGTTCGACCGCTCGAGACGCAACAGTGCCCGGGCGGCGGTGTGCAGCGCCGTCACGTCCTGCGGCGCCGCGCTCACCGCCTGTTCGGCACGCTGCAGCGCGCGCATCGGGTAGCCCTCTTCCAGGTCGAGGATCGCCAGCTCCCGTGCGTGCTCGAAGCTGGCCGGATCCAGCGACAGCGCGCGTTCGTGCAGCTCCTTCGCCTTCTGCGTGTCGCCGCGGTCGCGGTACCCCCGCGCGGCGCTCAGCATCAGACTCGTGTCTTCGGGCAGGAGCGCCAGGCATCGCTCGATCGCGCGCAGGGCAGCGTCGGCGCGGCCCAGCCGTTCATAGGCGATGGCGAGCTGCGGACACGCGGCGGCTGGCGTGGCAGAGCGCTCGGCGACGAGCTCCCACATCCTCACGGCCTCCTCGCGGCCGGCCTGCGTATGTGCGGCGGCCAGGTCGCGCATGTAGCTCAGGGTGTGCGGATGGGCCTCGTGGAGCGCGCTCAGCGGCGGAATCGCGCCGGCCGCGTCCCCACGCGCCAGCGCCTGCCTCGCCTCGGCCGCCAGCGCCGCATGGCCGGCCCCCTGCCGAGCTTCGCCGACGCGAGAGACGAATGCCGGCGTCGCCGAGACGACGGCGAGCGCCACGAGGGCGCCGAGGATCCGCAGCGGATCCGGCCGGAAGCTCATCGCGGCAATGCTACCCCCAGCCGGGCGCCACCGTCCGGCCCTGAGGTCAGCAGCGTCACCGCGAGGGGACGGGTGGCGCGGCGATTGCTCCGAAAATCACGGGATTTCGCGGGCACGCAGCTTGATGTAGAGCCAAGCGGTCGCGCGGAATCAACGGGGTGCGTTAACTCAGGCAGGCGCTGGCATCGCCGCATCCCGTCGCAAGTCAGGCCGATTTCGCGCGGCCATTCGTGTCTCCGGGGCAGGGGAAGGATCATGCGCAATACGCTCGTCAGACTCGTCACGGCCTTCGTTCTCGCGCTCTCGCTCTCGGCCTGTGCCCTGGCGGTGAAGCGCACCAGCGTGGCCGACCTCAAATACAACGCCGGCCGCTACCACGACAAGACGGTGTCGATCGAAGGCGTCGTCACCAGCGCGTGGGGCATCCCGATGCTGCCGTACCAGCTGTACAAGGTCGACGACGGCACCGGCGAAGTGACGGTGGTATCGCAGAACGGGCGCACGCCGTCGAAGGGGGCGCGGGTCCGCGTCAAGGGGCGCGTCAACGACGTCGCTACGCTCGGCGGACGGCCGATCGGCCTGCACCTTCAGGAGCGGGATCTCGACTTCCGCCGGTAACGGCGGCGGTTAGCGGATCACCCGGCCGTACTCCGAACCTTTCGCCACGCGGTTGAAGTAGTCGAACGCCGCCCGTGAGACAGTGCGTATCGCTGTTTCACCGGCGGCGTTTTCCTTCAGATACGTCGTCAGCACCACGAGCACGTAGGGACGCTCCGCCAGGTACACGATGCCGGCGTCGGCGGCGACGCCTTCGAGAGTGCCCGTCTTGTTGGCGACCGGCACGTTCGAGGGAACACCGTCGCGGAGCGCGCTCGCCTTCGGCTTGCGCAGGATCGCGATGAGCGCGTCGGCGCTCTCCTTGCGCAGCCCCTCACCCCGATGGATCACCGCGAGCAAGGTGGCGACGTCTGCCGGCGAGCCGACGTTCTCGTCGCCGCGGCGCGCTGCGGCGAGATCGATCATCTTCCGCCGCAGGCGCAGCGTCGTGAGTCCGAGCGACCGCATCCTGGCGTTGACGTTGTCCATCCCGACGGCGTCGATCAGCAGATTCGTCGCCGTGTTGTCGCTGAGCACGATCATCAGCGTCGCGTGATCCCGCAGCGACAGCGACGGCGTCGTCAACTCCCGGAGCACGCCCGAGCCGCCGACCACGTGCCGGGGGTCGAGCGGACGCGGCTGGTCGAGCGTCAACCTGCCCTCGTCGGCCTGCTTGAAGAGCTCATAGAGGATGGCCAGCTTGACGGTGGAGGCGAGCGGGAAGGGCTCCCCCTCGAGACGTTCGAACCGTTCCCCCGACTGGAGGTCGAGGGCGACGTAGCCGACGACCCCGTCCACGCCGGCGGCGACCGCCTCGAGCTGCTTCCGGGTTTTCTCCCGGAGTTCGATCCTCAATGCCGGGTCCGCCGCCTGACGCGCCCCGAGGGGCGCCGCGCTCGCGGCCGCGAGCATCAGGATCCCCAGTGCGCGCGCCGGCGCCACCATCAGGCGGTGATCCTCACGGCGACGGCTGTCATGTCGTCGTTCGGCGGGGCGCCCGCGCGCCACTCGTCGACCGCCGCGACGATCGCCTCGATGATCTTCGCGGCGGGCTGCGCGGCCGTCCGTTCGACCACTGCCATCAACCGCTCCGCGGTGAACTCCTGTCCGGCCTCGTTCATCGCTTCGAACACGCCGTCGGAGCAGAACACGAACACGTCGCCGGCATGCAGCGCCAGGCTGACTTCGTCATACGTCGAGCCGGGGAAGGAACCGAGCGGCACGCCCGGCAGCTCGATCTGCGCGCACTCCCCTTTCGACCAGCGGATCGGGTAAGGCAGGCCCGAGTTGGCGATGCTGAGCACGTGGCGCTTCAGGTCGAAGACCGCGTAGCAGAGCGTGCAGTAGTACTCCTCGAGCTGACGCTGATGAAGGATCGTGTTCACCGACGACAGCACGCCGGCCGGGCTCGAGCGGTCGGGCAGATACCGGCGGCGGAAGGTGCGGCCTCGCACGAGCTCCGCGGCGAAGGCGCTGTACAGCGCTGCCGGTACACCCTTGCCCGACACGTCGCCCACGGTGACGACGAGCGTGTTCGACTCCGGCGAAAGGTAGTCGTGGAAGTCGCCGCCCAGCTCGCGCGCCGGATCGAAGGCGGCGGCCACCTCGATCCCCTTGAGGCGCTTCGGCGGACCCGCCGGAAGGAGGGCGAGCTGCACGCGCTGCGCGAAGCGGACCTCCTTCTCGAGCCGCTCCTGGGTCGCGCGGACCTCCTCGTACAGGCTTGCGTTCTCGATGGCGACCGCCGCCTGCGAGGCGAGCAGCGTGAGGATCTCGACGTCGCGCTTGCTGAACGCGTCGGCGCCGGGGCTCTCGAGATCGATGACGCCGATGCAGCGATCCTTCAGCATCAGGGGGATCGCGAGCTCCGACCGCACGTCGTCGACGATCTTGATGTACCTCGGGTCCTGCGAGACGTCGGGGACGAGCACGGGCTCCTTGTGCAGCGCGGCGTAGCCGACGAGCCCCTCGCCGAGCCGGATCCTCGGCACGTGCACCTTTTCGCCGTACTTCACCGCCACCCTGATCTCGAGCTCCGACTGGTCGTTCAGCAGGAAGAGGCCGAACGTGCGGTAGTCGATCAGGTGCTTGGTGAGCTGCGCGATCCGCGTGAGCAGCTCGTCGAGGTCGAGGATCGAGGCGACGTCGCGGCCGATCTCGGCGAGGGTTTCGAAGGCCTGCGCATCGAGGCGGCTCTGCTCGTAGAGGCGCGCGTTGACGAGCGCAATGGCGACGTAGGCCCCGAACTGGCTGACGATCGAAACGTCGCGGCCGGTGAACTGGTCGCGATTGTGGCTGAGGATGTTCAGGGCGCCGATCGACTTCGACTTGTGCAGCAGCGGCACGACGATCTCGGAGTTCATGCCGGGCACGAACTCGACGTAGCGGGGGTCTGCGGTGAGGTCGTTCACGAGCAGCGGCTGCCCGCTCGCGACCGCCGTCCCGACGAGCCCCTGACCGAGTACCAGGCGTCGCGGTCCCTCGCCCGGCGGATAGCCGACGGAGTACGCGACCCGCAGTTCGCCGCGGCGCTCGTCGAGCAGGTAGACGGCGAACGCCTCGAACGAGATGAGCCGCCGGATGAGGCGCGGGATCTGCTGGAGCAGTTCGTCTTCGTCGAGCACCGCCGCGACCTGGCGTCCGAGGTCGAACAGCGTCGTCACGAGCTCGTGCTCGAACGCGAGTTCGGGGCCGGGCGCGTGCGCGCGGTCTGCTGACGATCCCTGGTTCACTGAGGAGTGTCGTCCTTCCGAAGGGAGGCTTGAATTATACTTGCAAATTCCTCCATGGACCTGTCGTTACCCCTCGACTACAGCGCGATCGAGCGCATCCTGCCGCATCGCTACCCCTTCCTGCTCGTCGACCGCATCACCGAGTTCGAAGCCGACAAGCGGATCGTCGGGATCAAGAACGTCTCGCTGAACGAGCGGTATCTCGCGCACGGCGACGGCGATCGGCCGGTGCTGCCGCCCACGATCCTCACCGAAGCGATCGCGCAGGTCGGGGCGATCATGATCCTGGCGAAGCCCGAGAACCGCGACAAGCTGATCTTCTTCATGGGGATCGAGAAGGTGCGGTATCGCAGGCCGGTGTACGCCGGCGACCAGGTCGTGATCGAGGCGCTCGTGCGGCGGCTGCGCAGCCGCATGGGGATGCTGCGCGGCATCGCCCGGGTGGACGGCACCGTCGTCGTCGAAGGGACGATGACGTTCGCGCTGGGGCCGCGAAACGAAGCGGCTGCGCCCTGAGCGCACGGCTCCTCGGTTCAGCGGATCACGAGCAGCACGAGTCCAACCTTTACCCCTCGCGACACCCACACCGCCCATCTCGCCTCGGGCTGGAAGTAGCGGATCGCATCGAGCGCGGCCGGGGCGAGAATCATGACGCCCACGGCACGTTCGTCGAGGCGCGCCGCTTCGGCCATGCCTCGGGTGTCCCGTTCGAGGGGGCCGGTGCGCGCGAACGCCGCACCGGCATAGGCGGCCGAGGCGATGACGTTGAACGCGAGCACGCCTTTGCGGAGCGGCGACCGCTGCTCGCGCAGCCGCGGCTGCCGCGTCAGGATCCATTCGCTGCCCGCGTGCTGGATCCAGAAGCCCGACGAGGCGATGGTGAAACGCTGGCGCGGCGGGAGGTCGCCGCGGTGGGTGATGGCGAAGAACGGGATCCCGTGGAAGTTCACGGGCACCAGGCGCGGCTCGGCGTCGAACAGCACGTCGAAAGCCAGGTGAGCCGCCTCGTGCGCCCCGAAGGCGAGGGCGGCGCCCGCGAGAAAGCGCCCGGTCGAACGCCGCCCGCTTCTCTCCCCCTGTTCGGCCGACGATGACGCGGCGGTTCCCTCCTGCTCGGGTCTCGCGGCCGCTGGCGCCGCCGCGAAGAAAATGAGGAACACCGCCAGCAGGAGCGATCCCGGAGCACCCGTGGCACATCCGTTGCTGCCTCGTGGGAGCGCGTCCTGCGGCGCGCAGGCGTCCTGCCGAAGGAGGCATCGCATGCTCGAAACGATTGCCATCATCCTCATCGTCCTGTGGCTGCTCGGGATGGTCACCGGCTACACGCTGGGTAATTTCATCTACGTCCTGCTGGTGATCGCCATCGTGCTGTTCCTGGTGCGGCTGCTCAGCGGACGCCGGATCTGAGCCTTACGCGATCCTGCGATCCTGCCCCTCGACCGGCAGCGGCGCAACCGGCGCGGATCGCGGCGGCGGCAGTTCCGTCTTTCGGCGGACGATCGCGACGCCGGCGAACACCAGCAGGGCCGCCGTCGCCATGCGCAGGTCGAACCGCTCGCCCAGAAAGGCGATGCCGAGCGCGACCGCAATCACGGGGTTGATGTAGGCGTAGAGCGAGACGAACGACACCGACAGATGCCGGAGCGCGTAGGTGTACGCCACGAAACCGCCGATCGCGCCGAGCGTCGACAGATACAGCAGCGACACTGTCGTGCGGGTCGTGAAGTAGAGGTCGCCCCACTCGCCGCGCACGGTGCCGGCGGCGAGCATCATGAGGCCGCCGGCCAGCATCTGCAGCGCCGTCGTGCCGAGCAGGTTGTCGTTGCGCGCGTGCCGCTTCGAGTACGACGAGCCGAGCGCCCACCCGAACGAGGCAATCTGCAGCGCAATCACGCCGGCGAGAAAGCGCCGATCCCCTCGCTCCATCGTCAGGTCGGGCCAGACGAGCACGAGGATGCCCGAGAAGCCGATCAGCAGGCCCATGATCGTGTTCCGCCGCAGCTTCTCGCCGTCGCGGAGCGACGCCTCGACGCCTGCCATCCAGAACGGCGAGGTGGCGACGAGTACGGCGGCGAGCCCGCTCGGGACCCACTGTTCCGCGAAGACGACGCCGCCGTTGCCGAGACCGAGCAGCAGAAAGCCGAGGAGCGCGATGCCGCCCCAGCGGGACGGCGGCGGCAGCGTGCCGCCGCGGGCGAGCACGTAGGCGGCGAGCAGCGACCCGGCAAACGTCCAGCGCAGACCGCCCATCAGCGCGGGGGGGATCGACTCGAGGCAGATCCGGATCCCCAGATAGGTCGTGCCCCAGATCAGGCAGACCGCTCCCCAGGCGAGATACGCGAGACGCCGCTCCCTGGCGCCGGTCACGAGGCGACCTCCGCCGGCTTTTTGAGCTGCAGCCGCGGCGTCTCCTTCACCGTCTCGAGCACGATGGTGGTGCGGGTCGACCGCACGCCCGGAATCCTGCCGATCCGGGTGCGCAGCAGCGACCCGAGCTGCTCCGGGTCCCGCGTACGAACCTTCAGCAGGTAGCAGTCGTCGCCGGCGACGTGGTGCACCTCGAGGACTTCGGGCAGTTCGCTGAGCTGCCGCGCGACGCTGTCATCCGACGGCGCTTCGGCTGAGCGAACCGCCACGAACGCAAGCATCCCCTGGTCGAAAACCGCGGGATCCACGAGGGCGGCGTAGCCGCGGATGACGCCCCGCGCTTCGAGCTTCCGGATGCGCTCGAGGACGGCAGACGGCGCCAGACCCCGCCCGCGCGATGTCGGCCTGCGTTTCCCTGGCATTCTCCTGCAGCCGCTCCACGATTTCGGAGTCTGTTCTGTCAATCATTCTGCAACCATACAGTTCAAGAGAACAATGTTCTGAATTATGGCCGAAACATCAAATAAATTTCTACCGCGGCAGCCGGCGTCAGGTGCAGGAGGCGCAAGTCTAGGCTGGCCATCGGCCCTTCTGCCATCCGGTTCTGAACGTCGAAGTTTCTGCGGCCGGGTTGGGAGGGACCCGGAGATGTGGGGGCT
>Ga0247719_1000952_pt1 | contig 13859 bp, 11 predicted proteins | sample 41E_DmetaG_FD_189046 | JGI IMG/M metagenome (GOLD analysis project Ga0247719, IMG submission 189046) | Soil microbial communities from hillslope of Landscape Evolution Observatory, University of Arizona, Oracle, AZ, United States - 4-1-E_D | ecosystem: Engineered > Artificial ecosystem >...
CCACCCGCCCGGCCCGAAGGGGCTCGCGAGCGACAGCGCTGCACGCTCCACGCCCGGCATCGCCGTGACGCGGCTGAGAAACTCCTCGTAGAAGCCGACCGGCTTCGTGCCGGTGGGGCTGTAGCGCATCGTGACGAGGTGGTCGCCGTCGAACCCGAGGTCGACCGACGAAATCGTGACGAAGCTCCGCGCCATGAGTCCGCCCGCCACAAGGAGCACGCAGGAGAAGGCGATCTCGGTGAGCACGAGCGCCGCGCGGGCGCTGTAGCTTCTCCGGAAGCCGGGAGCGGAGCCCGCGGCGCCATCCTTCAACATCGCGTTCACGTCGGCACGGGCCGCGTGCCAGGCCGGTGCGAGTCCGAACACGAGACCGACGAGCGCCGCGAGGCCGAAGTTGAACGCGAGCGCCCTTCGGTCCAGCGCCACGTCGAAGTACTCGAAGGTGCGCGCGTACTGCGCAAACAGACCGGTTGCGTTCCATGGTTTCGCGGTGGTGAGCCAGTCGAGCCCCCACATCGCCACGAGCACCCCCCCGCATCCCGCAGCCACGGCGAGCAGCAGGCTCTCGACGAACGCCTGTCGCGCGAGCTGCCCACCGGTCGCGCCGATCGCCCGGCGCACCGCGAATTCGCGATGGCGCGTCACCGCGCGTCCGAGCAGGAGGTTGGCGGTGTTCGCGCACGCGATCAGGAGGACGAAGCCGACGGCGCCCAGCAGCAGTACGAACGAGCGGCTCACGGCCGGATCGACGCGGGCGGCTTTCAACGGCACGAGCTTCAGGAGCTCCGTCCCGTCACGGCGGCGCATGTCGGGCGTGACGGCAGGCGCGAGCTCCGCGACCTTCGCAGTGACGCCAGGCATCCCGGCCTGCGCCGCCTCGAGGCTGACGCCGGGCGCGAGCCGGGCGATGACCCGCGCCCACCACGAGAACATCTGGGTGGTCGATCCCGGAGCGTACGTGTGGTCGGCCATCATGGCGGGGATCCACAGCTCCGCCGTCCCCGACTGGCCCCGGAAGCCGGCGGGCATGACGCCGAGAATCTCGTAGGCGCGGTCCTTGATGGCCAGCGTTCTGCCGACGACGTCAGGATCCGCCCCGAAGGCGCGCCGCCAGAAGCGGTCGCTCAGCACGATGACCGCCCGCTCGCCGGGCACACGATCCTCGTCGAGACCGAAGACGCGGCCGCGCGCCGCCGCGATACGCAGTGCCGGGAAGTAGGAGGCGGAGACGATCTCCGCTTCCACACGCTCGGGGTAGTCGCCCACCCGCACGGTCACGTTGGCGGTGCCGAATCCGGCGACCGCCTCGAACTGCGTGGCGGTCTGCTGCAGGGCCGTGACCTTCGGATAGACCCAGTTGGGGAAGCCGGTTGCGGTGTCGTTGTCGAACACGACGGCGACCAGCCGGTCGGCCTCCTGGTATGGCAACGGCTCGAACACGAGCGTCTTGACGACGCTGAAGATCGCCGTGTTGGCGCCGATCCCCAGGGCGAGCGTGAGAACGATCACGCCGGCGAGGCCCGGCGCGTGACGCAGGTTTCTGACGGCGTATTTGAGGTCGTTGAGCATGCGGGCTCCTGTGATTCGGGCACGCAGGGGAGCGAGCGCCGTGCCAGCCCTGCGTCCCGTGTGCAAGCCGCGCAGTTCCTGAAGTTAGGGACAGATGGCGCGGAGCGGCCGGTGGCGGGAACTGTCCGCCTGCGGGACGAAGCTGCCCGCCTTTGGCATTTGTCCGCGACGAGATACCATCCCCCCGTGCCGTTTCGCGAGATCACCGGTCACGACCATTTGCGGGGGCTCATCGGCCGTGCGGCCGTGCGCGGCACGCTGCCGCCGAGTCTGATCTTCGCCGGTCCGGCCGGCGTCGGCAAACACCTTGTTGCGGTCGCGCTCGCGCAGCTCGTGAACTGCCAGTCGCCTGCGGGCGACGACGCCTGCGGTGAGTGCCAGCAGTGCCGCCGCATCGCGCGACGCGTGCACGCCGACGTGCTGTTCATCGAGCCTGGCGAGACCGGGTCCATCAAGATCGCGCAGATCCGTGACGCGGTCGACCGCGCCGCCTACCGCCCCTTCGAGGGGCGCCGCCGCGTTGTCGTCATCGACGACGCGGACAGGATGATGGCCGAAGCCCAGGACGCGCTGCTGAAGACGCTCGAGGAACCGCCGAACGCGACCACGTTCGTGCTGGTGACCGCAAGCCCCGAAATGCTGCTGCCGACGATTCGATCGCGGTGCCAGCGCCTGCGGTTCGGGCGGCTCTCTCCCGCGGACGTCGCCGACGTGCTGATGCAGAAGCACGGCTATGCGCCGTCCGACGCGCACGCCGCGGCATCGCTGTCGGACGGCAGCATCGGCCGCGCGCTGGAAGAAGGCACGGAGGCGTTCGTGGATGCGCGCGCCGCGGCCCTCCAGTTGCTCGAAACCGTGGCGCCGGCGCCGCCGCCCGCCCGGCGGATCCAGGGGGCCGGGACGCTGCCGGGGGCGGGACGCAGCAAGGCCGACCGCGATGCGCTCGCGCAGAGCCTGCGCGCGCTCTCGTCGCTCCTGCGCGACCTGGGCGCGCTGGCGGCGCAGGCCGACGAGCGGGCGCTCGCCAACGCCGATCTCCGGCGGAATCTGGAGCCGCTGGTGCGCGCCTACGATCGTGAGCGGGTGCTTCGCGCGTTCGCATCCGTCGACCGCGCGCTCAACGCGCTCGACCGCAACGCGAGCCCGAAGATCGTCGCCGACTGGCTGGCCTTTCAACTGTAGGGCGCATGCATCCTCTCGTCAGCATCAGGTTCTCGCCCGCCGGCCGCACGTACTCGTTCCTCGTACCCGAGCTGGATCTGGACCGGGCGGAGCCGCTCGCACCGGGAGAGCAGGTCGTCGTTCAGACGTCCGCCGGGCCAGCGATGGCGACGGTCACGCGCGCCATCCCGCCGCTCGCGGCGCGAAAGCCGGCGGCCGACGACGCGCGCGTGCTGCGCCGGGCGACGAGAGACGACCTCGCCGCGCGCTCGAGGCAGGAGCAGCGCGAGCAGGAGGCGCATCGCGTCGGGTTGCTGAAGATCAGGGAGCGCAACCTGCCGATGAAGCTGGCGCGCGTCGAGCAGCTGTTCGACGGGTCCCGCCTGATCTTCTACTACACCGCCGAAGGGCGCGTGGACTTTCGCGAGCTCGTGCGGGACCTCGCGGCGCACTTTCACACGCGGATCGAGATGCGCCAGATCGGCGTGCGCGACGAGGCGCGGATGCTCGGCGGCTACGGCCCCTGCGGCCGCCCCCTGTGCTGCACCACGTGGCTCACGTCGTTCGAGCCGGTGTCGATCCGGATGGCCAAGCAGCAGAACCTCAGTTTGAACCCGTCGCGCCTCTCGGGCATGTGCGGCCGCCTGAAATGCTGCCTGCGTTACGAGATCCCCAACGGCAAGGGGGTGAAGCACGGCGGGTGCGCCGACGAGGGGGGCTGCGGCAACCCAACGGGACCCGGCTGCGGCTCGTGCGGCCCCGGGTCGTGTGGTACGTGTAAGAGGTGAGCCCGAAGCCCAGGATCGCGATCACCGCCGGCGACCCCGCCGGCATCGGTCCCGAGATTGCGACGAAAGCGGCGGCCGATCCGGCCGTCACGGCCGTCTGCGAGCCGGTGCTGTACGGGCCGGCCTCCGCGGAGGAACTCGCCCCGTTCGCTCGCGGCGTCGTCTCGGCGGCCGCCGGGCGCGCCGCATACGGCGCCATCCTGCGCGCGGTCGATGCCGCCCTGAGCGGCGAGGTGCAGGCGATCGCGACCGCCCCGATCCACAAGGAAGCGTTTGCGGCGGCGGGGCTGCCGTGGAAGGGGCACACCGACCTGCTCGCGCATCTCACGGGTGCGCCCCGTGGCGTGATGATGTTTCACTCGGAGGCGCTGCGCGTCGTGCTCGCGACCGTGCACATCCCGCTCGCCGAGGTGCCACGCACGCTGACGGCGCCGCTCGTCGAGGAGCTCGTCACGATCGTTGCCGCCGAGCTGCCGCGGTTCGGGATCCCCCGGCCGCGCATCGCCGTCGCGGGCCTCAATCCGCACGCCGGCGAAGGGGGCCTCCTCGGTGACGAAGACGCCCGCGTGCTGTCGCCGGCGATCGCGGCGTGCGCCGCGCGGGGCATCGACGTCCACGGGCCGTTCCCGGCCGACACGCTGTTCGTGCGTGCCGTGCGCGGCGAGTTCGACGTGGTCGTCGCCTGCTACCACGACCAGGGGCTGATCCCGGTCAAACTGGCGGCATTCGGCAAGGCGGTCAACGTGACACTGGGGTTGCCGATCGTCAGAACGTCGGTCGATCATGGCACCGCCTTCGACATCGCCGGCCGCGGCGTCGCGGATCCGTCCAGCATGATCGAGGCGGTGAAGCTGGCGGCGACCCTGGCCGGCCAGTCCCAGAAGGGATGACGGCAGCGAGAGACCACATGGCCAAGACCGCGCGCGAAGAGGCGCAGAAGAACGTTGCCGAAAACCGGAAGGCCTTCCACGACTACCACATCGTGGAGACCTTCGAGGCCGGCATCGTGCTCGTCGGCACCGAGGTGAAAGCGATCCGCGAGGGGAGCGCCAATCTCCGCGACAGCTTCGCGCGGGTCGAGGATGGCGAGGTGTGGCTGTACAACGTCCACATCAACCCGTACAGCCACCGCGGGTACGCCGATCACGAGCCCACGCGCCGTCGCAAGCTGCTCCTGCACAGGCAGGAGATCCGCAAGCTGATCGGCCGCACCGTCGAGAAGGGGATGACGCTCGTGCCGACGCGGCTCTACTTCAAGGACGGGCACGTCAAGGTGGCGCTCGCGCTCGCGAAGGGCAAGCAGGCGCACGACAAGCGCGAGACCATCAAGCGCCGCGAAGCGGAGCGTGAAACGCGCGCCGCCATCAAGGAGCGCCGGCGATGACTGCATCCGGACGGCGGCATCTGCAGCCAGGCGGCGGCAGAAATTCGCGGAGCTCTCCTGCTGCCGACGCGGTAAGCTAGTGATTTCACACCCGGAGGATTCATGAAAGGTAATCGCGCCGCGCTCGTGGCGATCGCCGCGATCGCCCTGCTCGTCGCCGGCTGGTGGCTGTTCACCCGCGGCGGGGCCGCTACCGCCATCGACCTGATCGAGCAGTTCGACGCCGCCGAGAAACGTCCCGCCGGCGGCTCGTTCACGGTCGAAGAGGTGGACCTCAACGGCGAGACACGGCGGGCGATCAACGCCCAGCCGCCGACCCGGATCACCTGGAAGGTTCGCGTGCCCGACGATGCATGGCTGAAGGTGGCGGTCGGCCTGAAGCCGGAGGCGTGGACCCAGGAGGGCAACGGCGTCCTCTTCCTGGTCGGCGTCTCCGATGGCCGCACCTTCGACGAGCTCTTCACCCAGCACGTGAGCCCGTTCACCAACGCCGGCGACCGCCGGTGGATCCCCGTCTGGGTGGATCTGTCGGCGTACGCCGGCGAGGAAGTGGATCTCATCTTCAACACGCGCACCAGCCCGGCGGGCCAGGGGGACGATCCCCGTCACGACCTCGCGGTGTGGGGTGCCCCCGAAGTCGTCGTCCGATGAAGACACGCACCACGGTCCCCCTTCTGGATCTCGAGGCGCAGTACCGGCCGCTGCGCGACGAGATCCTCGCCGCCATCACCCGCGTCTGTGACAGCCAGCGGTTCATCCTCGGTCCGGAAGTAGAGGCGCTCGAGCGTGAACTGGAGCGCGCGATCGGCGTCGAGCACGCCATCACGATGTCGTCGGGCACCGACGCCATCCTCGCCACCCTGATGGCGCTGGGGATCGGCCCCGGCGACGAGGTGATCACGCCCACCTATTCGTTCTTCGCCACCGCGGGCTGCGTCTCGCGGGTGGGCGGCACGCCGAGGCTCGTCGACATCGACCCGGCCACGTACAACGTGGATCCCGAGGCGGTGCGCCGCGCGATCACGCCGCGGACGAAGGCGATCATCCCCGTGCACCTGTACGGTCAGATGGCCGACATGGACGCGCTGCTGGCCGTCGCGGGAGACATCCCGGTCATCGAGGACGCCTGTCAGGCGATCGGCGCCGAGCAGCGGGGGCGGCAGGCGGGCACGGTCGGGCGCGCGGGGTGTTTCTCGTTCTTCCCGAGCAAGAACCTGGGGGCGTTCGGCGACGCGGGGCTCGTCACCACCAACGACGCGGCGCTCGCGCACGAGCTGCGCCTGCTCCGCAATCACGGAGCCGAGCCGAAGTACTTCCACAAGCGGATCGGCGGCAACTTCCGGCTCGACGCGCTCCAGGCGGCGGTGCTGCGCGTGAAGCTGCCGTACCTGCACGAATGGACGGAGGGACGGCGCGCGAACGCGCGGCGGTACGACGAACTGTTCGAGGCGGCCGGGCTCGCGGAGCGGATCGTGCGCCCGAGCGAGGCACCGGGCTTCCGGCACATCTTCAACCAGTACGTCGTGCGTGTGCCGAAGCGCGACGCGGTGCGCGCGTACCTCACCGAGCAGGGGATCGGCACCGAGATCTATTACCCGGTGCCATTTCACCTCCAGGAGTGCTTCGCGCCGCTCGGCCATCGGCGCGGCGATTTCCCCCACGCCGAAGCGGCGGCCGACTCGACGCTGGCGCTGCCGATCTACGGCGAGCTGACCGCAGAGCAGCAGCAGGCGGTCGTCGCCGCTCTCGGAGACGCGCTCTCGAGCTGATGCGCGTCCTCGTCACCGGCGCCGCGGGCCTGCTCGGTGCGGCCGTCATCCGGGAGTTCACGCGCGACGCCGACGTCCTCCCGCTCGATCGGCGCGCCCTCGACATCACCGACGACGCGGCCGTCGGTGCGGCGATCCGCGAGCACCGCCCCGACGTCGTCGTGAACTGCGCGGCGTACAACGACGTCGACGGCGCCCAGGGGGAACCGGCGCTCGCGCTGCGCGCGAACGCCTTCGCCGTGCTGGCCCTCGGCCGCAGCGCCGCCGCCGCCGGCGCCACGTTCGTTCACTACAGTTCGGATTTCGTGTTCGACGGCGAGAGCGACCGTCCGTATTTCGAGGAGGATCGCGCCAACCCCCGCAGTGTGTACGGATCCTCGAAGCTGCTGGGCGACTGGTTCGCGATGGAGGGGCCGCGGGCCTACGTGCTGCGCGTGGAGAGCCTGTTCGGTCCGGCCGGGGCAGCGGGCACACGGCGCGGCAGTCTTGGCACGATCGTGGATCGGATCGTCGCCGGGGAGGAAGTGCCGGTGTTCGTCGACCGCGTGGTCTCGCCGAGCTTCACCCCCGATATCGCGCGGGCGACGCGGGCGCTCGTCGAGCGGGAGGCGGCGCCGGGTCTCTATCACTGTGTGAACAGCGGCCACGCGACCTGGGCAGAGATCGCGGAACGTGCCGCGTCGTGTCTTGGGCGTCCGCTCCGCGTGCGCCCGCTGACGCTGGCCTCCGCGCGGCTGCGCGCGCCCCGGCCGCGCTACTGCGCCCTGTCGAACGCGAAGCTCCGCGCGGCCGGGATCGAGATGGGGCCCTGGGAAGAAGCGCTCGAGGCGTTTCTCACCACGCGTCCCTGACCAGCGCCGCGACGCGCTCGCCGATCGCGGGGCAGGCCGTCAGCCCGGGTGAATCGATGCCCGCGGCATGGATCAGCGCCGGATGGCGGGCGTCGGGGCGAATCATGAAATCCGCGAACCGCTCGTCCGGCGGATGCAGCTTCGGCCTGATGCCGGTGCCTCCGGGCCGGAGGTCCTGCAGCGTCACTTCCGGCAGCAGCAGGCGCGTGGGCTCGAGAAAGGCCTCGAGCGGCAGCCGGTCCTCCTCGTAGTCGTCCTTCCGCGACTGATAACGGATCGTCGGACCCAGCATCACGGCGCCCGCCGTCGTGCGCGTCAGGTGGACGCCGAGCCCGTGGCCCGAGGGATGCGGCAGCGGATACACGAGTCCTGTCACCAGCGCCCGGCGCGAGGGTTTCAGCTCCGCGTATTCGCCGCGGCAGGGGTAGATGGTGAACCGCTCCCCATCGAGCGCCGCCGACACCTCGTCGGCGTAGAGACCCGCGGCGTTCACGACGGTACGGGCTTCGACCGTCTCGTGCTCGAAGCGCAGCGTGTAGCCGCCACCGGGGGAGGGCTCGCCGCCGAGCAGCGTTGCGCCGCGGACGAACATCGCACCGTGCGCCTCCGCGTCGTTCAGCAGCGCGCGCACGAGCGCCTCGGCTTCGACGCGGCCGGAGTTCGGCGACCAGAGCGCCGCCCGGGCGTGCACGTGCGGCTCCCGCGCGCGGACGAACGCTTCGTCGACGATCTCGAGGCCCTGCACGCCGTTGCCGGACCCCCGCCGCCGCAGCGCCTCGAGCTCCCCGATCTCGTCGTCCGCGGTCGCGACAACGAGCTTGCCGCAGCGCGCGTGCGGCACGTCGTGTGCGGCGCAGAACGCGTAGAGGCGCTCGGCCCCCTCGACGCAGAGCTGCGCCTTCAGCGAACCCGCGGGATAGTAGAGGCCCGCGTGCACGACGCCGCTGTTGTGCGTGCTCGTCTCCAGCCCGGGCCGGCCATGCCGTTCGAAGACGCCCACCGTGTACCCGCTGCGGGCGAGCGCCGCCGCGCAGGCGAGGCCGGTGACGCCGGCGCCGATGATGGCGATGTCGAGCTGTTCAGAGGCCGACATCACACCTCACCGCAGCCGGTATACCGTGAAATCCTCGATCGTGGCGTCGAGATCGTAGTTCTCGAGCAACTGCGCGACGACCGGGTCCTGCGGCAGGCTGTCGGCCCGCCGTGCCATCTCCGGATCCGATGACACGTGAAGCCGTTCGAAAATCACGAGCCGGGGCCGCACCCGCTGCAGTTCAGCGACGACTGCCGGGAGCCGGAATGCCGGGTGCGGGAAGTCGGTCTCGACGAAGAAGTTCACTCTGAGAAACCGATGTGCGGTGAGCCGTTCGGCCGCGTAGTACACGCCGGCGCCGTTGATGCCGAACAGGAAAATCCGCTCGTCGGGCGTGGTCTGCTCCCGTACGTAGTCGGCGAGCTCCGCGTTCGCGCGTGCCGAATAGCCTCGGCGGTTGGCGTAGCCGCCGAACCGCTCGAGATACGACATGCGGTCCTCGCGGCCGCTCAGGAGCCGAAGATCCGCGGCCGCCTGCCCGAACACGCGGCCGGAGAAATCGCGCGTCACGAGCAGCACGGCCATCAGCGCGGCCGTAGTCCATACCGCGAGTCGGTACGCGCGTGACCGTGCGCCAGCATGCGACAGCAGCCATGCAGCCATCAGCGCCAGGGGCGGCAGGGCCTGGATGAAGTAGCTGTTGAAAAGGCGCGCGCCGTTCACCACGATGACGCAGACCGTCGCTGCCCCCCAGACGACGGCAAGGCCGGGTAGCGGGGGCAGACGCCGGCGCCGGACGAGCTCGCCGACCGCGGCCGCTGCACCCACGGTGCCGCCGAGCCAGAGCGGGTCCGTCTTGATCCGGAGCCAGACGGCCTTCGAGAACGCCACCGCGTACGCGGGGATGTCGAATCCTTCCCCCACGTAGTACCGGTTGAAGTCGATGACGGCGACACGCGCCTCGTGCAGGAGGTCGAGCCTCCACAACCAGAGGAGGGTGGCCGCCGGTACGATCAGCGCGGCGGCGCAGGCGGTGCCCGCCATCGCAAGCGTGCGGCGTCCGTCGCTGCGGTGCGGCGTGGCGTACAGGGCGGCCCACAGCAGCATGGCCGGGAAATACAGGCCGGCGTTCGGCTTGAACACGAGCGTTGCACCGGCCGCCAGGCCGAACAGGGTTGCCTGCCAAAAGGTGCAATGCGCCGTCCAGCGCACCGCCGCCAGCGCCATGGCGCATACCAGCACGACGATGAACGTTTCGGAGTTCGCGCGCTCGAGAAATCCGCCGTACCCGTACAGCCAGGACGGCATCGTGAGCACGGCGAACAGCGCGGCGGCCGTCGCGCCTGTCGTTCTGCCGGCAAGGCGGCGGCCGACCGCGTACACGAGCAGGGCCGTCAACGCGGCCATCAGCGTGTCGAGCCACGCCACCGCCGCGTCGTGCCATCCGAAGGTGCGGAACGCCGCCAGATACATCCAGTAGATCGCCGGAGGACGCTGCTCCCAGACATCCCTGTACAGCAGCTGTCCCCGGTCCATGCCGAAGACCGCCGACGCCCAGAGGCTCTGGTCGATGCCGAGCGGGTGCGCGGCCGCCGTCGTGCGAAGCGCAAGGGCACCGCCGGCGATCAGAAGGAGAACAGGGACGAGGGCGGCGCGGAGACGGTGTGGGATGGGCTATTATCGCATGGCGAATGTCCCCTGACAGTCCGAGTGCGGCAGGCGTGTTCGTGCACCCGCAGGGGGTGTGCGAGACCGCAAACGTGGGCGAACGCACGCGCGTCTGGGCGTTCGCGCACGTGCTCCCCGGCGCGCGCATCGGCGCCGACTGCAACATCTGCGATCACGTCTTCATCGAAAACGACGTCGTCATCGGCGACCGCGTGACCGTGAAGTCGGGCGTGCAGCTGTGGGACGGGCTTCGCGTCGCCGACGATGTCTTCATCGGGCCGAATGCGACGTTCTCGAACGACAAGTTTCCGCGCAGCAAGCGGTACCAGGAGCAGGTGCTCCAGACGCACATCGGCCGTGGCGCGTCGATCGGCGCCGGAGCGGTGGTGCTGCCAGGCCTCCGGATCGGCGCGCAGGCGATGGTGGGTGCGGGGGCGGTCGTCACGCACGACGTGCCGGCGCGCGCGATGGTCTCGGGCAACCCGGCGCGAATCGTCGGGTACGTGGACGCGGTGCGCACACGGCCGGGGGGGCCGCCGACCGCCGGCTACCCGGCCGGCGGCGTCAGGCCCACATCTGTGGACGGCGTCGCACTGCATTCGCTGCGGGTGGCGGTGGATCTGCGCGGCAGCCTGGCGGCGGGGGAGTTCCCCTCACAGGTCCCGTTTCTGCCGAAACGGTGCTTCTTCATCTTCGACGTGCCCGGCAAGGAAGTGCGCGGCGAGCACGCGCACCGCCAGTGCCATCAGTTCCTGATCTGCGCGCGCGGATCGGTGACCGTGCTGGTGGACGACGGGCACCACAGCGAAGAGATTCTCCTCGATCGTCCCGATGTCGGCCTGCACGTGCCCCCGATGGTCTGGGCCGTGCAGTACAAGTACTCGGCCGATGCCCTGCTGCTCGTCCTCGCGTCGGACCCGTACGATCCCGACGACTACATCCGCGACTACGACGAGTTCTGCGCGGCGGTTCAGCGTTGATCCACGCCGGCGCGCGCGTCGGATCGCGTGACTGACTTGACAATGTAATTCGGGCGGCGGCGTGCGTTCTGCAGCGTGAGCCACAGGTACTGCCCGACGATGCCGAGCCCGAGCGCCGTGATCCCCCCGAAGAACGTGATCACCAGCATCAGCGGCGTGTAGCCGAGCACCGGGATGCGTCCCGCCGCCCACATCGCGAAGACGATCACGCCGGCCGTCAGCGCGAACAGGGTTCCGAGGCCGCCCAGCACGAGCAGGGCGCGGATCGGCAGATCGGTGAAGCTGAAGATGCTGTCGAGGGCGTACCGGACTCTCTTGCCGAAGCTCCAGCCGCTGCGCCCTTCGCGCCGCGCCCGCCGCTCGTAGGGAACGAACGCGCGCCGGAATCCCAGCCACAGCACGAGAGCGATCAGATTCGTGTTCGCTTCATCGAGCGCAACGAGCTGGTCGCGCACGGCGCGCGTGCAGCCGAAGACGTCGATGCCTCCCTTCGGCATGTCACGCACCACGAACCGCCGGTAGAGCCCCCAGAAGGTGTTGGAGAGCCAGCGGGACACCGGCGGGTCGACGCGGCGCGTCCGGTGGCCGAAGACGACGTCCGCCTCGCCGCTGCTGAGGATGCGGTGAAAGTCGAGCATCAGCTCCGGCGGCTCCTGCAGGTCGGCCGCGAGCACCGCGACGTAGTCTCCCTCGGCGAGGCGCAGGCCCGCCGCGATGGCGGCGAAGGCGCCGAAGTTCCGACTGAGTTCGATGAGCTGCGTCTGCAGCGGCCAGGTAGGCAGGCGCTCCTGCAGGATCGCCTGCGAGCCGTCGGTCGCGCCATCGACCACGAAGACGACCTCGAGCCGATCGTCGAGGCGGGCGGCGACGCGCTCGAGTGCCTCCAGCAGGCGCGGCAGACTCAGCTCGTTGTTGTAGACGGGCACCACCACGGACAACATGGTCGCCACGCATTATAGGGGCGGTGCCGAACCGGTTCACGGTTCCTTCATGCGGAGGATGCCGAACTTCGTGATGCGCACGGTATTGAGGAGCGGATCCGGGTGGCGAGGGTCGAGCAGTTCGAGACGCAGCTCCGCATACCTGCCGGGGAGGTTGGGGGGCACTCTGAGTGATACCCGCCGCCAATCTCCACCCAGCAGGGAAATGTCGCCGCCGGCGCGGCCATTCCACTGCACGCCGAGCGTCACGCGCCCTGGCTGGTCGACATGGATCAGCGCTTCGACGATTTCCGCATCCGTCCAGATGAAGAAAGTCCCGTGACCCTGGAACTCACGATAACGGACACCGTGCCGGTCGGTCTGCCAGCGGGACGTGTCGTAGCTGCCGTGATCGAGATTGGAGATCGCCCGCGCCTCGAGCGCACGGCCGGGTGCCGTGGCGACGGCGAGGGCGAGAACGACCACGGAGAGGGCGAGGCTCGCCGCATGCAGGCGGTGCCGCCGGATCACGGACGTCCCCCCCGCCGATGCCATTCCGACCGCGATCCAGAAGGGATAGGCGACTTCAGCCGTGAGGAGTGGGTGCCCCGTCAGGCTGGTGAGCAGAAAGCCGCCGAGGCCGAACATCAGTGCCCGGTGAGCTGCCGGAGCAGCGCCCGAGCGCCTCCGCAGCGACCTCCACAACACCCACACGAAAGCGGCGCCGCCCACGATGCCGAGTTCGGCCGTCAGCTGCAGGAGGTTGTTGTGCGCGTTCTCGTGAGAGAAGTAGTGCCGGACGGCTGGCGACTCGATGTATGCGCCGGAGAGCTCGTAGTAGCGCCCGATCCCGATCCCAAACCACGGAGCGTCAGCCAGCATGCGCAGACTCGTTCGGGCCATCTCCACACGGAAGTGAATGGTGCCACCGAGCTCGATCTGGTTCGGCGACCAGCGCACGATGGCGACACCCGCCAGCAGGACGGCCACGGCGGCAGCGGCCACCGACGCGACACGTACCCCGCGCGGCACGCGGTGCCAGACGAGCGCCAGCGTGAATCCGAGCAGAACGACCACCAGCGTCACCTGCGCCGCCCGCGAGCCGGTGAACCAGAGTGCGAGACACTGCAGCGCGAAGCAGGCCCCCAGCGCAACCGCTGCTCCCCGCCGCCGGGCGACCCAGGCGTCACGCAGGAGGCCGGCCGTGATCATCGTCGTGAGTACGTAGTACGAACCCGCAGCATTCAGGTCGCCATGCGTCGCGTGGTAACGCATCGACGTCAGCAGCGGCACCGCCACTTCCAGCAGCGACTCGTTCGATCGCAGCACGGCTCCGAGCACCCGGGTGAGCGTGAGGGCGGCAACTCCGGTGCTGCCGGCGACCGCCATCCGGAGCACGATGTGCTGTTCGTGGGGGCCGATGAAAGCGGTGGCCGTGACGAGGAGCAGCATCCCGACGAGCAGAAGCGCCGCGTCGTCGAAGAACCGTAGATGCCCGTCGGATTTCGGCCAGGTCCCGAAGGCGTCTGCGAGCCCGCCAAGCACCGGGCGATCAGGCAGGAATGGCGCCTGGGCTGCCAGCACCACCGCCGCAGAAACAACCGCAAGGCCACCGAGGAGCACTGCCGGCGCAAGGACGTCCGACGATCTCTCGGGTCGCCGTCTCAGCCACCGGATCGTCAGGCCCGCCGCGGCAGCGCAGGCAATCGCTTCCGACCAGCGGGGGACTCCCTGCC